>JACXTT010000793.1_pt1 | contig 53819 bp, 44 predicted proteins | sample 9270951 | NCBI WGS metagenome assembly JACXTT01 (sample SAMN15532306, study PRJNA645909) | rock metagenome | isolation source: weathered quartz diorite | place: Puerto Rico | collected 2017-06-21
TTTCTGGAAAAAACTCTGGCTAAAGCCTTTCGTTGATACCAGGATAAAACAAATTAACATTAAGATTAGCTTTTTCATAAATTTCATTTAAAAGTTTGAGATACTATTTGCAACACAGGGCCACACTTATTTTTTATTTAGGCCAAAAGTGAGTCTTTAAGGCTGCTTATAGAAGGAAAAGGTAACCGAAGCAGGCAAACTTGGTTCGGAAGCGGCATAAACGCCTTTAAATAAAAAGCAACAAATAGTTATTTATAAAAATCTACTGCCTAAAACGATAAAAGCCTGATGTGCTATCAGTTAACACATCAGGCTTCTGGTAATAAAAAAGAAATGTAAGGATTATATTTCAGGCTTTTGACAACCAGTTCAGAAACTGGGAAGCCTTTCCTTTGCTTACTATCACCTTATCGTTAAAGGTTATGTTTAGATTGAGCGATAGCTTCCTGGAAAAGAAACTGGATACATCAATAATGGCTTTACGATTGACCAGAAACTGCCTATTTGCCCTAAAAAAACAGCTACCGCTTAGCTTTTCCAGTTCATCCAGATTTTTATTTGGATAAAAAATCTTACCTGAGAAGGTTAGTAAATGAGTTACTTCGTTGGCGAGGTAAAACAGGGCTATGTCTTCCAGTTTTATAGGGATGATCTTATCCTGATGGTATACCAATACAGAAGATGATTTTTGATTGTTTTTGCCGGTCAGCATTTCCACCAGGGCATTATATTGCGGCGTCTGATTGGTTGAGAACAGTTTTTTAAGTTCGCTGTATCGTTGTAAGGCGCGTTCAAGCGTCTGCGTGGTAAACGGCTTCAGGATATAATCAATCCCATTTGCCTTGAAGGCATCCAGCGCATATTCGTCATAAGCAGTACAAAAGATTACCGGGACAGAAACAGGTATAGCAACAAATATCTCAAAGCTTAAGCCGTCTCCCAATTGAATGTCGCTGAATATCAGATCGGGCATGGATGTACTTTTAAAATAGTTGATAGCTTCTTTAACAGAATGAAGCTGCGTGATATTTACTGGCTCCGGCATCAATTGTGTGATACTCAATTCCAGGTCATCAGCAACTATCGGCTCATCTTCTATGATCACTATATTCATTGGTCAATAATTTAATGCTTACGGAAAATGTATTTTTATCTTCTTTGATCATGATCTCATCTCCGGATAACAAACTATACCTTTCGGCAAGATTGGCCAGGCCATGATAGGCTGAAGAAACGTTAACAGATTTTTTTTGAAGGTTATTGTACACTACAATTCTACCTTCCAAACAGAAAATATGTACAACCAACGGTGATTCCTGGGTAAGATCGTTGTGTTTGATCGCGTTTTCCAATAATGGCTGCAATGAAAAAGACGGCAAATAATGATCTTTCAGAATCTCATCAGGCAGATCAATAGTACAGTCCAGAGCAATCCCGAATCTGATCTTCTGCATTTCCAGATAGTCACTCAACAGCGCTACTTCCTCTGCCAGGCTAGATACTTTGGCGGCATGATTATAAACAGAAGCTCTTAAAAAATTAGCCAGGTGAACAATATAGGTATCGCCAGCCCGCGGGTCTTTCCTATAAAGTGCTTTTACTGTATTGAGGGCGTTAAACAAAAAGTGCGGATGTATCTGTTGTTTTAAAAGCAGATTGGTAGCCTCGGCATTAGCGGTTTTTAGTTTTGACAATTCCAGCCCCGCACGTGCCTTATCACTATGCAGTATAATAAAATCATGAAAAATAACAATCACCGTATTAACAACTATACTTGAAACAACAAATATGGAAGGAAACACAAGGAAAGGATATAATTCGCTTTTTTTTGAGATATAATCGAACACAGGCGACAATCCAATGTAAATTACAGCACTAGCCGCGTAAGTGTATAAAAGCCGATAAACTTTAAATCGTTTGGTTTCAGCATTATATTTTCGCTCCAATAAAATTAAAATACCCACATTGGCAAAACCAACCAGGCCAATACCCAATCCAGTCATCACCGTATAAAATATCTTGTGGATTGGTAAATCCTCTAGCAAAAAAACAAAATACACCGATGAGATAGCCGTAAAAGCCACCACCAGCAACCAGTTAAGACGCACAAGGTTTTTAATTGGTAAAACAGAATCCATATCAACAAATGTAGCGAATCAGGCACCAATGAAATAAACAGTTATACACCGAAGCAGGCAAAAACAACTTTGAACAACTCTTTTTGCTATTTAAAAGGTTACGAGCGAAAAATCACCTGCTATCCCCTATTGTCTGCCGGGCACTTTTTAGCTATCATCAACTATAATTTATTGAACCTCTGTATTGAAACACTCAGTCGGCTTTTTGCCCGCTTCCCTTTGTTTTTGATATAATACGATGTTTAATGCCAATACCTTCGTTTCAAAATGAATGTTAAATTTTAAAAATCAACAAAATGAAAAAGACAACTGCATGCTGTATCAACCTGTTTATCGGTTTGCTGTTCATCCTCTTTGCTTCTTATACAAAAGCACAGGAAACGCAAATCAAAGTTACAGATATCAGGTCGGGAAAGGGAAATATCATCCTTAATGTATTTAAAGACAATGATTCTTACGACAAAAATCAATCTTACAAAAAATTCACATTTGACAAGAAGGCTTTATTAAACGGCACATTGAATGTACATATTAATATAGAACCCGGTGTATACGGAATAACAATGATTGATGACGAAAATGAAGATGGTAAGATCAATAAAAACTTTGTTGGAATACCCAAAGAAGGTTTTGGCTTTTCCAACTTTTTGATGACCAAAATGAAAAAGCCATCATTTGATGATTTCAAAGTTGATCTAAAATCAATTAAGCACCAGGTAACCATCAAAGTAAAATACATGTAAATCTACTAGTGAATTAACATAAAATAATTAAACAAGTACAATCATGAAAAGAAATATAATTCATAACTACTTATTGATTGGAGCAGCGCTATTGGTAACTGTTATATGCGTTTCTTCTTGCAAGAAAAACAACGTTAATCCATCAGAAACATTTGATATTAAAGTAGTGAATGCCTCAGAAACCTCAGGTCCGCAGAGTTTCACCCTAGTTGATAAAGTGCTAGTTACCGGAGGTCTTAATTTTACCGATGCTTCTGATTATATAACTACTAATTCCGGTACCAGGTTGGTTGAACAGTTTAAAAATACAAACGGAAGTCTCACTGCTTCTGGAGAAATCTGGATCGATAATGGCAAAAGGTTTACCGTATACTTGGTTGGTGAAGGGTCAAAGGCCAGGGTTAAAGAATTTGAGGATAAGCTCACTATTCCTCCCAGCGGTATGGCAAGAGTGAAGTTTTTGCATTTGAGTGACGGCGCACCATCCGTAATCAACATCAAAAATGCGAATAGCGATAATCTCGTAACTACCCTTTCAGAAGATACCGACAGCGGTTACTCTAACGTTGCTCCCGGAACTCTTTCTATTAGAATTTATGGCGTAGCTTCAAGAAACAACATCGGCAATTTTGATATAACAGATCTTCAGGCTGGTAAAATATACTCCATCTACCTTACCGGGTCTGGTGATAATAATCTTAGCGTACACAAAGTGTTGCATAATTAAAGCAATCAGAACCATATAACCTCATTCCGGAATCATGCAAATATCCCGGAATGAGGCTATTAATACAGTCGTAAAAGAGTAGGTCATGAGTAATTTTCCTGAAAACATCATTTCTGTTGTGGCGGGTAGTGGAAATACCTGCCAACATATTATAACTGCGTTATTAAATCATAATGCCACAGTAATTGTTCCTGTTAAAAGTTTTGTTGAGATACAGTCCCTTCAAAAAGCAACTGCTGACGTTACTTTGGGCGAATTGGTTCCTGTATTAGCTGACATACCGGATCATCATAAGGCATCTCGTCTTTTTAAAGATATTGAAGGGCGGTTTGGACAAATTAATTTAACAATAATAGTATTTGATAATAATTATTCGGGTGGCCAACTTACAGAAACCCCTTATGAAGAATGGGAAAGAATGCAGCAAAATAGTATATCATCCTGCTTTGTTGTTGGGAAGGTTATTCTGGACTTTATGAAACGCAATACTCAAGGTGTTTATAGAAATGCACATGGTATTTATATAGCTGTTAGCGACAGATATTCCTGTGATAAAGCAAAAATTTCTCCGCTTACTATTATCGCAGCACATATGCAGGCAGAATTATCAAAAATATTTGCAGAAGAAGTTAAATATACCGGCATCAAATATTACCATATTATTGCGGATGATTTTAATTCACAGATAAATGATTATGATATTGCCCAGCACATTATTGATCTGTGCACCGTGTAATTGGAAATAACGATGGTATAATCCAAGCACCTCTTTTATAACATCATATCCATAACGATGCTATCGTAAACAGAAGCGCTACAGTCATGATCAGGAATCCAAGTTTTAGAAAAGCCCATGCGCTTACACTTTGTCCTTCCCGGCGCAGAGCTACCAGCCACAGGATAGTTGCCAACGATCCGGTTATCGATAAATTAGGTCCCAGATCTACACCAATTAAAGCGGAACTTTTCACAATTTCTGGTATGTGGTCCCCCTGCATAACACTACCGGTTATCAGTCCTACAGGCAGATTATTCATAAGGTTACAGGCGAAGGCAATGATGATACCGCTTCCCCATACAGTTTGGTTAACTGCATTCTGTGCACTTTGATGTAGCAAAACATTTAGCATCTGGGTTATACCCGTTTTATTAAGCGCCTCAACTAAAACAAAAAGCCCCCCTACTAACGGAAGTACACTCCAGGATACTCCTTTCACAATTGCCCAGGGATTTTTCCTGGCACTAACAATCACGATTGCCGAAGTAAATACTCCTGTAATTGCTGTAGGAAGACCAAGTTGAATATTCAGGGCCGAAGCTACGAGTAAGGTGACAGCCGTAACAGCAATACCAACAATCGCCGTTTTACCACCTTGTGAAAGTATTGGTACTGAAATATTAGTTTCGATATTTTGCTTTAGCGATTTCCGTTGTGTTAAATACAGCATCAGATAGGTTACCACTATAGCTACTATAGAAGGCATAATATACCGCGGAAACCATTGTAATAATGGCGGCATATGATTGCCGTAAATAACCAGATTAGCCGGATTGGATATGGGAAGTACGAAAGACGCAGCGTTGGCAATAAATGCGCAAATTAAAAGATAAGGAAGAGGCTTTTCTACCTTAGCGGCCTTTACCGCAGCAGCCACCGCGGGTGTTAATACAACAGCTGTAGCATCATTTGATAAAAATGCAGTAACTACAACGCCAACCAGATAAATTAAAAGAAAAAGATTGCCTGATGATCCTTTGGCCATTTTGGTTGCATGAGCTGCCAGCCAATCAAAAAGCTTTTCTTCTCGTGCTGTTTCAGCCAATAGCATCATACCTATTAAAAACAAATAAACATCAGTGCCCTTGTTGATTCCTGAAAGTGCTTCTGTAGGTGAAATAAGCTGCAACACCACTAATGCAACAGCACCGGATACTGCCCAGATAGCTTCTGGTATTTTAAATGGACGTATAATAACTCCTGCTATAGCTAAAAAAGTAATTATCCAGATAATATAGTGAGTCATTTCAGTGTATCAACAAACGTAAATATGTGTTTTTAAAGGCGGTCTGCAATAATGGGTTTAATATCGCACGCTCTTTTTATTGTTTTAGCAAATGTTGCCCATAAAAGTATAGATATTATTGCAAAGCTTCCCAAAATCAGGAAAGCAGCACTGAAACTAATACTTTGGGCAATCCACCCTCCTATGGCTGGGCTAAGTGATGCACCAAGTCCCTGGATAGTCATTACAGCACCCTGTCCTATATTTATCCGCCCCGTACCATCTAGGATATGGGCTACCAGTCCCGGCACCGCAACACTTTGCAAACCGGCTCCTACACCATCCAGTATTTGTACCGGATACAATCCAACATGACTAATCATATGAGCCGCAATTAAACCGCGAACCGGAAGAGCTAAAAAGGATAAGAGCATTACTAACCAGTATCCTTTTTTATTAGCCATCCGCATGGCTATCATCGACATCACAATCATGGCCAATTGTGCTATAACAATGGTCATAGCCACAAACATGATAGGATTCCCCTGATTGCTTGCCGCTGCCGCCATCCCGTACAACGGAAGCATTGCCCCATTACCCAAATGGAAAGCTGCGAGCGCACTGGCTAAAATTAAAAGAGGCTTACATGTAAATAAGGTTTTAAGACCACTTGCTTTTTCAGCTAGTGCTTTTGTTCGCTTTAACCCACGGGCAGCGTCATCATCAATTGTATTACCGGGTATCAACGATATAGAAATAATGGATAATACTCCAAAAATGGCAGCAAGCCAAAATACTGCCGGCATACCAAATTTCATTCCTAAATAACCAGACAGTCCAGCACCTGCTACATTCCCTGCATGATTAAAAGCCTGGTTATAGCCATTTTGACGATTGAAACCTGCCTGCTTTACAATACCAAGCGTAATGCCAATTACTGCTGGCCCAATAGCAGCTCCTGCAATAGCAGTAGCCACCTGAGATACGCTTACCAGCCAGAAATTTTGAGATAATAAAATTACACCCGAAGCAATAATGGTAAAAATACCCGGGATAACAACGTACATTCGTTTACGTTTTGTTGCATCAATCAAGGCACCAGCGGGTGCAGTCATTAACATACCGGCAACACCACCAATCGTCATCACAGATCCTATCAAACCACTTTTCCAGCCATGTGCCAATAAGAATATCCCCAGAAATGGGCCGATACCGGCTTGCATATCTGCCATAAAAAAATTAAGAGACTGAAGTGACAGGATAACTCTTCTGTTGGCGATGTAACTGGGTTGTTGTTTATCCATACTTCAAATCCCAACAGTATTTAATCGGCAATGTTTTGGTTTAAAATACATTAACCAAAACATTGCTGATTATTTTATACTTGACAATGCCACTTGAAATATTCTTGAATTAAGACGGTTAAAACTTAACCATCAACTTTTCTGAGATAAGCTTACCATCCTGGTAGTATTCAAAAAACCAATCGTTATTCTTTTTCAAAACAATCCCATTAGAGGTGCCATTATTGGCAATAAAGTAATCTGGTACTGAGGTTTTAAGAAGAGTTAAAACAATTTTTGGTGTAGTATCAATTAATTGATAACCATTAGCAATTACCTGGGCATATAAAGTTCCGGCAGATTGACTCGGTTCCATCTGTATTGCCTTTGCCGAAACCATTGAAGCGGTTGCCTGAGGTGGAGCTATTGCAGTTTTGGCCGGTGCATTTGTGGTTGCTATTGTTGTAGTCGCGGCAACTGCTGGTTGTACTTGTTGTTCACTAGTCTTTCCATTATAAGCATATGACACCCCATCCAATGAAGTAAAAGCGTCTCTCAGTGCCAGATTATAAGAAACCCTGTATTCTTTTTCCCTGCTTTTACCCTCTTTACTTTTAAAAACTATATTGCCCTGGCAGTCCTTTAATAGTAGTGTAAGATTGGTGGTGAACATACTGCTTTTCTCTAATACTTCAGCATTCAGCGCCTGACATTTGTTGTTAGCAATTTCACTTGGTAATTCATTGTTATCCAGATAAACCGTAAATCCTTTTTCTGCTAAAAGAGCCTTGGTCAGGCTGTTTAATCCATACTGATCATTTTGCTTTAAGAAGCTAAATTTTTCGGGGACTACAACGTATTTGTAATTATTGATCGTATTTTGAGCGTATACAGAAAAAGAAAGAAATAAAAGAGATAATAAAATGTATTTTTTCATATAAAAACAAGTATGATAAAGCCCCGAGTTTAACTTTAAGATTAGTTCCCCCCAAAACTTTTATAGGTTATCAGGAACGACATTAAAATTAGCAATATTTTTTAATATGGCTAAGTCATTCTACATGCTCAAATACTTTTTCGATGTACCTGCTGTTATAGTAAAAGTTGTGAATGGTAAAATTTTGAACTACCAATAATCTTGTTTAACATTATTTAACGAATATTTATTTGGTGTTTTGAGTTTGCTTTCTTTAATTTATAGCATAATGTTAGCATTCTTATATTCTCGGAAGTTATCCTTTATCACCCTGTTTATCTTTCTTTTACCTGCACCGCTCTTGGCACAAAATCTTTTTTTGGAAAAAATAGATGTGTGTAGTACTGCCAGTTTTTGCATGGATTGCGGAGATCCTAAAGCAACTTGCGATCAATTCACGCTTGATTATATCTGTGATCAGATCAATCGTAAATATATATTGAAAGATGCTTATGGGTCTATATCCTTCCAGGTATTGGTTGAGCCATCAGGTTTTAGCTGTGTACTTAGTCATACCGACGTTACCAATGGCCCTCTAACAGCAGAACTTATCAGGTATTTGAATGGTAATATATGGCGACCTGCCAAAGAAAATGGCAAACCCGTGTATGCATCTGTTAATGTGATTTTTCGTTTTGCCAATGGAAAAATATCAAGTCAAATGCAAAGAATGGATCTGACAGAATTAAAACCACCTGGTGATCCTGCTATTTATAATAAAACAACTACATATTCTAATCCATCGTTGAAATCTTATGAATTTACCACCTGGACTAAGTATAACTCCCCTCTTCCGGATAACATCAGTAAATCTTGTATTGTAGATAAATCTGATGTATTATGGTATACTACAATCAAGGGATTAACCCGGTTTGATGGCCAAAACTTTAATCCGGTTAATGAATTCAATTCCCCATTCACCGCAGAAACAGTTGTAGCAGATATTAATGTCGATAAGGATAATAATAAATGGGTATATGTTGATGATAAAATGTATAAGTACAGTGATGCAGGATGGCAGATATTTGATTTTAAAAAGTTTGTGGCGCCCGGAGCCATCCGGATTTTAAACAACCGTCATGGTGATCTTCTTTTTGCTACTAAAGCAGGGTTGGTTGTTTTAAGAAAGGACAAAGTAGTAGTGCTCAATAAGAAGACTATTCCCCTGCTCCCATCTAACGATGTTATTTATGTTTATGAGGATAGCCGAAAACGGTTGTGGATGGGTACATCAAAAGGCTGCATTATGATTGACCACAATGTGCCAACTACATTTAATACATCTAGTACACCTTTAAAAGATACCTATATTTCTAATGCTGTAGAAGATGAAGCTGGCAACCTATACTTTTCATTAACAGCCTGTAATGCAACACCGGGCGATAATGACAAAGAAGGCATAGCGGTATTAAAAACCAATGGAAGCTGGCTTCATTATACTGATAAAAATTCAGGGATGCCATCAAATCATGTTAATGACATGCTGTATGATAAATATGAGCATGTTTTATGGATTGGCACCGAGCAGTCAGGCCTTGTACGGTTTAATTTGAAGGATGGTTGGGAAAACTATCATAACAATAACTCGCCTATGCCAGGCTACACCATTAACAAGTTAGCGCAAGACTCCAAAGGTGTTATTTATGCAGCGACAGTTAATGGCTTATTAAGGATCAAAAAGAAATAAAAGTGTATTTCTATTTCGTATTATTAAACAGACGTTAACTCTTCTTTTGTAACCGTTTGCTTTTTCATTACACCAGAGGCAAAATCATTGGTTCGAGAAAATTCATACCCTTTTGATTGCGCCCAGGCAATAAAGCTTTTTATTCGAAGTATAAATGGCTCTCCTGAGTTTTTAGATATATAACCAGGGAGTCCGTATTTTTCTTTATTGTGCAGATTGGTAAACTCCCAGGGATGGAAGTAAAGATTAAGATATCCATCTTTCCGATAAGCGGCTGAGCTCATCCATTTAATCACCGAAAAAGATAAATTGTGAAAACTCAACCAAAAAAGCGGAAAACGAATCAAAGGAGATACTGAAGCGGGGATCTGCAAAACGCCCTGATCATAAAACCAGGTACGCGGTTTATCAAAATTGTTATAACGACCAGGCAACCAGGTAGGATTTATGGATGAATTATAAGTATATCCGGCCATATTAATCTCAACCTCATCTACAGGCATCATCCGCGCCATCCGAAAACCTGTAACCTCAGTGCCCGAAATATCTTCAAGTACCTGCTTTGATTGCTTTAAGTGCTCTGTTTTAAAATCAGAATGATAATATCCGTGTGATGCTATTTCATGCCCCTCATTCACAATTCTGGTAATAATATCAGGTTTATGAAGTGCGTAATTAGCAGTACAAAAAAAGGTAACTTTAATGTTTGCAGATCTCAACAACTCTAAAATTGAATTTGTTCCGTTTGTTGAGATTTGCAATTGTTCATCAAAAGATATTGACCGACCATATTCTAAAGGCAAATCAAACTCCTCTACATCAAACCCCAATAAAATCATTGTTTACATTTTTTATACTCATAAGATTTGTAGAGCGAATAATATAATTAGGACGATGTTTGGATTGCATAAATATTTTACCAACATACACCCCTATTATACCCAGCACCAGCAGTTGCAAACCGCCAAAAAAAGCTACGGTTGCCAACACAGAAGCCCATCCAGAAACAGCATACCCGGCAAAATAGCTAAACAATACATAAGGAATGTATAATATGGCCATAGCCGAAAAGAATAAACCAATACCTGTAACTAAATATAAAGGGCGGGCGCTAAAAGCCATAATACTACCTACAGCTAGCTTAACCAATTTAAAGAAAGAATAACTCGCTTCGCCGGTATGCCTTTTAGAAGGTGTATAAGGGATACCTATTTGCTTGTAACCAGCCCACTTAATTATACCTCTGAAAAACATCTCATACTCATCAATAAGCTTTAATTGTTTTACTACTTTTTCATCCATCAACCTGAAGTCGGCCGTGCCATTCTCCAGTTTAATATCCGAGAGCATATTTATGCCTTTGTAGAAGAGTTTTGATGTAGCTTTTTGATAAGCTTTTGCATGGGGATTGCTATTTTGCCTATAGGTATAAATAATGTCATAGCCGTTTTCCCAATACTTCAACATTTTCAATATTAAATGGGGAGGATGTTGCATATCAGCATCCATGGTTATTACGGCATCGCCCTGAGCCATGCCAATACCCGCTTTAAGAGCGTGGTCTTTCCCAAAGTTTTTTGAAAGCTCTATATAAAAAACATTGGCATGCAATTGTGCATTAAATTTTATTTCATTTAAGGTATTATCACTACTACCATCATCTACAAAAATCAATTCATAGTCATAATTGGTATTGCTCAGTGTTTCATTGATCTGGTCAATCAAAAAACCTATATTTTTTTCTTCATTATAAGACGGTATGATTACCGATATTTTCTTTTTTAGAACGAATGTCATGTTGTTTTAACAGGGGCTTTAAACTGTGATAGGTGAACTAATACTATATTGGTCAGGATTATTATTATAGTCTTATTAATTATCTATATGTAACAAATATGATACGAAGAATTAAACAACAACGTTACATCGTATCATAATAAAAAAAATCAGCACACAATTATCTACAAAGAAACATTTTTTAGTCAATGTAACTTTAGTGTTACAAAAATAAATAATTAATAATGATTTAATCATAAAATCATTATTAATTAGCCATAGAATTGTAAACATATCAACATGCCAGCTAAGATGTTATACAGGAAATATCATAGTCTATAACACTTCAAGCTTTTCTTGCTTAGAAAAATCCCTTGTTAGCGTTTCGTAAACTATTTTTAGCCAGATTAGGAAACATGGCAGGGCTTTAAGTTTATAAGGCACAACATATTCCATCCTGATATATCTTGGAAACAGATCAGATGGAGAAAGACTGGTTATGATAAGGGCAAAAATCAATAAAAACACTTCGTATTTGGTAACGGGTCTGTCTAAATTCATGTACCAAATAGCCACTCCGGCAAAAGCAATAATATAAGTTGATGATTCTGATGAACTGCTGAAAATTATGGCAAATATCAAAGCAGATGATAAAATAAGCAATTGATACTGTTGAAATTTAAAACTTTTTAGTCTCAGATAAGAAAGCGCAAAAAGCACAATCCCTGGCGCTATAACATATATATTTTTTAAACCAGGATAATTAAATATTCTCCTGATCAATCCCATTACACATATTTCCTGAAGGTCGGAACCCTGATTACTGGCATTTTTAGCTACTAGATCATGATACCAATCGTGATAAGTCTGAATAATAAATGCCGGCGATGAAATAAACATAGGCAGCACAAATAACACCACTGACCAAAAAAGAAAACTTCCGATAAACTTTAGTTTGTTTTCGGAAAAGAAGAAAAATGCAAGCCCTACTATTCCGTATAATTTTATAAACGTTCCGAGGGCTATCATCAAAGCTGCCCAAAAATCCTGCTTCTTTTTTATAAAACTAAAACTTAAAATAATCAATCCGGCTATCATTGGATTACTTTGAACATTAGCAGAAGCAGTCATTAACTCATGTGCACAAATCAGCAAAATAACAACGTACTGGTTTTCTTTAATGGGGAGTAGCTGTATGGCTTTAAATAGTATAAAAGCATTAAACATTACCCACATCAAAACGCCAATACTATCTGGCATTAGTGCAAAAGGTGCTATAATTAAAGAAAATACCGGACCATAATGATTAAGATCATCGAAGTGTTCTGGTTGATAAGTATAAAGATTATGTTGATGGATGGTATTAATGAAGTTGTATTTAAAAACCAGGTAATTATTAAATAACTGATGAGTTAAGATTCCTTTAAGAACAATCAGGAAACTTAGGCCGAACCATAAAGAAAAAACGAAGGGTTTGTTGTAAATAAGCTTAGTTATCTTTTGCATAAAACAGGGGCATTGGGTTGCGAATATACAAAACAAGCCCATTAGTAGTGTTTTATGTTTAATTTGAAGCAATTACGAGTAAATTTTCCAATCAGATTTTTATTACTCTGTCCCCTGCTGTTTTCACAAAAGATCTGCTGCCTACGTTGCGGGTACAAATAATACAGCATCAGCTACTACTGCCCCGTTAGCCCTGACATTGGATATTTTTACCGATGCCTCTTTACCTGGCGCAAAGGAGCTATCCCCTATCCAAAGCCATTCACCGGAGGTTTGGCCAGTCACCATCATATCTTTTGTATTTATAATTGTATTGATTCTCTTTATTCCGTTAAATAGCTCTACATTGGTAATTGTACTTGCATTTTGGAGTTTAGGAAAATAAACATATACCCTGTATTTGCCTGCTTTGTGAATAGCAGGTATAAATTGGACCCAGGCAGAAGCCGATTGCGTATTGACCAGGTATGATGGGCCGTATCCTCCATTATTTATTTGCTTCCAGTCCCCATTTTTAATGACACCTGTAGCATCATCGTTATCCACTAATATTTCCGGAGTAGAACCATCTGCCAATGGGTTGTTTTTTAATTCGGCCTGTAACTGTTTAATATTTACCTGCTGTACACTTGATTTTTGATTTATAGCCATACCTGCCGCTACTGCTGCGGATTGACCAAGTACCATAAAAACCGGCTCCATACGAATAGAGCCATAAGCCATATGGCTGGCAGAAAGGCAAACGGGGACCAATAAATTGCCGCATTGATTACTTTTAGGTGTAATGGATCTGTAAGCTATTGGATATGGGTTGACACCATCTCTTAACTGTACATCGCCTTCATTCTTTACCATACCATTTACAACAATCCGTTCTGCATTGTGCGAATCCATGGTATAAGCCGCCTTTCCTATTTCATCAGTAACAACTTCCCTTCCCTGGCAGTTGGCCTGGGTCATCACGTAAGCCCCTATCATACGCCGGGCTTCCCGTACATACAATTGTGGTGTCCAGTGGTTATTATCCAGATACTCATCTTTAGGATAGCCCCACTCCAGCATCTGCTTACGCAATTGTTCGGGCATACGAGTGTCATGACCAATAAAATAAAGCAGTCCTTTTGTATAATCCTCATGTTTTTGAATAATGATAGACCGGGTCTGATAATCACCATCAGGATAATCGTAGTTCGTGCCGATCATATCGGTTGAAAACGGGCCATTATTATTAATATCCGTTTTATGATTAGGCATCAGGTCCATTTTCAAAAAACCGCTAAGATTATCTGTTGGTTTAACCGCAAGGTATCGTAGTAAAAGCTCGTAACGGGTTGAATCATAATTAGCCGGTCTGGTAATAGCGATACGATTGCCAGGGTCATTACTTAAACATATCCTGAAATTATAGGCTTGTACTTTTTTATCACCGCTGCCCATTTCGGCTAATATGCCTGTGCTGATGCCCCAAAGTAAACCACTTTCAGGTTTGCCTGGTATTTTATAAGGATCAACCCCGTCCGGAAATTGGTGTTCATTTTTCAACTGTACACCATTAACTGTTTCATTGTATGTATCGTTTGCTTCGCGCCCGACAGTATAACTTACACCTGCTTTGGCCATTAAATCGCCTTCGTAAGTACAGTCTATATATTGTTTAGCTTTAATGAGCTCTTTTTTTGTGTTGCCTCCGCCAGAGCTCTCCAGTTCAATTGATATGATAAGATTTTGTTTTTTATTGACCTTAGTAAGCCTCTTACCATATAATGTTTTAAATGCTCCCCTTTTTGCATAATCATTAAACAATGAATCGGCTATCCTGGGTTCAAAAGTCCATTGTTCCAGTTTACCATAATAGGCGCCTATACGACGGTAAAAATCACGAGCCAGCCCTGTAACCACGTACTTATTGCCAATATCAGTAAAACCCAAACCACCGGATGATAACCCTCCTAAACGATGTCCAGGCTCTACAAGAATTACCCTTTTGCCCATTTTTGAAGCTGTATAAGCCGCAATTACACCAGAAGAAGTACCTCCGTATACGCAAACATCGGCGGTAACGATGGTTGATATTGATGTTTGGGCTTGTATAATTCCTGGCAATAACCATAAAGCCAGTGTTACAAGTTTTATTAAGTTATTAGTCATTGGTACAAATTGGCAAACAAGTGAAGGATTTATTAAATGTGCGTTTTTAACAACACGCACATAACCACCAATATAGGACTTACAGGTCAATAAAAAAAGCCACCCATTAGGAGTGGCTTTCTCTTATATTTTATAAATATCAGGATCCAGACGTTCCTGAATCAAGTTTAATTTCCAATGCCGCCCGCACATTAGCCGGTAAATTTGACAATAAAGTATAACCTGTAGCCAGCTCTATATCTTTTACAGTTACAATATATTTTGTCCAATCGCTATTAATACTGTTAATATTGGGGGTATTTACCGCGATAACTCTGGTTGAACCGGTTACCCGGCTTAGATCGTTATCACCAGCAGGTATAATGACCGCTACTTTCCATACATTACTCGGCACGTTAACGTGACCGTTGTTAATAGTAGTAGCGGCTCCATTTGAACCTGTACCTCCTGTTCCATAGCTACCCATAATAATATATACCTCGTTACCTAAAACCACCTGCTCGCGCAGGTAATTTTCCAGGTTGGCCCAGGTTTGCTGATTATTTTGTGGTGCCTGAGGTATCATATTAGTCATTAAAAATGTTGCGGAGTTAGCATTAGCCGAACTTGTACGATCGGCCGAAGGGCAGTTATGTCCTCTATCAAATCCACTTCCGGAGTAAGCATTATCATTAACCATATACCAGTTTGCCGGTAGGCTTGCCCAGGCAGCAAAATTATTTAAACGATCTGTTGCGCCTGTAATATTGGTAACATCCAAATGCCAGCTAACCCAATTGGGTTCGCCTTTGGTAGCATTGTATGATTCTGTATAATATTTCTGATCGATAAGGTAGTTATCCATGGAGGCAGTGCTGCTTTGGGCGTTCGATGGGTTACCAAATAACAGGTCGCTGTTGTCGCCAGTTGATGGTGGAGCATCCGTGCCTGCCGTTACATCCCTTGGTGTTGATGCAGGAGCTGTTGTTGAACCGCCACCATCGTCCCCCCCATTGTCGGGCGTACCTACAACAATGCCAGGATCACCTTTACCTTTAAAGGTAATATCATCGATATTTATGCGATTTGTAGTACTTGTTCCTGTTCTCTTAATTTCAAAACGTACCTTACCTGTCACACTTACCTTAAACGAGTCTGTGACCAGTGTTGTATTGTTTTCGTTGATATCGTTTCCGACCTGTGTATAAGTTTTACCCGCATCAACAGACATTAACAATTGCCAAACTGAAGCGGCGTCTGAACCATATTTGGCATGTTTAATATATAAGGTGTTAAGACCATTGATATCAAAATTCATAGCGATATCACCGGCGCGTATTCGTACTGCCCAGGAACCATCTTTTACATCAGCAGCAAGGTTACCTAAAACGGCGTCATTAAAATTCCAACTGCCGGTAAGTAAGGTTACATCAGCCGCAGCGTATCCAGGTTTTTTACCTTGTTCGAAGGTCTCGGTAATACTATACGATGGGATTACAGGGGGTTTAACCGTAGTTGTGTCTCCAGGCTTGGTGGGCGGCGTGTCTGTTGATTTTTTTGAACAGCTTGCTATGGTTAATACCAAAGCAAAGCCCAGCAGTAAGTTTTGAATTTTTATCATAATTTATTTTTTTGTGATAGATAAATAACAAAGCATGGCCATAGCATTTATGCCCATGAAAAAAATTATACTAAGAGTGATATGGATGGGTGGGTAAAATCAGGAGCCGGTATAAACCATGCCCCTGATTTCGATATAGGTATATTTTAGCTTTTAATTACAAAAGCAGACCCGTTATAAGTAAATGTTTTGGTTACGTTTGATATAACACCAAATTTATAAACCGCATAGGTAACGTTAAATATCTGATCCTTGATAGGGCTGGTATATTTATTTGCTAACAAAGCTATAAAAGCATTATTTAAATCTGTATCGCTCCAATAAGTAGCATCTGTAGTAGCACTGATATTGAAATCTTTATATTGTGCTACGTTGGCTCTTGCTGCTGCTGTACCAGCACTGGTTGTTCCTATAAAGCTATAATCGGCAGAGGATAATGTTAAATAAACCGTAGGATCAGGTATCCAGGTACCATTGTTTTTAAGGAATGATGCGGTTGATTGTGTGGCATTAGTTACCCATGCCGTACCGTTATAAGTAAGGGCGATTACTTTTTGGTAAGTAGTTAAATACCTATAATTTACATATTTAACATCTCCTGTTTTAACAGTTGTTGAAACAAGCGGATCTGCCTTTAAAAACGTGTTAATATAAGATGGAATGGTAGTACTACTACTTATATCAGAAGCAATAAACCAATTATTAGTACCACGGCCAACAGAAGCATATTGAGCCGCAGATACACGGTATATTTTTTGCCAGGCGCCATTCAAATATAAAAATGCATCTGTAGCAGGAACGCCGGCACTCGGCGTAGCGCCCGATTCATAATAATTATAACTTAATACTGCTAATTGATTAGCTACAGGGCTTGTGTATTTGTAAGGAAGCCAGCTTAATATTTGAGCCGTACTAAAATCAGTATACGTATTACCAGGTAATAAGGTGTAATCGTCTTTTGTCAGCGTATATGCTGTTTTCGCGTTTGTTGAATCAGCTAAAGTAATAGATAGCGGCGCCAGGGTAAAAGTAACAATGGCTGTTGAACCGTTACCCAATTGAGGCTCTTTCGCATTTAAAATCTGTGGGATATAGGTATTTGCGTCGGCAATTGACTTAAAATTGTATGATTTAGAAGGGTATTTTGATGTATCCAACAACTTATAATCTGCTTGTGCCAGAGTAAGGCTCATAGCCTTGGTATATGTTGCCGGGCTTACGTTTGGCTGCTTTTGACAAGCTGTTAATATAACAGCCATAAAAGCAATTAAGCTATATATCTTTTTCATGAAGTTTTTTTTTAAAATTTAACTTTTATACCTGTAGTAAATGTTCTTACCAAACCATAATACACATTCAGATTTGAAGGAATACCGGTACCAGCGGCATCGTACGCATCTGATATATATTTGGTGTTTAACAGATTGTTTACATTACCATTAAGTGAAGCATCCAAACCAGCTAACTTAAACTTAAAGGTTGCGTTAAGATCCCATACTGAGTAATTCGGCAACTTGTACGGATGTGCCCCGGCAGATGTAATATTTGCGAAGTTGAAACTTGAATAATAATTACCAAAGAAGTTATAATTTGTACCCAGTTTTAAATCGGGCAAAACTTTAATATCTAACCCAAACGCCGCTGTGGTTTGTGCTGCATCTCCAACTTTAATTCCTTTTATGAATACCTCTTTAACTGTACCAATAGCCTTTTGCTGGTTATTGAATACGGTAGCTGGGCCTGCATTCTTGGTGTAATACCAATCGCCGTAAGAAAACATGCCATGCAACGTAATTGCTCTAATTGGCTGATATGTTAATTCCAATTCGGCTCCCTGGTGCATCTCACTAACTCCAGCTACGTTTACGCTGTATATCAGGTTCGTAGCGTTATCGGTAAAAGGAGTCGTAAATGCCTCATCCTTATATAAACTGCGGTAAAAATTCAGTTTGGCTAAAAAACCAGATGTTTTAAATTGATAGCCCAATTCATAGCTAAATAATTTTTCATCTACCGTTCCGGTGTTGATGGAATTGGTAAATTTTTGAAACACATTATCAAAATAAGGCGGTTTGGTGATGTAACCAATATTGGCAAACACGTTCATCTGATCGTTCAGATTATAGTTTGCGCCAGCTTTGGCCTGATAGCTCAGGAAGTTAACATATCGGCTTGATTGTGCCGGATCGCTGTTCAGGTAGTTATAAAGATCTGTTCTTTTATCACCTGTACCTGAACCAGAAAGTGTGATAAATGCAGAGAAATCATCCTTAGCATACTCTGCTTGTGTATACACACCACCAGACATTACATAATCTTTGTTGTAATAGCCAATTTTATCGCCAACTACTGCACGATGAAAAGGGTTATTGATATCACCTGAGCGGCTGCCAGCAGCTGAATTACCAGTATAAGGATCATATACATAATCAGCACCTAACAGATCTTTAACCTCTTCATAATGGGTACCTTTATAATACCTTGCATCAAGACCGGCAGAAAGGTTTAAATATTGCCCCAATGTAGTAGTATAAGTACTTCTTAAACCATACCAGGCATGATCATTATGTGCTGCGTACAAATAGGTTGATGCCGAACCATCCGGATTAGCAGCATTGCTTTTCTGTACAGCATCAAAATCAAATGGCGAATATAGGTTACTCACCCTCGGCGGTATAGCAGTACCACTAGCAGATGCGCCTATTGCACCACCGCCTCCAGTACCATAAGTAGCGTATAATACTGTTGACAGGCTTGATTTTTCATTAATAACCCAGTTATGATTTAATGAAAATACCGGCTTACTAAAAAAGTTGTTATATGGATTTATTTGTTTACCATCTTTAACTCCCAGATCGTAGTTCCATTTAATACCCTGCGGGGCACCGGCATATTCAGTTAACGGTCGTTCAGGACGCTGCCCGTGTGTTTGGGTTGCCCCCATTACGGTAAAAGATAAGGTTTGGCTTGGGGTCAATACTTTTGATAAGTTAAAAAAGTAGTTGTAACCTAAAAAGTTCAGTCCATCAGCATAACCATCACCTTTGGTTCTGCTACCTTGAAAAGTAGCAGCCCAACCATTGGCATTTAAACCGGTTGATACCAATACAGCTGTTTTTTCGTAATTATTGGTTCCGATAGTTTGCGAAATGTATCCACCCTTTTCGGCATCAGTTGTACGTGTGGTAATATTGATAGTACCACCAAATGACGGAACAATAATTTTCGAAGCACCTAAACCACGCTGTACTTGCACAGAATTGGTTACATCGGTAAGTCCCGACCAGTTTGACCAGAATATTGAGCCGTTTTCCATATCATTAACAGGGATACCGTTAATGGTAAGTGCAACGTTACCCTTTTTTGAGCCGCTTGAAAAACCACGAATACTGATACGTGAATCGCCATAACCACCACCCTGTGCTGTTGCCATGATACCCGGTGTACTCTGTAAAAGCTGAGGAATGTCGCGACCACCTAATTTTTCTTCAATATATTGCTGATTAATAGTTGATACTGCTATTGGCGTTTTACGATCTATAGCCAAATCGCCGGTTACAACAACCTCTTTCATGGCATTCGCGCTGGATTTCAGCAGAATTAAACCAAGGTCATTTTTATCTCCGAGTTGAATTTCCTGCGTAACGTATCCGATGTAAGAGATCACTAACACTTTGGCACCATCGGAACCAACGTTAAGCTTAAAATCACCATTCAATCCGGTTGAAGTGGCCTTGCCGCCACCTTTTACACCCACAGAAGCACCAATAAGAGGTTCTTTAGTATCGGCATCAACTACCTTACCGCTATACACAGAGGCTAACATAGCTTGCTGAGCTGCCGATAATGGTTTGCCCAACGTTTTTGCTTTAACCACAATGGTGTGCCCAACTATGGCATAAGTAATGGGCTGCCCTTTAAACACTTTATCCAATACGGCATTCAGAGCCTGGTTCTTTACATTAAGTGATACCTTGTTACTGCTGGCTACCAGTTCGGTTTGCATAAAAATATCATAGCCGCTTTGCTGTTCTATTTTATTTAAAATGCTTTCGAGACTTGCATTTTTTTCAGAAAGCGTAATACTTTGGCTAAAGCTCGCAGCACTCAGATGAAGGCATACAGCAAAAAGCAACGCTGTGATAAGTTTAATCCGCATAATAAATTTCCTTTTTGTGGCCGGATTTATCCGGGAAAAACAATTGGTAATCTTATTAATTTTATTTACCCGCGTGCCTTCACATACGGGCGCAGGAAATGTAGAAAAATCCATACTTTTGTTTGGGTTGTTTAGTAAAAAGTTTATTTAGTCAATATTATTTTATATGCTCAGCCCGATATCTGGCCGGAGGTGCTCGCAACACTTTCCGGCTTTTTTTATGGGGCCAAACCCGGTAACCGACCTTGCCGGCTACCGCTATCAGGCTTTATGATCTTACTATAATCTTCCTCCCGTCAATTGTGAAGTTTATGCCGCTTGTTTTTAATATCTGAAATATCTCTGAAACGGGTACATTCCGTGAAATACGGCCCCGGTAGTGCTTTTGCACTACATTACCCTGATACTCTACATCTACGTCATACCATCTGGATAACTGGCGCATAATGGTATGCAGATCGGTATTTCGGAAAAGAAATTTGCCGTTCTTCCAGGCCACAGCTTCATCTATATCTGCATTTTCTTTTACATCAATGGCATTTATTGTGTTTACAGCCTGTTCTCCCGGTTTAAGCTTAACAGAGGCTCCACTAGTATTACTGATGACCTTTACACTACCTTCCAGCAATGTTGTTTTAGTAGTAGCTTCATCGGCATAGCTATTGATATTGAAATGCGTTCCTAAAACGGTAACAGTTTGTGTTGTAGTTTTTACATAAAAAGGTTTACCAGGATCTTTGCTTACCTCAAAATAAGCTTCTCCACTTAACTCAACCCTGCGCTCATTACCGGCGAATGCCGTAGGATATTTTAAAGACGAAGCTGAGTTTAACCAAACCTTAGTACCATCAGGTAAAACAATTTCATATTGACCACCGCGCGGCGTAGCCAACATATTCATCACAACCTTTTCAAACAGCGGCTGATCTTCATGTTGAGTAGCTTCCGCAACCTGGTAAACCAGCTCACCACTCTCATCCTTTGTTATAACGATATTTTGCTGATTGGCTATTTTCCCGCGTTTGGTGTCGTCTAAAACGATCTTTGATCCATCTGCCAGTGTCAGAATAGCTTTATTACTCCCGGGTAAAAGGTCTTTCTGTGTCTTAACAGCCATTTTTTGTTCACCGGAAGTATGGCGATACCGGGTTAATGTAACCCCCAGGGCTATTAATAGGATTACAGCGGCAGCATACGAAGGCCATAATTTAAGCGTAGCTTTTGTACGGTTAGTTTTTTTAAACCCCGTTTTCTTCACAATATTTTCCCAGGCTTTATCCTTATTGTTTGCCTCCAAAGTTTCAAGCTCTGAGTCGATTATAGTTTGATCGGTTAGTTTTTTGAATAACTCCTGGTTGCGTTCATCTGCCTGAAGCCATTGCTCCAGTTCGTCTTTCTCTTGTTCAGTAAGCTCATTTCGCAAATATTTTGCTATCAGCTTGCCAAGATCAAAATAGGGTTGGTAATTATTCATATTTCCTTTTCGTATATAAAGACACCTTCGTTTTCAAAAAGGATAAAGGAGGCGTAAAAAAAATTTATTTTTTTTCTTCGATAGGTCCAATTCAAGTCTCCTCAATTGATATGCAGGTGTAATTCATATATTTATTAACAATTAAAACTTACAACTATGGACGAATTCATTTTAATATTCAGGCATGAGGATGGTACTAAAGTAGCCTCGCCCGAACAAATAGAGGTTTGGATGAAACAAACGATGGATTGGATAGGCGGCATTGCAGCACAAAACAAATTCAGCAGCGGTACCGGTTTACCTTTTGATGATGCCAAGGTAGTTTGGCATAATAATGTAGTAACCAACGGCCCTTTTGGCGAAATTAAAGAAACCATTGGAGGATATATTATTGTAAAAGCCAGTTCTGTTGAAGAAGCGGTTGAATTTGCCAAAGGCAGTCCGGTATTACAAGGTGAAGGCAATAGCGTAGAGGTGCGCAAAATTGCCCGACGCGATGGCATGCATTAAATTATTGAGTACAAATTATCAAACCGCCACTGGTGTTGTACCACCTACAAATTAACATTAAACCGGTGATATTTATGCAAAAAAGTGGGTTAACATGGGTTTACACAATTTAGGGTTAAAATTGATTTATATATTTGATAATCAATTAGTTATATATTTTTTTCAAGGAAATTATGTAAACCCACTTTTGGATTAATTGAGTCAATCCAACCCTCATCTTACCATGGAAAAACAGGAACTCATACCCCATCTGTTCAGGACTGAATACCGGAAAATAGTAGCCGTGCTTTGCCGTCGCTTCGGGTTTGATCAGATCGAAATTGCCGAAGATATTGCCAGTGATACTTTCTTGGCAGCGGCCCAAACCTGGAGTTTTAATGGAGTTCCGCCAAATGCCACGGCCTGGCTATACAATGTGGCTAAAAACAAAGCCAGAAATCATTTACAACGCAATACCATTTTTGAAAACAAGGTATCACCTGAAGTAAAAATCATCACTTCCGAATTTCATGAGCTGGATATCGATCTTTCACCACAAAATATTAATGATAGCCAATTACAAATGATGTTTGCCGTTTGCCACCCGGCTATATCACCAGAGGCCCAAATTGGTTTATCGCTTCGCATTCTTTGCGGTTTTGGAATTGACGAAATTGCCGAGGCCTTTTTGACCAATAAAGAAACCATCAACAAGCGTTTATTCAGAGCTAAAGAAAAGATCAGGAACGAAAAACTAAAAATAGAGCTGCCAGGTCCTGCTGAAATTAATGATCGCCTTGAAAATGTATTAACAACCATATACCTGTTATTTAGTGAAGGTTATTATTCGGTTAGTCAGAATCAAACGTTACGTAAAGACCTATGCTTTGAAGCGATGCGCTTGTGTAACATGCTAATTGAAAACAGCAGCACCAACAAACCGCAGGTAAATGCCCTACTATCGCTTATGTGTTTCCATGCTTCGCGTTTTGAGGCCCGTCTCGATAAAAACGGAGAGCATATTTTGTATGACGATCAGGATGTTAGTCTTTGGAACGCAGACCTGATCAGTAAGGGCGCTTATTTTTTAAAATGCGCCACAACTGGCAACATCCTTTCCAAGTACCACATCGAGGCCAGCATAGCTTATTGGAGTACTCAAAGAAACGATACTAAAGAAAAATGGGAAAACGTATTACAATTATACAATCGTTTATTACAGATAGCTTACTCTCCCATTGCCGCGCTTAACCGTACATTCGCCTTATCAAAAGCCAACAGTAAAGCAGAAGCGATTGTGGAGGCCGAAAAACTTAGGCTAACCGATAATCAATTTTATTTTACCCTATTGGGCGAGCTTTATGCAGGTATTGATCATGAGAAAGCAAAATGTAATTTTCAAATGGCTTTGTCTATAGCCCGCACACCTGCTGATAAACAGGTGATTCAAAAGAAGCTTGATCAGCTACAGTAGTAATTAGTTCTTATTTCTTGAAAGTAAGCACCGCTAATGCAAACCAGGCAAATAATTCGGGCGAGAGTTTTACCCGCAACAGTTCCAGGGCTCTTTGCTTTTGCTTTTTTACCGTATTGATAGACATATTCAGTTCATCGGCAATTTCCTGGTTCTTTTTTCCGTCAAAATATCCCATGATAGATATCGATTTATAGCTATCTGGCAAAGCATGAAGGGCAGCATGAATTTCGGCCATTGCTTCGGCTGTGATCATAGCTTCAATTATAGGCGGTTCTTCAGGCTCGGCATTTCCATAATATTGTACGTAGCCCTCTACTACTTTGTGATGCCTGATGCTGTTAAGGCTTGCGTTACGGACTGAGCTATATAGGAAGTTTTTGATGGCTATATTATTCTGCATTACCGTTTCACGGTGATTCCAATATTTTATAAACGCATCCTGCACAATATCCTCTGCCTGATCTTTATCTTTAAGCAATTGGAAAGAAAAATATACAAGCCTGTCGTAATATTCTTTGAAAAGAACATCCAGGTCTATTTGCTCAGTTGACCTGTCCGACTCACTTTTGTGTGTAAATATTCCTTTTACAATGCTCATCTATCCGTTTCAGAAATAAGTTTGAGCATTAAATACATCAATTCAGATGCATCCTAAATACCCGGTTCAAAGTTGAACTTTGTGTGTTCAATTTAAGTTAAATCCGGGTTAATAAATAATGTTATTATAGTAACTTTTCAGTTGCAAACCGCATAACAAATTAAAAGGTTGCGGTACATGTCTATCGTCAGAAACCAATCAACTCCAATAACTACTGCGTATTTATAATTAATTAAGTGAAAATAACCGCAAATAGTCCAATAGTTCCCCGCCATCATCTATTTTTTCAGACACACTTTTACGGTTGATTTGCATTATTAAAACAACAAATAAATGAAAGACCATAAAAAGTTAATAAAGGAAATATTTCAAAATATTTTTGAAAGCCCGGGTTATAGCGAGGCTATTGTAAAGCGTTATTTTAGTACAGATTATGTACAGCTGGTAGATGGTAAAACACTACACTTCAACGAGTTTATCAAACACATTAAAGCAGTTAAAGAGGCTATAGCATCTATGTCTGTAACTTTTGACACGATAGCCCAGGATAACGATATTATTTTCACCAATCACCGGGTTAAGGCGACTACTAAAGAAGGCCGAACAAGTGAAGTTCAGGTAATTGCTGAATTTCACATTCAGGATGGACAAATAAATTATTGCAATGAACTAACCCGTCAGATCAGCGGCGACCCTCGGGAAGGTGATCTTGGTTCAAGACATTAATTATCACAATAAAGCTTTAAAAGCCACCCGGTTATTTCGGGTGGCTTTTTTTTAAAAAATGCGGGCCTACTTATAAAAGCTCACAAAAGTATCCGTTATTATTCATCAGCTTAATGACTCTTGGTACCGGAACATATTCTCCCTCAATTCGTAATACACGGTCACAATCTTCCAGATCAAAATTTATTTCAATACCTGGAATATGTTGTCTGAGTTTGCGAATAAGTTTAACCGACTGATCAATAGTTTGAACATCTGTTTTGAAAACTTCTACCATGGTATCTGTCATTGTTGGTGCATATGCCTGTTTAACCATCATTAATTTGTTTTTATGAGAATAAGTGTACGGTGCAAAAAGGTGACTTTTAAAATCTGTAGTTAATACCGGTTGAAACAGCAACCCCTGTTTTCTTTAATTCGGTTAAAGGAGCGCCTCGTTTGTCCAGGTTGTTAAACGGCACCCAGTTAACTTTTTGGTCTTTATCATACAGATCAAGCTTTTGTACAACATTATAACCGGCACTCACCTCTACCGAGAAATTCTTAGCCAATGCATAATTGTAGTATAGCGAAGCCTTGAACTGCTGTGCCTGGAAATAATCGGAGTTCATCTTTTTTGATAAACGATAAGTGCCGCCACCGATGCCAAAATCGCCGCTTAAGCCAAAATTGCTCTTCTTGGATAGCTTATAGTTTAACTTTTCAGATACCGGTATGGTTCCTGATAAACTTAGCTTGTCGGAAATATTCCAGTCAATACCAAATACAGGAACAAGTACCGAACCAAAAAACTGTTTAGAATAAACTACTCCTATTGAGTAGGTAAATTTAGCTGATTTCCTGATCTTTAACATAGCCACACCTGTATAAAGCATGTCATTACCGGAAATGTCTTTCAGATCAGAAGATAATGTTGGTACAGCCGAAATAAGCAACGCATATTTAGGTGAAAGTGCCTTTTGAAAGGTAAGCGGAACCGAAAATGAGTGAAAGTTGTCACCGCCAAACTGATTGCCCATACCGGATAGAAACAAGCCGCTGTACCCTACCCCTGCCAGGAAAAAATCAACTTTACCATTTTGCATCTTGCTATATAAGGGTAAGGTAAGGTTGCCATTCACCTGTTGTATATTCATATCCTTGCCGTCAATTTTAAAGGGAGAATAAGTATAGTCGGCCTCAAATGAACCTAAATTAGGAACCGAGGTGATGGGTGCTGATACGCCTTCCTCTACCGGTGTATTTTGTTGTGCCTGTGCAGATAGCGCGAATGATACTGTAACTATCGCAATTAAAGACAAGATCTTTGTTTTCATGAGTTGTTGTGGAGTTTTTTTAATTATTTGATGATTTGTTTTGCCAAACCGGCTACCAGGTGGATCCTCCCTTGTATACAGTTTGATATTGCTTTTTAATTCATATTTCTCTTGAAACACGCTCAGGTACATTTACCCTTACTCTTCATGAAAATTATTCTGCAATACAGTCAGGCTATTTCACCTTAACCCTTAGTCTTTATTTAAATTATTTTCTGCAAATGACATTTTGATGATTAAACGACTCATCATCAGCATAGGTGAAACAGGGGGTTAAAAACCAGAGTAGGGTTTTTAGGATGGTCTGAAATAATAGTAATTCGGATGTGTCAGATACTATTTGATAAAGTACCTGCAGATTGACGGCCCTCAAAAACTTTTTAAACCTTAAATTTTAACACTTTTCTACTCAAAAACGGCCTAAAAACGGGTCAAAATTCATTCAAAACCATCGATTTTAACACTTTTTAACAAATTACAGGAGGGTTTTGATTCGTTTTAAAAACTTTAAAAAGTATTAATTTATTGACAATCAAATTAATACATAAAAAACAGTTAATTTTTGACCTGTTCTTTTCTTTAGCAAAACGGCCCGGGTTCCTTTTTTATCAGGAACCCGGGCCGTTTAATGATCATAAATGTACGAAAATTTAACCGCAAAATCAAGACATGGATATCGCCCCAGCTTAAAATTTGAAACCACTTTTGAAGAAAAATAAAAGAAATGAATTAGTGTATGATTAAAAATAAAGCGAAATTTAAAAAGGCAAAGTAAGCAAGCTATCATTTTATATGAACGTACAAGAGCAAATCAAAGAGTATATTAACAGCCTACCTGAGGCAAAGCGTAGCGATATGCAAACGTTGCATCATCTTGTATTGGAGGTTTTACCAGCTTGTAAATTATGGTTCGATGATGGTAAAAACAGCGAAAATAAAACCGTTACCAACCCTACTATAGGCTACGGATTGTACACTATAAAATATGCTGATGGGAAGACCAGAGATTTTTTCCAAATTGGTTTAAGCCCCAATAAAACCGGAATATCAGTTTATATCCTTGGTATTAAGGATAAAACGTACCTGGCTCAAACATATGGAAAAGAAATAGGCAAGGCGAGCGTAACCGGGTATTGCATTAGGTTCAAAGCGCTAAAAGATATAAACATGAATGTACTTAAGGCAGCTATACGATATGGGGTTGAGGCTACCAGTGAAAATTAAATTGAGGCACCCTAAAGGAATCAGCAACCTATTTCCCCTCTTCCTTATTGGCTTGCAGTAAAGCCAAAACATCATTCTTTAAATGATCTGGGATGAGTATAATACTTTGAGAAACCTGGTCGATCTGCTGAAGTTGGACGGGAATTTCGGGCACAGAACTACGATAGCCTTTCAGAATAAAACAACCTTTTTCATTTTCATATTGCACGGTTATTCTTAATTCGGTTAGCAATTGAATATCGCGGTAAAGGGTACGGGTGCTGATATGAAATTTTTCTTTTAAATAGTCAACCGTTACTACCTTTTGGGTTTGTAAAACGGCCAGCACCTCCAATAACCTGTCTGTCCTGTTCATTTGGTTTTGTGTTTCTATACAAAGCTGATACAGCTTGATGACAGCAGTATGTCAGTAGGTTTTTGGGAGCAAGGATTGGGGGAGCAAGGAACAAGGATTTTGAAACCAATAACAAAAATGAAAAACAGGCGTGATACGAAATCCTTGTTCCAAAAATCTTTAATCCAAAAGTCCTTGCTCTTTGTTCCAAAAGTCCTTGCTCCTGAAGCTCTCTAGTCTTTCCTCAGCCTGTCCCTTTCGTCACCGGCTCCCTGTTTCGGCTGACCGCTTGCCTTTGTGCTGCCAAATGATTTGGAATAGGTGATTTTTATGATGGGGAATTTGCTCGATTCTGTATGTACATCCACGTAACTTTTAACATTAAAAGGCTCCTGCGTTAGTGTACCGTAATGAACATGCACCCGTACGCTCCTTAAAATATCGGCCACAGAAAGCTGGAAACTCCCGCCGTTATTATTCAACTCCTTTTTTACACCCACATTCAGGGAGCCTAGACCATCAATTTTAGTGGTACCATTATACCATTGCGAATTGTACCAACCCGAAAGCTCCAGGGAATATTTTTTAGGTAATTTAAACGACTCATTAAAATTGAACGTATATATAAAATAGCTTTTTTGAAACGGAAATGCCGAATAGCCACTCCCCTTAAACTGGCTCAGTCCACCTGTAAAACTGTAGGTCATGTCCCACCAGTTGTTTATTTTAAAAGGCAGGTTTGCCTGAAAAGTAAGGTTGTTTTGATAAGTTAAGTTTTGGGGCGATATATACAGCAGATCTTTTGACGGCCCTGTACTGAGCTGGTACCGTGCTATAGGATTATCATCTCGGCTGTAAAGCAGCGAGAAGGAATAATCACGATAATTATAACCCAGTTTAATGTTATTGGTAATAGTTGGCTTAAGGAAAGGGTTACCGGCATACACAGCCGTAGGGTCGCTGTAGCCCACATATGATGCCAGATCGTTATAGGTAGGCCGGCTGATCCGTTTAGTGTAAGATAGCTGCAGTTCGGCATTGTCAGTCAGCTTTTTTGAGAATAAAATATTGGGAAAAAGTACACCCAGTTTACGGTTAACCAGATTTTTACCGGTGTTGGGATCGTTCATATCGGTATAAGAATACTCGTACCTTAGCCCGACCGTAAGATTCATAGATGCACTTATTGGTGAATTAAATGAAGCATAAACAGCTCCTATGCCCTCTTTCATGTAGATTTCATTAGCCGATTCGGTTCTTTTAACCCATACATTATCTAACAAACTTTCCAATCCCGATGAGCTGGAACTGGTGGTATAGGTTCCTTTAATGCCTGTTTCCAGTTTCAGCTTAGGGTTCAGTTGTTTGGTGTAATCAACTTTGGCTACCCCAACCTTGATGCTTGTAGCGGCAAAACCTCTTTGCTGCGGCGAATTCAAACTATCGTTAGTCCCTGCTACCTGCCCATGCTTATTAACAAAGGTAGTTTGCACCTGCGATGGATTATCGTTATGGTAATAAATATAATCGGCGTCAAAGCTGAGTTTTTCGCCGGTATTTATTTGTTTGTCAATACTTACCGAGCTGACTACATTGCTCCAGCTATTTTGAGAGGTATTTAAACCGTTATAGGTTAATAAAGAATCGGGCAATACATTATAAAGGGCATGGTTAGTGGTGGTATAAGCCGCGCTGCTGTTATTGTAGGTTATATTACCACTTAAAGTTGTTTTTGAGCCGAGTTTTATGTCAGCCCCGATATTGGCGTTATGGTCATTCTGCACACGTTTGGTATGGCTATCAAAAACAACCGCCACATCACCACCCAAAAAGGGCATATTCTGGGTGCTATTGATAAGCAAATCGGTGTAAGTTCTGTCGTGCGAAAAAGTGTAGAAACCATATAAATTTACATTTTTTGTATTGTGGGCCAGGTTAAAGCTGGCTGTACCCTTTTCGCCCCAGCCATAACCGCCCGTTGCCGAAAATGAGCCGCTGGTACCCTGTTTTCTATTCTTTTTGGTTACGATGTTGATGACACCTGCGCTACCTTCGGCGTCATAGCCGGCGGGTGGCGTGCTCAACAATTCTATTTTTTCGATGTTAGAGGCGCTCATGCCACTCAGCATATTCACCACCTGATCCATCGGTATACGCATCAGTTTGCCGTCCATCATCACCATCACTCCACCTTTGCCATTTAAATTGATGCTGTTGTTTCGATGATCGATCACCACCCCGGGCGATCGTTCCAAAACCTGCAGGGCACTGCTCCCTTTGGTCATTAAACTGCTTTCTACATTCACTACCATACCATCTGGGCGCTGCTGGTACAGCGGTTTACTGGCCCTGATCACTACCTCGCCTAACTGCCGGGTAGTTCCCTGCATGATTTGGGTACCAAAATCTTTATTAGCAGAGCGGGCGTTGACCCCAAAAACCGGCGAGTCCCAGGTTTGGTAGCCAATACTCTTAAGCCTGAGCTTATAATTGCCAGCAGGCACATTTGCTATGCGGTAAGCACCATCTGCATTGGTTTGCGCGCTTCTTACTACCGATGTATCTGTGGCTTTAAGCAACAATACATTAGCAAACATAAGCGGCTTTCCATCGGCCGTCACGAGTTTTCCGCTTATCTGCCCAAAGCTATTTTGCATCAGCATAAAGCATAAAATATTCAAACAGAGTGTTTTCATCGGTAATAATTTTCGTTAATACTGGTTATCCCATATCAACTCACCCCGACGTCGCTGCGCTTGTCACCCCTCTCTCCGCTTCGCGCATAGAGGGGATTTCATTTCCTTTTTTCCCCACCCTCTTTCCGGCGAAGCCGAAGAGAGGGCGGTTTAGCGAAGCGTAGACCGGGTGAGTCGATTCTGCGGCGTGGTTTTATCCGGTTCAAAGAAATACTGCTAACTGATAACAGAAAAATGAGAATGACCAGCGGCCGTTTATAATTGATAAGGCGCACAAATACGGGTAAAAACACCAAAAACAATGATTATCACGCCTGATTTACAGCTTATACATCGGGTGATGTAAGTGGTCAATTAATTAGTTACGTTCATGTATCAGAGCTGTTTATAGTAATAGTAATTACGTAACTTTAAATAATAGGCTTTTGATAAGATTAAGATACCTAAGATGAGGTGAATCAATACTTACAAAAGTGATATTTTGGCTAAAGCCATTAGATTGATAAATTTTAACCGTCCCTTAAAAGGGACGGCAATAGTTTGTCTCATTCATTGCCGTTGGCTTTAGCCAACGGATAATGAATTGCAAAAACAGGGCTTCAGCCCAATAAGACCGATGGATTATCAATAATGAATGGACTTCATAAAAATTGGCACTAAAAACAAAATGAACGCATTAGCAACCGATAAATTAAGCCAGAACTGGTTGTTTAAATACAAGCTGTACCACATCCCGTTTTGGTGCGTATACAACTATTTTTGGTATGTAATTGCCGTTGGCGATCCCTTAGCTGCTGCCCACTCCATGTTTTTTTCGGCTTATACCGTCAAGATTTTCTCGTATGTGATATTCCAGGCGCTTGCAGTATATTTCAACCTCTATTTCCTGATCCCCCGTTACCTGGAAAAAAACAGACTTACCGAGTACATCATTTACCTGGCTATAACCATTGCCTGCGCTTCATCGCTGATCAACACCGGATATTATTTAAGCGCTTTTTTGGCTCACTGTACCATAACAAAAATGTTTGGAGCCGAAGCCGGCAGCTTTTTTCATTTTTATAACACCTCGCTCCCATCTACTTTGGCCAGTATGACCCTGGCGATGAGCATCAAGCTCACCAAAAACTGGATCCAGGCCGAGCGGAAACAACAGATGATGGAAAAGGAAAAGCTGGAAACAGAGCTCAAGTTTTTAAAATACCAGTTTAACCCGCATTTCCTGTTCAACAGCATCAATTCGATTTTTTTCCTGATCCACAAAAACCCGGATATGGCTTCTGATTCGCTGGCCAAATTTTCGGGCTTGCTGCGGTATCAGCTGTATGAATGTAACGATCAGCAGATATCCCTCAGCAAAGAGATCACCTACCTGAAAAACTTTATCGAACTGGAGAAACTCCGCCAGAATAACGATGTGGAGGTAATATTTGAGGTTGAGCAATCCGGCACCGAACATTGGGGTATAGCGCCGTTTATATTGATGACCTTTGTTGAGAATGCATTTAAACATGTATCCAAACATAGCAACGCCCCTAACTGGATCAGCATCAAATTGAGCACCAACGAAGGACTGCTGAACTTGCTGATTACCAATAGTACTTCGCCCGATGTTGTAAAAGAAGCGGTGAATTACGGCGGCATTGGTTTAAAAAATGTACAACGCAGGCTTGACCTGGTTTACCCCGATCAATACAAACTGGATATACAGCACGCCGACAATTGTTTTGAAGTTAAACTACAATTAAAACTGAGCGAGCTGGGATTTGAGAACGAGGACTTTTGGAACAAAGAACAAAGGCTATTGGAGCAAGGACTTTGAGAGCAAGGATTGGAGGACTTTTGGACTATTAGAACAAGGATTAAGAATTTGAAGAATCGTACTTTGGGACTATCGGAAAAAAAATAAAGGGAGAGGCTATAAAACTAAGCCTGCTATGCTTGCTCTGTTTTTTATAAATCCTTAGTCCAAAAGTCCCATAGTCCCCAAAATCCTTACTCAAAAAATAAAAGAATGATTAATTGTGTAATTATAGATGATGAACCGCTGGCCCGGGAAGGCTTGTCCAACTATGTAAGGGAAGTTGACTTTTTGCAGTTGACTGGTACTTGTCAAAATCCGTTGGAGCTGATGAAACTATTGGATGAACACCCGGTCGACCTGATATTCTTGGATATACAGATGCCCAAAATGAATGGTATCGATTTTTTAAAGATCGTACAAAACCCACCCATGGTTATCATTACCACTGCCTATCCCAGTTACGCGTTGGAGGGTTTCCAGCTCAATGTGCTTGATTATTTATTGAAACCGGTTACGTTCGATCGTTTTTTTAAATCGGCCAATAAAGCAAAGGATTATCACCGGTTACTCACCCAATCAACTCAAAATGGTGTTCAAAAAGAGGAACCTGATGCCGACTATTTCTTTATCAAATGCGGCAACAAATACGAGAAAATATATTTCGATGATATTCTGTATGTAGAAGGCATGCAAAACTACGTGAGCATTTATACAGTAAAAGGTAAATATATGACCTTGCTAAACCTCAAAAGCCTGGAGCAGAATCTGGATAGCCGGGCTTTTATCCGCGTACATAAATCATACATCGTATCTATCAGCAAAATAGAGGGACTGGAAGGCAACGAGATCTTTATACAAACCCATCGTATCCCAATTAGCCGCAATTACCGCGAACAGGTAATAGCCCAGGTGGTGGAATGTAAGCTGTGGGATAAGATCAAGCTTTCATGAGGGGGCAAAAAAGGCCTGTCACCCTGAGCTTGTCGAAGGGTCGCGTGCAGAGGCCAGCCCACCATGCTTCGACGGGGCTCAGCATGACATCCGTTTTATTATCATCTATCCCCTATCCATAAATCTCCTTACTCAAAAAATCATTCCGGAATTTTCCTTGGGGATCAAACTCGGCCACCAGCTTTTTAAAATCATTCAATTTTTCATAGCGCGATTCCAACACCTTGGGTGCCATGGTAAATATTTTGCCCCAATGCGGTCGCGCGTTAAACGGCGAAAGTTCTTTTTCAATCAGCGGCAATAGTTTCAATACAGCCGCTGTTTCCTGTTTCCAGGTAAAGTGAATGGTAACCGAAGTTTGATTATGGCATGGGCTCATCCACAACTGATCGGCGGCGATGGTACGAATCTCAGTAATGAACAAATGCGGACCTATCTGTTTGCCCAAACGCGCTATAGCGCTTATAGCTTCCACAGCATGATGTATTGGCACAAAATATTCCGATTGCAACTCTTTACCGCTGCTGGGGGTAAAACCCATCTTAAAATGTGGCAAGCGCTCATACCAGGGCCCGGGTACACCCATTTGTTCGGTACAGTTTTCCGCAGAAAGCGCGATGATGGGATGCACATTCTTTGTGGCTGCCTTGGCACCGTAAAACTCGGGGCCACTGTGATCTTTATCTGTACCGATGCGGCTCTTTATCCATACCTCGTTGATGCTATCCTGCTGCCAATCGGTAAATAAACTCACACTGTAACCGGCGGATACTATTTTTTCAAAATTTTGCTTTACCTGCGCCATGGGCATTTGGGTAAACACCCGTTGCTGCATCATAAAGGTTGGCTCCACCTGCAGGGTAACTTTGGTGATAACACCAAGCGCACCAAGACCAACTACGACAGCGTTCAGTTTTTCGGCATCTGCAGCTTTGGACAGATGGACGATACTGCCATCTGCTTTTACAATTTCCAGGGCGGTAACCGCGCTGGAAAGGTTACCATTTTTAACACCGGAGCCATGCGTAGCTGTAGTGATAGAACCAGCTACAGAAATGTGTGGTAAGGATGCCAGATTATTGAGGGCAAAACCTTCTTTATGCAGGTAAGGAGCCAATTCGCCATATTTAATGCCGCCTTCAACGGTAACGGTATGAGCTTTTTTATCAAGACTCAGCACCTTGTTGAGCTCTTTGGTAGAGAGCAGGTTGTCTTTGCTATCGGCAATGGTATTAAAACAGTGCCTTGTGCCCAACACCTTAAGCTTTGTATGTGATTTAACCAACTGCTGAACCTCCTGAACTGATTTGGGATAAAACACATGATCGGTGCTGTAGGTAAGATTACCTGCCCAGTTTTTTAATCGCGGAGCCTGGGCCCAGCCTTCCAGGGATGACAATAACGGTGTAGCCATTAAGGTGGTGCTTAATTGAATAAATGTTTTTCTTTTCATGATGTAATAGGTTACTACAATGTAACACTAAAAATCAAGAAATCGCTGTGCAAAATTACAAATGATAAGTTACTCATTATTAAAACATTTGAGCTACGGAATACGTTAAGTAGGTAATCAAAATTAAACCAAGTTACCATTATGAAACATGCATTTATTTTTGGCACCAGCATATTTTTAAGCCGCCAAAACACCCTGACCTACACAGACGGTGATAAAAGCACCGAATTTTTAAAGGTACTCGCATTTTATAAGCATGAACGGGGTTCGGAAGACCAATCGCTCGTTATTGATGCTAATATTACTACCCTATCCGGCGAAGTCATCAAAATAAGCGGCAACAAGTTGGAGATCGGGCCATCGTCTGTTCATGTTGAAACAGACGCCAATCGGGTTTGGGTATTTCAAACCGGTCACCACGAGCCGGTATTAGATGTTTACCAGTTAAATGAGCATGAATTTCATGGTTTAGGCAGCCATATTGTGAACGAGATAGGTGTACAACAACCAGATGCCGTACTCACCATTAAAGGAAACTTTAAAGTTGATGGGGCACACTTCATGATCGAAAATGAAAAGATGTTTATCAATCATAACGGTTTTGCTAATGGTGTAGAGAATGCGCATGAGGGCATCCTTTTATCTGCCGGAGAGCCAACTCATTAAGTTACATTAAATATTACTGTTTTTGAAAAGCCCCTGGATTGCATCCTGAGGGCTTTTTATTTGTTTGAACATTTTTTTACGCGTTTGGTCGCAAACCCTTAGGGTTAATTAACTTTTGAATAACTTTGACTTTATTTGCCGTAGTCAATTTAAATCAGATCAATAGGTATCAATTCCGGATCTGGATAGTGTCTATGGAATAGGTTGTTATGAAAGTGTAACCAAAATGGGTCCCGAAAACGATAAGCTAGTTACTACCGATGATTCTGAACTTTGGGATCTGTTTAGGGATGGCGATGAATTGGCCTATACCCAGCTTATACAAAAATACTCCAAACCGCTTTTTAACTATGGCTACCGCATTTATCAGGACAAGGATTTCCTGAAAGATTGTATCCAGGATGTGTTCCTGGAGTTGTGGAACAGAAGACTGCGTATAAGCCCCACACCTGCTGTAAAATGGTACCTGTTTAAAGCCGTACGCCTGCGCATATTTCGTGAACAATCCAAATGGAACAGAAGCGAGGAGCTTGATGATAGCTACGAGTTCCTGGTAGAGTTCAATATCGAGTCGAAAATGATAACGGACCTGGAAACCAAAAACCTAAGCTCCAGGATACAACAGGTTTTAAACGCCCTCCCTCCCCGCCAGCGCGAGATCATGTACCTCCGTTTTTATGAAAATCTTGATTTTGATAACATTTCACAAATCATGGAGATCAGTAAACAATCGGTTCATAACCTGCTTCAAAAGGCTTATAAAAACTTCAGGGCCGAATGGGTTATCCTGCTCATGGCCTTTTCAAACCTAAATTTGTAAAAATTATACAACTGTTTATCAGACAATTATAACAGGATCGCAAAAAACTTTCATTTTTTCATCTTTCAAGAGGGTAATATTCAGGCAATTCGGAATATATAGATTATAACCAATTGAATCTGTTTCCTGTGACCAACTATACGAATTACGAAGTCGAAGACTTTTTGCACGACGATTTTTTTATCGACTGGGTTTTAAAAAACCAACCAGCACACCAGGCTTTCTGGGAGCAATGGCTTATTGAAAATCCAGATAGAAGAAAAGTCGTTGATCAGGCGCGTACCATTATCTTATCTATCAAGATTAACCCACTTCAAGAGGGATTGACGGATGCCGAGATAAACTCCATGCTAATCAACATCAATCAACAAATACATGGGCAACATGAACCTGTTATATGGAGGCCAAGATTTTATCAAACCGGTTGGTTTCGCGCTGCGGCTACCGTAGTGTTAGTTGCAAGTGCAGGCTTTCTTTTTTTTAAGAAATATGATCAACAAACATTACCAGCTAATCAGGTTGCCCGGGCCGATTCTTTTTTGCAAGTGGTTAACCATACCCCGAACTCAAAACTGGTGCAAATGAGCGATGGCAGCCTTGCAGTTTTAAAACCAGGGTCGGGACTTAGATACCTGCGCTCATTTCATGACAAAAGAGAGGTTTTTTTAGATGGGGAAGCTTTTTTTGAGGTTCACAAAAATCCACAGATGCCTTTCCAGGTACATAGTCATGATATGGTGGTACGGGTGTTAGGCACAAGCTTTACTGTAAAAAACTCGGATAACAATCAATATTTTAAGGTTGTGGTAAATACCGGTAAAGTATTGGTATACAATCAAAAAGCAGTTACCAGGGCCGATAAGCAAAAATATGAGGTTATTCTGACCCCTAACCAACAAGTTACTTATGCAGAAAAACAACCAGGCTTTAAAAAAGAAACACTCCCGGTACCATTAAAACTCTCAAAGGAAATAGCGAAAAAAGATTTCACTTTTGATAATGCCCCTCTATCCAGTATTATTGACAGGATAAATAATGACTATGATGTGAATGTTGAATATGACAAAGCCAAGCTGGGAAACATCGGTCTCACTATGTCTATTTCTGACAGGCCTCTGGACGAAAAAGTAAAACTGATATGTAAAGCTATTAATGCCACCTGCCAATTTACCGATGGCCGTATCATTATTAACAGTCAAAATCTAAACCCTATACCACCAACCAATTAACCTATTATTAAACCTATTTATAAATGATGAGAGAAAGAAATACTTAAACCCACCTAAAAAACAAACCGGCAATATTTGCGGTACTGCCGGTCCAAATGTTTAGCCCCAAAATGATCGATACTCATTTACTGTAACCTTTTGCAAAGGTTGAGCGGGGCTTTTTTGTCAAGTTATTAACGAATCATTAACTCTAACCAAATTTATGAAATATAAACCTATACTCGTAAAAATAATGAAGATCACATTTTTACAGTTAACATTAAGTCTCTCATTATTAGGAAGCGCCATTGCAAAAGATGGTAAAGCCCAGGCTATTTTAGATACAAAAATTACTGTAAGCGAAAGTAATATCGCGTTAAAGGCAGTAATAAAAAAGCTGGAGCAGAAATACCATGTCAACTTTGCATTTAGCCCGGCGCTTATCAATGATAACCAGAAAGTGAATGCATCATTCACAGATAAAGCGTTAGGAACCGTATTAACCGAACTGTTTACGCCGCTTAACCTGGCTTATGAGGTTTCTGGTGATGTAATCGTGATCAGAAATAATACACCACAGGTAATTACCAGAATAGCCGATCTGGATATGACCCAGGCTCCTATCAAAGGTAATGTAATCGACGATAAAGGATTAACGGTTCCTGGTGTTACGGTAACCATCAAAGGCACCAAAACCGGAACAGTTACGGATGTCAATGGTAATTTTTCGCTCAATGTAAGTCCGGGTACTGTATTGGTTTTTACCGCCGTAGGCTTTGAACCAAAGGAAATGCTTGCCACAGCCGAGCCTATGAAAATTACCATGGTAACATCGAATAACAACCTTGCGGAGATAGTAGTGGTGGGTACAACCTTCAAAAAAGGCGACCTTACAGGCTCTGTAAGTAACGTAGATTCCAAAACATTGCAGGAACGCCCGGTTACCAATGTTAGCAGTGCTTTACAAGGTCGTGTGGCCGGTGTATTTATTGGAGGTGGCTCCAAACCCAGCGATGATCCAGTGATTAAAATCCGCGGTACCAATACCATCAATTCAGGCTCCACCCCTATTTATGTAGTGGATGGTTTGATTATGGAAAACAACCTGGGTGGTTTTAACTCCATCAACATGAACGATGTAGAATCGGTATCTATATTAAAAGACGCGTCAGCTACTGCGCTTTACGGTTCACGCGGTGCCAATGGCGTCGTGGTGATCACTACCAAAAAAGGCAAGAAATCGTCTGGCGATGGTATTATTAGCTATGATGCATGGGCCGGCTTCTCCAACTACGCCAACAGGCCCGAAACAATGAATGCCCAGCAACTGTTTGATTTACGGGTAGATGCCTATGCCAACGGCTACATTAAAGATAACCCTAGTGCCAACAGGCAGGATTACATCAATAATACTTTGCTTAAAACCAACCTGGCATTTTCGCAGCAGGAGTTTGATACCAATAATAGCGGTAAAAGTTACGATTGGCTTAAAGCCATTTCACAAACCGGCTATCAGCAAAACCATGCATTAAGCTTTGCAGGTGGTACAGAAAAAGGCTCATTTTACCTGAGCCTGGGTTATGCAGGTACAAAAGGTCTTATTCAAACAGTAAATGAAAATAAATATACCGGTCGTTTTAATGCTGATTATTTGATTAAAAAATGGTTAAAAATCGGTACCAATACCGGCTATACCCGTACCGACGATGCCCAGGCCGATGACGATGCATATAACCAGGCGCTTAATGCCAATCCGCTTTTAAATTATGATCCATACAGGGCAGCGGCTACCAGGTATACCCCTAATTACCTCACCATATATTATCGTGCACTTGGCCAAAACAGCAACAATAATTTCAATCCGTTCAACGCGCTTGATATTACCCGCAGGCAAAATCGTAACCGCCTGGTAACATCAAACTTTATTAATGTAAACCCAATACCTGGTTTGGATATACGATCCACTTACTCTGTTGATTACGGACAGCAAAGTTACTCTACTTTTACGCCGAACAACATACAGGAAGCTATCCGTAACTATAATGGCGATGCGCGCGCCAGGGCCGAGCGCTGGAACGATTTGTATTGGCAGTGGGATAATACCGCTACATACAGTAAAACGTTTAACTCCAAGCATCGTATTACTGCCTTATTGGGTACCAGTGCCAGCAAACGCACCTCTGATTATACTTTGGCACAGGGCGATCGTTTTGCCAGTAACGATCTGTTATATTATGATCTTACAGGCGCAGCAGCGCAGGACAAAACAACTATCGGATCTAACTTTTATGCCTACTCTATTTTTTCTGTAATCGCCCGCTTTACCTACAGTTATGATGATAAATATTTCTTAACAGCTACCGCCCGCGATGACGGTTCTTCCAGATTTGCTCCCGGGCATCAATATGGTATTTTCCCTTCAGCTTCGGTAAAATGGGATGTTACCAAAGAGGATTTCATGAAACAGCAGAAAATCTTTAACCAATTGAGTCTGCGGGTAGGCTATGGTGTTGTAGGTAATCAAGATATTACCAATTATGCTTTCCAAACACTGTACGGTTCAAAAGTAAATAATAACAATGCCTTGTTAGCCAATGATGGTTTAAAGGGTAACCCTGATTTGACCTGGGAAAGGCAAAAACAAGCCAATCTTGGTTTAGATATGGCCTTCCTGAACTCGCGTCTTTCTGTTACTGCCGATGCGTTTTACATTAACAATGATAACCTGCTGCTTGATCGTGGTCTGGCTACCACCACCGGGTATACGCATCAATTACAAAACATTGGCCGTGTAAATAACAAAGGTATCGACCTGTCATTAAGCGGTCAGGTGATCAAAAGCAAAGACTGGAACTGGTCATTATCCGGTAATATATCCTTTGCCAAAAACACCGTGAAACAATTGTATGGCAATGCCACAGTGATATACAGCACTTCGGGCGATAGTCGTGAAAACAATTTATTTATCGGTCAGTCACTGCATAGTATCTATACTTTGCGTTCGGGCGGAATAGCCCAGGAATCAAACCGTGCAGAATGGCAGGGGCTTAACTATAATGGCAAAACAGTAGGTCTGGGCGATTTATTCGCGCTGGATGTTTCTGGCCCAAATGGTGTTAAAGACGGTATTGTGAACCAGTACGACAGGCAGGTTGTGGGTAATGAAGATCCAAAATACTATGGCGGTTTTTCAACAGATCTTTCCTATAAAGGGATAGTCCTGAACGCGGTATTTGTTTACTCGCATGGCGCTAAAAAGATCAGCAGTTATTACGAAGGCTTAATCAATAGTGTTGGCTCAAGCATGGCTTCAACCGATCTGTTAAACCGCTGGACACCAACCAACACCAATACCAATATACCACGCGTAATTGACAATACCAGCTATAACCGGTATAACCCTTCTGATCTGGATTATGCCATTCAGGATGCCTCTTATCTGCGTTTATCGGCGCTTACTTTAGGATACAACCTGCCGCAAAAATTGCTGAACAGCTGGCATGCCAATCGGGTACGCATATACGCCACAGGCTCAAACCTGTTCTGTATTACCAAATACAAAGGACTTGATCCCGAGACAGGCGATTATGGTTATCCACCGGTAAGGACATTTGTTCTTGGGGTAAACTTTGGATTTTAAACTTCAATGCAAAAGATCATGAAAAAAATCATTATAAATATATTGATTGCCGGAACGGTAATATGTTCAGCTTCCTGCAAAAAATTCCTGAACCAGGATAGTTTGACAAAACTGGACGAAAGCAAGGTGTATTCAGATATCAACCTGGTACAAACAAGTTTAAAGGGTGTATATGCCAGCTGGTTAAATAACCGTGTAGATGAGCAGGGAACAGTTTTAATGATGGGTACCGACGAAACCCAACAGGGCGCCTATCAAATGAAAAGCGATGCATCCAAAGGCGGATTGGACAGGTATGACGGCAACCTTAACTCGTTGCAGGGGCAGGTAACCACCCAGTGGAATCTTCGCTGGCCACTGGTGAATGAAGCGGCCAAAATCATCAACGGGGTTGATAAACCCACACTGCAGGCAGGATCGGTAGAAGCCGGTATTGTTGGTGAGGCCTGTTTTATAAGAGGCTTTATTGACTTTGAGCTGGCCATGTACTGGGGCGAGATACCGATCAGGGACCTGAGTCGCGAATCGCAATTAGGTCTTAAACGCCAGCCACTTAAAGATGTATGGACATTTATTATCGCTGATTTAACCAAAGCAGCTGCTTTTTGTCCGGACAAAAACTCTCCGGGCAGGGCAACAAGCGGTGCAGCTTTAGCTATGTTGGGTAAGGCTTATATGTCGGCACCAGTATCAACAGGTCTGCGCGATTTTGATAAGGCCCGCGATTGCTTTGAAAAAATGATGGGCAGATATACCCTGGTGCCCTACGCCGATCTTTGGGACTATACCAAACCTAACACCAACGAGGCCATCCTGGAGTTCCAGTACAGTCCTGTTTCTCCAAACAATAATAAAGTACAGTTCCAGATAGGCTCGCGCGCAGTGCAGAATACCTTTGGCGATGGCTGCTATTATTCGGGATATGATAAAATTGTCCCAACAATACACGCTTATGAAACCGTAGCCAATGGTGGTATATGGGAAGATGGCGATGTACGCCGTAACGAAAGTATCCGCTATGATTTTACTTATTATGGTGTTACACCAACGCTCGACATTATTTCGTGGGAAGGTTTGGGTAACGACTTTGATGAGCTAAAACCTCACGTAAAAAAATATGAGGATTTCCGTACCGATACACATAGTGGTTTGGGTTATAACAACATGTACAACTCCGGAAAAGACATGCCGGTACTCCGTTTAGGCGATATTAAACTATGTTACGCCGAATGTTTGAATGAGTTGAACAGAACAGGCGATGCTATAACTGTAGTTAATCAGGTAAGAGCCCGCGCCTGGGGTGGTACATTACCCAGCGATAAAATGTGGGGCGCAATGGCACAAGCCGATTTTCGTACCAATATCATGGATGAACGCACCGGGGAACTTTTTGCAGAGGGCTGGCGCCGCATTGATCTGATCAGGACCGGGCTACTGGTCGACCGGACTAAAAAGTACAACAAATGGACCGCGCAATCCGGAACAATTCAGGCATTTAATAACCTGTATCCGATACCTGATACAGAATTAAAGCTGAACCCTGAAATAACACCACAGGATCAAAATCCGGGTTATCATTAATCCCGGGATCAATAGATCAAAATAAAAGAGGCTGTTTCCAAAGTGTGGGAACAGCCTCTTTTGTTACTAATGATCTGCATATCAATTTACTATATTATCACGCTTAAAACTAAAGTATTCAATAAACTTCTTAAACCTGTTTTCTGATCTGGTAAACTGCTCCAGCAATTTTAATTGATTTTGCGCCCTTACCAGGTTTTGTAACGGATAGGTAGTGTGATAATAAATATCGTCATTTAAAAAATCGGTCAGGAACCTGAGCACCTGCATATAGATCATGTATTTGCCAGAATAGGTAAAATATTCCTTCTCTGCCGGTGTCAAAGCTGGCCCCATAGCCGAAATATAACCTTTATAAATAGCATAAAAACACTCTTCGTTGATCTGTATCTTTGAAAAATCACGCTCTTCTTCATTTGCCGGTGAAAGATAAGTTCGTAACATATCCCCTACATCGCTCAGAAAATAACCCGGCATTACCGTATCCAGGTCAATCACACACAAGCCCTTATGATCCTGATCAAACAACACATTGCTAATTTTAGTATCATGATGTATAACACGCAAGGGCAATTGCTGGTGATCAATCAGTTGCATATAGGTAAATAATATGCCCTGATATTTATAAATATCATTGATAGCCGTTGTGGCTATGGCCAGCTTATCAGCACCCGCAGTTGAACATGCCTCCTTAAACTGATCAAACCGTAGTTTCAGGTCATGAAATTGGGGTAAGGTATAATGCAACTTTTCCAGATTGAAATCTCTCAATAAATAAGTGAATTTTCCAAATTGTTGGGCTGCCTCAAAGGCTTCCTGTTGGTTGGTAATTTCAGTAATAGTTACCGAATTGTCAATAAAAGGAAAAAGGCGATAATATTCTTTATGGTTAATTTCGGCCATACGCTCACCCTTTAATGTGGGTATTGGTGCCACAAAAAGATAATCGGGGGCTGTATGTTTAAGGTAATCGGCCAGTAAGGCCATGTTTTCTGCAATAGCTTCCGGGTTTTTAAAAACGTATGGATTAATACGCTGAAGAATATAATTTTCGGGCCCGCTAACCTTCCAGGTATGATTGATCAATCCTGTACCAAAACTTTTTATATGGTAGTTTTTGGTGTTTAGTCCGTATAGTTCCAGGATCTGGTCAAGTATCATTTATGGGCAAATTTTAGCCAAACGTAATTAATTACTTATGAAAAAGCATGCGCAAACGTTTGTGTATTTTTTATTACACATAAGCTAATTATCTTAATAGAAGAGCTTTATAAAAAACAATAATATTCACAACGTTAATATTATAAAATATTACCCAATCATATACTTTAAAAAATTCGATAAACCCGGGTGAGCGATCTATTTCGACTAGGACGTCGCCTTGTTTAAAATCAACACAGAAGATCGTTACCCAGTGTACAGATTGCAAACGTTTGCGTGATATTTTGTGCGTTTATTTGAGCGGCCTTATCAATGAAAACACTAATTTCCATTATTCTATTTAAACCACATATCGCATGAAATACAATATCAGTCAGCATCATTGGGGCAATTTTAATAATCAGGAGATATTTCTTTATCAACTGAGCAATGATCATGGCGTAAAAGTTTCCATTACCAATTTTGGCGCAGCTATACAATCTTTATCCGTTCCGGATCATCAGGGCAATATGGCTGATGTTGTACTGGGATACGATGATTTGCAAGGTTATATTGATGATCAGTTTTATATCGGCACCATAGTTGGCCGTTTTGCTAACCGCATTGCCGGTGGTAAGGTGGTCATCAACGGCGCAACACACCAGCTTACGGTTAAGGATGGCGGTTTTCACCATCATGGAGGCAAGGTTGGCTTCAATAAAAAAGTATGGCAATCACGGTCGTTTAGTAATGATGATGGGGTTGGTGTAATCCTGGAGTACCTGAGTAAAGATGGTGAAGAAGGTTTTCCCGGCAACCTGACTACCACGGTTACTTATACCCTTAATAACCAAAACCAGTTAATAGTTGATTTTGATGCTGTAACAGATCAATCAACCTTAATCAATTTAACACAGCATGCTTATTTTAACCTGGAAGGTCATAACAACGGTTCAATTTTAGATCATCAACTTCACTTACCTTTAGCAGACTACCTGCCCGTAAATGCCATGCAGGTGCCCGAAGGTACTCTTACGCCGGTGAGCGGTACGCCCTTTGATTTTACAAAACCAACAGCCATTGGCGGGCGTATCCATGAAGATAATGCACAATTAGTATTAAGCCGTGGTTACGATCATTCATGGGTGGTAAAAAAGCAAGACTCCACCGAGTTAAAGCTGGCCGCAACGGTTTTCGAACCCATCAGCAAAAGGGTATTAAATGTTTTTACTACCGAGCCTGCCATTCATATTTATACCGGCAATTTTTTAGATGAGACCTGCATCGGTAAACAAAACAGCAATTACCCGTTCAGGAGCGGGTTGTGCCTGGAAACACAACATTATCCGGATGCACCTAATAAACCCCATTTTCCAAGTACATTGCTAAATCCGGGAGATCGGTTTAAAAGCCGTACTGTTTTTGAATTTAGGGTAAATGCCTAGCACTATCAAACGTTTGCGGCGTGTTAGGGATATACCGGTTGTTGATTTTATAAATATCATCAATAACTTCAATCCCGAAACAGGGTTATAAACCAAACCATCAATTCAAACTAATAAATCATTATCAAACAATAACATAAATGGACAGAAGAACATTTGTAAAAAACAGTGCCATTGCTGCTGCAGGGCTTACTATACTGCCAACAGGCAGCTTATTTGCCAAAGATAACGGCAAAGTACGATTGGGCTATATTGGCGTAGGTGCCCGGGGTATGAGCCATATTTCTGAAGGTGCCCTGCGCGACGATGTGGAAATTGTTGCTATATGCGATACCCAGGAACACTCCTTAAATATTTGCCGGGAATTTTTGGCCAAAAAAGGTCGGCCTGCAGCTAAAGAATACACCGGCGGTATTGATGCTTACAAAAAACTACTCGAAAGAAATGATATTGATGCGGTAATTATAGCTACTCCATGGCAGTTTCACTATCAGCAATCTATTGATGCCATGAAAGCAGGCAAATATGTTGGTTGCGAAGTAATTGCAGGCTTAACCGTTGAGGAGCACTGGGATATTGTTAAAACATCCGAAAAAACGGGTATCCCTTACATGACGCTTGAAAACGTATGTTACCGTCGTGATGTAATGGCTGCTTTAAACATGGTTAGACAAGGCTTATTTGGCGAATTGGTACACCTGGAAGGGGGTTATCAGCATAATCTTCGTGATGTATTGTTTAATGATGGCAAGGGCCGCTATGGTGGTAAAGGCGTAGAATACGGAGCAAAAGCATTGAGTGAAGCCCAATGGCGTACCCAATTCAACATCGATCGTGATGGCGACCTGTACCCTACCCATGGAGCTGGCCCTGTAATGCATTATATTGATATTAACAGTGGCAACCGGTTTACCAGCCTGGTTTCGTTCAGTTCAAAAGCACGTGGTTTGGCGGCTTATATTGAGGAGCTTTCACCGGGTCATCCAAATGCCAAACTCAATTACAAAAATGGCGATGTAACTACCACTATGATCAACTGTGCCAACGGCGAAACCGTTCTGTTATCGCATGACACACATTTGCCGCGTCCTTATTCACTCGGTTTTCGGGTTCAGGGTACCAAAGGTATCTGGATGGATGTAAATCAATCCATCTATATTGATCATAAATCAAAAGAGGATGATAGCTGGGATCCGGCAAAAGAATGGTTTGCCAAATATGACCACCCACTATGGAAAAAACATGATGCCGAGGCCGCAGGTGCTGGTCATGGCGGTATGGACTGGTTTGTATTTAACGCTTTTATCGAATCGGTAAAACACAAACGCCAAACCCCTATCGATGTATATGATTCGGTGACCATGAGCGTGATAGCGCCCCTGTCGACCCAATCAGTAAAAGAAGGCAAGACTTTGGAATTTCCCGATTTTACAAAAGGTAAATGGAAAGACCGTAAAAACACTTTCGCATTAGACGATAGCGGCTTTTAAGAATAATAATTCAATAAATAGATTATGAGCTAAAAGGGGCTGTCACCCTGAGCTCCGTCGAAGGGTAGAGCGCAGAGGCCCTGCCCACTATGCTTCGACGGAGCTCAGCATGACACCCCTTTTGAATAGCTGCCATTAGTAAGCTGGTCGCTATTTTGTCGACTGTTTCATAAAAAATTCAGTAATTTGAGCTGTGTTTAATCAGTTTAAAAAATTAATACCGCAACTTCAAGGCTCATGGGAAAAGTATGAGAAACTTTACCATCGCCTTGAAGTTCCTGCAAAAACCATCCTTTTGCACGAAGGCGATGTATCCAAAAAAGCTTATTATATTGAAAAGGGCTGCCTGCGGGTATGGTTCAACAATAAAGGTAAGGATGTAACCTTTCAATTCTTTTTTGAGCAGGAAGCGGTGTCGTCTATAGAAAGTTTCCGGAAAGGCACACCCAGCCTGGTAACGCTGGAAACGATTGAACCTTGCGTACTCCACTGGATCCACAAAAAGGATTATATCGAAATGATGAGCGAGCTCAATGCCATTCCAGAGGTACGGGAACGACTGGCCGATGTGATGCTGGACAGGCAAATAAATTACATGACCCATTTCATGTCGTTCATCAAATACACCCCCAAGGAACGCTACCTGACCCTGCTCAAAGAAAAACCCCACATCATCAAGCGTATACCACAACATTATATAGCCTCCTACCTGGGTATTACTTCGGTTTCACTAAGCCGCATCCGTAACGCAGTCATCAGATAATTATTGAATTAGTGAATTACTGAATTAGGAATCTCCTTTTCATTTATTAACAAATGTTATCGCAGGCGTGTCGGCAGCTGCTGAAATTTGTGGAGCAAATAATAAATGAAATGAAAGCAGCAGTATTATATCAGGCAGGAGGAATTCCTCAATATGCAGATTTTGCAGATCCGATCTCCTCCGAACACGAACAAATCATTGAAATTAAAGCAGCCAGCATCAAAAATCTGGATAAAGCACGAGCCAAAGGCGCACATTATGACAAGCACGAAAACTACCCGGTAGTTGTGGGTGTGGACGGCGTAGGTGCTTTAGCAGATGGCATGCGGGTTTACGCCGGATCGGCTACGGGGATGATGAGTGAAAAGGCCCTCATCAATAAACATTGGTACGTTCCGGTACCCGATGGATTGGATGATGTTACCGCGGCAGCTATACCCAACCCGGCCATATCAGCATGGTTATCATTAGCGTACAAAGGCAAATTAAAGACAGGCGATACGGTATTGATATTAGGAGCCACGGGCATTACCGGGAAGCTGGCCGTACAAATAGCCCGTCATTTGGGTGCCGGTAAGATCATCGCCCTTGGCCGCAATCTGGAGGCCTTAGATAATCTTGGTGCCGATGTAAGCATATCCCTCAACCAATCAGACGACGATATCAAACAAGCCATCAAAACCGAAGCAGTTAAAAATCCATTCGATGTAGTTATCGACTATCTATGGGGCAAGCCCGCCGAACTGCTATTGAGCACTTTGGCCGGAAATGATCTGAATACCACGGTTGATCATATAACTCGTTACGTGCAGGTTGGTGAAATGGCTGGCCCTGCTATTAACTTGCCTGCCGCTATCCTGCGCAGCACCGCTATTGAACTCACCGGAGCAGGCGGTGGAAGCATTTCAAAAGAAGTAATTGTTAAAATCCAAACAGAGATACTACCCGAAGTATTTAAGCTGGCCGCGGAGGGAAAGTTATCTATAGATACCCTGGCCATGCCCTTAAAAGATGTAGCCGATGCATGGCAGCAGGATGCACAGGGTAAAAGGGTGGTGATTACGATGTGAGTTTATATTAAATTTGTCATCCTGAGGAACGAAGGATCTGTTTATTGGCAGATCCTTCACACCGTTAGCTCTACCTATCCACCATGTCATTGCGAGCGATAGCGTGGACAACCGACCGGAGGGAGCTCATTAACGCCTTAAAAAACAAATAATAACATTAATAATCTCCTCGCTTGCATATTGAACGCGAGGAGATTGCTTCGTCGTTCCTCCTCGCAATGACATATCTACCTTACAAAAGTGGGTTTACATGGTTTACACTTTTCTACTTGCGCTCGTTTGTAACGAGTGCTTATTGTGGAACAGCGATTGCATCGCTCTTGCGTTTTAAACGCAAACCCATGATAAGCACTCGTTACAAACGAGCGCAAGATGGATAAAAAAGATATGCTAATTAACCGGCAATCCCTCCTCAAAACCAGCCTGATCATCACTCTTACTTTTAGCAACATCAATATTCCAGGCCGAAGTCAGGAAATAGGGTGATGTGCCCGCTGCATCTTTATTACTATAGGTGCACTTGATTACCCTGGTTTCGCCGGGAGCCAGCGAAATATAATTATCGCTGAATATCACCGGCAATATGTCATCACCATCTTTACCTTTTAACGCACGCAGGTGCATAAAAAAGGCCACCGTTTTACCGGTATTCGTAATTGTTACCGCATGTGTCGTGCTATCGCCTTGAGCGGCTTCCTGAACGTGACTCAATTTAAGCCCTGTTTTCGGAATCTGCTGTAGAGCCGTATAATCGGTATAAACTGATTCTGGTGTAGTAAACCAGGTTGATTTTTTCCAGTTCAACACTTCCGCTTTTTGCGATAGCCAATACCAATTAATACTTTCTGTTTTACCTCTGTTATCGCTAAGCTCCAAACGCACAAAATAGGCCGGTGACAACCTAGTAATAGCTGGTAAGGCAAAAACTGCTTTTGAGGCATCAGCTTCGATACTCACCGGTGCAGTTTTGGTAAATTTTACAGAACCATCAATATTATAAACCGTAGCTTTTACCTGCAAGCCTGTGAATTTTTTCAGGTAAGAGTTAATAACACCTACTTCGTTTGATTTATAGGAATACATCACATGCAATAGCTCCATCGACTTCTTCATACCGAAATAAGTACCCGCCGGATACAGGTAATAATCATAGGTATGCCAAATTAATCCGGGCCATGGATTGCTGAGCATCCATTGTACTACGCCGGTAGCGGTATTGTATTTCTTAAAGCCGTAAGCCTCCATCATGGCGCGGTGTGCCTCATAGTTTTGTGCTTGTGCCTTGGCTATATAGTTTTTGATAGATGTGGATTCTCCGTAACGGTTTGAAAGCGCCTTATCAAACACTTTTGTAGTGCCAAATGATCCGGTACCGCAATGGTATAACCATGCCGGTGAACTGGTCGACAGAGAATCTTTAGGGATAAATTTGATCAAACTCTCATACGGAGGGATAGACGGGCCCGGTGATATTTCCGTAGCAAAACTCCAGGTGCCCCCAAATTTGTGCGTGGCATCGGTTTCCCAGTATATAGGTGGCACCCATTCATAAGGCCCGGCCATTTTTACACCGCTATAGCCCGATACTTTCGATTTGGTTTCATTGGCGGTTGATAAGGTAGGATTTGGCCACTTCAACGTTTTCTCAATCTTCAGGTAATCACGCTCAACCGAAGTATCTGTCGGGGGCATGTCGCTACCATTGAGCCATACCATAAGGCTGGCTTTGTTGCGCAACCAGTACATCACGCTACTGTCGGATGCCATGGCTACCTTGCGTTCGGCCGCGTCCCAGTGTTCGGGATGCTGCCATACACCGCAGCACATCCAGCCGGTCATCACCAGCATACCATACTGATCGCACAGATCGTAAAAGTTGTCATCCTCCATTTTACCTTCAGAGCGAATGATGTTCATGTTCATATCACGCACCAACCTTACCTCCTGCTCCTGACGCTCGGGCGACCGACGCTGGAAAATATCCGGCGACCATGCCGCACCGCGGATCAGGATAGGTTTACCATTCACAATAAACTCACGCGATTCATTGTCTATCAGCTTAGAATCTATCTGGCGGATGCCAAACTTTTCCCAAAGGGTATTACTCACTTTACCCCCTACCACTGCCGATAGTTCAACCCTATTCAGCTCAGCTTTACCATATTGCCATGGCCACCAGATACGTGGATTTTTAATATTGAGCTGTTTATAAACCTCCGGACTAAAATCAATATTCTTAGACTCATGAGGTAGCAAGTGCACTTTTTGTTCAAAGCTCACATCACTGTTGATCTGCCCTTTGATCACGGCATCCTGCGCGGTGTTGGTATAATTGGTTACCTGCGCATCTACGTATAAATGCGCTACGGCCAGTGAAGGCAGATCAAAACGGGTGGTTACCAGCGGATACTGCACCCCTACTTTATCGTAGGTTTTGATCTCTACATTGTTCACGATACCTCCGTTATAATCTGGCGGATAAGGTATCCAATCGGCATAATCAATGGCCAGGTCGCCTTTTGATTTGTTGGGTGTAAACGGCCGTGTTATTTGCAGGGCCAGCACATTGTTGCCCGTATAATTGATGTGTTTGGTAACATCCAGCTGAATAATGCGGAAAGGTCCTTTTGTCTGGGTCGAATCGGCAATTTTTACGCCGTTAAGCCATATGTTCGCCTTATAATTGATGCCATGCAAACGCAGGATCACGTTTTTACCGTTTTCGGCGGCAGGCAGGGTAAACTCCCGGCGAAACCACCAGGGTTTATCCAGTTTAGTATCACTGAGTTTTTTTAGATTGCGGCCCATGAAAGGGTCAAAATCATAAACTTTATTGGCCAGTAAGCCGGCTATGATGGTAGTAGGTACGCTTACTTTATACCAGCTTTGGGTATCGTAATTTTCTTTGGAGATTTTATCTGCTGACGAAGCATCGGCTACTGCCGATTGCATTTTCCAATCATCTTTCAGGATAAGCTGAAAATTTTCCTGCCTGGCCTGGCTAAATACCTGTTGAACGCACAAAGACAAGATGAGCGCGAGTATGATTTTTTTCATGATAAGAAATATAGTTTATTGTTGATGATCATAATACAGTGCCGCGGCGCCTATGATACCGCTGTTTTCCAGTTCCGACACCTCTACCCTGATCCGCTCAGAGGTTTTGGTATAGGCAAATGTTTTGATCTCCTGCCACATGGTTTGCTCAAAAAGCGTATAAGCATGCCGCACAGAACCTCCCAATACAATCAGCTGTGGATCATAGGCATACATTACCTGTTTTATAGCATGGCCGATGTGTGTACCCAGCTCCGCATATAGTTTCAATGCTTCTGCATCGCCTTTTTTGGCATCCCCAAAAACCTGTACACCATCTAAACCATACACATTGCTAAAGAACGAGCCGCTGCAGTAGTACTCCAATATGTTATCCAAATACGGAAACATACCAAACTCGCCGGCGCCGCAATTAAAGCCGGGGTATAGTCGTTTGTTGATCATTACTCCAGCTCCCAAGCCTGTGCCCAGTGTTAAGCCGATCATGGAATCAACACCGTTGCCTTTGCCAAAATAGTATTCGCCCAGGGCAAAGCAGTTGGCATCGTTATTTACATGAACAGGTATACCGTAACGCGCCTCCATCAGTTGTTTCAAATGCACCTCTTTCCAGGAAGGGATATTTTGTACATCATAAACAATGCCTTCGACCACATCAACCACACTGGGTACGCCAATGCCTATAGCAATTACATCTTTATTAGTCTGCAACAAAGCATCAGCAACTTTATAGATATCCTCCATCACCTCATCAACAGAACCATGCGTTCGGATTTTTTGTGATACGATATCAGATAAGGAACCATCGTTCACTACGGCACCGCGTATATTGGTGGCCCCCAGATCAAGCCCTATAATTTTAGTATTACTCATGGTTCGCTTTCTTTTTAATATCGATAGTTTTATTGGTGATAAGTGGTTTCGCCCAAAAACCAACGCTTAATATATACCCAAGGGTAATGTACAAAAAGAACATACCTGCCCGTAAGCCAAATAGGTCGCCCAGCAAACCGATGACCGACGGTATAATAGCGCCACCGATAATGGCCGTAACCAGCAACCCGGCAAAAGAGCCATGATCTTTATCAATAGAGTTAAGCGCCAGTGAAAATATAATAGGATACATCACCGAGGCAAAGAAACCTACCAACGGAAACGCGACCAAAGCCCAGCTGGTTGGCCCGAACAAAGCCGCGGTAAGGCATACCAAAGCCAGTATGGTAAAACTGATCAGCACTTTACGGCTGTCCATGATCTTCAGCAAAAATAAACCCAGGATACCCCCTGCCGTCATCAGTCCCCAGAAATAGGCTACCGTATCGGCCCCTTTGGTTTGCGGATCAAGTCCATGATAGGTTTTCAAAAATTGAGATATCCAGTTGGCAATACCCTGCTCGGTGCCTACATAACAAAACATGGCCACTAAAAACAGGATAACCACAGGCTGTTTAAACAGAGCAAAATGAGTTTGTAAAGAGCCCACTTGTTCATCTTCTTTTAATTCTACCTTTGGAAACCTGGTAAGCATCAACAAAATAACCATAGCCAGGCAAATCACCATAAAAAGCCAATACAAGGATATCCAGGGTAACTTGGCTGGCACCAACGAATTTAATAAGCCTACAAACACTACACAATTTTTTTACTTAAA
>JACXTT010000794.1_pt1 | contig 53749 bp, 52 predicted proteins | sample 9270951 | NCBI WGS metagenome assembly JACXTT01 (sample SAMN15532306, study PRJNA645909) | rock metagenome | isolation source: weathered quartz diorite | place: Puerto Rico | collected 2017-06-21
AAGTTATTAGACCTAGTTTAGTAGAAATATGCAAGAAACGTATCAAGGAGACGGACAAAGATGGCTAAAATTATAGGAATTGATTTAGGTACCAGTAATTCTGCAGCTGCTGTCATGATGGGGGGTAAACCTACACTCATCCCAGCTGCGGAGGGAACTACTGTAGGTGGAAAAGCCTTTCCTTCAGTAGTAGCTTTTACAAAAGATGGCCAACTAGTTGTAGGTGAACCAGCAAGAAGGCAGGCAGTGACAAACCCAGAGGGGACTGTAGTTGCAGCAAAAAGGAAGATGGGAACCGATCATGTTTTTAAAATATATGATAAAGAATACAAACCACAACAGATCTCGGCATTTATTTTGCAAAAGATAAAAAGAGATTCTGAAGCATTTATTGGCGAAAAAGTCGAAAAAGCAGTAATTACCGTGCCAGCCTACTTTAATGATAACCAAAGACAAGCAACAAAAGATGCAGGACAGATTGCGGGACTTGAGGTTGTACGAATAATAAACGAGCCCACAGCAGCGGCACTTGCATTTGGTCTTGATAAATCTAAACAAGACATGAAAATTTTGGTCTTTGACTTTGGCGGCGGCACACTGGATGTTACTATAATGGAGATGGGAGGAGGGGTCTTTGAAGTGATGAGTACTTCGGGAGATACTCAATTGGGTGGTACTGATATGGATAAAGTCTTGATAGACTATATCGTAGATAACTTTAGGAAAACATCTGGTATTGATCTATCAAAAGATAGTGCTGCAATGGTACGGGTAAGAGAAGCTGCAGAAAAAGCAAAGATAGAACTTTCTTCCGTATTTGAAACCGACATCAACCTTCCTTTCATATCATACGATCAATCATCCGGACCTAAAAATCTGGAACTAAAAATAACTCGAGCAAAATTTGAGGAACTCATAAACCCCATCGTAGAAAGATGCAGACCATCAATGATTAAATCGCTAGAGGATGCAAAACTTTCTCCTGGTGATATTAGTAAGATTATCCTAGTTGGCGGTCCTACAAGGATTCCTCTAGTAAGAAAATTTGTTGCCAGTGTTATGGGTAAGGAACCAGAAGCTGGTGTAGATCCAATGGAAGCTGTTGCACTAGGAGCTGCTATTCAAGCAGGAATCATAGCTGGAGAGGTCACAAGCGATATAGTACTTCTCGATGTAACACCTCTTACACTTGGGGTAGAGGTTCTTGGCGGATTAAGGGAACCGCTTATTGAAAGAAATACTACTATTCCTACAACCAAGAGCAAAATCTTTACTACAGCTGCAGACAACCAAACCGCTGTTACTGTCCACATAGTTCAGGGTGAGAGGCCCATGGCAACAGATAATGTATCTCTTGGAAGTTTCAATTTATCTGGGATTCCTCCTGCACCAAGAGGAGTCCCACAGATAGAGGTCAAATTCGATTTGGACGCAAATAGAATTCTTAATGTTACTGCAAAGGATATGGCAACCCAAAAAGAAGCAAAGATTACTATCAGTGCAAGTACGAAACTTTCTAAAGATGATATTGAAAAGATGAAAAAAGATGCAGAATTATACGCAGAACAGGACAGAAAGAAAAAAGAAGAAGTAGAGATCAAAAATGAAGCTGAGAATTATATCTATACCACTGAAAAATTGATCAATCAAGATCTAAAAGACAAGATATCTCAAGAACAAGGAATCAAAGTTAGTAACGCCATAAAAGAACTCAAAGAAGTTCTAGAAAAGGGACATATTGAAATTAAACCAAAACTTGATGCCTTAAAGAAATTAGTAAATGAAATTAGCACAGAACTTTACAAGAATGTAACACCTCCACCTGGAACCGGTGGCCAAAGCGGAGCGGAAGCTGCGGGCCAGTCTGCAGGTGGCACAACAAATTGATGTTTATACAATGGAATAGCTAAACGATATCAATTACTATGAGTACAAAACGTGATTATTACGAAGTTTTAGGTGTTCAGAAAAATGCTTCACAAGAAGAAATAAAATCCCAATATAGGAAACTGGCTCTTAAATTTCATCCTGACAGAAACAAGTCAGCTGATGCACCTGAACATTTCAAAGAAGTCTCAGAAGCATATGCGGTCTTGTCAGATCTTGAAAAGCGAAAAATATATGATACATATGGTCATGCTGGTGTTGATAATCGATATAGTGCAGAGGACATATTCCGAGGTTCTAGAGTTAATTTCGAGGATATCTTTGGGGGTGGCTTTGAATCAATTTTTGAATCTATCTTTGGGGGAGGCGGTTTCAGATTTGGCGGATTTGATTTCGGTGGATTTGGGAGGGAGCGAGGCGCTGATCTAGTCTATGATACCACGATAACACTTGAAGATGTGCTCAAAGGCAAACGTGAAGAGATAGAATTACCAAGAGAAATTGATTGTGATAATTGTAAAGGCTCTGGCTGTGCACCTGGAACATCTCTGAGAACATGTTCTGTGTGTAATGGACATGGTCAGGTCAGAACATCACGTAGCAGCGGATTTTCTACTTTTGTAACTGTTCAACCATGTAATACTTGTAGAGGGCAAGGAAAAATAATTGAAAGACCATGCTCAAAATGCAAGGGAAGAGGAAAGCAAAAAGCCATTAGAAATTTTTCCTTTGAAATTCCAGCAGGGATAGAAACAGGTGAATATAGAATAAAGGGAGAGGGACAAGCCGTCCAAGATGGTATAAGTGGAGATCTAATAGTTAGAATAAAGGTAAAACCTCATGACAAGTTCAAGAGGGATGGTGCTGAAATATTCTATGACGAAAATATTTCTATGATTGACGCAGCTTTGGGTAAAGTCGTAACAGTGTCAACTCTAGAAGGAACGGAAAAGATTACTGTGGAACAAGGAAGCCAACCAAATACCATAATTAAATTAAAGGGAAGGGGATTACCACGGCAAGAAGGAAGGGGTCGAGGAGATGAGCATATCAGACTCGTTGTAAATATACCAGAAAAACTTGACAAACACCAACGTAAGTTGCTTGAAGAATTAAGGGATAGCTTTGATAGGTGAATAATGTATTAAAATAGCACTAGACGTAGATGGTGTTCTTGCTGATGTGATGCAATCTTGGTTATCATACAATAACAAACTTAGGCCTACCATTTTAAAGTCAGATATATCGGAATGGGATTTTTGGAAACACCATAACATTAGTAAATATGACTTTTACAAGGAGCTTTCTATCTGTTGGAAATCATGGAAAGACATTCCCCCTACTGAAAATGATGTATCATCTGCTACCAAAGCGCTATCCATGCTTGGCACGGTTGACATAGTCACTGCAAGAGAGGAATCAACTCATAATGATGTAAAAAATTGGCTTAAATTCTATGAGATTACTTTTAAAAATTACATTGGAGTATCTGAAGGTCTAGAAAAAGCCAGATTGGATTATGATATTTTTATTGATGATTCACCTCTAAATGCAAAAAGCATGATAGAAACAGGCAAATCAGTAATACTATACAGCCAACCTTGGAATCTGAAATTTAACAATCCGCGAGCCAAAAGAATTGATAAATTAAAAAATGCAATATCTGTAATCTATAAAATGAAGCAAACAATATGATAGAAAACTTTTCCGAATACATGAAATCTAGTCTAGAACTGGAAAAGATATAACAAAGGGATAATATCTTTTAGTAACTTCTATCAGGACCATGGAAAGAAAATGTATTCTCTGTGGTTGCAAAGACCATAAACTAATTGGCTGTAACAAACACCTATCTAAACGCTGCAGTTGTTTTACGAAGCGAGCATTATTTTTGGTCATTACGGGCTTGTAATAAAGACACTTATTGTGGAATTTTAATTCTCACGTTGCGGGGGTCGCCTAGCCTGGTCAACGGCGTAAGGCTCAGAACCTTATCTCTTAGGAGTTCGTGGGTTCAAATCCCACCTCCCGCATTACTAATATTAATTATATTTTTGATTTGTCGGAGATTTTAGATCTAATTTTGTTTTCTAATAACTGATTTAGTATTTTGCCATCGACTTTTCCACGCAGAGTTTTCATGGCAAGCCCCATTAGTAGACTAATTGATCTAATGCCTTGTTCGTCAATCATCTTAGCATTGGACTCGATCAATTCATCTAATTGCTTATTCAATTCTTTTTCATCTACTGTTACTACGGCGTATTCTTTGCTAGCATCATAGATTGATTTTGACTTGCCACTCATAACTCTCTCAAAGATTATCTCAAGGGATTCTTTTGCAATTTTTCCGTCAGCTAATAAACTGAATACTTGTACAATCTCAGGATTCTTTAATAACTTTGAGTCCATACCTTTCCTCTCCAAATTAGTTAAGGTTCCACAAAGAAAGGAGGCTAAAAAATTAGGAGAAATTCTCTTGTCCTTACATATGGTTTCAAACAAGTCCAGGTATTCTGAATCGAATATCTGTAGAGCAAGCTGAGGATTTAATTCGTATTGCTTTTGTAGAGATAACAAAGTCTCTTCCCATGATTTTGGCACCTTGATTGCAGCTTCCTCTAACTCATTTGTGCTGACAAGAACTGGTAAAATGTCTGTTTCTGGATACATCCTAGAAGCCCCAGGTCTAGGTCTTAGGTATACTGTTTCACCCGTGGCAGTTGCAGCTCTTGTCTCAGCTGGGACCCCAAACTTTGCATCTTCGATTCTTTTTATGACAGCCTCGATTACAACTTCAAGTCTTTTTTCATTTCCAGCCAAAATGACGAATCCATCGGTTTGTTGTATATCGAGAATTTTTCTTACTTTTTGAATTTCTTGTTCTTCAATTCCATAATTTGGGAGCTCATCAGAATGAAATACTCCGCCCAATCCATAAAATCTTACAAGCTCACCCAGTTGTTTTCCCAATCTGATACCAGGATAGGGTTCAAATCCAAATATTCTAGCAAAACCTTTTGCCTTGATTACTTTTACCACTGATCCTTCATCAAGAACTTTTTGAATTATTTTTGACTTACAATTCTTAAAAATATCTGTAACATCTTTTACGTCTCGTTCCCTTGCTATTCTCTCGGTTTCTAGTGTACGTAGTTTCTCTGATATTATCTTAAGACCATGCTGCCTTTTTGCCTCATACTCGATGACTTTTTCAAGCTGATCGAGTTTTTGCACTCCCTTGACTTCAACTATATTACCTCCATCTATAGACACATTAACATCCTGTCTTATTGTTCCAAGCCCTCTTTGTACTCTCTTTGTTGCACGAAGTAAACGACCTATTGTAAGTGCAATCTTCTTAACTTCTTCCGGCTTTCCTAATACAGGTTCCAGTGCTATCTCTACTAATGGTATTCCAAGTCTATCGAGACTATATTCCCTCGTATCTTTAGAATCTCGTAGAAGTTTTGCAGCATCTTCCTCAAGACAGATACTTTGAATCCCAACATTTTTCCCGTCCACCTCTATATTGCCTCCTAATGCCACAAGCATGGTTCTTTGAAAACCCGAAGTATTAGAACCATCTATTACAAGCTTTCGCATTACATAGATTTCACTGAAAACATTTGATTTTAGTGCAGATGCAATAATTAGAACAGTTTCTTTGGCATTGGAATTGAGCTCATGTGGAGGCTCTTCGTCTTGTTCAACTAGGCAACTACATTCGGGATTTCCATAATATACTATGGTTTTTTCTTTACCACTTTCAAAAACTGCGCTTGGGTCAAATTCACCAAGCTCACTTCTTGCTATACGTAGTCTACGGGATAATCCTATAGAATATTCTTCAGATTCGATGGGAAAGCATTTGCAAAATAGTTTCGTACCTGTTGCCAACTGTTGGTGGATTTCTAATCCTACACGTAAACCAATCTTATCAATTTGGATTTCAGACACTTGTAATTTTATTGTTGTACGCGCTTTAAAGTTTAGTCTGAAATTTCAAGGGCGATATTTTCCCTCATAATCTTATGTATATCTGCAGAATCCTTGGAATTTGCTAACGCCCACATTGCCTTAACAAGAGCTGTTTCAGGTATCATGTTTCCAAGAGGTACTACTCCAAGATTAAGTAAATCTCTTCCGCTATCATACACTGTCATGCTTACCATTCCATCTATGCATTGAGACGTCATCCCAACAAATATCCCTTTTTTCCTTGCCTTTTCAATGGAATCATACATTATCTTTCCCACATGACCTAAACCTGTTCCCTCAAAAATTATTACTTTGTATCCTGAACCAACTATATACTCCATTACTTTTGGCTCAAATCCTGGATAGTATTTTACTAATGCAACTCTATTGTCGAACTTAATTTTTGGATTATATTCTATCGTAGGCGCACTGAATAGTTTGCTTTTTTCGATTCTATTATCTTGAATTATGAAAGCTGGAGATCCTCCAACAGTTTGAAATGCATTTCTTTTACTGGTGTGATTTTTTCTTACTCGTGTAGCCCAATGACAAGCAATCTCATCATCGCTTGAAGTATTGTGCATCACAACAAATATCCCCGTCACATCGGTTTCAACTAAAAATCTAGTAGCTGCTATTAGGTTCAACGCCGCATCAGACGAGGGTCTATCTGATGATCTTTGTGAACCTACCAAAGCAACCGGTTTTGGAAATCCCGCTAATGAAAAAGCAAGGGCTGCAGCAGTGTACTGCATTGTATCTGTTCCATGTGCTACTATGATTCCACTATATTCAGATTTTGCATAGGAATCCAATTTTTCTGCTATCTTTATCCAATGCTCAGGAAGTAAGTTTTCAGAATATTCTGAGAAAAGTACCTCTGTGTCTATGTTAGCTATTTTGGAAAGTTCTGGTACTGTGGCATTGAGTTCCGCAGCAGTAAGAGCTGGTGCAACCGCGCCAGTCCTATAATCTATTTTGCTTGCAATAGTTCCACCGGTAGATATCAGGAGGATCTTAGGTAGAGCCAAATCTGTCTTTGGCTTTGGCATATTTTCCTTTTTTGTAGCAGGTGAAGATTCCAATTCAATTTTTTTGATCTTGCCAATTTCCAACCCTATGTTGTATCCATTCTTTAATTTGAGAACAATGTGATTGTCATCGCTGTATTCGTATCTGGGCATCAAGACTCCCAAATATGTCAGATCTGCGTGTACTCTTACCTGATTTCCAATATCTATCATATTTTTTTTAAGAAAGTCTAGGCTTTTTCCCTTGTATCCTATGTAAGACATTTGTTAGGATTAGAAGCGTTATTTTATTAAAATTACCTGTAATAGGGAACTGCCACTTTTTCGCCTATCTTTAGTTCCTTCTGGGTTCTTACTTTTCTTACAGCCTCTTCAAAGTGTCTCATTGCGACCTTGGCTTCAGCTGCTTGCTTCTCAGCTTCCTTTTGGTCAGGATATTTTGCAAGAAATTCGTGTATGACAAGAGAAACTGCAGTGTTAGCTATGGCCGCTACATCTGCACCACTCATTCCATCAGTCGCTTCAGCAATTTTATCCAAATCCACATAATCTGGGTTCTTTCCTCCATTTGTAGTTGAATCTGTTACAATAGGGATGTCTTTTGTAGTTATTTCTAATATCTTCTTCCTTCCTTCTTTATCAGGCATTGGTACTAGTACTATCTTGTCGAACCTACCTGGCCTTAATAACGCAGTATCTATCATATCTGCTCTGTTTGTAGCAGCAAGGACAACAACACCGTGTAGACTCTCAATACCATCAAGTTCGGTGAGAAGCTGACTTACAACTCTTTCCGTAACAGCAGTTTCTCCTCCGATTCCTCTTACAGGTGCTATAGAATCAATTTCATCGAAAAATATAACACAAGGTGATGCCTGTCTTGCTCTCCTAAATATTTCTCTGATTCCACGCTCTGATTCTCCAACCCACTTTGATAATAATTCAGGACCTCTCACAGAAATAAAATTAGCTTCGCTTTCAGTGGCCACTGCCTTTGCAAGCAGAGTTTTTCCTGTTCCACTAGGACCATGTAACAATATTCCCCTTGGCATTCTGTGTCCAAGCTTTGAGTAAAGAGTTGGATATTTCATTGGCCATTCAACAGCTTCCTGCAGTTCAAGTTTTACAGCTGCGAGTCCTCCAACTTCATCCCAGCTGACATCTGGATTCTCTATGAAGACTTCGCGCATTCCTGACGGGGTAACCTCCTTTAAGGCATTTTGGAAATCATCTCCGTTTACTATAAGCTTGTCAAGTGTTTCAGGAGGAAGCTTTTCGTCTTCCAAGTTAAGTTCGGGTAATAATCTCCTAAGACACTTCATAGCGCCTTCTTTACACAAATATTCCAAATCTGCCCCCACATAACCGTGGCTAATTGAAGCAATCTTGTCCAAGTTTACATCATCACTTAGAGGCATGTTTCGTGTGTGTATCATCAGAATATCTTTTCTGCCTTTCTTGTCTGGTACCTTTATCTCAATTTCCCTATCAAATCTTCCAGGTCTTCTCAGAGCTGGGTCAATTGCGTTTGGTCTGTTTGTGGCAGATATGACAATGACCTTGCCTCTTGCTTCAAGACCGTCCATTAGAGAAAGCAACTGGGAAACAACCCTTCTTTCTACTTCTCCTGTCACTTCTTCTCTTTTAGGTGCTATAGAATCAATTTCATCAATGAATATAATCGATGGGGATTTTTCTTTTGCCTCTTTGAAAATTTCTCTGAGTCTTGCTTCACTTTCTCCATAGAACTTGCTCATTATTTCCGGACCAGAAATGCTTATGAAATGTGCGTTACTTTCATTTGCTACTGCTTTAGCTAGTAATGTCTTTCCAGTGCCAGGGGGGCCATATAATAAAACTCCTTTAGGAGCTTCTATTCCAAGTTTTTCGAAAATTTCTGGGTGCCTTAGAGGAAGTTCAATCATTTCACGAACTTTCTTGATCTCATCAGTTAATCCACCAATATCTTCATATGTGACTTGGGGAACACCTCGTAAAGTTTCTCCCTTTTCGGCTATGTGAAATACAGTCTTTTGAGTTACAAGTACTGCATCAGCCGCAGGTGTAACCCCTATTACTTGGAAAGTGAGTCGTCCTCCAAAATAAGGTACCATGACATTATCACCTTTTATCAAAGGAACACTTTCTAGTGCATCTGCAAGATATCTTTCATCAATAGGAGGAATTGCCTCCAACGGAGCTACTACTACTTTCTCTGCTGCAACTGCTTTTATTTTCCGTACTGCAACCGTATCACCTATTGCAATGCCAGCATTATTTCTTACAAGTCCATCTACTCGGATAATTCCTTTTCCTTCATCAGATGGATAAAGTGGTAAACACTTTGCAACGGTTCTGCGTTTCCCTTTAATTTCAATAACATCTCCTGTAGATGCGCCAAGCGAATCCATGGAATCATAATCTATACGCGCCACACCTCTTCCAACATCACGTGTATATGCCTCGAGTACTTTAAGGGAAAGAGTATTCTGGCTCATAGTTTAAACACCCTCAAACTAATTTTTATACCTTTGTTGTCATTTGTCTAGGACAAATTAGATCAGAAGATTAAAATTTACATGAGAGACCACATTCGCTGCTTTGGGCAAAAGACCACTAGTTAGAAGACGAGGTAGAGGCGGAATGCAATTTCGCGCAGCTTTTACTGGAAAGTTAATGCCAGCTAAATACCCTCGATTTGCCCTCTCTGAACAGCATGAAGCTAAGATCGTTGACATAGTTCATGAAACCGGTCGTGATGCTCCTCTTGCAAGAGTACGATTTGAGAATGGTACATATTCTCTCTTTCCTTCCGTTTTAGGAACTAGGATTGGCTCAAAATTATATTTTGGATTGAATTCAAAAATTTCTCTTGGTAACGTAATTAGTATACAAAACATTCCAGATGGTACAATTGTATGTAATGTAGAAAAGCACTTTGGGGACGGAGGTGCATTGGTAAAATCTGCTGGATCTTATGCAACTGTATTTTCGCATGGTTCTGAGGGCGTGACACTAAAATTACCATCGGGCAAGTTTACAACTCTTAATCCGCAAAATAGGGCAATGATAGGAGTCCTTGCTGGAGGCGGAGTAGATGAAAGACCGTTTATGAGGGCGGGGGTTGCTTGGAGAAGAATGCGTTCCAAAGGTAGAAAGTATCCAATAGTAAGAGGAGTTGCTCAAGCAGTATATGTACATCCGCACGGGGGAGGACGACATCAACACGTGGGTAGAAGCTCAACTGTTTCAAGAAATGCACCTCCTGGTCGCAAAGTAGGTAGCATAGCCGCAAGAAAGACTGGAAGAGCTAGAATAAAAGAGAGAGAATAGGTTCTCAAAACTAATTAATATTAATCCAAACAAATTCTGTTCGCTTGAAACGAGTACATCTTTACATTAGTGGAAAAGTTCAAGGAGTATATTTTAGGCAAGGAATGAAAGAAGCTGCAGAGAAAAATAATGTAAATGGATGGGTAAGAAATCTTCCTGATAAGAGAGTTGAAGCTGTATTAGAAGGAGAAGAATCTAATGTTGAAGCAGTAATAGATTGGAGCCGTATTGGACCTGCAGGGGGTGTGGTTGATGATTTAGAAATTAACGAAGAAACACATAAAGGAGAATTCTCAAATTTTGAGATTCTACACTAGTGAATATTGATATATGCATCCAAAATTAATTTTTTTACTTCCTCGAGATTTTCATTTAGTTTTATCTCGATTTGTTTTATGGATTCTTTTCTATCTCTTCGGATTTTTATTATGATGGAATCTCCTTGAGGTTCAACGTCCGCAAAGTATCTAAATGCCATCGACTTGCAAAACACAATACGATGCATTCGTACATCTTCAATTACGTTTTTACCAAGTGAAAAACAATAATCTCTAAGCTCACTAAAAAGTGGTTTTATACCATCTGAAATATGTTTTTGAAAATCTTCATAAGTTCTTCTTTGTCTTGAAATTAGATCATCCATATTTGCAAATTAAAATATGAAATATTTAGGTAGTAGCTCTGCTAGTTCCAGTCTAGGTAAACGGCCTCATCTCAAGTCAAGCAAGATCCACCACGTAGACGACGCAGCGTGGATGCTCTACCTTAGGATTGCTCCCTCCCGGACCTCACCCCTTTCGGCAGTTAGGACTTGAGAATCATCCCTTCGGACAATCTCGGTCCTGTATCCACCCGCTTCGGCGTGATTTCATTTCCGCAAGTCAAGCGAGTACCGTTCGCTTAGAGATTTACCCAGCAGTTGCTGATCTCTGCATATAGCCGGTTTCAGAGACAGGGCACGGCTAGCGCCCCAATCCTCCCTACTACCAATTTATTATCGTGACAAGATCTTTATCTGCATTAGGGTTGATTGGCTCTCAAGTTTACCAAAGTGCTACATACTGAACATATTTCACTTGTACATTTGCTTCCACACTTTGAACAAACCTTCCATTGTTTGCTATTTGTATCTCTGAGTGTAGGAATGATTTTCATTATTGATCTGTACATGCTATTTTTGATACCGCTATGATCATTTTCCAAAGAATTAGAAAATTGCGAATTTCAGTTCTAATTCCTTCGTCCATGTGGGGACATTCTTCTGATTGAAATGGAATATTGTTAGTAAAGGCATAGAACACAATTTCATTTTCATAGATCTCACAGAATGGTTTTATCTTTCTTGTTTTATTAGCAGAAGTATCAGGATACATCCATCCTATCTTGTCTGTATCTCCAGAGAGGAGATTTATTATGAAAGTTTGAAGTACATCATCCAAGTTATGGCCAGTTGCAACGACGTCTACTCCAAGATCTTTGGCACCAAAATCTATTGCTCTTCTTCTTAGTATTCCACATATGGAACATGATGATATTCTGTCATTTTCTTTAATCTCTAATGCCTCTTCCAAGGTTGTGTCAAATAGCGTTTTATAAGAATACACCTGATGTTCTATGCCAAGCTTTTTGCAGAAATCATTTACAATTAACATCGCTTCTTCTCTATATCCCTGAATTCCTTCATCGATTGTAATAGCTTTGAGACAAAAATTATGGGATATGGCCATTTTGTTTAGCACATATAGTAGTGATAAGGAGTCCTTTCCTCCAGACACTGCAACACCCACAACATCCCCATTTTGAATCATTTTATACTTTGAGATCGTTCTTGCGGCCTTTTGTAAAATTGTATTAGAAAAACAGCTAGAACAGAGATTTTCACCCGAATACTTTCGTGAGTAAACTGCCATACTATCACAAAGATTGCACTTCATATCGAGTTTTTTTCGTGCTTAAATTTAACCATATTCAGGTTACAAATATCAAATAGTAATAAAGCCAGACTTGACTGCTGATAATGCTATATTCAAACCAAACAAAATGAAGGTAAGGGTATAAAGTGACATCATAGTCGCTTTCAAAGCTTTTTCAGATATTCGTTTTTCTATTATGCTGTGTATGAATTTGCCACCATCAAGAATGGGCAAAGGTAGCATGTTGAATATTCCTATGAAAAATGATAGCATCCAAAGCCACAACAAGAACATGAATACCTCAGGACTCCAATGTATGTAGTATGGAATGACTGGCTGATATGACGGCAAGGCAGCTCTTATTATTCCAAGCATACCTTTGTCAGGATTATCTTTTGAAGGCGTAGTTACAACAGAAATTTGAAGTGTTTGTCCTGATCTTATTACTGAAACAGTAGCAGTCTCTCCAGGTTTTAATGTTATTTTACCAAAATCCTGAGGTAATGAAATATGAATTCCATTTATTGCAGTTATTATATCATCTTTTATTAGGCCAGCCTTTTCAGCACCTGAACCCTCCATTACAGAAATTACTGGTACACCCAGTGGTTCAGTGTAAAACATATTTCGAATACCATCAGGCATGATAAGAGCAAACGATGGATTGAATATCAAAAGTGCTGCAATTATAAACGAAAAAAGAACATTCGAAGTAGCACCAGCTCCTATTACTCTAAGTCGTGAGATTTTCTTCGCTTTTGCAAATTCTTCTTCATCTGGTTCTACAAATCCTGCAAACAGGGCTATAAAGACTGCAAATCCGCCTGTCTTGATCCTTATCTTTTCCAATGTAGCGACTATTCCATGAGCACCTTCATGGATTATCAATACAATGGGAACTGCAAGTAGGAAGTAGGCTATGTTAACACCTGATTGAATTGTTACGCCAGGTATGAGAACAGTCATCTCTGCAAAGGATTCAGGTTTTACAAAAAAGTTCGAAAGATTGGAAATCAAATACCAAAACCCTACTCCCATCATTACAAAACCCAAAACCACACTTGTGTTTGAGAATATACGTGTAGCCCGTTGTGTCCTGCTCAAAACCTTCGTGAGGATAAGCTGTACATTCTGATTTTTATAGGTCAAACTGTATGGTTTAATTTCAAAACCATGTTTATCTAATTTAGACGCCTTTGCGATCCCAAATACAATGACCCAAGCAATCAAAACATAGTAAATAGAGTTCTGTGTTAAAAATTCAAATGCCAAATTATTGATACTCTTTTTAGTCAGGGCAAATTTATCGGTTACTATGGGAATTGTTATTGTATCTACATATCCAGATAAAAAATCGGTTTCCAAAATTGCAAATATTGTTGTAAATAGGAGGTTGGCAGCTTGCGTGAACTATACAAAGATCAATTCTGTCTATACGTGGAAGAAAAAAATAGAAAGAACTGAAGAATTTTTAGTCCTTTTTAAGACCACAAAAAAGGCAAAACAATTACTAAAAAAAGAAATAGCAAGATCTCACCCATATCAGGTACCAGAGATTGTCGAACTACGAATGGATTCTGTCAACGCTTCTTACCTTAAATGGCTTGAAGACTCAACTAAATGGAGAAAATCTAAGAAGAGAAACAACTCCACCAAGGGATGAAACTCTAAGTCCTATATCTGTTGTAGAATCTACCGCATAAACTTCTACTCCTTTGGCCTCCGCCTTATTTAGAAATTCAATTACTTTATCTTCATCATTCTTTTCAAAAATCTTATCGGAAAAGGCAAGTGATTGTACAGCGCCAAGCTCATTTGCCTTTACAGTCTCATCAAAACCCATTGTAAATTTGGTATTTTTTTTATTAACTTGGAGCATTATTTCATCTAAAATTGAGGATACCTTTGCTATCTTACTTTTAGCAAGAGTTTGCTTCATTATTTCTGATTTGACGAACGTGTAAATTCCATCTTCTCCAGCAGAATCAATACCATCTATTACTTGGATTTTACTTTCCTTATATCTAGGCAGCTGATTGAGAAAATTACCTAGTCGCCGCTTGGTTTCTCCCGGGCCAAATATAATGATCTCATCTATTTCCTTGGTTAGTGACATGATGGCAGTTGAGACATGTTCAAAAAAATCTTCGATATTAAATTTGGTCTTGTATCTTTTTCCACTGGCACCAGAATACAAATTTGGTATTATCTTAAGATGTGTCCCACTCAGTCTGCCTATTCCGCAATCAGAAGTATCTATTGCTACAAGTACAAAACTGCCGTGTTCTTTTTTCTCAAAAATTAATTTCTTTTCTAGTTCTGTCCAACCTTTCTTAACTAGAGTTAGTGGTTCGCCTATCATTAATGTCATCGAATGATGAGATCCTTTGCTAACTGATTCGCTATCAGATTCTGATATTGTGCCTTGAACTCTCAATCTATCTACTACATCATCAATGGAAATTTTTTCAACATCTAAAGCAACACGAATTTTGATTCTCTCGCCTTTATCTGGTCTCGAATAGTCCTTTTCTTGCTTGATGGCACGAGTAGTATCACCTACTATTCTGTCTCCTTTTTGTATTATTCTTCTTAGACTAAAGAGATCATCTGATTCTTCTGGTATTAAAGCAACAGAATTTTCGTCTATTTGTTTTGTGATCAATTATACCAAACCTTATTGAAATGTAGACGATAAAAAAGAGAAGTTATCTAGTTTGTTAACTCGCCAGTCTTAATTTCTTGCTGTTTTTCTTCTGCCTTTTTTCTTAAGTAGTTCTGAACCCATTCCTGCGTGATAACGCCCGCCTCAGTCAAGTTTACAAGTGTATTAGTAGAGGCCTCGCCAGTTACTTTACCTGTATTTCGTCTTATTTGTCGCCATTTTAGGTTCGTGTTTCCACTCTTGGATGAATATATGATACCAAGTACTTCTTTTGCGTTTACAAACGTCATATCACGAATCTTTTTGAGAGTTACTTTGTCGGCTGCTTCCACGTAAATAAGACCAGGCGAAGTTTCCCGTTCTGGGAACACTTCATAATCCTCCAAGTAACTTTCTGGAATAAATGAGTTACAAGTACTTAGGATTATGAATTTCCTAAAACTTTCAAGGTAGCATGTGGCGTCTATTGTCACCATTTGCTTAAAGTTTGCCTTCGCCTTTTATCAAGCTTCTTGAAAGACTCAATTAGGAACTAAAGGAAATTAGTTGTTGCAGGCGTTGATGACCAAATCCCTTTGAATTGATGAGAAGGATCTTGAGTTCTGAGCCTGCACTTGATTTTTATGAAATGCTAGTCTTGCTATACTCATGAAATCATTCACAGACTATCTAACCTATAACGTCCCATCTAGACGAGGATTTGTCAACATTACAAATGAAATACGAAAAATTGTTCAAAAAAGTGATATAAAAGAAGGCATCTGTTTGGTAAATGCGATGCATATCACATCTAGTATATTTATCAATGATAACGAAACTGGACTTCATCAAGATTACGAAAGGTGGCTAGAAGAACTAGCTCCGCATGAACCTGTATCAAAATACGAACATAATAAAACTGGAGAGGATAATGCAGATGCTCATCTGAAAAGACAAGTCATGGGAAGGGAAGTAGTAATTGCAATAACAAAGGGACAGCTGGACTTTGGGCCTTGGGAACAAATATTCTATGGAGAATTTGATGGCCAAAGACCAAAGCGAGTGCTTGTTAAGGTTATTGGAGAATAATTATGTTAATGAGCCACGTTTCTGACTACCTTCTGTAATAGGTTTGAGCTTGAAGCTTTCTTCATGATTTTGTGGACCATGATTACATTTTACACAACCAATCTTGAAACCATTAGGATCCTTTACGTACATCTCACAACCACAGAAGCAAGTCATTTGTTGTTCAAGAAAAGGCCCTTGATATATAACTTATTTCAAAATTAATTTTTGCAACATTTCCCCCTCGGTATATCATGACCATGGGGGCACTGTCTTGGATGTTTCAGCATAGTACATAATGCATCTGTGAATTGCTCATTCATGTGGTGCTCTATACCGCAGACCATTTCTTCATCTATGTCTACTTTCAACGCACTATCCATCAAGACTTCAAGCAATCTACTATTTCGCATCATATTAGAACCAATTTGTTCGCCACTTTTGGTGAGGGAAACTCCACTTTTATTGTAATTCACAAGCTTTGCCTCATTTAGTTTCTTTAACATTTGGACAACACTTGGTTGCCTAACATTTAGCATCTTTGCAATAGTACTTATCTTAACTTGATCACCACTTTCTTTGATATGCCATATGGCCTTCAGATACATCTCTACATGTTCTGCTTCTGCGGTTCCAACAAACAAAATTTCTTGGTCTTTCATAACATCCATTAGAAATATCCTCACTTTACGTCTTTTGATTCTTTAAGCAAGTATTCAAAATATTCACGAGCAAAGCCAGCAAGTCCGGAATGATCAGCCCATATGGCCACTGCCTCTTTTGACCCCGTGGTGCCCAATTCTTCTCCAAGTAGGAGAACCACATACCTTTTATCTGAGATGATGCCTCCTCCAAAAAGTCCTTTCTTTACTTTTACCTTTGCCACTCGAGCTAGTGACCTTAAGGTTTCTTCATCAACATCTTCTGAAACTAAAATAGTAATATCTATGCCTCTATCGTGCAGTTGCCTGAGCCTAGGGGACGCTTCTCTTGCTAGTTCTTCTGCAACCTTGGGAATTGCTATCAAAACTTCATTTCTACAGGAATCAACCATTTCCAAAATCTTGGTTGCAATATTTATGACTCCAGAAATGATCCAGATATCAGGCCGTTCGCTTGTGCCACTTTGTTCGTAAAGTGGAATAAGCTCCTTTAGTATAACATCCTCATTATTTCTAAACTCAGTCTCGCGTTGTTGTTTTGACGTTTGTAGTGCCGTAGCTGGCGACTTGGCAAAATATTGTGTAGGTCTAGAATCATCAGAACCTATCCAGCCCTTCTCCTCAAGAGTACCAAGCACCTCATATATTTTTGAATAAGGGACACCCGATTTTTGACTCAGATCTGATGCTGTGATAGGACCTGTCTTAAGGAGAGATGCATATGTCTTGGTTTCGTAACTAGTAAGACCAATCTTCTCAAGTGCCTTTCTAGTCTTGTCAGAAAGACTCATGTAATATCAATCGAAAGGTCCCTTTGTATATATGTCTAGGATCCTGAGATCTATATATCGCCATGAGGGATTTTACCTATATTCATCTGGTGTCAAGTAGGAAATCGATTAAATACTAATTCTTAAGATATGCCAATAACGGTATGGAATTAATCCAGATATCTAATCAGAAGAGTCCTACGTTAGGGAAAAAGTCTACTATCAGATTTACTCAGAGCATATGTCCAGAATGTAATATGATACTGGACGCAGAGGTCTTTGAAAGAGATGATAAAGTATTCATGACAAAGACCTGTCCCACACACGGCGAATGTGAGGAACTCTACTTTGGTTCCTATGAAATGTACAAAAAGTTTAGCACATATTGGATGGACGGCAAGGGTGCTCATGCTCCTAATGTAATGATTGACAAGTGTTCTTGTCCAAATAACTGTGGTTTATGTTCCAATCACCTGTCCCACAGCGGACTAGCAAACATGATTGTTACAAACAGATGTGATCTGACATGTTGGTATTGCTTCTTCTACGTAAAGAAAGGTCTTGAAGGCGCTTACATGTACGAGCCATCACTTGATCAAGTAAGAGCAATGATGAAGACTCTGAAAGCAGAAAGACCAATTCCTGGAAACTCTATCCAGATCACTGGTGGAGAACCAATGCTAAGAGAAGACATTGTTGATGTTATCAAAGTAATGAAAGAAGAACACTGTGATCATGTACAAATGAATACTAATGGTATTAGATTTGCATTAGACCCAGAAGCGATGCGTGAAGTCAGGCTTGCCGGTGTCAATAATCTCTATCTGAGTTTTGATGGTGTTACTCCAAGAACTAATCCAAAGAATCACTGGGAAATTCCATATGCATTGGAGAGTGCAAGGAAAACAGGAACCACAGTTGTTTTTGTTCCAACAGTTATCAAATCAATTAATGATCATGAACTAGGTCCAATCATTCGATATGCACAAAAGAATATGGATGTTGTTCATGCAGTAAACTTTCAACCAGTTTCCTTAACCGGGAGAATGGGCAAAAAAGAACGTGAGAAATACAGAATAACAATACCTGATTGTATACAAAGAATTGAGGAACAGACAAATGGTGAAGTAACCGTAGATGATTGGTTCCCAGTTCCAAGCTGTATGCCGCTAACGAATGTGATTGAAGCATTCTCAAGCAAGCCAAAGTATGAATTATCAATCCACTTTGCTTGTGGTGCAGGTACGTATGTATTTGAAGACGCAGAAACCAAGAAGTTTGTACCATTAACAAAGTTCTGTGATATTCAAGGGATGTTAGAACTCTTTGAAGACAAGGCAGAGGAGATTCGCACTGGAAAGAACAAGTACTTTACAATGCTTGAAGTAGTAAGAAAGCTTTCAAGTTTTGTAGATAAGAAAAAGCAACCAAAAGGTCTTGATTTGGCAAAGATGTTTGGTAACATACTTATGAAGAGATCATTTGACGCTGTAGGCTCATGGCATGTCAAAGGACTTTTCTTAGGTATGATGCACTTCCAAGACAAGTATAATGAAGACTTGGAAAGACTCCAAAGATGTGACATTCATTATCTGACACCAGATCTAAGAATTGTTCCCTTCTGTGCATTCAACGTAATTCCAGAATGGTATAGAGACAGAATTCAAAAGAAATATTCTATATCAGTTGAAGAATGGGAGCAAAGAGTTGGCGCAAAACTCGAGGATGGTCTATATCGAGGTATTATGAGAAGAGGCTCAGGTGACGAGCTTGCAGCAGGATGTGCAAAGAGCCAGATGTTTCACGAAGCATCACAAGCACTAATGTAAGGTTCAAAAATATCGATATTTTGTAATTCCAATCTAATTCCTTATTAGAAGATTAATTGAAATTTACTGCATTGCAAATACTGATTATTTCTCCTACTCAAACAGGAATTGGTGGTATAGCTCAACATGTACAAGGTCTAACCAAATTTTTGAATGATAATCACCACGGAGTTCATATCATATCATCAGAAAATACGCTCACAATACCAATAAAAGGACTAAAAAATCCAAGCTTTATGATTTCAGCTTTTCTCAAAACAAAACTAAAGAAAGGCATCGATATTGTCCATGCACATAATCTTCCATCTGCATTACCTATGAAGAATTCTACAGGCAAGAAAATACTAACTCTTCATGGAATTTACTCTGAACAGGTAGACATGTTGCACGGGAAAACTACCGGTAAGATCTCTAATTCCTATGAGAAAGACGCATTAGGCTGGGCAGACGCAATTACCGTCATTTCGAAGGAAGCACTTGATCATTATACAAAATTGGGATTCAAAGTAACACATATTCCAAATGCCATAGACATTTCCTCTATACCGAAAGAAAAAGAGAAATTGTATGATAAACAGATAATCTTTGCAGGAAGACTTTCAAAGGAAAAAGGAATTGTAAATCTGCTTGAGACTGCAAAAAAACTTCCTAGCGATATTCATCTTCTAATCTTGGGTTCTGGTCCGGAGGAAAATATAGTAAGGGAATCTGCAAAATCTCAGTCAAATATACATTATTTGGGTTATCAGCCAAAAGAAAGAACATTGTCATTGATAAGAGGTTCCGACATTCTAATTCAGCCATCTGTTATGGAAGGAGTGAGCTCAACACTTCTTGAGGCGATGGCATGTAAAACGCCTATTATAGCGACTAAGGTAGGCGGGAATGCAGAGCTCTTGGAACACAATAGATCCGGAATCTTGATAGAGCCAAATTCATACCATGAAATTCTTGATCATCTAATTGATGTTTTAACTGACAAACAGAAAGCTGAAAAGCTGGCTGAAGGGGGTTTTATACAAGTTCAAAAATATGATTGGTCACACGTTGGAAATCTTTACTTGAATATCTACGAATCTCTTCTGAAATAGTCAAAAGGTTATCAAAGAACCAAGGTATGGATACCATATGAAAACAGCTATTGTAATGGGTACAAGACCCGAGATCATTAAACTCTCTCCAGTAATTCGCCAAGTAAGAAAACAAGAATCTTTTGTCATATTCTCTGGTCAACATTATGATTACAATCTTAGTCTTCAATTTATTGAGGAACTTGGCATTCGCAAACCTGATTATTCTATGAAGCTTTCCAAATCAAATTCTGCTTTGCAAATCGGTGAAATAATAATTAAATTGAGTAAAATACTACAAAAATTAAAACCTGATACTGTTGTAGTTGAAGGTGATACAAATACCGTCCTTGCTGCAAGCATGGCCTCTTTGAAATCTGGCATACCAATAAGCCATGTAGAGGCAGGACCTCGCAGCTTTGATTGGAGAATGCCTGAAGAGCATAATAGAATACAAGTGGATCATATATCAGAACTTCTTTTTGCACCATCAAAGAACGCAAAAAGAAATCTGCTATTAGAGCATGTTCACGGTAAAATCTTTGTAACAGGAAATACCGTTATTGACGCAATACAGATGTACGCAGACAAGGCATTAAAAAAATCCCGTATGCCTATAGATTTTGAGGATTTTATACTGACGACCCTTCATAGATCTGAGAATGTAGATGACAAAAAGACATTGTCGTCAATTGTAAAAGCCATCATTAATTCAAATCAAAAAATGATATTTCCTGTTCATCCACGTACAGTTCAAAGATTGCATAAATTTGGGTTATATGAAAAACTAAATGATTCTAAAAATATCCGATTGATAAAACCTGTAGGATACTTTGACATGTTGAAATTAATGAAAAAATGTTCATTTATCATTACTGATTCCGGTGGCATACAACAAGAAGCAACCTCTCCTAAGATAAGAAAGAAAGTATTGGTTATACGAAAAACAACTGATAGTCCTGAAGCAGTTATGGCAGGTGTTGCAAAGGTGGTAGGAGTTAAAACAAGCGGTATACTATCAGAGATTAAAAAAGCTGTAAAGGAACCAAAAATTCATACAAAAGAGGTCCCCTATGGAAGGGGAGATGCCGCTAAACAGATTATTAGAATAATTGGAACATATTTCTAATTCTTTTCATATTTTTTAAGAAAGGGCGTCAAAATGTTTGTCCATGAAAATTTTTTAACCATGGTTCTTGACATGTTCCCCATTCTTTCCACGAGCAAAGGATCTTGCAGAATTTTAATTGCCTTTTCTGCAACATCGTTGGTGTTGTCCACAAAATAGCCATTTTCATCGCATTTTAGGAGATCATCTGAAAGACTTCCAGCCTTCGCTAAGATGGGTAATGATGATGCCATGTATTCTAGGACCTTGATGGGAATTGAATTTGCGGTAGTAAGTGTCAATTGGAGCGGACCAATCGCCAGGGATGCGCTTGAAAGATAACTTGGAATTTCGTTTCTAGCCACCCACCCTTTTAGCTCCACATTTTTAGAAATCCCTCTCTCAGAAATGATAGTCTGTAATCTTTTCATCTCTGGACCCTCGCCTAATAATACAATCTTGGTATCGGGGAGTACCTTGATAATTTTTGGTGCTGCATCAAGCAAAATATCTAATCCTCGGTGATGATACATTACTCCTGCAAAAATGATTTTTCTTTCACGCTGATTTTTTATATTGAAAAATGATATATCAATACCATTTGGCATAATCGAAATTTTTTCAAAAGGAATTTTGTAAAAATCACTTACAATGGTTTTGATCTGTTCATTTAATACTAGTATCTCATTTGCTCCATCGAGAGCTTTTTTATTAAAGTATTTTTCTATTTTCCTCTGAACAGATTTTAGGCCCTGTGATTGTTCATATACCGCATCGTCTATTTTGATTATAACAGGTTTTCCAATTTTTTTTGCAAAAGAAACTGCTGCATTTGGTACAAGATGAAACGGGTGAAATACTGTAAAAACCAAATCAAATTGTCTTTCCTTATAAATCTCCTCTGCCTTTTTCTTTAGATTTCTACCGCAACGTCTTGCTGCAACTTTTAGATTGTTCCTCGATGGAGTTTCGACTCTTATTACATCGAGGTTTTCATGCATTACCGGTTCGTATCTTTTTCCTTGCCATGCCACATCTGGTACCAATACAGTAACACTATGACCCATTACTGACATCGTATTTGCGATGTCGAACGAAACAACAGATCCACCGCCACTCATAGGTGGGAAGTGAAAAAACAAGGCAAGGATTTGCATGAGTATAGATTTTTAACCAAGAATAAAAGCCTATGATAAAATGGAACAATATGAAAAAGTAAAAAATTGGCTTATCTCATCAGGTCTTTGCATTTTGGATAAAGGAGATCCAAATGCAGGTGCGGTTCACTCATATTATGACGTAAAAAATCACAAGTACAGTTTTCTTTATCCTGAAATTACTGGGTATTACCTCAGTACGTTAAAGTTTCTTTATTCAAACGAAAAATCTGAAAAATATCTTGAGATGGCAAAACAATGTGGTTCTTGGTTAATGAACATCTATGACAAGTATGGTGGAATTGTCATGGGCATTGGTAACGAATCAAGAATGACAGATCAAATATTTTCATTTGATACTAGCGTTTGTGCAAAGGGATTTCTTGATCTCTATGAAATTACAGGTGAAGGCAAGTACAAGGAATTCGCAAAAAAATTGATCGATTGGCTTGTAACAAATTGCATCGAAGAAGATGGCACTGTAAGACCAGTTTTGGACAGAAAATCAGGCAAGTTTGTGGAAACTTCAATGTGGTACGCACAAAAAGGCTGTTTTGGCATAAAACTAGCAATTCCACTTTTACAATTCGTTGACCCAAAATACAAGGAAGTTGCTATAAGCGTAGCAAATACTTTCACGAAGTTTCAAAATATTGATGGTAGTTTTGCGTTACATCTTGGAAGCAAATCGGTCAACTTGCATTCTCATAGCTATACCTTGGAAGGTTTAATCTATGCGTATGGCAGACTAAAAGATCCTGCATATCTTGAGAGTTGTAAGAAGGGATTGGACTGGACCGTAAGCAAAATGAATGAAGATGGAAGTGTCTATCTTTGGACTAACTTTAATTACAGATCAAAAGCCGCATATCCACTTGCACAATTAATTCGTTTGATGGTGTTAGTAGACAGCATTGATCACGGTTCAAGATATCTGGAGCCTGCGAAAAAATTAAGAGATTTCGTTCTGCGATTGCAAGCTACTGAAGAAGATCCCAAGATGAATGGAGGATTTTATGAGGAATTTCACAAATCAATTATGGGGTGGAAGAAACAGCATAGAATAAATTCATGGACCTCAATGTTTGTACTTCAAGCACTAGATTGGATTGAAAATCATGATAGAATATCGTTTGAAAAATCCTTAGAGTATATCTATTAATTAAAACGCTTGGAAGAATTTACTTGGAAATCAAACGCTGATAAAGTTCGTATTCTTTTTGTTCCATTAATTCCCCACTTATCTTCTTTACTGTCTCAAGAGATTTTTTTTGTAGCTCTTCTTTGTATTCAGGATTAGAAAGAATCTTGTTGAAAGCATTCGCAAAACTTTTTTTGTCATTTTCAACATATGCCACTGCGCTATCTATTATTTCAAAATAAGATGTATCATGTTTTGACATGACTATAGGCAAACCTGATGCCATTGCTTCAAGAACAGGCATTGGTATACCATCAAGAAATTTCATTGGTTGAGCATAAATTTCACTGGCTACGTAATAGCCATTTAATTTCTCATGAGGGATTCTTTTAATTATTTTAACCTTGTCTGCAACGCCAAGGGAATTAATCAACTGTACAAGTGACTCGTAATTTGGCCCATCTCCAATGAGCAACAAGTTAACATCAAGTTCTTTAATTGCCTCAATTAGATACCTATGATCTTTTTGCTCAATTAACCTTCCAACCGATAATATAGTAGGTCTTGAAGAGACAAATTCTTTCTCAGAATGTGGAGAAAATGTATGCAAATCCACTCTGTTATATATTACTTGAACGTTTCTTGCGCCCATTTTTTTTGCATATGGAACTATAAATTCATATACACAAATAACTGCATCCGCGTTTTGAAGAACGAACTTTTCAATTTTTTGAAAGGCATAGGTCATTTTTAAAAAATGAAAATATTTGTATTCTTTTTTTAGAAAGCTTCGTTGCTGTTCATAGTTTGTATGTAAAGATATTATTAAAGGAATTTCTAATTTTTTTGATACCTTTGTTGCAAGCCACCCTTGAACTAGAGGATTATATGATCTAATGATATCAGGCTTTATCTCACCTATTATTTTTGTAACATTTTCTTCAAATGATTTGTAATTTGATAGATTTGCTTTACCAAGTTTGTGTATTTTCAGTTTAGCGACACCAGCCATAAGCTGTACCTTCTGCTCTTCTACCTCTTCGTCGAACAATGATAATACATGTACCTCGTCAAACATGTTTTTCGGATTATAATAACCGGCTTTAATCTCACCTTTGTTATAATATGAAATCAGGGCATCATTTGGTAGCACACAAATCTTAGTCATTATCTGATTCTAAATTGCGATGGTTAAAATGATTTTTATTTTGTAAACAAGGAATGGAAGGAATAAATACATAGTACCTAAAGGTGACAATTTCTAATGGCACTTGAGGTTAACATTTCTAGTACAACGGATGAAAATTATTGGAATGAAAATTTACAGAGAAGCACATCTTCAACAATATACCAAGTTCCCAGCTACTCAAATGTCTATAAACAGGTATTTGATTCTAAACCGATTTTCATAACAGTAAAAAAAAATAATGAAGTAGCAGGACAACTTGCCATTCTTATTCATACTAAATACTATTGGAAAGACGCCAATCTAATTTCAAAAACACTAGGTTCAAAACTAAACCTTAGTTCAATGCTTCGATGGGAATATGGTCCAATAATACATGATTCCTTTGATAGGGATGAAATTTTAGATGCAGTACTTGAAGCAGTGGACAAGATTTCTGAAGAAAATAATGTGAATATGATTAGAGGAACCACATACCCTTTACCTAGTTTTGATTATAACAAAACCTTTGCAAAACACGGTTATGGTTTTATTAAATGGGCTACCTATCTAACAGAACTTAATCAGGAATCTGAATCACTGTATGATAAATTCAACAAAGAAACTAGGTACGATATACGAAAATCTGAAAAAAATGAGCTTGATCTAGAAATTGTAAACAGTTACTCTTTGTTTCAGGAATATGCAAAACTTGCATTTTCTTCTAGAATTAGTGCAGGAGAAAGACGGCGAGAAAATCTTCTTTTCGTTGAGAAATTCTGGGAAAATCTCTATGATAAGGGATACCTCAAGGTATTCCTTGTTAGAAAAAATGGAGAATTGTTGAATGCAATTGAAAATTTGGTTTTTAACAAAAACGTAATTCAATATGGTGTAGTTAACTCACCAAAAACGCAACTATTGGGAGGAACTTTTCTCACATGGAATGCCATAAAGTGGTCCCTAACTAATGGCCTTCGTACTTATGATATGGGAGGAATTAATCCCAAACCAGAAACTGAAAAGGAAAAATCAATAAATTTCTATAAATCAAAATGGGGAGGAAAACAACTTGAATATGGAAGATACGTGAAAATCAGGAAATCTACAAAGTCAAAGCTATCAGCTGCAGTGTCAGATCCAAAGAAAATGTCCACTAAAATAAAGAAACTTTTTCAATGAACAATTGCATCTGTCTGTATATTTTTGTTAGATAAACGACCTTTGTAAAATAGCTAGAGAGAATTGCCTCTAATTTCATTTATTATTGCATGGAATAATTTTTTTGTTCTCTGATCAATAAGATAAGTTATGCCAAGATACAGTCCTATCCCTGTAAAGGCAAATAACATCAAATTTGGTATGAATTCAAAAATACTTTTTTTATAACTCAAAAATTCCTGCAATAGAATATATGTTATACCAAAACTTACTACACTTGCAGCCAAATACTTCAACAAAATTAACGGGTCAATCTTAGTAGCAAAATATTTTCTGGTTGAATAATAATAATAAATAGTAAATGGGATCTGTGTAGCCAGTGAAATTACTGACCAATAAATTACCAAATCTACGTTAGAATTACTATAAGGTTTTAGAAAATACAGTCCTACACCGATTGATGCTGTGTAAACACTGTATTGAATCAGAATCATTGTGGGCACGGAAAAAAGTTTACTTTTTACAAAATCCTTTATGGTAGATTCTTCATTTAGATCTACCTTTTCAATCCCCATCAAGGCTTGATTATAAATTCCTCCCAGAACGTAAAGAACCGCCCTTATTGTCATAAATACGACAACGGGAACGGCTATGTCGTAGATTGGTTTCAGAGCAAATAGGGCAGGCCTTGCGAACACTATAGCTAGTGCAGCTAAAGGAAATGCAAAATAAAAGAAGCGAATTATATTTTCTTGTAGATGTTGTTTGTTTCCACCTTCTAGCAATTTTGGATATAATGCCTGTGAAACTAATGATGAATTTGCAACTATGTTTGATACTGTTTGAGATGCGGAATAAAATGCAAGACCTATAACTGAACCAGAAATAACGGAAAATACAATAACATCTAAATGATAAATTACATTTGATATCCCTGGATATCCTGAAAGCCACGAAAGCTTTATCCATTTTTGCAGAAATGCTAGATTAAATTGTCCCTTTAGCTTTTGTCTGGCAAAAATACCTAAGATAATTATGCTACTCATATATGCAATTACGGTTGATAAAATAGCACCAAATATACCTGTGTGCAAAAAATATACTAGTAATAAAGCTGCAGGTATTTTTGATACCTCAAATGATAACATGCCGTAACTAGAAGATTGAGGATTCCATCCCAGATTAACTGCTGTTAGAGTTCTGTTTAGGAACATGACTGGAATTAAAATGGATGAAAAATACAGAACATTTTCGTTTGCATGCACATGATTTGCAAGAGAATAAACTATTGCTAAGTAAGCCATTACGCCTCCAATGGATAATATGCCACTTGACATGACCGCAGTTCTCGCAGATTGCACGCCTCTTGCCATCTCGCGTGTGGCCCAATACGATACTATTGGTTCAACTATTATTACATATGTTATAAGACCACCGATAAGATTCCATGTTCCAAATTCTTCAGCAGTGAGACTTCTTGTTACTATCAGCGTGAAAATAATACCCGTGACCACACTAGTCAATCCAATTGCAAAAGAAATCAATCCCGAATAGGTGACTCTAATTCCTGACAATCTATTCGAGATTATCTATACATGGTTATGTTTAATACTGTATTTTTTTATTTACTAACGACATTACTGTTTAAAACTATAAGCACACAATATGTTGATTTGATAACAATTTCTACAAAGTATTTTTATTGACTATTTTCTCGGAGTCATAACTGCATACGAATAAACGCTTGTTCGATCGTAGTATTTAGACCAAAACCAAGCTTTGACGTTCTTTTCAATTATTGATTTGAACCGGTGCTCTTTTAATTTTTGATTTAACTTGGCTGAATCGTATTTATTCTTAAAATTAGTATCTGGATGCAGTGCCAGACCACGCAGATTCATAATTATAATCAAGGCAATTCCTTTAGGTTTTATTACTCGGTACATTTCCTCTAGAAGATTATCTACTTTTTCTACATAGGGTATAACTGCATAGGATACTAGTAGATCAAACGTGTTATCACGAAATGAAAGATTGCTACCATCAGCAAAAATATCAGGTTTGATACTTTCGTAAGGCCGAGTGAGAAGGTCAAGTCCTATGTATCTACATTTGTAATCGTCATGATAAGGTCTCATTGCACATCCTACATCTAATGCCATTACTTTATTGCTTGAATAATGCTGCAACAAGTAAGAATGAAACCAATGCTTAGCCATTCTTTCTATTTCTGAGCCTCTATATCTAATATGTTATCTTTGGACTTTCTAAACTATGTGATATTATTTTACTAAATTACTAATTTTTGCCTCATATACTTATAATATTACACAAATTAGAAATAAATAGACTTGAAATTAATTTATGGTTCTAAAAAAAGTAGTTCAACCAATAATTCCATATTCATCACAAAACATGATCTATATGCACCATCAGAGATTTCAGCACAAAAGAAAACTAATGATATATTCAATGAAATAGAGAAACAGATTGTAAAAGGAAAGAAATTATATCAGTTATTTGCATACGATGACATCTCTCTCTGGTGGTTCATTCATCCCACAATTTACCTATCAATAAAAGAAACAGTAATCTTTATTGATTCATTTCAAGAAATTCTCACTGATAAGAAACCCAATGAAATCAAGGTAGAAGGAGATTTTGATAAACTGCCCCTGATTGAACAAATGGGGAAAAAATATAATGTTAAAGTATCACATTCATTTTTCCCGTATCTAGAATTTCAAATAGCTAGATGGATTACAAGACAAGTTCAACCATTTAGATATAGACAAATAACACAAAAGAAAAGGGATGCAAGACTAAAACTCTTTAGGCATAGAAAAGATCAGATTCTTTCAATAAAAGATAGGGTAGTATTTACAGTAGCTACAGCTTATAGGAGAAAAATTTTTGATGTTAAATCAGGTGATTCTAAAGGCGGCGAATTTCTAATTGCGCCTGTTATTGATTATGTAAAAAAAACAAATCTAGGTGTGGTTGGTATTGATTTAGATTATACCTTTAAAGGACAAATTGATATATTTTCGCAGAGATTGAATGATGATTTCCCTTGGTTTCCAATAGAAATTCTGCTCGAAAATTTTCATGAGGATCGCAACCAAAAACAATTCTTGAACTACTATAATCAAATTATAAAAGACAATGAATTTAAATCCGTTTTTATTTATGATCGAATTCCTTTTTGGAATCAGGTAGAGAATGATTTTGTGAGTTTAAGTTATTTTCCCTATTTGCCAACATATGTTCAATTAATTGATTCGTGCAAAAAATTCTTTGAAACCAACAAACCTCTAGCTGTTTTTATTCCATACGAGGCAGGACCAATCGCTTTGCCAATCATAATCGCCTGTCAAAAAAATAACATACGTACAATTGGATTTCAACATGGACTCATTTACGGAATAAATCCTGACTACTCGCATCATAATTTCAGATCATTAGCAGATCCAATGGGTATGCCATTACCTGATTATTTGCTATTATTTGGAAATTTTGCTAAAAATAAGCTAATAGAACAACAAACATATCCACTAGAGAAATTGATTGTTTTTGGTCATTCTATGTATTTTGAACGTGACAAAATTATTTCAATGCTAGATAATGCTGATATTAAAAAAAGACACAATATCCCAAAAAATAAAAAAATAATATTATTTACAACCGGTAGATTTCAAAGGTATTATCATGGGTTTGAAACAAGAAATCACGATGAAAAAATTCTTGAAAAATTGCTTCAGGAATTTGGAAAAAACGATGAATATTTTGTTATTTTAAAACCACATCCTACGGAAGAATATGTAGAATACTATAGGAAATTAATATCAAATTACAACTCCAAAAATTTTCTTATTGTACAGAGTGATTTATTCGAATTGTTATTCATTGCAGACATAGTTGTATGCTATTTTTCAACAATTCTTCTTGATTCTATTGCATTGGGTAAATTTGCAGTCGAAGTAGATTTTGGTGAAACAATATCCACAATTCCCTTCAAAGATTATAATGTCATATTGAATTCTGATTTAAAATCTTTAAAACAAAATATTGTAAAATTACTTAATGATGATGATCTCAAAGAAAGTCTGAAGAAAAACATGGCAATCTTTATCAAAGAACATTTTAACATTCCCAATAGTGTGGCTGAAGATCAAATCAAAAGATTGATTAAAAATTGATGTTAATAAAATGAATTAATTGTGATTAAATTTTGTTATTGTTAATATTCACGTTAATTTATAAATACACTTTATTCAAAACATAGTTATGCAATATTCAAAATTAGAAGACCATTATTCATTATCAAGTAAAATTAGTTGTAAGGAAATGTGGTCTCAAGTAAAAAATTATGAGGCAATTGCAGTATCAAGGGATCAAGAATTGATCAAATACATAGATCAATACACTCAACGAGTAAAGAGCGATATTGCGATTATTAGAGAAAAGTGTCCTTTGTGCGATTCTGAAAACTTTCGTTTCTTGTTTGTAAAACATGGATTTGATCATATGTTATGTAATAACTGTGATCTAATTTTTACTCTACAGATAATCGACGAAAGTAAATTGAAATACATGGAAAGTGGAAAAGAGGGTGATCTATACGGTGATTTAAAGAAGGATACTACACTGGGCGATTTTGATAGAAAAAAATTTGAGATCGTTTTTGAAGAATTAGCAAAATATGAGAAAATAAAAAATATTTTTGATTTTGGTAGCCAACTTGGAAGCTTTTTGGATTGGGCAAGTGAAAAGTATGCCATAATTGGACACGAGTACCACAAACCGCTACGTGAAGTCGCCCAAAGAAAAGGTCATAATGTACTAAGTGATGGCCTCGCGGAAATCAAACTAGATAGAGAATTTGATTTGATTACCTGTTGGGATTACTTGGATCACGTTACAAATCCCAAGGAAACAATCCAAAATCTAAGTAAGTATTTGAAGAAAGGGGGGCTATTCTTTTTTGCAATAAATAATCGAGATAGCCTATCAGCTCGGGTTATGCACGTTGATTCACCCATGTTTATTGGCCCTCATCATACAATGCATTATGGAATAAACCAGCTAAAACTATTGATGAAAGATTATGAATTTTTGTATTCATATTCATATGTATCAGAGCTCAACTGGATCTCTAATTGGTTAAACTTCAAAAATCCAGAATTTGGTGATGCGTCTCTTATGTTTGAATTACTAGACCCTAAAAAAATAACTCAGCTTGGAATGGGTATCAAAATGAATGCGACATTCAGAAAACGATGATCTTGTGATAATCATTTTACCAGCGCTTATAACCATTCGATGTAATTACATCTGGTAATGCTGCTATGACAAAAAAATATAGAAAATCTTTCAAATACCTTGAGAAATCACGAAAGTTGATTCCTTCTCTTACACAAACATTCAGCAGAGCTGCATACACGTTTGTTGAAGGAGCTTATCCAGTTTATGCTGCAAAAGGGAGAGGCTCTCATTTTGCGGATGTTGATGGCAATGAATACATCGATTACTTATGCGGCTTAGGACCAATAATTCTTGGGCATAAATATCCAAAGGTAGACAAAGCAATCAAAGCACAGTTGAAGGATGGAATTTTATTTTCATTACCACACAAGTTGGAAATTGAGGTTTCTGAATTGCTATGCAAAATGATTCCATGTTCTGAAATGGTAAAACTTTCAAAAACGGGTTCTGGAGCAGCAACTGGTGCAATAAGAGGAGCAAGAGCAATAACAAAACGTGATAAAATTGCTTACTGCGGTTCGGGTGGAGTATGGCATGATTGGTATGCAAGCATCATAAGTAGAAATCAAGGAGTGCCAGAATTTAACAGAGATCTGATTCTGCCCTTTGATTATAACGATATTGCAGGTCTTGAGTACATATTTGAGAAGAATCCTGATCAAATTTCTTGCGTGTATATGGAACCCACTATTTTTGATGTTCCTTCAAACTCTTTTCTTCAAAAAGTCAAAAAATTGACAAGCGAAAACGGCTCTGTTTTAATTTTTGATGAAATTGTTACAGGTTTCAGATTGGCTAACGGGGGAGGCCAGGAATACTTTGGTGTTAAACCAGATATTGCGGTTCTAGGCAAAGGCATTGCCAACGGAATGCCACTTTCTGCTGTTGTTGGTAAATCGGAATACATGAGGGTATTTGACGATGTGTTTTTTTCTACAACATATGCAAGCGAAACATTATCTTTGGCCGCAGCCTTGGCAACAATTAGAGAATTTAAAGAAAAACCAGTAATTAAGAAGATGTGGAAGAATGGGAATATGTTGATTGAAAAATTCAATAAGATTTCGCAAGAACATGAAATCAATATTACATTGAGTGGATATCCTGTTAGAATGCGTCTAATTTGTAAAGATGGCAAAGGAAATGATTCGATATTAATGAAGAGCCTGTTTATACAAGAAATGGTGGCCAGAGGAATTTTCATGCATCCAGGAGTTGAATATATCTCATTTTCTCACAGTGCAGATGATATTGAAAAAACAATAAGATCCTATTCTGATACAATATTAATTATCAAAAAAGCAATAAAAGAAAATAAACTTGAGACCTATCTAAAAGGTAAGCCTACAAAACCAGTCTATACTGTAATAAAACCATCTGAAAAAAAATCATTTAACTAAAACAAATCCATTCAGTCGTTTATTCTATTTATCAATATGTAAATTCATCTAGTAATTCGTTAATAATTTTATGAAGCTTATGTTGTGAGATCTTTAGTGCAGTATCAGAACTGAATTGTTCCATAGAAATTTTCTTTTTGCTAATTTCCCTCGATATTTTATACATATTTCCTAAATCATGACAGAACGGTAGCTCACTCGGTGAAATCAAGTATTCGTGAAAACGCTCTCCTTCTCTTGCGGTCGAAATTCTGATAGGTGATCCTTTCGTTTTGCTTGTTTTATATCCAGAATTATATATCCATAGAACTCCTTTTGCAAGATCGGTTATTCTTACTGAAGGCATTTTGAGAATAAAAATTTCACCATCTTTCGCAATATGTGTTATTTTTAATATGAGTGAAGCTGCTTCGGATATTGACATTATAAAACGAGTCATTCTCTTATCGGTCACAGTAATTGGAAGCCCTTTTCTAATTTGTTCCAGAAAAATCTGGAAAACAGATCCTCGTGAACCAATCACATTACCAAAACGAACTGTAGCAAAAGTTGTCTTTCCACGACCACGATATGAGCTGGCTTTTGCTGTGAGTCTTTCTGCTAATAGTTTGCTTGCTCCTAGGGTGCTAGTTGGATTAGTTGCTTTGTCAGTACTTATCAGAATAAATTTGGAAACATCTTCTAAAAGTGCTGCTTCCAAGATATTACTTGTACCAATAACATTTGTCTTTACGGCATCAAATGGATTTTGTTCACAAATGTCAACATGTTTCATGGCAGCCGCATGAAATACAATATCTACATTCCTTATCGCCAGTTTCAATCTTTCCAGATCCCTTACATCTCCCATCATGAATGTAAAAATTGGATTATTTCCAATGATTCGCCTTGTTTCAAAAATAGAGTTTTCATCGTTTGTGAATATTCTGATTGCCCTTGGTTTGTGCTTAATTAACTCCTTGATGAGACCTATTCCTATTGAACCTGTGCCACCAGTTATCAGAATATTCTTACCAATGAATTCAGAGAATTTGCCTTCTTTAATCTTCATAATAAATTATCATCAATAAAAGGAATTTCTTACAACATAAAACTATTTCTAGAAATCAGAGGCATCGTTAGTTAGTTATTTTTTGTTTGCTTCCACGATCACTACTTTTCTCGATAGATTCCAAAATTTTTAAAATTTTATAATCGTCCTCAAATGTATATGGCTGTTCTATTTCACCTTTAATCGATTTTATAAACATGGACATTTCTTCCACATATGGACCATCTCCATGAATATAGTTCTCTTCTACTGCGCCATCGTCAATTTTTGTGTTTTTCCATCCATTTTCTCTCGTGTAATAACTGACGATTCTATCTGACCAATCGGCAAGAATTACTCCTTCTTCGCCAAGTATTTTTAATTGTCGATATGGAAATCTAGCAATCACATCCACGGTTAAATTACCTCTAATTCCATTTTGAAATTCTAGCAGAATACTGTAAATGTCGTCTATGTCCGTATCTAATTTTGATAACTTTGCTTTCGATCCATAAACATTACTTATCTTTCCAAAAGTTGATGTTAGCCAAGTTAGTTCAAATGGAACTATTTCTTTGCATGCCCCAGTTTCTTTCTTTGCAACGTAGAAATTTCTATAATCTTCCCAGGGATGCCAATCGGGAAGATATTGACCAGAATGGTAAATAAAAGCTAACGGCTTTCCAATTTTGCTTGCTTTTAAAATATTACTGACACTAATCACTATAGGGTGGTATCGCATTGTACACGATGGTAAACCAACTATGTCCGTCTTCTTCAAACCATGTATGATTTCTTCCATGTCAGTTTGAACTACACTAGCTTCGGTAAAGAAATGTAGCTTATTTTTGATAGCTACCTTGGCATACTTCATATGAAGATCTGGAGGAGTAGAAATTACTATTGCATTTGGATTCTCTTTTAATGCTTTTGAAATGTCAGAAAATGTAGATATGTGATATTTTTCCTCTGCTTCCTTGCGCCTATCCTCTCTAGTATCAAATCCAACAATATCTCCGTGTCCTAACTGTTTCAAGTTTCTGATCCTTCTTTTTCCCATAGAGCCTAAACCAACAACTAAAAACTTCATTTACTCTTTTTCCTCTTCTTCAAAGCTATTTTAGTCATTTTCTTTTCAAAATTTTGCTTATATTTTTCTTTGACAGATTCATTGATTTTCTGCCATTCCGGGTTTTCGTCTAGCAATCCAATTATGTTAGTAAGTGTAAATCGCGATGGAAGATTTTCATAGATCTTCTTCACCAAATCAAAATCTTGAGGGTAATCTACTGAAAGTCGTACGCCTGGCCTAATCCATTTTTTGTTTCGTGGCCTAAGTTTTCCAACCTTAAAAAAACCACTATTTGCTATGAAATTTCCCCAACCTGTTTCGGTATCTTTAGTTTTTTTACTTTGTATCAATTTTATCAGTTTGCTTGTTTTTATGCCAAGGGGTGAAACTCCGAAGGGTAAATTTTCCCACTGTAAAAAATCATATTTACTTTTGCATAATTTTTTACACGTTTCATCAATAAGATGAGGTTCACAAAAAATATCATCTCCTTCAACTACAATAAATTGTTCGACTTCATATTTTTTGGCTGCTAAGTAGAGTCTGTTTAGTATGTCTTTATCATCTCCACGGAAAACCTCTACTTTGTCATTTTCAAGGAATTGTACCAATTTGTTATCAGATTTTCCTTTAGTTGTGCATACTATGATATTTTTTACGCTTTTACATGTTCTTATCCGATCTATGAGAATCTTAATTAGTGGTTTATGGTTAATTTCTAAAAGTGCCTTTTTTGGAAGTCTGCTAGAAGCAGTTCTTACAGTCAAAAAAATAACGCAATTCATTTCTCTGATGACTCAATTATAATAATTAACTTTTTTTACCCGGGAAATACTAGAATGATTTCTAAGGGTTAATATTGTAAATTAAATCCCATAAGCAAGGATGGCTCAAAAGTGGAGAATACCCCTCTACAAAGTTTCTGTCGATAAAGACGATGTAAAATCTGTTTCAAAGGTAATAAAGCGAGGTATGGATTGGGCCATCGGGCCTGAAATAGATCTTTTTGAGAAACTATTAGCAAAATATGTCGGCGTTGATTATTGTGTTACATTTAACTCAGGTACTTCAGCCTTACACGCATCTCTACTTGCAGCAGGAATTAGAACACATGATAAAATTATAGTGCCTTCATTCACGTTTATTGCCACGGCAAATTCTGTCTTGATGGTTGGCGGAACTCCAGATTTTGTTGATATTGAAAAGGAAACCTTTGGTTTGGATCCTAAACTTGTAGAAAAAAGTATTGATAGAAAGACTCGGTGTATCATTCCAGTCCATTATGCAGGCATGGCATGCAAAATACAAGAAATTGCAGAAATTTCAAAACGAAACAAGATAATACTAATTGAAGATGCGGCAGAATCGCTTGGTGCTAAAATAAATAGAAAAATGGTGGGCACGTTTGGCCAGATGTCTGTATTTAGCTTTGCAGGAAATAAGGTAATAACAACTGGTGAAGGTGGAGCAATTACAACTAATTCAAGAGCATTATTTGAAAAATTAAAATTAATAAGATCTCATGGTCGTACAGATAGGCAAAACTATTTTTCATCTATATCAAAACCTGACTATGTCATAATGGGGTATAATTGGAGAATGTCAAGTATTACTGCAGCCCTGGCCACAACCCAATTGAAAAAAATTGAAAAATTAATTAATCTGCGTCGACAAAATGCTAAATACATAAATTCAAACCTACAGAAATTAGAGAATGTAGATGTACTGCCAGAATTAAGAGGATGCAGGTATGTTTACCAACTAAATTCAATATTACTTTCAAGCTCAAGAGTTAGAAATGGGTTAATGCGTTATCTGGCAAAAAAGGGCATTATGTCAAAAGTATTCTTCGATCCTATACATTTGACAAGTTTCTACAGAAGAATAGGATACGGCAAAAAATTAACGCTAAAGATTACGGAATCCATTTCTCAAAGAATACTTACATTACCCATGTATCCTAGTTTAAAAAAAGAAGAACTTGTATACATTTGTGAATCTGTCAAAGAATTTTTTGAACATAAATCTTGATTATATGTCATAAACATTATAAAATAAAACCAGCAGATATTAATTTAGGAATAACAAAAATAAAACGATCTTGAAAAAAAAATGTTCAAACTGCAAAATTGATTTTGAATGTTTTGATTCTGCATCTTGTTGGTGCTATGAAATGCCTAAATTGTCACGAGACAAAATTACTGCAGATGGTTGTCTTTGCAAAAATTGTCTAATGAAAAAATATCAAGATAGGTTGTTATCCTAACGACATAAATTACACATCTTGTAATTAATCTATTGTAAAATTTTAAATAGATTTGATGAATAAAATTAGACGTTGATTAAAGCAAACTTCAAGATATCGAAGAATAGTAGATTCGATAATGTGGATGACAAGACAAGGGAAAATGAAAACAAAGAGTTAACACAGGAAGAATTTGAAGAATTCATAATCAAGTCTGGTGCTTCGGGATCATTTATGGTCTTTAGATCCGATAAGCCTGAAGACGAACTGGGATTAGAAGAAATCTAACTTTTACCAAACAATTAAAACGTAAGATATAATCAAACACTTGACATGTCTGATAAGCTTGAAATCACTATAAATGAACAGACCCTACAAAAGATACTCTATATTAAAAAAGAAATGGGATATGAAGGGAAAGAATGGGATGAATGGTTTAATCATATCTTAAAGATAGTCCTACCGCAGAAAACCAATCAAAGCGAAATAGAAAAGGTGATGGAAAAAATGTATTATGAGAGATTGTATAATAACTGGGTTGCAAATTTTGCATTAAATTTGCGCCATATATGGATTGAATCTTCTGCTAAAGAATTGGATCCTTCAGATAATCCTGAATATAAAAAGGAAAATAATTCTGCTATAGTAATAGGTAGTGGACCCTCAGTTAGAAAATACCAACACCTAGAATTACTTGCTAATAGTGATTATAAGGGAACAATAATCTGTTGTGATAGCGCCTTAAGAAACGCGTTAAAAGCTGGTGTTACGCCCGAAAAATTTCCAAAATTTTACGTTGCCACTATTGATACCGATGAAATCATTAAAAGATATTACGACGACTCGATTGTAGATAAATATGGGAAAAAAATCAAAGGGATTTTTTCTACAGTTGTAAATCCTTCGATAACTGAGCGAGCTAGAAAGGCAGGTATCCATATCTATTGGCTTCATTCTTTATTCGATTATAATGAAGGCAAGAAATCCTTTAATCAAATATCAGCTCTTATGGTGCGGGCTGGCAAAAACAAAGGATTGCCAGCTATCCAAACCGGTGGTAACGTTGGTACCTCCTCGTGGTTTATTGCATGGCAAATTATAAAATGTGGGATAGTTGGTTTAATAGGAATAAATCATGGCTGGGATGAAGATACTCCGTTAGCAGATATCGTCTCACATGGATCGGGATTACATCATATGAAAATAGATCAAAATAATCCTGCTTTTGAAAAATTCTTTCCAAAAATATACAATCCTGAATTTAACTGTCATTGCATTTTAGATCCATATTTTCAATACTATAGTAATGCACTAAAAGATTTTATCGCACGTTCTCCTACTTGGGTGACAACAATCAATGCAACAGAAGGCGGTTGCATATTCGGCAATAGGGTAACATGCATGAGATTCGGGGAATTTCTGCAAAAATACAATAAGTAAACTATTTTGTTATATAAAATTAAGATTAAATTAAATACCTGAAACGTACATTGTTTACAGTTGAAAGTACTATTCATTGTACCTGAAATTAGACTTGATGATAAACCATATCATTTTCCATTTTGGGCAGGAATATTAGCCGCAGTTGCCGAAAAAAAGGGCATACAGGTAGGCATTCTTGACTTAAATGCGCTACGAGACAAATTCAAAGGAAAATTAGTCCCAAGCGAAATCATTTCTGAAGAAATTTCACTTGATAATTGGGATTTAATTGGAATTGGTGGTCTTACAACAACTTATTCAAGAATTAAACAATTGATACAGCTTATACGAAAATCTGCACCTGAAGCTATAATTCTATCTGGCGGCGGCTGGGCTACTTATAATCCTGATGAGATCTTGCAGCTTGTGCCAGCAGTTGATATGATATGTATAGGCGAAGGCGAAGAAACTTTCTCTGAAATATGTGATGAAATAAATAGTGGACAGAGAAATTTTGAAAAGATAAAGGGCCTATGTCTAAACAACAAAGGCAAAATCCAATTTACTGAACCACGCGCATTAATTGCTGATCTTAACGCGATTCCTTATCCTGCGTATCACCTCATGGAAACAGAAATTTATTTTAAGTATTCATCGCTTCCTTTGTCCGTAGAATCTTACAACGCAAAAAGGCGGGCATCAACTGTATGGGAAAGGGGATGTCCACGAGGGTGTACATTTTGTTCCCATAACGGTATGTCTAGAGGCGATCTGCAAAATATCTATGGTAGAGGTGATAGAAAAGAGGGCGAAAAAATAGTAAGATTGACTGATCTTGCAAATGATACTTTCCAACTTCCTGCGCGTTGGCCTACTCCAAGATATGCTGTAGATAATGTAAAGTTGTTAAAAGAAAAGTATGATGTTGATTTTATTTCTATACTGGACGAAAACATGACAAGTAACATAAAGTGGACAAAAGAATTCTGTAGATTATACGTAGAAGAAGGACTACATGATAAAATAAAATGGGGTACACTTGGGGATGCACCTAGTGTAGCAGTACAGCCAGAAATAGTTAGAATCATGAAAGATGCGGGCTGTGTCTATATATCATTTGGATTTGAATCCGCCTCAGATAAGGTATTGAATCAAGATATTGGTAAAGGACAATTGCAAATCCATGAACAAAAGACCATCGATACAGTAAAAAACGTAAAATTAACTCCTCTTGCAACTTTCATGATTGGAAATCCACATGAAAACATTAACGATCTAATGGAAACTGTCACTTTCTGGATCAAAAATAATATCGAAGTAGACCCCTTCATATGTACTCCATATGTAGGCAGCCCATTATACTATGACTACAAAGATTTCGTATTACAACAATATGACGAACGTTTGAAATTAGCAGCTAGTGGAAAATATAAGGTGAGCGATGAATTAATTAAGAAATGGAAAATGAAAGCGCTAGACAAATTCATGACGGAATGTGGAGACGCTACACAATACACAGCTACTGTCAGTCAAAATTTTACGATACCAGAGTTGTTTGCGCTTAAACGGTTTATGTATAAAAAAGATTTGAAAAGAATATTGCAAATGGCGCATCAGAGATATGACCAAACAGGATTGGAACAATGGCATCATGATCAAAAATGGTCAAAATATTGTAACGTATGTAAGGGAAGAGACGAATTGGGTTCTACGTTGGAAGTACCAGTCAACAGATAGAACAACATCTATGCAAATGCGATTTATTTTTCAGATTTCTAATCCATGATAGTATTACTAAACTTTAATCTGTCTCGCTAGATTAATGAAATCAATTGATTGTTTCAAATCCTTGTAATCAAAACTAACATTATTATCAATAAAATTCTTCGACTTGTCTGAAGTAAGATGAATTTCTAGTATCTTTGCTCCCAATATGGCAGCTACTATTGGAGCAATTATTTCTGGACAATGGTTGGAAAAACCATCAAATTCCGTTATATTTCTAAAATCTAAGTCAGATAGGCTACAGGGATATTTTGGGACAACATATAACCATTTTATCTGTTTATCCCTAAAATACATTGTATCTTTTGGAGATTTTTGAGAGCTTACAAGAATTTCTTTATGAGTTTTTAAAATTCGCTCTAATAATTCAGTCCTTTTTCCTTCTAGCAAAGGTCTCCCGTCAAACTCTCTAATTTTGAATCTAGATACGTATGGCTCTAGAATATCTACGGCTTGTGGATACATTGGGGTGCAAAACCATTCTATGCCAATAGATTTTGCCAATTCGTTTATTGTTTCTATATTATTTTTTGATATTGAAGAATTCATTAAACGAGATTTTTCGGGATGATCTTTTACTATTTCCTCATTAAAGGACTGAAATTTTACTGCATTACATCCAGACTCCTTTGCTCTTGTCATCATGGATTTTGCTAAATCAAAATTACCATCCCAGTTTACTCCTATTTCTGCAACCACAAAAACCATGTCATCGCTATTTGATTATTATATAAAAATGTGAATCTTTCTTCAAATGCTCATATATCATCAATTAATGTTCATATTAAAGATGAAACGAAGAATTTCTGTAATCACTGGAACAAGAGCAGAATATGGGATATTAAGGCCAGTTTTACAAGAAATTCAAGCTAGCAAAAAACTGAGATTGTATTTGATAGTCACTGGAACGCATTTATCAAAAAAACACGGCCTTACCATACGGGAAATCAGAAAAGACGGATTCCCAATTCATGCTATCATAAATATGATGCCGAAAGGAGATTCAACTTATTTTATGTCTACTGCATTAGGTAAAGGTATAGTAGAATTTTCTAGAGTTTTCAAAAGACTAAAGCCTGACATTAATTTGGTTTTAGGTGATAGAGATGAAATGTTGGCTTCTACAATAGCCGCATATCATATGAATATACCAAATGCGCATATTCACGGAGGAGATAAATCTCAAGGTGGAATAGATGAATACAACAGACACGCAATTACCAAGATGTCAAACATACACTTTGTAGCCACTAAAAAAAGCCTAGAGCGAGTTATAAAAATGGGCGAAAATCCGAAAACGGTATTTCTTACTGGTTCTCCTAGTATAGACGAAATAATTAATAACAAAATTACTTCTCGAAAGATTTTGCAAAAACATTATCAGCTCAGATTTGATGGAAATGAAATTTTATTAGTACAGCATTCCGTAACGACTCAATCTGAATTAAGTGGAAAACACATACGATCTACGTTAGATGCTATCGTGAAAACAAAAAAACCAACTATTGCTATTGCACCAAATTCTGATGCTGGAAGTAGAGTAATTTTTGATTATCTTGCATTGTATTCTAAAAAACATAGTTTCATCAAAGTATATCCGTCAATACCAAGAAATGATTATTTGGGATTGATGAGATATTGTGGGGTTCTTGTAGGCAACTCAAGCAGTGGTGTGATAGATGCAAGCTACTTCAATATTCCCGTAGTAAACATTGGGATTAGACAAAAAGGCAGGGAAAGAGGTAAAAATGTAATAGATGCACGGGAGGGAGACACAAGTTCAATTTACTATGCAATTCTCAGAGCATTTCATATAAAGAAAAGAAAGTTCTCCAATGAATACATTTACGGTAATGGTAATACATCAAAAAAAATTATCTATTATCTTGAAAAAATTCATCTTAACAAAGACTTAATCCAGAAACAAATATTTTATTAGATATGTTAAAAAACCGCAGAAAGTGGGTCAAACCAGTAATCAAGCATAGTAAACTTACCAAATACAATTACATTGTACAATATCCAGAAAATCTGGAATTAGGAAAAAACTTTGATATTGGTACTTTCACTTACATAAATTGCCACTATGGTGTGGAAATCGGTGATAGAGTGCAGATTGGATCTCACTGTGCAATTTATTCACACTCTTCAATTGATAATAAGAAGGGAAAAATTATACTTGAAAGAAACTGTAAGATTGGAACTCATAGCACTATAATGCCTGGTGTTACCATAGGTGAAAATTCTGTTATTGGGGCTTATTCCTTTGTAAATAAGAATATACCAAAAAATGAAATCTGGATGGGAATACCGGCAAAATTTGTACATAAAATTAAAAAACGTTAGTTAATTTATGACAAAAGAGAGTTGCTGATTTGTTAGGTAAAGATATTGTCGCGGGTCTAGGTGAAATAGGATCGCCCATACTTCAGCTCTTGAGCAAAGTAAAACCTGCAGTAGGTTATGATGTCAATGAAAAATTGATGGATAAAAAGAAATTTCACAAATATGAAAAACTTGATACTTGCTTTTTGCATATATGTATACCATATAACAAGAATTTTGATTCAAATGTACTTTCCTTGTATAAACAATTCAGACCCAGCGGAATAGTTATTCATAGTACAATAAGTCCAGGCACCACAAGTAAATTACAATCAAGACTACCTGTTCCTATAATTTATAGTGCAACAAGAGGAGTGCACAAAAGGATGCTCTACGATATGAAAAGATATGTAAAATTTTATGCTATAGAACCAAATGCACCAAAAGCCAAGTGGGCATCTGCCGCTTATTCAAAATTATTCAAAAAATGTGGGGTTGAAACAAAACAAATGTCAAAGCCAATAACACTAGAACTAGCAAAGGTTGTAGTTGACACATCCTATTATGGATGGCTTATCTCATATGCGCAGCTTAGTAATATGATAGCTATAGAACACAACGTAGACTATGATGAGATGTGGTCCTTTGCCGACGAGATACACAAATTTCTTGGAAACAGGCCAAAGATGTTTCCAGGTTTCATAGGTGGTCACTGTGTCATCCCAAACCTGGATCTTATACATAATCGAACCTTGGACTTGATCAGGAAGCGTAATAACACATATTCAAAAAAAGTTAAGAATTCAAAATCTATTGTAAAAAAACATCGATCGTCAAAATGATCTTAGAACTAAATGTTTAGTTTATGATAGCTCTCAGGATAATTTACTCTTTATAAAATCAATTGAGCTAATGGGTGTCGGGTCTATCTTCGATAATATAGCTCTATAAATGCTGGCGTAGTCTAGCCTGTATATGAGATTAATTAACTTTGAAAGGATGCTACCTTTAACAGAGAATACTTCCCAATAAGATATCTTCCGCTGATCAAAATATTCCCTAAGAATTTTCCATCTCTCCTTTGTCTTGATATAGTCATCCTCCCCTTCTAAAAAGATCGGTCTTACATTATCATTATGTTCCCATGCTACTATTCCGTTATGGCATGCCTCTACTACATCTTCAATCATAGAATGAATCTTGGAATTTTCTTGAATGGAATTCTTGAATCTAATCGCAGCTGCTTGTAATCCAAAGGGGTAATAGATGATAGGAATGCCAGTTATCCATTTTGCCAAACTCAACGATGAGTTTCCTTCTGTAAGATTTTCCGATGAAATCTCTTTTCCACTCTTTTCTAGATGATTAATTGAATCTAAAACATCGGATTTTTTGATAGGGATGACAGGTTCCATTACCTTCAATATAGTGTAAAGAAAATTGGGAAATGAGGCCCTGGGAGAATGAATCTGAGATACATTTCTGTGTTCTATCTTGTGTTTAACACAAAAGTCTTGCATTTTTCCACCCGATGAGAAAGCTATGACATTACATTTTGATTTACTGGCAGAGTCTAAAACCGAAAGAGTTTCTACAGTATTTCCCGATATACTTGTAGCAACAACGAGTGTATTTTTATCCACCGTGTTAGGAAGATGGTACCCCTTTACAACAGCAACATGCCTATTTGTCTTGGATAATATGGCTGAAAAGATATCACCTAGAGCACCGGATCCCCCCATTCCTGCAAATACTATGTGATCAATATTCTTGTAATCTACAACATCTTGTTTCGATTCGTACGATTCTCTTGCAATTTGAGGCCAATGATCATATACATCGTACATACGAGAAGGATCGTACTTTCTCAGAATAGAAAGATCAACCAACTATTGAATTGAATAATGATTGCAATATAATGGTTAATCGTCCTTTCTCAATAAACTGTAGGGTTATTTCTTTCATCATTTGAATGATATATAGTACAGTTCTTCAAACTTGTACGCATGGAAGCTAAGATCCATTCTAGTCTCAGAACAGTAGAGTGGAAAGATGGTGCTGTCGTTATGATTGATCAAACAAAGTTGCCAAATGAGCTGGTTTACGTAAAATTTACTGATTATAGAGAAGTTGCAGATGCAATCCGAAATCTTGTTGTCAGGGGAGCTCCGGCAATCGGAGTTTCAGGCGCCTTTGGATTAGCTCTTGCTGCCTTACAGAGCAAGGCAACGACAAAAGAAGACCTCTTGTCAGATCTAGAGCAAGCAAGAAAACTTCTTCATGAAACAAGACCCACCGCAATTAATCTTGCATGGGGGCTTGAGAAAATTATGCAGGTTACAAAGTCAGGTAAAGATGTTTCAGAAATCAAGGACGCTATCATAAGTGAAGCAAAGAGGATGGCAGACGAAGATATCAAAATAAACATGCGCATGGGGAAATATGGATCTAATCTTTTCAGCGACAACGATACCATAATGACTCATTGTAATGCTGGTGCTTTAGCTACAGTAGGTTATGGAACAGCTCTTGGTGTGATTCGCGCTACAAAAGAAAGCGGAAAAAAGATCAAGGTTATTGCAACAGAGACAAGACCGGTTATGCAAGGTTCCAGACTTACAGCATTTGAGCTAAAACATGATGGTATAGACGTTAGTTTGATTCCTGATACTGCTGTTGGTTATGCTATGGCAGGAGGATTAGTTTCAAAAGTGATTGTAGGTGCAGATAGAATTCTGCGTACTGGACACGTATACAACAAGATAGGCACATACCAGATTGCAATGATGGCAAAACAACACAAAATTCCTTTCTTTGTAGCAGCTCCTCTTTCAACCTTTGACTTGAAGAGTAAACCCGAAGATGTAGTCATAGAACAACGAAAGCCAAGTGAGGTGACAGCAATAGCTGGAAAAAAGACTGCTCCTGATGACATCAATGTCATTAATCCCGCGTTTGACATGACCCCTCCTGAACTAGTAACTGGAATAATCACTGAAGCCGGCATAGCAAAACCACCTTTTGAAGAATCTATCAAGAAATTGTTTGAATCAAAGTTGTAAGGTATTTATTTCATAGTAGAATGAACTCAATTCATGACAACTATAACATCTGAGCAGGTTCTAGACTCTTTAAAACAGTGCATGGATCCTGAAATTCCTATCAATATAGTCGATATGGGATTGATCTACGGAGTAAATGTACGTGACAATAATAAAGTTGATATAAAAATGACAATGACAACCCGCGGCTGTCCTTTACATGATACGTTAGTAAATGATGTAAAAAAATATGTAAACAAGGTTCCTGGCGTCACTGATATAAACATAGAAATAGTCTGGGACCCTCCTTGGACACCCGAGAAAATGTCAGAAGAAGGAAAGAAAATGATAAACTATGGTAAGCAACAGACTATTGCTCCAATAAACTATGAAATTGTGATGCCACAAGGTATTGGTTCTCTTGCAAAACAGGAGGACGGAGCACTAGTCTTAATGAATGAAAATCAACAAGGGTTTATGGTAAACGAAGCAATTGTAGATTTTTGGAGATTATGTAATGGACAGAGGAAGATAACACAGCTCGTGGATTTGTTTGCGCAAAAAATTGGTCTTCAAAGGGGACAGGTGGAAAAAGAAGTTTTACAATTGATACAGCAACTCAGAGATGGCGGTTTAATTTCAATAAAAGAACCCGAAGTCTCAAATGTAGAGTTCAAGAAATAGTTCTCAAATTTCTTTAATTTCCGTAATTGTTCCTTGAACTGAATCCATTTTCACTATAGCCCTTTTTTCTTTAAATCCAAGAGCAACATACCAATCTCCACTATCAACATCGTACTTGGTCTCTAGGGTTTTTACATCCTCCGCAGTAACACCATATTTTTGTACTATCCCAGATATTGCGACAGGTATTGCTTCTTTCTCAGTAGGCAATCTTCTTTTCATTAATCCTATGCCAGGATTCATGCAATTTCTTATTTGCAGAGGTATAATAGTCAATTGTTAAGTACATGTTGAAAATTATCGCGATTCACATAGCTTAAAGCAAAAGTAAAAGCTAAAAATTCTACAACAAAATTCTATATAGTATAGATAGTTGTAGGTTTTTCGTATGACGATTCTACGCATGATCTATCGTTCATTTCAATCAAGACATAATGCCATAATGTCTCTAATTTCTGTTCTCGCTACTCTTGGTACTCTTTCCATATTGCTAGGTGGAGTTTGGGATAGCTCCTCGCATGCTATGCGAATTCCTGAGAGCTTTTGGACTATACAGCATATCACAATCTACACTGGAGCAGCATTTGTTGCCTCATCTGCTACAGTAGGAACTCTAGTCTCTTTACAAAACAAGAAAATTAGTATGGGAATTCTGATATTGCTGATTGGTTCTGTAATGCAACTTGGCGGGGGCTTTGCAGACTATAATTACCATGAACTATACGGTATTGATGGCCTTGTAACACCTTCTCATCTTACGGTGGAATTTGGACTATTTCTTAGTGCTATGGGTGGTTTTATAACAATTAGAAAATCTAATAATTATGCAAGAAGAATAATTCCAATTTCTATCATGACAGTTCTATTGGCTGCATCTTGGGTAATATTCAATATGGCACTATTGTTTGGTGCAGTTGTCCTATGTATTCCCATTTACGAATTATTTTCATCAGGATGCGCTGTAATGTAATTTTAACATTCTATATCCGGAAAACACAAGAAGACATGAACCAAAGAATACCATTAACGCAGGAAAAGTAAATTCCTGAAATTTTGTATCTCCTAGAGCAGTCGATAATTGCACTGACTTATCAGACAAGTTAGATACCTCCAATGTAACTTTGTCAGTATGTTCAAAGTGAAAATAGTTCACAGTAATCTTGTTGGTTACTTTTCTTATATCTAGAAAATTGCCATGAGAATCAACAACCTTCACAAGAATGTCATTTTCATAACCATTTGACGATAGTAAATAATATCCGATTCCGGCTCCTTCCACTTTAATTGATAGAGTACCTGAATCAGACTTTTCCAGTGAAAAAATATCAGATTCTTTGGCAGCTTGTTGAAAAACGATTCCAATCCATATGGCTCCCATTGCGAGAAGTATTATCCCCATCTTAAATGGGAAAATCTGAAATCGCATAATTATAAATCTTGAAGGAGATATGTATCTATTACCAAGGGCCCGGAGGGATTCGAACCCTCGACCTGGTGGTCCGAAGCCACCCGCACTATCCTGGCTATGCAACGGGTCCAATCAAGTAAGAATTTAACGGGGCTAAATATCTGTCTAGGTAATTGAAAATATCACAACGAGTAGCTGGAGTAGAATACGCGATACGCGATATTGCTCTTGAGGCAAGAAAACTGCAGAAAGAAGGAATGGAAATAACCTATCTTAACATAGGCGATCCACTGCAATATGGATTCCAACCTCCCAATAATGTTAAGGAGGCAATGATAAAGGCAGTTAAAGATGGCCAGAACTACTACGCAGTTTCCGAAGGATTGCCAGAACTACGTCAAGCTATTGCAAAAAAAGAAAATGCAAAGGGCCTTCAAATTTCTGAAGATGATATACTAGTGACAAACGGAGTGTCCGAGGCTCTCGAAATGCTTACCGCATCAATAGTAGAACCAGGCGATGAAGTACTTATACCGGGCCCATACTATCCGCCTTACGCTTCCTACGTCAGACTGTTCGGAGGAAAACCAGTCGAGTTCTCAGTTGATTTACGTAATTCAACTCCTGATCTAGATGACATAAGATCAAAAATTACAAACAAAACTGTAGCCATATGTCTAATCAGTCCTAACAACCCCACCGGTGCCGTATTTAGTGAAAATTCATTGAAAGACTTGGTGGATATAGCAAATGAGCATGATCTCTACATAATATGTGATGAAATTTATGATCAAATAGTCTTTGATGAAAAATTTGTTGGAATAGGTAAAGTCAGTAACGACTCTCCCGTGATTTTGTTAAATGGATTTTCAAAGGTTCATCTAATGTCAGGCTGGCGAATCGGATATATGGTTTTTAACCGATCAAAGAAACTTGAGATACTTAGGGAAAATGTACCAAAGCTTGCAAGAGTGAGAATTGCCACCAATTTACCTGTGCAGTTTGCGGCATTAGAATCTTTGAGAGGGCCACAAGACTATATTCCAAAATTTGTCTCAGAATTAAAAAAGCGACGAGACTTTGTGATAAAGAGATTAAATGGAATGCATGGCCTGAGCTGTTCAAACCCAAAAGGTGCTTTTTACGCCTTTCCAAAAATAGAGAATAACAAATTCAAATCTGACAAAGAATTTGTTCTAGCTCTTTTAAAATCAAAAGGAATTCTTACCGTTCATGGTTCCGGATTTGGTACGCAATATGGAAGTGGTCACTTTAGAATGGTATTCCTACCTCAGATCGATGTTCTAGAGAATGCTCTTGATAAAATAGAGGAATTCGTTGCCTAAAATTTCCAAGTTTTGAGTTTTTTCGGAATTATTTCAATTATACAATCGGTATCGTTGAGAAGTTGTTGAGCTGATTTGTTTCTAAGGCTTTTGAAATAACGGAGAAGAATTCTTTTGGCAATTAATTTTACCTGTTTATTATTTAGAATCAATCTTGCCTTGCCTACTGCCATGATTCCAAAGATATCTGGTGAACTAATTCCTACATCTATACAAAAGGAAACCTTGGGATTTTGTTTAACGTTTTTTGCCTTTTTCGTTCTCATATTAGTTCCAACATAAAACTTGCCATGTAAATAATCATACCAGACCGGTACTATGTGCGGATCTCCTTTTGGATCTATTGTAGCAAGCCTCATTATTTTCTGTGATTTTAAAAAGTCTTTACTCCTCATCCGTTACTCCTCTCAATCCAAGTATTATCAAAAATCCTCCAATTCCAAACATTGCGGCTGATATCTTTTCACTAGTGATCTCAGTAGATGTGAAGAAATCAGCTACAAAATCTGGTCCAAAGATAAAAAGGTCTCTTACAATGGCTATCGTTCCTACCACTATGAATAAAATCCCCATTGCGGTGAACCAATTTTTTCGTCTAACCGTCATTCTATATTTTGACTGATACTAGCTAAATTATCTTTATGCCGGGATTCTTCATCTTGTTCTTTATCATTGCATTCAGAAGAATTGGAGTTGCGGTTTCAGCCAAATATGACAAAGAGCCTGGACCAAGCAAGATGGGTCTAAGGTTTTTTATTTCTGTAATTAGGGCATTTACTACATTTACTGCGTGTTCATCATCTCCACAAACAAAAATGTCAGAGTCAAGGACTAGCTTGGAATCAAGTAACTTTTTCTCGGATATAGTGTGAAAAGCGGAAACTAGTCTACTTTTATCTTTCATGTATTTTTGTACCAGGTCAAAAGCAGATGGTTTCTTTTCTTTAAATGAAATGAATTCAAAACCTGCGTCAGTTTTAGTTAACGGGACAATCGGAGATATTACGATACAACTGTCTTTTACGTTAGGAAGAAGTTGTGAACATGTAGAGTCGATGTTTTCATATGGAATGGATAGAACTAAAACATCGGATTCTTTTGCAGTAGACAGATTGTCCTTGCCGATTATTGTCCCAGCAATGGTGCCATATTCTCGATTTGCTAGAATGGAATATTCTTGTGCAGCCTCATTTGCTCTTGCAACATCTCTGGAACCTATCAATATGTCATGCTTTACACACCAACGCAAGGCGAAACCTTTTCCCATCCCGCCAGTTCCACCAATTATTCCGATTCTCATGAAATCATGCTCTGGTAATCTTATTATTATCTTTATTCAATACTTGATTTTATTATTGCCATTCTTTCTTTTTCTACGGCACGCCCAAGCAACAAATAATGTAAGCAGGATCCTCGCTGGACGTTCAAGGGGATATCCACTGACTGATGTCGGTGTACAGCAAGCTGAAAAGATAGGTGATTTTTTAAAACCACTTAGCATATCTAGAATATATTCTAGTCCTATAGAAAGGGCAGAGCAGACCACTAAGATAGTCTCACATAAAATTGGACTAGATTACAATATTGATGAGAGACTAACAGAAATAGATATGGGTGGATTTTCTGGCATGCATTACGATGAAATGTTTGGAAAACACGGAAATATTTTCTTAAAGTTTTATCAAGAAAATCCAATAGTAGAAAAAAATGGAATAGAGTCATTTGCAAATGTCAAAAAAAGAGTTTTAGATATGATTAATCATTGTTCGAGAAAACACAGTGGTGAAAACATTTTATTTGTAACACATATGGATCCAATAAAATCAGTACTGTCCACAATTCTGCAATTAAAATCTGAATCATTGTATGAATTGATTATAAGAAATGCTTCGTTAACAATTTTGAAAAATGAACAAACCAATCTTTCAGTGATCGCTATTAATTCAATGTGTTCGGAAAGATATTCCCAAGAATAAAGAATATTGAATTGAGGGGCTTTGCTTAATTTGGCATCTAATGCGAGACAGTTTTGAAATAACTAACTTTCAACAGAACCAATATCTATGGGTAAACGGCATCATGAATAGGTTGAAACTACTAGTAACAGTTTTACTTTTAATTGTGATGCTCGCTAATTTTTTTGCCCAAGCTCATGCGTTACAATTATCCACTGATAGGGATGTATATTCTGAGAGCCAGCCGCTCCTAGTTTATGGAAAGGCCTTGCCTGATGAACCTTTAATCCTACGATTATTTGCCCCTGATGGCACCATTGCACAATTCAATCAAATAACAGCAGATAGCAATGGAGACTTTAGTCATATTTTGATAAAATGGCCTAATGCAACCACTAATTATGCCTACGGAACATATTCTGTAGAAGCCATAGCGTCGAAGGAAAATGGAACATCGCAAAAAGTTGATGTAAAATTTGCGCCGTCTTCGTCGCTGGTGCAAGTCCCGATACAACGAACTGTTTTAACAGTGGTGTTTGCGCCGCAAACCGCTGCAGTTAACCAAACATTCAGGGTTTTCGTTCAAGTGACTAGTGATGGTCAATTAGTAGCCGCTTCCGAAAAATTGCTTACCACATCCCATGTTCATACTCCTACTAATGACGTGATTATTCTAACAAACTCGATGAAGAAACTTCATGATGGACTTTACTACACAGACTTTACTCCATCTCAAGAGGGAACATATGTCTTTCACATGGTAGCCTATTTTGAAGGTACAAAATCACAAGGTTCTGCTGCAACACTAGTACTGAAACAAGATATTGCAGGAATATCAAATCAAATATTAAAGTTAAATTCCGTCTTGGACTCCACAACCCAAGAACTGGATAAGCTAAAGACAGAAATTCAAGGCTTTGGAAATGTATTGGATACTAGTCAGAGATCTATTACACAAGTAAATCAAAACATAAACAAAAGCGTCACATCAATGTCTGAATCTGTTCAGAGCATTGAGGCAGCATCTGGACAATTTAATTCATTATTCTTGCCTGTTGTAGCTTTGATAGCAGTAATCATTGCGTTACAAATTACTATACTTGCTAGGCGACGCTAACTCAATGTTAAAGAAAAAATCATTTACTAAGAAAAGGCTAGCACTTTTTTTAACTTGCTTCTTGATTTTCTCTCTATTTTCGAAAACAGCTTATGGGTTTTATGATGTCGATATTCCTCATCATAGCTCGGAATCCAAAATTGTACAATCGAGACTACTGAACTTTCCCCTAACTCTTGAGGAAAACCCAATGAAAAGATACATTGTTTTCGGTTCCGGTCACGTCTCGGATATAGCATCACGGGCTGATAGCGTAATTTACGGAGCTAATTCGGAACATGGATCTTTTGTCGTAGGAACATTCAGACAAAATGAAGTATCAACTCTAAAGTTACAAGGATATAATGTGATTGAAGATCTACCATTAGAATTTGATTCCATAAAGTCAAATGTTTTTCCGACCGAAATTTCTAGAATCGATAAAATTCATGGTTCAGATAAGGTAATTCACAGGTATGGATACACTGGACATGGTATAAGAATAGGAATCGTGGATACTGGCACTGATTTTTCAAATCCTGATATGAGAGACTCTGTTGCGCGTGACGAAAGAAATATGCCTGTAATGATTGATGCAGACGGTCAGGGTCTAGTCCTAACTAATGCAACGTTTGTTGCAAATATCAATAAAGATGTAATTCAAAATTATACAAAAAGCGTTCCAAAAAATGCCACGTCTTTTGTTTATGTCAATTCGCACGGTGTATTTCTCAATCTGAGCAAGGGCGGCAAAGGAACATACATTCAAGTCTATAACTCATTATATCCCAGGAGTGGAATTCCAGTCTTAAATGGCACTGTGTCGGACGATTACAAGATAGGAAAAGATTCGAAACACTTCATAGTATCTAAAAGTGGGATCTATCATTTTGGCATAATTTATGAAAGCGTATCGCAAGCTCAATCTTTTCGGTTACAACTGGTACCTGTACTTGTCGTAGATTCTATAACGCCAGGTTTGTATGATACAATAATTGCGGACATGTCAGATTCTTGGATGGATTTTACAAGATTTGACAGACTTACTCCTCCCACTTATGATTTTGATTTTACCGATGAAACTCCTATAACTCTTGGAAACGGAAAAGAATTTCTCGTTTATGATTCCAAACACGATAGAAATTTGGACTATAGCGCAGGTATGGTAGGAGCACATGTACTTGATGTTTTTGGAGTTATTACAAACTCTTCACTGATTAACAAAGGAGTAGGTGCAGTGAATGGTACTCTACTTCCTCCACTTGATCCAAAAGGTAACTTTTTTGGAATCATGTATGATTTTGAAGGACATGGAACAGCTACCGCAGCTTCAATAGCTTCTGCAGGCAAGGAAGTATATGATATCTATGGTAATTCAACAAAATATCATATAAAGGGTATAGCCCCAGAAGCAAAAATAGTCCCAATAAAGGCAATATGGCTTGGCGATGCGATATATGGCTGGTTATGGTCAGCTGGATTTGATCAAGAAAAAAACAGCTGGAAATTTACGGGAAAGCCGAGGGTAGATATTTTATCTAACAGCTGGGGCATTTCTAATTTTCCCGCACTTCAATCTGTGCCAGGGCTTGATATGCAATCTCTCTTACTAAGTGCACTCAACATACCGGGTTCTCTTGATAAGAACTATCGAGGAGTCTTAACTGTTAGTAGTGCTGGAAATGCGGGTCCGGGTTATGGAACCCTTGGACCTCCTGATGCCGCACACTTTGGCCTTACCGTGGGAACAATCAG
>JACXTT010000795.1_pt1 | contig 53727 bp, 34 predicted proteins | sample 9270951 | NCBI WGS metagenome assembly JACXTT01 (sample SAMN15532306, study PRJNA645909) | rock metagenome | isolation source: weathered quartz diorite | place: Puerto Rico | collected 2017-06-21
TTTAGATAATATATAATAAAAAGCAAACTTTATTGTTGTTTTAAAAAAATATAAAAATATGTAAAGTTTTTGTATATTTAAAAATAAAAAAATTATTTTTTTTGGGTATTTTTTTTTTTTTTTTTTTTTTTTGTTTTTTTTTTTTTTTTAAAAAAAAAAAAAAAAAAAAGGTTCCCAACAGGTTGCGGACAACTCAAGAGAGAAAAAAAAAAAAAAAAAAGGTTCCCAACGGGTTGCGGATTGATTTAAAAAATTAGCAAAATGGCTAAAAATAATATCCTTCAAATATGTTCCCTAAATTAATCATTAGTTTGTAACTTAAACTTTCAAAATGTTCGCTCTTGGAGTGCTAGTTCTCGTTATGACTTGGATAGTTGGCTCCAACAAACTCGATGGAAAATGCCCCCCCGGATTTTGTCCAGGTAGTGATTGTATGAATTGCGGAAATGGATATACTTGTGCCAAAAACGCTACAGGTTTACATTGTTGTGCGTGCAATGAAGGGTATGATTGTAAGTCACCGCTCACGTCTAGGTGCTGTTTAGTATGTCTAGAAGACCAACGATGCGATTTGGATAGATGGGTCTGTCCTCAAAAATAAACTTCTCATGTAGATTGTTTTTTGCATGTACTCAGGGATGGTTGTGTTGCCTAGAAAGCCAGCTGGCGTATGCGACTTCTTTGGTTCTTGCCACGCCAAAAAGTCGGGGTTTGGCATGCCAAAAAAGTCGATGGCCGCGTCACGTGCTCTGATCAACTTTGATAAGTCGAGTCTTCTGAGTTGAGCACCTGTTTGGATTCGTAGTAATGGCACGTCAACTGTGCATCGACAATAGTCTAGACTCTATCCTATACTTAAACTTCCTTGAATCAGAAGCTAAAAAATGTGGTAGAAAATCAGTTTACTCTTGCTAACTGCGGAAGCAACCAGATACCCAATCAAGGCTCTAACAGTTTTAAAATGTTGAAATTTTCAAATAAAACAAAAAAATCTATTTTCATTGGTTTGGTGGGTATAATTGAAGGGGAAGTCGGAACTAAAACTACCAACTTAAATGCATGGGTATGATAGGTCACTATCCATGGATTGGTTGACTTTTTACGAGCTCGCCGAGCTCGCCCAGCTGACGCAAGAGCCTTCTCCGATACCCTTCGTAGACTCTTCTATCTTTAATCAACAACGTTCCCTCAAATTCTTCGACGACGAGCTTCAGACGCTTTTGAAATGCACGCAATCAAGCAATATTCTGCCTACTGAGACCTTTTTGAAAAACCTTCGTCTAGAACTCGCCTCGAATAAACGCGAGAAAGAAAAATCCCTCAAACGTGCCGACGACCTCTCGAAATTGGTGTTTTCTTATTCTTCCTATTCTTCTTCTCCCCTCTCTTCGGAACCGGCAAAACCTATCGGGAGCGACCTTAAAAACCTTTTTCCTTCCCTCTTTCCCTTCTCCGCTTCATCCCAAGAAAATAATCTCAAAAACAACAAAAAACCTCCTTCGCCCTCCAAAGTCCCTTTGGATCCTCTCGACAAGGACAATATTTCTGAAATTCCTTTTCTCTTCGAAAACGCTCTCTTTCGAAACTACGTGCAAAGTTCCCTACTTCAATTTCATCCTCCCAACCTGTCTTCCGAGGACCTCGAAGCCTTTTCCTCTTTGTCCGACGTTTGTTCCGAGATATGGGGTTCGTCCCTCTTGAACGTCTGTCAGGGAAACGTACATCGGTGGAATTCCCGTTGGAACACCGATTCCGAAGCTTTGATTTTGAAAAAAAAGAATTTCCTCGATCTCAAAGGCGCTCTCTCCGAATTCTCCAAGCGTCCTTCTTTCGGAGGAGACGACGTGGGTTCTTACTTGAACTTCGTTCGCTTCGTTTTGCGCTTGGACGGCTTGAAAACGCCTTCTTTGGAAGAAGGTTCGAACCTTTACTTTTTGAGGTTCCCTTGTAACAAGGAGAAACTCTATCGCGGCCTCACCAGCGGAAAGCACAGCCTTCTCCCTTTGGTCAACGGAGTTCGTTTTGCGAAAGAACTTAATTCGGATTTCGCCAAAGCCTGCAAGAGAGGCGAGAATTTTTCGTCTTCTAGGTTGTGGGAATTGGCTTCCGAATCTTTTTCTTCCTCTTCCCAAAAATCTTCTTCGAACGAACCGCTACAAACCGTCTTTCTTCGGGCCTGTTGGTACGCCCTCTCGTTGGCGGAGCCGATGTTGGGAGTTTCCCAATCTTCTCTCGACTCCTCGAGATGGACGGACGTAGGGGACGCGACGACGTGTTGGAACGCTTTGGAATCCAAAGTTTCATTGCGTTGCTTGACCTTCGTTTCGAATGACGGGAAGGTGCCGAACGGCCCTATTCGTTCCATTTTTTCCGACTGGTTCGAAATATTGGAAATAAGCACCTCCGAGTGCATGCTGGCCATTCGCAAAGATCTTTGGTTGATCTGGGCCTGCGGTTCTTTCACCCATCGGCTCTCTCGAATTCCCACGGCTCAGATTTTGGTCAAACATTGGGAACTGCTCACGGCCAACTTTCCGCTTTTGGACAACGTCAGAAAGTTCTTTTGCCTTCGAAAAATCCTGAGCTGGCTGACGAAAATGGACGAAAATCGCACGCTCCAATTTCTTTTGACTCCCGATCATCCCGATTTTTCGGCCGTTTACGGAAACATTTTTTCCGAAGTGGACATGTGGAACAAGTCCGCTTTTTCTCTCAACGAGGCCTTGACTCAGGCTTTCGTTCATCCCGGAAAGCCGAACGTTCTGAGCTCGCTTCTTTCGAAGATATTGGTGAAGAAACGCCACGCCGTCGACAGGTCGGTGATCGGAGAAATTAGGAAGGACCTTTCTCAACCTAGGGAAAGAGACGATGAACAAGCTCTCCGACCTTTGTTCACTTCCGCCCCTCGCCTTCTTCACGTTTTGGACAAGCTCGCCCAAGAGCCCAGCTCCATCGAACTCGCCCTCAGCATCGACAGGGCCGCAAAATCCGCTTCTTATCGTCTTTTGAAGACTTCCTCCGAGGACGTTCTCTCCACCAACAGGAGAGGTCGAAAGCTCAAGAGGCGCCTTTCCCAAGTCGATCCGGACGGTTCTTCTCAGAGGGAGATCTTTCCGCAGGCCGTCAACTTCTCCGACGCCACCCGCGTCGGGGCCGATCCCAAGCTCGTGGAGGCTTTGGCGAGACGCTTCGTTTGCACCGGAACCTACGGAACCGGGGAACTCGTCCGATCCTCGCAGGCGAAGAAGCGTCGCAAAAAAGCCGACCCCGAGTTGCTAGAACACTGCAAGGAGAGCTTCAGATCCGTGAGGAGGGAGTATTCGCACGTTTTGGAAGACGCCGGCTGTTTGGCCGAGATTCTGATGGAAAGGGAACGGGTGTTCTGGAACAACGCCCTCGCCGATTTGCACGCTTCGAATTGGGGGGCCGAGAGAAAATTCGGAAAGAACTCCATCCCCCGCGTCGACTTTATGGACGTCAGCAAATCGTTGATTTGGGATTGTTACGATCTTCGATGCAAGCGACGTCGGTCGTTGGCGCAAACTGCAAGGAAAAAGGACAAACGAGGTCCTTTTTCTTCGAAAGATTCTTGGTTGCTTTTGGCCGAGCTCGTGGCCTCCAAAAGCCTTTATCAGGCGACTTCTCGACCCGGAATTTCCGAAGACCTGAGGAAGAAACTCTTTTTGTCCATGGCTCTGGTGGACGAGACGGCCTTCGAAGCTTCCGTCGCCGCGAGCATGGCGGCTCGTTACGTGGTGGTGGATCCCCGGGACGCCGATCTCGTGCTCTCTCGAGGTTTCGCGGGAGGAGAGGTTCCTCCTTCGTCCGTCACGCAATTGGGATCCCTCCAAGATTTCCACCATCCTTTCAATGTCGACCGTCAGTTCAGAAGTTCCGGCTTGGTTCTGGAACATTTTTGCCCTGCCCACTTCGATCCTCCTCACGTGCACCGGCGCACGGGAAAGAGCTTTCTCAAATACGTCGATTCGAAATGGGAAGAAAAAAAATCGCAAATAGACGAGCTCATCTTTCTCACCAGTTCCAAAAGCTGCAAGAAGTCGCCTTCTCCGCGATTGGAACGCGAAGAAAAGAATCCTTCCTCGCAAAAGCCTGCCGGTACGGAGGTTCCTTCCTTTTTCTCTTTAATTTTTTGACTTTCCCTCAGCAGTCGAGGCCCAGCTTTACGAAACTTCGGAATGGTTTTGGGGCGATCCCGTTTTGTTTGGCGACGATGCGAAAAAAAGAGCTTTGTTGCACTCCTTGGCCGAGAAAGAAAAAAACAGCACGGTCACCGAAACGATGACCCGCACTTTGACCTTTTTGGAATACGCTTACCAATGCGACTACTCCAAACTTTTGAAAACCGGCGATCCTAAACGCAGGATAAGAAACATTCTAGAAATGGGGCCTCCTTGCGAACCTTATTATCACTGTTTCAAAAAAGATTTGGTCGGAAACCTTCAACAAATTCCCTCTCCTGGATCCTCCAGGAACCCCGACCCGTCGCCTTTGCAAGCTTGCCCTTCAGCTTCTAAACCTACGAAATGCACGATTTCTGTTTTCAGCTTGAACTCTTCCTCCGCTGGCTCTCGCGGCAAAAAAGGACGGACGCCTTCTTCGTCCAGGATCGGAGGGAGTTGGACTTCTTCAGGTTCAAACGTGGAGGTGCTTCGCGACGGACGACCTTCCGACGTTACGACGGCTTCAGCTCCTCCTTTGCCCGTCTACGACGATTCCTTGATGGTTGTCTTCACCGGAAATCTCGAAGGAAGAAGGAAGGAATACGAAAAAAACGCTCTTCCCTCTTTTCGCGAATCGTCAACGAAAAAGGAAGATCTGAAGCAGAAATTAGATTCCACCTACGATTTTTACGTAGTACGTCCGGAAGCCCTCGCTCTGGATTGGCATTGCAATCGTCACTTCAGACCAGGAGAAAAAGTGATCCGTAGCACCGGCCTCGCGAAACCCTTGAAACGTTCGGATTTCAAAAAAATCGAGACCAAGGAAGAAAAGGAGAGGAAGCAGAAGAAAAAAAATCCTTCTCCTCCTTCAAATGTAAGAGAGAGCGACCCTCGAAATTGCCCTGGCAATCTCGCTTTCTCTTCCGAACCTCTTCCCGAAGACGATTTGGCTTTCAATACGTTGTTAGAAAATTTGGAAGCTCTAGGCATGACGGTGAAGGTGTTCAAAAAAGCCGACGACAAGCGTGGAAAACAAAACTTTCACGATCCTGCGACAGACGTCTATTGGATCACTCGCTACCAGTCCACCGCCAGCTAACAAATCTCATTTTTAGACTCTTTCTTCATCTTGTAAATTGTATATACTTCCAATAAATTGTATTTAAGTTTAAAACTACACAATGACCTACGATATTTCTCGCACCGTCGTCATATTTTATCTTCCCCCTGGCCTATATTCTCCAGGAAGAATAACGAAAATCCTGAACAAAACTTATTCTCTCGAAGTGGAATCAGAAACCTTCTGGTTCCAAAATGCCATTGTGGTCATGAAAAGGGTGGAAGATGCAAAAAAGCTTGTCGAGAAAGAATTCACCACAAATGGTTTAATATTTGACACAAAAATGTGGTGCGAGGTAAAAGATCAACTTAAATAAAATAACTTTCGACATCACCACATCAAAGAATTGAAGGATTATTTATTTGCAATAACAAGAAGATTCTCTACATAAAAAACAGAGGCCTTGTAAAAGGCACTTTTGGCATCTTTGGTCTCCATCAGGCATCTTTTCGTACTTCGCACAAAGCCTGCACCGATTCCACCTTTCGTTGTTTGGATCTGTCCCTAGGAGTCTAGGACAGTATTCGAACTTAAATGCCAAGCCAGACCTTGAAATTCTGTACTGGACTGCTATATCTATTTTTCCAGGTCGTTCTGATTGTTCTTCTTTATTTGACATCAGGTATCGAGAACCGCCAAGCGCCAATGCTTGATAAACTTGTGAGTTATACAATCCCAGAAAATGAATTGACGAGAAGATGATCTAACAACCTGAACCTACATTTTACAAAGCGACTCAAAAAGTTTAGCAGAAATACTTTTGCTTCGATTGCGTATCTAAAACTCTAAAAGCTTCACGAACACCAACAGACGTGCGCAAACTAGGCAAAGAGTATTTCTGTTTTTGGAGTTCTTTGATTGCTATAACTCGTTTTTTTGTGAGGCCAGAGCACTGATGCATCTGGCCAAATGACGGCCATTGCAACTGCAGTGAAGGTCTTGACATTCGGTCTCCCTCTCAACCGTACTATAGGGTTGATCGAAATTGCTCTCATATTATTTACTTTTGACCGCATTTCCAAACACGCGGCCGCATTGTTTGAAGAAGAGAAAATTATGGGGAAATTAGCCAGCAGAGTGGCCTTTTGGGGCGGATCGCTTCTCGTATTATGCGACCTTTTTGTAAGAGGGCTCGGCGATGACAACACACCACAAATTTTCATCAAATAACATGTTTAAAATAAAACATTTTAGCCTGAGGCCCCGGTTGAACTTCTACTTTTGCTTCTTGTTGAGAATGACGGCAAAATGTTTTATTTAAAAAGAATTAAAAACGCTTCCGCCCGAATTGACTTGGTCCCAATTTCCGTCTGGCCTTTTGGAAAAAAAAGTAAGGTAAGTTTCCCCGTCGTCCTCGTTCCCGTTCTTCTGTTTCACGCAAGTGTTGGTGACGATCAAGTCCCCCGTGGCCGCGGCGTTGTTGATCTGACGGCTTATGCCGGGAAGCCCTCGCAGGGACACGGTCCACATTCCGGCGCTCAACGTCACGGAAAGAAATGCGGGGCGATCTAGGAAAGTTATGGGCAGATCTCGGCATCTGGTTCCGTCTCCCACCGCAAGACGAAAGAATACTTCTCGATCTTCGGACATGTTTACCCAGAGCTTATGCGGAATGAGCGAGATTTATCTTTCGTCGGAAAGGGAAAGGTAGCGAATACGAACGCCAAAACTAATTCGAAAAATTTATTGGGCGCTCTAATGTACGGTCAAAATTCGTTAAAAACGAACCCGTGAACGAAGGTTCTTTCCCACCGACCATCGGGGGACTCGCTGCAAACCGTGATCGAATGTATTTTCTCTTCTGCGTCCTTTTGAGCTATGCGATTGGCGGTCACCACCAGGTCTCCGGTGGCCTCGACGATGTTCTTTTGTCGACCTATGGTAGATATATCTTCGATGACGATCACCCAATGCCCACCTGCAATTCTTGCAGAAAGGTGACCCAGTTCGCCCATGTAAATTATTGGGTTTCGCTCGTTTTTCGAGAGCTTTTTGCAATCCTCCAATGAAATGACGAACTCTGGGGTTTGAGACATATCGAAAAAGCGTTTCATCAGTCATTTAACAACGTTAAAAGAAATTTATTGCCATCGCTCCAAGCATTTTCTACCACCTAGATTCTTCGTTTGATTCCTTGGAGCTCGTTTCTTCGAGGTTGTCCAGATTATCCAAATTCCCACTGTCTTCACCAGAGTAACTGTCGAACTCTAGGAAGCTTTTAAAATATTTTATGACTTCCATGGTAGATGGTAAGAATTTGGCAGAATCTAGAATCCTCCGGATTTCCAAAACCATTTCAGAATATTGGAGCTGATTCGAGATAAGCAAACCAAAAATGATGCGCAAAAATTTAACGAAAATCTGCGGGGATCGTACCTCAAAAAATAACCATGCACACTGTAAATATTTATCGTTCCATTTTCCTTGGTCAAAGTTTTGTCCTCTATGCAGAGCACCCGTCGTTTTTAGTATATTTTCCTCTATCCAAGTTTTGCGCTACGGGATCGAACGGTTAGTTCTCGAACTTATCAATCGAAAAGCAAAGTTTCGACTTACGAAAAGAGGTCGGGTTCTTAATTCCCAATCATACGCATTTCTTGCATGAAGAACGGAAACAAGAGAACCCACTTTTACTATTAGATCGTGGGTGCTATCGCTAGTCTTGACAGCTACAGGTAACTTGCAGGTTTCATTATGAAGTTCTTGTCTAGATGCTATAAGGAAGGCTGAATCTTCTTGTCCAAGAACTTACAACATTATTTCCCATTTTTCGATTGCAGCCATTTGCGTTTTTTAAAAAAAAGGAGTTTGTTGAAGCAGTCTTTTAATTATATGGACAAAATCACCGATTTTCACCACAACTCTTCATAAACGATCGAAGTCTGACTTGTCAATCTTCCACATGGGCATTTCATTACAATTTCGGTTTCGATTTTTCCGTTGCAATTCTTGGTCGAAAAGGTTCTTCTTTTGGGACAGTTGCAATGCTGGCATTTTTTCTTTTTGTGCTTCGCTGTCGGTTGTAACCTGTCGATTTGAGCAGCTTCCATGGCTTGGTGGCCTATTTTCGAACCTCCTTCGTGCACGTTGAAAAATTCGTAATGAAAATAAAGGAAATAAAAAGCGGAAGTGTTATACTCGCAATAACGTAAGCAAACGACCTCGTGGAAGGCTTAAAAGTTTAACAATTGCATGAACGACGCCAACGATCGCGTGACCCCGATCTACCGGAGGCCGGATGAATTGCATGCTAATTCCGATTGGGGAAATGACGATAACCAAGAAGTTTCGGTGGAGCTCAACACGTCAAATCAAAACGAAGAAACCCCAACAGATGCAACCATCAAGATTACGCATAACGCTTTGGCAATGTGGGGCATCGTTTTTGCTATCACTTTTTCGTGCTTTATAATTTTCTTGACACTTTATTTGCTTGAAGCATCCAACAGAACACAAGGAAACCTACCACAATGCAAAGCTCCCGATGGATTCGTGCACTCTTGGGAAGAATTACAAAAAACTCTCGATTCTTTCACCTGCCCCAAAGCTTTGGACATGATACAAGCCATGTATTTCGATAAAGTTTCCAAATGTTTTGAAAAGACAATCTTGAGCCACGAAGGGCGTGGCGTAAAAACTTACTAAATAAAACTCGCCAAATGTAATTACAAGCATTTCTCAAGACATATCAGAAAATCTTTGGTAAATTCGAAACACATGGATCTGTTAGGGGAGCACCTTTCGTGTCGTTTGGGGACCATCCCTTCGAATTGCAACGTGAGGAGGGCGGTGCTTCGCCCCACGACGGGCCTGGAGGGTTGGAACCCTCCGACGACGGCCGAAAGCTGGAGCCTGCCCTCGGGCTGCTCTCTTCAGATAAACTCCGATTCCGTTTTGGATCCTTCCAACGAGCTGTTGGTGGGATCCGTCAGGCCGCCCAAAGTCACGGCGTTGTTCAAGGTGAGCGCGATTCGTAAGTGCGAAGCCTTCAGGTTGGAAGAAAGCAGGTTCTTGCCCATCGACGAGGCGATACGAAAGAATTTCCCCACCGTCAACCAGTCTCACCTGAGCCGGATCAACAAGCACGTTTGGATCGACGACGAGGCCTTGTCGATCGCTCTGCGAGAGCGAGCCCGAACGGCCCAGTTCTCGGGTCCCGATTCGGGGGTCGTCCAGTACGCGGGAAGGGGCGGTTCTTTCGAAGGGCCGGAAAAAGCCGCGTGGCCGGTCGTGGTCTTCCGAGGGGGTTCCGATTCCGAACTGGGCTTCGGAGACGAAACCAGAGGAAGCTCCCTTTTTGTTTCCGAACTGGGAGCCGACGGGCGAGTCGGCGTATATCGTCGAAAAATTCCCAAAGAGAGAAGGCTGACGGGAATACGCAAGTGGGTCGAAACCTTCGTTTTGCCTGACGGGACAGTAAACCGCAGGGCTCACTGCAAGAAAGCCGCAGCCGGAAGAACTTATTGCTTTTCCACCTGGAAGTACAAGTATTACCTCGTCGTAGAATGTCGAGCGGACGTCAAAAGTACTTCCCTGTTCCTGGAAAAGATCAGAGGATTTTCCTCGCAAGGCGGTCCCTTTTCCACGGTGGGAGAGTTTGCCTGTTCTCGTTTTTACGCTTCGTATTTGACCCGGTGTCACGAAAACGCCTGCAGATTGGCTTTTCGATTTTCCAAGTGCGTCGAAGCGGGCATCGAGTGCGAAAAAGTCTCGCGAGCATCGCAAGTCGGCCCCGTTCCCGTGCAAGTGCACCTTTCCTCGGAAAAAAAAGAGGAAGCGACGCTCTTCTCCGAAAATTTCCCTCGAAAAATTCGCAAAGAAAGGTCCTTCCGTCGGACCTCGTCTTCCTCCGGATCTTCGAGTTCGTCGTCTTCTTCCTCTTCCTCCTTGTTCTCCTCTTCGTCCTCTTCCTCCTCTTCCGAAGAGCAAATCTACCACCGCGGACACGCCAAGAAAATCACGAAACACCACGTCGTCACGGTGGATCCTTCGATCGCTCTCCCTCCGAGGCCCAGAACGAAGTGGTCTCAGGTTTCTCATCTTCTGGAGCGATTCAGCGACGAAGAAGGGGATTGGGTGATGGTGCACGGTTCGACGGTCCCGTTGGCGCCCGGAACGACCAGGCTTTGTTTGCGACTTCCGCCTCTTCAGGGATACGCCTGGGTGAAGCTTCCCAAAAAAAACTGTCCCGTCTTTGCCGAAGGCGCGACGAGGACGTGCGCGCCCGCTCACTTGGTTTTGCCTCGCGCCGTTCCCGACCGTCCTCCGACGCTGGAGGGAGGAATGGGGTTGTCCTGGTGGGACGCGGCTTTTTCTTCGCGGGCGCAGACGCGCGGCGACGACCGACGCTGCCGCTATTGCCTTTCCAACCTGCGCTCCAGGGCGTACAGGAGCTCGCTGCCGAGCGAAGAGCACCTCTCTCGCTATCCTCCTTCGAAGGGCAAGAGGGACCCGCATCGAAAGTACAGGACGCTGCTTTTGCACGGCACCCGCAAGCGCCTGGTGGAAGCGGCCGAGTGGTCGCCCGTCTGCGGGATCTGCCTGCCTTCCGACGCCGAGCTTCCGACGTCCAAAGAGGCGGCGAAGGCTTTGGAGGCGGTCTTCCTCCGGCCTTCGGACGCCGTCCGCGCTTCCCGCGGACGGATGCATCCGGAATCGGCTTGCGCGATCTTCCAAAATCTCAACCCCGCGCACTGCACGGAAAGAGAGACCGGATTCGTTTCCGTGATGCCTTCTCTATGCGGCGCTTTGGCGATGGCTTCGATCCGAGAACCGTTTGCGAGCGCCTACCGGGACGGCACAGTTGGGGGATACGAAACCGAAGAAACCGTGCACCCCGTGTCGCAAAGGCTGGAAGAACGATCTGCCGACGTCAGGGCTTCCTTTGACGAAGGAACGAGCAGCGTCGTTTCTTTCTCCCCGGTGGTTTGCGTCGGATCTCATCAGTTCGCGAACTTTGTATGAAAGGCGGTTTTTAGAAAGAGACCAAATGTAAATAAAAATATTTTAATTTTCGATGGTCAAACTACACATTTATGCTTTAGGAGGGCTCGTTCAATTCACAATCAAAACAAAATGTATCTTCAGACGCCGCGCCTGTGCAAATTGTTCAGCACTATTTTGTAGATCACTTTTCGTTGCATCATGTCGTAAACGAACGATTCGCTGTTGGGATTCGAGGATAATTCGTACTTCTGCATGGCGCAAGCTAAAGTAGACTGAATGGCGACTGAGGTTACCAAAAACCCTGGATCCTCTCCCAAATTGAAATTGACCTCGAAGCGACCGAATCCCTCGAAAGTCCTGGATTTTTTGTTTTGGGGGACATAGTGTAACCTGATGCCCCAAAATCTCTCTCCATCATAAAGTAGAGAACAAGAGGTAAAATATAATCCCAAGGCAGGACGGCTTCTTGAATTATCGGGATACCTGAATATCGGAGATCGAACAAAACAAAACAAAACGAACAAACCCTATGCAAAACACGGTGGCGATTCATCTATGAAGTCCCCAGTGAAGGGCTCAACACCATGGGTGGCCTTGAGTTATACACCATCCGTCAATTTGCACAACTCAATAAAAGAATCCAATGAGAACAATTTTGTATTATCGTTTATTCCCTTGAGGTACATTCGATAGTAGGTGTATTTTTATCATGGTGATTGAATTGTGCGTGTGTGAGGTAATTTTTTTAGGAAGTCGTGTTGAGTGTTTCATTGTTGTTGGTGATGAGAGTGAGATTCTCCTGCCGCCACCACCGTGAAAAAGAATTGCAATTTCGCCGAGACGTAAGCTTCGTCCACGAAGCTGGTGTCCTCGTGCCAAGAATCTCCGTTCATCCTGGCCACGTAAATTCGGTCGTCCTCGAAGTTTTCGAAAGGGAGAGCCGCCTGAGAGCATCTGAACCACTCGAGGGCCCTTTCCACGATGGACCAAGGGAGAACGCGAATGGCCACGCCAACGTTGAGATCCATGCCGGCAGGCAAGCCGTTCTCCGGATAGACCTCTTCCGCCCGGAGGTGGAGGATGATGGCATCGTTGGCGGTGTTTCCGCCGTACCTCGATCCCTCCATGAACTTTTGCCAATTTCCGTCCACGAAAGAAATCAGGGGCCCTTCGGTGCGAAGGTAGGCCAGTCGCTCGCCGCTCTCGGCGCCCTGCCCCTGTCCTCTGGGATACACCTCCGCGTTCAAGATGCCCGATTTGAACTCCTCGTAAGTTCTTCCCACCCACTTCTTGGACTGTTCCAGCTTTTCGTCGTAAGAACCCGGGCCGCAGTGCCCTTCTTCGGCGTGAGCGTCCAAGCTCCTGTAAACGATGTTCTCCTCGTAGTTGATGCTGCACTGGGGCGGCACCACTTCTACCAAATAGAGCTTTCTGGGCCGTTCGGGGTTGTTGGCCTTCTCCCACTTGTAGAAGGAGTGCTGCACGCTTTTTATCCTTTCCTCGAAACCGGGATATTCGGTGGTTCTGGAAACCTTGCAGGTGGTGAAGATGCCGACGGGAAAGGGGAACTTGTTGGTGGCCGCGTCCAACATCGTCCCTTGCAAGACGAGGTGGCTCCTTTTGCCCTTTCCGTACAGCGCCACCTGACCGTTAGGATCGAACAGGTGCCTCCAAGGCCTGAGGATGGCCTCCCTTCCGCTTTCTTCGGCGTGGGATCCGGCCTCCCAGTTGCCCCCGGAGTCGTCTTTGGCGCTCGCCATCGGATCGAAAGCGTTGAGCTGCTGACAGCTTCCTTGAAGGTAAAAGACGGTGGATATGGGAAGCCTCTCTCCGTGCTTGTTCGCCTTGGCGACCGCGAGGAGACCGGTGGGCTTCGCTCCCACCGCCGCGGAGCCCGGAGAGCAAGCCTCGCCTTCGCAGCCCCTTTCGTCCGCCTGGGGAGAGGCGAGGCTTTGGGCCATGATCCTCTCTTGCTCGAGTCGTTGCGCTTCGGCGGCTTTCCGTATTCTTTCTGCTCTCTTTTCGTCCAACAATCTCAAATGGTCGGTGATCGGATCCAAGTAAGGGACTTCTCGGGCCTGGCTGCCGTAAACTAAGCTCATTTATGATCGAATGAGGCGAAAACCCACGACCTTTCAAACCAGCTCGCACGTCGTCTTGAAAAGGATGTATATTTTTAAAAGGCAATTTACTCTACGAAAAGATTCTTTTTCGACCGAATGGGCAAAATGCGCAATTCGGAATTTGGCAACAAAACTTACACCTCACAGGTTCGAGCGAAGGCGGACAAAAAAGCAAATCGATCAATATTTCCAGGGGTTTTTTCTCACCCTGTATTCTTCTTTGATTTCTCCCGTTTTGGTGTAGGCTCGCATCGCCTCCGCGTCGTCCAACATCGCCTTTCGGATCAACAAGGTATTTCCCGTTCCCAGCTCTTTCGTCGTGAGGTAGTCCTGGTCGTAAATTTTCGAACGACCCCCGTTCTCGACTCCCAAGTACCGGTCTTCTTGAGCTTCTAGCAGGCTCTGCACGGGCTTTCTTTCCCTGGCTTCCAAGCACCGCGTCACGCAGCGCGATCTCGAATCGAGAGGGCTCCAATACGACCCTCCAGCGGCGCAACAGCTCCGACCCGCGCCCGACCTGAGCTCCCTGATCCTGGCTTGCACGTCGAAAACCAAAGCGCTTCCTCCTTCTCGTTCTTCTCTCACCACCCAGTAGAAGTAGTTGTTCGCAGCCCTTTGTTCGGCCGACGCGGCGACCAGGTTCGCAACCGTGGGACGACTGAAGACGTTGATCGTCTTCCCGCCGTAGTTGCTCTTCTGGTAGGCGGCGGAGCCGGCCGAAACGCGGTCGGCCAGGGTGCTGTAAATTCCTCCTCCGGCGAAAGGGCTCATCGGGACGGTCTGATAGTTTCTCAAAGTTTGGGTTTTCAATATCATGAACTGCAAGAATTGGGTCAAAGGGTCGTCGCTCCGCATCACCTCGATCAGCGTGAAGGCTTCTCTTCCCTTTCGGCAGCCTTGGGCGTTTATGGCGTCCAAGGTGGCCTGCGCCGATTCCCTCAGGACGTCGTCCAGAAGGAACACCACCTTGCCTTCCACCATCCTGTTGTACCCTTCTTCCAGCAGGCGTCTCGCGGTTCGGCCTTTCAGGGTTTCGTTTTGCTTCAGCCTCTCCACGACGGCCGCTATCTGCAGCTGGTCGGGGGTTTCCGGCTCTCCTTCCCTCTCCCTGTCCAGGCGTTCTCGAAGGGCGGACACTCTGGAGGCGTACCACCTCTTGACTATCTGGCGGTCTTTGGTGACCATGTCGAAGATGGCGTCGGCGAGCTCCTCGGTGCTGAAACCTTCTTCTCCCAAGAAAGCATCTCCTCCAAACTCTTCAGGCTGGTAGACCGCTCGGACGAGATCGTCCCAATCGCGTATCGGAACGTCCCTCGCGAACACCTTTCGCACTTTTATGTAAGCGCCCATCTTCTCGCTGGTGGTTTCTCCCGTCAAAAAGAGATACCGAGTGACGAACTTTTTGAGAGGAGTCGTGAGGGCCAAGAATTTCTCTTCGATCAGGTTCTTCAAGAAGTCTTTGCCTTTTCTTTCTACCTCTTCCTCCTCCTTGGAGGAAGAATTTCGACCTCGTTTAGAGGTCGGGTAGCGGTCGTCGTCGTCGTAACCCCCGTAGGCGAATTCGTCGTTTTCGTCAGCCGACCCTTTTTTGCCCTTCTTTCCTCTCCTTTCGCCGGGAAGATCGCTTTCTTCGAAAACTTCGTCAGAAGCCTTGTCTCTGCGCACGAAAGGCGTGTCTTCCCACATGCCGTCGCCTCCTCCTCCTCCGACGCCGGATCGAATTCGCAAGAAATTGCTGGCGGCGTAGCCTAGATCGTCGGGTCCCGGAGGTTTTCCCCGACCTCTTCCGCCCCGAACGTGATCGGGACCGTAGTAGGTGCGATAGCTCACGGTTTGCCCTCCCCCTTCGCGATCTTCGATCTCTCTTTCTTCCTCTCTCCGCCGAGTCCACGCGGGATCGCGACGGCCCTTGTCGTAACCCCCGTCTCCGGGTTCTTCGTAATCTTCGAGAGGAGGGTAGACCTTAACGATGGGTTGGTTTGGATCGAACATGAAAACGTTTATCGACCTGCTATCCGTCGGTTTGGAATTTGTGCAAGGACTACGTATAAAAGTAAAATTTTTACAAAGTTCCTTTTTGACACCGTCGGAGAATTTTGGGGCGCGCTTCAAGCGCCGAAAGACAAAAATACTAAAAACCCTTAGAAATGTACAAATTTATTGTTAATATCGTGCGAACAAAGACAGAAAACTTCGGGAACTCGTTTTCACTTGGTCGTGGTCATGGTTATCGTGGTCGTCTCTCTGGGTTTAGTTTCCAATCGCTCTCTGGCGCACCTTTCCTCTTCTAACTCTCTGTAGAGCTCCATCGCTTCTTGATTGCAATCGGTTCCGGCGGCGTCCAGGTTTTCCAGAAGTTCCGAATCGACCACGTAACAATCGTCTTCGTAAGGCCTGTGTTTCCAAGAACGCGCATCGTAGCTGTGGTAAAAATCTTCGCACCCGTCTTCGACTTCCACCAAGGTTCCGTCGGCTTCCATATCCCCCATTTTTTCGTTGACCTCTTCCAAAAGGTCGGCGGCCTCTTCTAGCTCCGCTTGGTCGGGAAGGCAGTTCGCCAGGGCGTACTGCTGCGCTCGCAAAACGTTATCCTCGCAGGAGCCCGGCCGGGTGACGAAACCCGATTCGGCGTAAAACGAAGGGCCGAACGCCGTTCTTTTCAGGAAATCTTGACGGCTCGCCCCGTGAACGCTTCTCATGTTGGACCCCACGGAAGACTGGAACCCAGAGTTCGATCGATCTCCGTCGCGACTCGCCTTGGCGGCGATTTTCGCCGCATCACAAGCAGCGGAAGCGCAAGCGCCCGCGACCGCCTCCCTAAAAGGGTCCAATACGTCTTTCCTGGTCCTAGCGAAAACGCAGAGTTCCTCCAGAAAAGCTTCGAAAGCGTCCAAGTTTTCGGTCGCGCAACGGGTGGCGATCATCTTGGCCTTGTACGTCAAGACTTCGCCCACGGCAAGCTCGGCGCTTCTCGATTCCAACATCTTTTCCGCATTTTCGCACTCCCTCAAAGAATTTTTGGCCGCCACGAACCTCTCCCCCAAATTCGTTCCCAGTTCCGCGACGGCTTCCGCGTCGGTCACGGATTCCAGTTCAGCAACCGGAGGTAGATTTTCCTTCCCTTTGGCGATGGCGTATATGTTCCGCAAAGTGAGGGCGGCCACTTCTTTCTCTTGTCTTTTTTCTTTAAGCTCTTCTTCCGTGGTTTTCATCGCGCTCTTCCTGTCGATCAAACAGTCGGAAACCTCCTTCGACCCGACCCACCGACGGACGGCGTCTTCCAGGTAACAGCAGAGGCCCCTGAGAACGAGAAACAATATCGTCGTTCCGTCTTCGGGAACGAAAAATTTGACGAAGCCGGTCAAGGATCCTCCGATGCGAGAGTAATCCACCTTCTCGGTGACCAGCACCAACACCAACCCCCAGAGGGAACCCGCGACGCCCTCGCACCCGCCGGGACCTTCGAGCGGGGAACCTTCCGCGCCCGCCACCTTCCTTATGCATTCGGCCGCGAAAGAGGGCGAATCGGGCCCGCACCCGCCGGATTCCAAGAAAGCGCAAATCTCTTGGAAATTTTTCATCTTGGCTAGTCTTTCGGGAACCTCCGCCACGACGTTGTCCAGGAAATCTGCAAAGAATAGGGCGGCGTTTTCCTTTTTCTTGGCGTTGTGGTAATCGGGCGCCACGACCAGGGAGGAGAACGACGAGCACGCCCTGAGAGCGTGGCAAGAAGAACAAGCATCGAAGGTCGACCCTTTGCAAGGAACGGCGGAAACGTCGTGGGTGGAACAGCTGACCGAGGGCGACGGACAGGCCGCGTCGGCAAGACGAGGCGGAGGGAGAGGAGGGGTAGCGATGCAGGGCGCGCTGGTCGTTAGGGTGATCGTGGTAGTTTTGGGGAGCGTCGTCACCTTTCGGCAATACAACCTGTCCCAATCGCAAGGCGATTCGTCGTGGCAGCTTCTCGCCTCCGCATCGGCGTCGCGAAAGGTGGAGTAGAAGCACGCTTTGGCTCGACTCAAGCAATTTCCCATGTTGCCTCCCACGAGCTCCGCCGTCAGCTTCCTTCTCCTTTCTTCTTCGCGCTCTCGGCGCGCTTCTTCGTCCCTCCGCGCCAATTGCGCGCGACGGGTAGAATACGAAGAACCGTCCTCGGCCGTCGCTTCGTCCTCGCTGCTTTCTCCGCTCGAGCTTTCCTTGCGTTCCTCGTCGGAGACCGACGACTTTCGGACCCTCCGTCTTTCGGGTTTTTCGGCAAATTTTTTCGCGCAGGATCGGCCGAAAAGGTTGCGAAAAGAGGAACCCACCTTCGAGAATTCGCGTTCTTCTTCTCTTTCCTCAATCGAGCGCTTTTTGTGGCGCATCTCTTCGTCTCTGCGACCCTCTTCGACCAGTCTCCTTTGATATTCCATGTCGTCGGGACGAAGTTTAGGGCCTTTTTTGGGTTTTTCTCTCTTCCACCTTTGCAGGGCCTGCTTATACTCCTTCCTTCTGGTTTTTTTCCTAATTCTTCGGTCCTCTTCGCTTTCTCCGGTTCCTTCGAATTCTCTGCGTCTTTTCTTTTCTTTCTTTCCCTTTCCGAAATATTTGTCTTTTCTGTCTTCCTCCGATTTTTCTTTGTTTTTCTTCTCCTTTTTCGGTTTTTTCTTCTTGTGTTTTTTCCCTTTGGTCTTCTTGGATTTTTTGCCTATGTTCTCGAACTTCTCCAAACTTTCGTCGCAGAGGAGTTCGTCCGGTTCTACCCCGGAACGCGAGAAGCGGGGAATTATCAGCTTTCCTGCGACGGCTGATATGTCGGTTTTCTTCGAAATGTCTTCGTATTCCGGATACGTGGCCAAATGATGCAAGCGCGTGCCTTGGGCTATCGCCCGTCCGCTTCTTCCGGCGTTGGTTTGGAGACAAGCCCAACAGGACGCCAAAAGCTTGGAATACCAGTTCGGATCGTTCGAAGAAACCAAAAAGCTGGTGCCGAAGTCGTGATGGGGCCAAAATATTTGGATCGAAAATAGGCCTTTCTTCGAACTTTCCCTTTCCTTTCTCTTTTCCGATCCCGGAGCTCTCGAACGATGCGACGCATCCCTGGAAGTCCGGGAATAAGGATCCGCGTAGGGATGGTCCCCGCCGGAAACCTTGCCGGGCCTCTCGTAGGAAGGAATCGTCGCGTAGCCTTGCGATCTCGGAACCGAGGTTCCTCCCGGTTCTCCGAACGTCGGGCGCACTATCACCCTGGGCTTGTCGCACCATACGGGCGCCCTTTTGCTCCCGCTCGAGTCCGACGAAGACGGCGGCTCTATCACCGAGGGAACGTCGCAGTGGACGCCAGGGTTCAAAAATTTACTCCACGTGCGGTCGTATTTGCGCTCGTGCTTTTCGAGTAGATACGAACTCTTGTTGTGCGAGGGCCAATCTTTTCTTCTCACGTGCAGGAAGTCCATCTTCCAAACGAACGGGCGCTCGTTATTTGCTCGGGTTGAATTTTGGAAGGCCGGCGATTTTTGATGATCAAGGATTAATTGTTTTATATGATCCCGGGGTTGCGAATGCGTTGCGCAAGAGACACGGGCAGGTTGCAAGAACTCAAGGCACATTTATTTTTTTTTGGTGGTGGAATCTACGATTCCTTGAGCCAAGACCATGCGATTCCACATGCGCAGCCGTTGTACGCTTTCGTCGTTCGTCGCATGGCGAGGATGCGAGGAACTTGAGGAAGTTCGTCGGTCCTTCTCCGCCAGCATGGTGGTGAGTTCTTGGTTCGTTTGCCTGACCGCTCGCAGTTCCGCCTCCAGCTGGGATACCCTTTCTTTGTGCGCCTCTTGCAAAAGAGTTACACACGTCTCCATTTCCGCTTGTAGTTTGTGCGGGTGTGTTTTTTGTGTGCCTTTGTTGGAATTCTTCAATTCAATCACTTCTTTCTTTATCGTTTCCACGTCCTCGGCAATTTTCAAGAGGGAACAGTGCAAGCCGACGAAACCCAAGTACGTCTCTGCGGCGACGGGATCCATGTGGTTCAGTTCTTCTTCGTCTCTTTGCAGGTCGACCGGTTGAACGGACCCCTTGGGAAGGGCGGAAAAACCGCCGAGAGCGTTGTTGACTTTCTCGGTGCCCTTCGGTCTGGGGCTCTCTCTCACGGAGCTCAGATCTCTCACGGAGCTCAGAGGCGGAAAGGCTCTCTTGCCTGGGGGCCACTGAGGAATCGTTCCGTTCGTCTCGCATTGCGCGTTCGTCGCAAGCACGGTCGGCAGGGGCGCGTGCTTTCCGTCCGGCGAAAGGAAAGACGGAGAGTCGAGAGAGAGCTGGCCGGCGCCGGGCGGAAGAGCTTCTGCGGCAAAGTCGACTTCGGTCGTTTCGTTGGGCGCTTCCCCGCTGGACTGCTTCGCACGTTCCTCTTCTCCGGTTTGAAGCAAACCGGAAGCCAAGTTCAAGAAAGAATCATCCGAAGGCGTGCGAAAAGAAGTTCCCACGCTCTCGCCCGATTTGGAACTTTTTTTCGTAAACCCCAGCACTTGGGAACTTCTTCGCTTCAATCTTTTGGCGTTTTCCTCCGCCTCGTTAGAAATTCCTTTAAATTTGTCTTTGAAAGAATGAGATTTTTTCGAATGTCGAGCCTCTTCTCCCAACCCCTCTCCTTTATTATCGACAACCGAAGAAAAGCTTGCGGTTTCGGTGGTCGTACCGTTGTTCTCCATGAATGCAAAGTCTCTGGAATCGAATTTATAGTTCTGTCTTCGCTTTCTGTATCATTTTTAAACTCGAAACGCATTGAACTTTACAAGTCACACAGCTTTATTAGGCATGGTCATGAAACCAAGGCAAAAGTCCACCGCAATCAAGACCAAACACGCTATTACAATTTTTAAAAAGTTACAGACGGCCTTTCTGATGCAAGCGCACGCATCTCTGCCCGTTTTACGTATTTGTTTTTTTGCAGAATGGATTTTTCGTTCTGTTTTGCACAAGAAAGTTTGGTTCGATCGTATTATTTCCTTCAGTTGTTTTTTGTTTTCCCAATTCCATCGAACGATATCGCCTCGTGGATTTTGAGTAAAGGTTTGCCTAAAATCCCTCAGAGGCAAATTGACGCAGCAGGAAACCACGAGGGCCCTTAGAGCCAAATTGACGCAACGGGAAAACACGAGGGCGGTCACGTCTTCGCAGAGGCCTGCGTGTTCGTTACCTTTGCTCAATTCCGACAACAAGAAAAACTTTTCCGCGCTTCCGAATAGGCAAATTAGTCGCAGATCCGTTAATTTGTTTCGTTCTTTGCGGTCTGCTTCGATTCGAGCTAGATAGTCGGGTTCGAAGTTGCGCGGATTTTCGATCTGATGGCTTAGCAAGGGAGCGATCAACAATGGTCGGTTGCTGCAAACCGAACCACGTTTAGGAGGGACGTTGGGAAGACTCGTCATGTTCCGGTATAACCATCCCCTCCGATTTTGGGTGCAACGAAAAGGTAAACTAGATTTACATGACGGTTTATTAATTAGAACGCAAAGATTTTAACAGAAAATAAACCGCCGAATTCCTTCGACTCAACCCGTCGTTGTTTCTAGATGCTATTTCGTCCAACAAAAACCTCGAACCCAACAAAACGAACTTGGGAGCCCTGGAAATGGCCACGTTCGCGTGGGTTCTATCGAACCCGGAATATTTTTTGGAACGAAGGGGGTCGGGGCCTTCTTTTCCTGGGGCCACCAAAACCGCCAAACCGCATTCCCTGCCTTGCGAATAGTTCACCGTCACGGCCCACCCGCAGCTCAAGGCTCCGGGAAACTTTTTTTCGGAAGGCAAAGGGTAAAGCTTCCCTTCTATGGAAAGAAGAAGCAACCTTCTATTCCACGTCTGTTCCAGCTTGGAAAGAACAATTTCTTTGGCGAATCTTTCTTCACGAGGAAAATAGCTGACGCAAGCCTCCAAAGGATTGTCGTAACCCGTGGCGTCGGGGCCTTCGTTCTCGACAAGAGGGCAAAGCCCTTTTCCAAAAGAAGGACAAAACCAAGGACTCGCCACCTGCGAGCAAATGAGATCCACGACGAAAGAGGGTCGAAAAAGAGAAAAATAAGAAGCAAAGTTGGCCCTTCTGACGAGACGTTTGTTGGTCACGGAGCCTTTTCCCGAGGTCTTCGTCGCCGTGGCTCGAACCATCAACTTGCACAGTTTGGCCTGCGTCCTCCGAAAAATGACCATCGCAGAAGCCAAACGATCTTCGAAATCGCCTCGCCACTCGACGACGCCTCGCAAACGCAAACGAGTGCCGTTGTAAGCCGCGTCGAACTTCGGGAAAGAAGCTGCGGCGCAGTTGCGCAATCTCTTCTCCCACTCTTCGACCGCTTTGGGATTAGCGCGCAACAGCTCCAGGACGCTTTTTCGAGGATCTCCCAAGTTCAGAAAATTGTCTCCCGCGGGCGGAGCATCGGAAGCGTCGTCGGCGTACAAATCCAGCTCGTCCCAACCCTCTTTGGAGGGACCGAGGCCGTATATTTTTTTGTTAAAATAGTCCGTTTTTTTGGGGGAAAATTCAGAATGCAATTCCAACTTACCATAAAAGGTATGCAAAACGGTTACGAATCCTTCGACGTCTGCCCAAGGTAAGCCGAAATTTTTTTCGTTTTTTAAAGAAATGGCGTGTTTTTCCCTGAACAAGATTTTATTTCCTTTTGCCAGGAGCGGAGAAGACGTCGGACGAGCAACGAGATCCAACGCAAGTTGGGAGGGAAGTTGAAAACTGGCACAAATGGATTGACACAACAAATTCACCTGCGCGCAATCGGAATTCGTGAAACCGAGACCGAACCAACGTTCTTTTTGGTGGGGGGGGTTCTGGGAAGGGTGTTGGGCATCGTCCCAATCTTTCCGTACTTCGTCGAACAGCAAATCCAAACAGCAGCCGGAGCGCTCATCAGCGCCATCATCAGTATCTTCTTTGAATTGAGGGATCTCCTTCAATTTTCCTTTAAGATAGGTCAGAATTACCGAAGTACTCAACGAGGGGCACTGAAAATGAACAAAAGAAGACAATTGTCGTTCATCAAATTCCAAGCGCACCAAATCGCCTCCAGAAATGACTTTGGCGCAGTTGCGAGCTACAAGAGAATTTTCTTCGAAGCGAAGTTTGTTTTTCAAACACGCCGTCACGCCGAACGAGTTCGCACGAAAGCCATCTTTGTTAGGAGCAGAACGAGGCAAAACGGAAAAGACGCTCGACGCATACGAAAATGGAGAGATTTTTTTTAAAAGGGCCAAAGAAAAACCCGGGTTTTTGGACGACCTCACGTCATTTTCGAAATCTTCAAGCAAGCCGTCAAAAAGCGATTTGTCGAGGTTTTTTGCAAATTCGGTGGAACGCTGACGCAACCTGCCGGCGACGTCGGGGAAAATACGCAAATAATCCAAAGCCAGGGACCCTTGTTCTATCGGGCCCGTCTGGACAGGGTCGAAAAAATGAACGACGGTTTCCAAATTAGGGAAGTTGGAAGGAGACAAAAGGTCGCAAGCCAAGGCATCGGAAACGTTGCTGAATTCGTCCACGATCAAGATTTTTATTTTCTCCGGGTCGAACGCCAAAGGGTCTTTTTCCCGAAACCGCGGGTCAGAGAGCACCAAAACGTCGCAGCGGCTCTCGGCCGCTCTTTTCAAAGAGGAATGGATGGTTTGCGCTTTTCCCAAGTTGCGTTCCCTCAGGCTTTCCGCCATGCACCCTCCGTGAGTCAGGGCCAAGACCGCATCGCCGTCTCTCAAAATTCTTCTGGAAGAACGCCGAACGTCGCCGTCGTCCTCTTCGTCGTCGCCGTCGAGAGCTTCTTCGCTTCGCATCGTATCGATCAGAAAAAATTCGAAGAGAGCTTCGGCCACGAGCGTTTTCCCCGTTCCCGCCAAACCGACCACGCACACCACGGGAAAAATCAAAGCGGAAAGAAGAGCTTCTCCCTGTTCGGAGTTTAGTTCGCATTTTTCTGCGTCCGCGACGTACAATGAAGCGCTGGAAGGCACCCTTCTCGCTTTGGCGAATTCGTAGAGACCTCGATCGTTCAATCGGGCCAGAAACTTGATCACCCTTTCGCGCCTGGATGCGCAACCCAGAGCAGAAAAGGAGTTTTCTTCCAAGCGCAACCCGGTTCGAATCACTTCCATCGCTCGGAGATACTGTTCCGAAGGAGAATAAAGACCTATCAGCGATTTCGGATCGGAAAAAAGAAAGGTCTTGGAAAAATCGGAGAGGGGTATCAACAAGCCGGCCTCTTCTAAGGCAACCAACGTTTCCGACAGCTTTGCCGGCTCCAACGTCTTTCTTTTCTTGCTCATCCGGACTACCAAGGAGTGCTTGGTCAAAATTTTTGCGGTGGAACCTTCTCGCTTGAGAGGTCCGATTAAATCATTCACGAAAAAGTTTCGGTAGATTTGGAAGTTTCCAGGAAGTTCCAAGTAGCAGAATGCTCTCAAAGGTCGAGAAGACAAGGAGGAAGGCGAAGAAGCACATTCTAGCAACAGTTTCTTCCCATACTGTACGTCCAACGACAGTTTCATGCGTTCCAGAGGATTTTGCATTTTTTCCAAAAAAGCGCAGAGTTTTTCTTCGGACGAGGGATTGTTCAAAATTTCCCAAAAATCGAAAGGAAAGAGCCTAATCAAAAGTTTCCCCGTTTTGCATTTGCTCCAAGTGTTGGACGCGAAGTGTCTATCGTGAAAAGTTGTCACGGACCCTTTGCCGAAAAGGTACGCAGGGGACCAAGGATCCGAACGTCCAAACTTGAACGAGTCGGGGGAAGGGTTCGCTCCCGCGGGTCCCGTTCCTCGAGCCTTGGCCAAGCACGCGGTTACGAGTTGAGCATCGCGGACGAAAGAATCGTAAAGGTGAGGGGCTCCGTGCTCTTCGGAGAGAAGAATTTTCAAATCGCCGAAAGTGAGGTGCTCTCGGCAAGCCGCGCCCACCACCTCCAAAACCTTGAACCAAGGACACCCGGTGGGACCCAAAGTGTCCACCCGACTGAAAGGGTGTTCCGATTCCACCAGACAGACCGCCAAGTAGGTCAAGTAACTCTTCCAAAGGGGAACTTCGCCTTCCACGAAGCCCACCCCGACGCGGGGCAACTTGAAGCCTGAATAACGAAGGGAGGAAGGTCGAGCGTCGTGATCGAGATGCAAAACGTCCGTCCTCACGTGCACGAAAGAACAAGAGGAAGGCGAGGTAGTCGCAGGAACGCGACTCAGGGAGGATTCGGCGCCGAAAAGCGCATCTTTAGGATCGTCGACTATCTCGTAGCGACAGTAGGCCCCTTTGTTAACGCCCACGTTCTTTGGCAGAATGTTCTTTCCGTCGCAGCCTTTTTCGGAGACCTTCCACCGTTGGAATTCGAACTTTATCAAACGCATTCGTTCTTTTTTTCCTTTGATGGAAGGACCCGAGAGATTGAAACTTTTGAACTCTCCGTCGTGGTCGCAGAGGAAGATGTTGGAAAAATGATATTTCTTGTCCCATCTCGGATAATCGGTCATGTTCTTAAGAATTGTCCCTAAAGTTTCCGATCTAAATCTATGAGTTATATGTGGTAAAACACAGGTAACACAGAATCTCTCATTTACAACATATAATTGTAGAACTACAACAGAAAAAATAAAGAGTTCACGTTCAACCTCCTTCAACATGTCCTCAAAGTTCAATCTTGAAAAGTCTAGCTCCCAACGGTCGCAAGATCTGGGTCATTACCCTAAGGCTTACAGTCATGCTCCGTCTTCAAAATCTTCCGGTTCGGACTCTCGGTCCCCTCCTTCGCGTTTAACCGTTCCTCTTCCAAAACCGAACATGGTTTTGGACCTTGTGGAGGAAAAGTCCAGTCGTTCTTCCCTTCACAACGGAGACCACGATGCCAACGGTGCTCATTCGGAAAGCTCCGACGATTCTTCGACCGGCGAACCGAAGAAGAATTTGCCGAAACTCCCTCACGATCCCATCTTCTACGATCACAACAACTTTCGAGATTGGAGCTACGACGCCCAAGATTCCGACGACGTTTCCCTGCACCGATCCATCAGCGTGCTGTCTTCTTCTTCCGAAGACACCGACGTTCACGTGGCTTTGAAACAAAATTTGGAACTTTCCCTATCTTCCGACGTGTCCTCCTTTTCGTCCAGTTCTTCCCTCCGTCCGGTCGACCGATACAGCGACGAGGATTGCGAAGACCCCAAACCGACGATGCGTTCGGCTTTCGCGCCTTCTCCGGACCGTTCCTTCGTAACCACCAGAAGCGGGAGAAAATCGAAGATGCTCGTCGATCTCGTGAAAGCCGATCGCATCACCGCCAGAGCGATAGACCTGGAAGAAATACAGGAGAAAAAACGCGCCCTCGAACCTTTTCCCGAAAACAAACCTCCGATTCACTTTCGAAGCGACGTTCCTCCCGCTCGGCGCATCTCTTCGTCTTCGTCCTCGTCTTCTTCTGCCAGCGACACCAACAACAAATCCTGCGACTTGGCTTCTCTTCTCAAAGCCCCCAAGAGGTTTTTGGATTTGACCTTCAGCAAGGGGAAAAGGACATACTCTTTGTTAGACGTGGGGGAACCAACGAATCCAAGCAAAAAATTTAAACCTTCCAGTTGAATAAAATGCATTTTATTTGTTGCCTAGTCGCTCACTTTCATGTTCCACCACGCTGTAGTTTTTCCTTGTGTTAGTTTCAGGTTCAAAATCTTTTTTTCCCGGCCGCATCTTTCATACCAGGTTGAAATCGCCCGTCGCCACTCGGCTCAAGACCACCACGGGAACCCAAGAAACTTTTCTGTCCACGACGCAAGCGGCCACGTGGGCTATCGGGACCGCCTTGGTAGAGACGAAGTGCACCTCGTCTTGTTCGACGTATTGTCTTTGGCTGCTCGCAGAAGGGACCGCCAAGGAGGTAAGGGTCGGCGGAGAGTCTAAAGCAGGACCCGGAGTTCCTCGCGCGTCGTCGCGTTTTTTGGAACCTTGTACGGTCTTTTCGGCTTGACCGGGAGAAAACAAGGAGGCCACGGGTTTTAGACCCTGTTTGCTCAAATAGACGTTTTTCTCGAAGCTCCCGTAACCGTTGGAAGAAGAACTTCCTTCTACGTCGATGTACAGAAAGTGAACGTGGGTCCAGGTGACCAAAAGAACTCCTCCTATCAGCCCTTCTCCTTTTCCGCCGCCGGTGGCCAAAACGGGCGTGGAAATTTCCACTATGTCGCCTCTTTCCAGAATGTCGGAACACACGATGCCGAAATAGGCGATGGCGGAGGTCAAAAAATCGGGAAATTTCAGAAAAGCCGCCACGGCCAAAAGGGAGGTCCCTGTCAACGTGCTTCCGAAGGTGACCCCGGATTGCAGAAGAGCGGCGACGGCTCCCACCACAATCAAACCCACGCTCACCAAGCTCCCGAACAGGTTCAAAAAATTTCCTCTGAGGTACTTGGAGAAGCTCCTCCCTTCCCTCTCCTTGGGCACCCAGTTGTGACGACAGAAGCTGAATGCTCCTTTTTCCGCGATCAAATCCTCCGAATGGCTGTTTCTCCAGGATTTGCGTTTTTTGCCGCGACAGCAATCCTCGTACCACCTTCGGAAAGGTCCCTTTCTCTTTCTTTTTCCCTCTCCGCTCCACAGCTTGCCGACTTTCGCCTTTTCTTTCTCTTCTCTTGTTTTGATCACCATCCGCGTCATCGACACAGCCTGGGTTCGAACGGCCCCTCGAGGCTGTTCGTAATGCGTCAAGTCGATGCCTTCCGAAAAAGGCGCTCTGGCGGAAGCGTCCGCCCCGTCTTCTCGAGGGTAATTCAAGGTCCGTCGTTTTTTGAAGCAGTGCAGCAGTTCCACTCGATATCTTATTTTGGAGTAAACCTTCCAACGTTGAATGCGCAAGTAGCGATTTCTGATGAAAGCCAAATAAAGCTTTTCCCACACCACCGCCAGCATCAAAAATCCCACCAGTATCAACGCGGATTTTGCTGCATCTTTGTAAGTGGCATCGTCCATCGCTCGTCCCTGCCTTTGGAGCTGATTTTCCTCCCTCTGGTCCAAAAATGGTTAAAATTTTAATGCTCTGCTCGAACGCGCAACGCGGCCCAGGGAACTTCCAATCGTTAAAAATATTTTATTGAAGCGCTTTTTAAAGCTAAACCACGTCTACTTGAATCGCTCCTTGTTTTGCACGATGTCTAGTTCCCGCTTCCTCAGAAAGGGCTGGCTCCGGTTTCCCCCTTGCGCGTTCTTCCAATTCCTCCTGATCGTCGTCGTTATCGTTCGACCTTCGAAAGGATTCGGGGTCGGCTTCCATTCTCTCGTAGGTTCCTCTGGAAGATCGACAACACAAAGAGAAGCAGCAAAACAATAGACCCTCTTTTACGAACTGCCAACACGCGCAGCACGCCCCCACCAAACAACACCTTCGGTTGCCTATTTTCGGTTGGTGGCACCTTCCGCACAGGATCGCGATGGTTATCAAAGAGATCAACATCAAGATACCTATTCCCAACACCAACAAGGACTTGTCTCCGCTTTCGTCGTCGAAAAAATCTCCCTCTTTGTCTTTTTTCTCGCCTACCGCACATTCTCCTACACACCGGCAGTCGCAGTCATGAACGCCTTCGCGGGTCGTCGTGTTGGGAAGCTTGGCCAATATTCCCCACTTCTTCAAAAGCCTCGAAGTCAGACGAGGAAGGCAGAGCTTGTTTTTCACGCGGGAATTCGCATCGTATCCCAATCCCCTCTCTACGCCGCGCCACCAGGACTTCCAAAGGGCGTAACTTTCGCCGTGCAGATCGGTGCCGTTCTTGTGAGCCCAGCCTAACAGACAATAACAAGGGATGGTGTCCGATTCGCTCAGATTTCCCTCCAGATTGGTGCCTTTTTTCACAGAAATTTGACAGCCCACTTCCGACCAAAGGCCGCGGTCATCCAAAGAAGGAGAAGGAGGGGAAGGAAGAGGAGCATCGACCGGCGGAGATGGGGACGGAGAAGGAGGCGGATCCGGAATCAGTTCCGGAACCGCGGTTTCGACCTTCAATTTGCAGTTGCAATCCACGTACGAAGTTTCGTTCAAGTCCAAGCCCGGAAGAACCCCCGTTCCGAAATCTAATTCTCGCAACGCCGTCTCAAATTTCAAACAACGCACGTACATGACCAAAGGCGAAGAGTCGTCGTCCCGGCCGTCTTCGTCGATCGAGCATATGCACATTTGGCCTCTTTTCAGGTTCTCAGAAAAATTCGAAGTTTGGCATTGTTTGAGGTTCAAAGTTTCGTCCTCTCCGACGGTTTCCGTCAGGTCTTGGGGCTGGCTAGGAACGGGTGTCGGCATTGGTGCAGGCGTAGGTACAGGCATAGGTGTAGGAGTAGGCGTGGGCGTGGGCGTGGGCGTGGGTGTGGGGGTGGGCACGACTGTAGGTGTAGGACTAGGACTAGGAGCAGGAGAAGGCACGGGAGAAGGGATAGGCGTAGGGGTGGGCGTGGAAGGAGCAGGAGAAGGCGCATCCGGAGGAACCTCGAAGGGATCGGCCGTTTGGTTTATCCAAAAATCCGGCCCTTGCATTATCAGATCCATCTGTTTCGGCGTGAGCAAGGCGCTCAATCGGAGAGGAGAGGTTCTCAGAACGTCGCAAACGACGACTCCTTCTTCCGGAGTTCCGTTCGAAAGTGCGAACATCGAATTGCCGCAGGATACGGCCTCGTCGGATTCTCCCACCGTGAAAGCCACCAAACCGCTTCCCTTGCTGTTTTCTCCTCCGGGCACCTCCGTCGCGGGACCTTTCCGCACGAAGGTTTCCCCCAGCACCAACGCCTCGAAAGAGTCGGTCTGCAACGCCGATTTCAAGGACCACAACCCGTGTCGAGAAGGTATGGTCCGCAGGAAGTCCGACACGACGAATTGGCTGGAGAACATCGACACCGGCAAAGCGTCGGCGCCCGCGAAGAAATCGGATTCCCGCCACCTCGAGGGATCGTAATTTTTCACGAGCCCGAAGAAGCTTTCGTTCCTGACGTATTCGACGCTCCAATCGAAAGAGCTCGCGGTCGCGGAAGATCCGTTTCCGTTCGAATCGTTCGCCGGAACCACGACCAGGAAAATGCGGGAGGGGAAAACCGACACGGTGTCGTTCCTGCCGAAGGAACCGCAATCGAAGCCCGCGGAAAGGTTGTCGTTGAAAACGATCTTGCACAGGAGCTTCAAGGTGGTTTGGGTCCAGGCGTCGGGGTCGTCGGGAGTTTCCACGGAAACCAGCTCCGCGCCGCAGACGAGGTGGCCCAACGAGTTCATCTCGTACAGAGGAGGATCGGGAAGCGGACATTCGTCGCCGTAGTTCACGTTTCGGGCGTATCCCGCCCACTTGACCCCGGAGCATCGACCGAAAAAAAATGCCAAACAGTGCAGCAAAAGGAGAAAGCTAGAAACGGATGCCATGCGCTTTCTCGCTTAAAAACGGTTGCTTTTCGGTTATGCTATAATGGGAGATTCAAAATTTGCATCGCGTTTTATTGATGGTTCATTTCACGGCGGTTACGAGCTTCAGCGAAACATATATTTGGAATGTATAATTCGAAGGGAACAGGGAAACAAATGGCGGCGGTGATTCATCACACATTCATTGCATGTCTTCTAAAAACAGGAGATCTTCGCATGTCGAACTCTCGAAAAAACACCGAGTCGACAAGCCCAAGAATAACGGCACCAAATCCAGAAAAAAAAGCAACCTTGAATCGAAAACAACATTTCACCATCAGACTTCGAAACTCGATACCAATAGGAACTTTCGTAAATCCGACGGTTCCTTGATCACCGAAGAAGACGTGAAGCTTTTTCAATTGCAAGAGAAAGAGTTCGCAGTCGCCAGGATGGCAGCTCTTCGGGAGAATCTGAACAAGCTGGTGGATTTCGTAGAAGCTCGGATAAACCGCCAGATCGAAGAAGGGGTCGTTTCGCTCATGCGAGAATTCGATGAAAAAGTGGAGGCTTTGAGCGACAACGCCAAACACAACGCTGTTTCGGCCGAATGGACTTCGACGTGTCCCGGGGACGTTTGGGCGACCGTTTGGGATCTAGGGTTTACGAAGTGCGGATTAACTTTGAAAAGCCTGATCAACTTTTCCCTGACCTGCAAAATGTTTTACGGCTCGAAAGTAGTTTGGGACAATTGGTGGTGTCACGTGGAAAAAAAACTGTTAAAAACCAACACCGACAATCCAGGAAGGTGCATGTTTCTAGGCGAAGGCAAACACACTTTGACCTACACCAACAAAAAGGGGTTAAAAGATCTCCTTTGCGACAGGAAGCTTTATTTCTGTTTCAAATGCAAGTGTGCCGTCTTTTGTCCTCTTTGTAGAAAAGACGCTTACCGAGTCGGGTATCCTTCCGAAGAGCTTTTTGCCGACGTAAAACATAAAAGACACAAAAATTCCTGCCCTGCTTGGCAGAAAGTTCGGCTGGTCGACAGAAGTGTCCCTTGCCGCTTCGCCCAAAGGGAAGCAGACCAATACGCTTTTATGCGCGATCCTTGGGTGGCGTGCGGGCACCCGGACTGCGACGTCATTCACGAGTGCGGGGCGCCCATATACATGATGCAAAAAAAGAAGTGCGACAACAAGACGAAACGCACCGTATTCGAAACCAGGGAAGAAGAAAACTCCATCCTGCCTGCTTCCAAAAGAAGAAGAACCGCAAAAAATTCTCCGACGAAAAATTCCCCGTTGGTGGCGGTTTGGCCCCCCGTACGAAAATTGTCGTCGAACAAGATCGAATACGACGCTCAACGCGTGGACGATCTCACGTCTTTGGCTCGAATCTTCGAGCCCGAAACCAACCCCAGAAACTCCAATAACAGCCTCCGTTATTTCGAAAAACCTCACGCCTTCAAAGAGTTGAAAGACGTCGAAACAACTTTCGAGCTAACTTGCAGGGGTTTTCCGAACATTTCTCATTCGCTACGTTGGTTTAAGTGACGAGTGTAAAGAAAATAAAATAAAATACCTTTCCTTTCGATATCGCGTTTTTAGTGTTTGTCGCACGTGCACGGGGATTGGAACGATTTTCAAAGTTGCAACAATCAGTTTTCTTGTGTCTTGTATAATTGGTTAAAATTTTCCAATGAAATTCTATTTCAAATTCAAAATATAATGAAAGCTTTTCATAACGACCAATCTGACACAAACGATGCCACTGTAATTGTGAGTCGTTGCCCCATCAACTTTTCTTCATGGGATGGATTGAAATATTGCTTTGACGTTAAATTTTTCCGAGGTATCAGATTTTCGTGGGATCTTAGATATGGCCCTCTACCTGTTTCGAGGTTGTTGGAAAACTTTAAAAAACTGGTTTCGACACGCAACCCTCGTTGGCGTTGCGAATTGACGTACAAGACTGCACATCGCTTTCAACCCAAATCTCGTGGTCTCATTGTTCAAAATCTTAGTTGCATTCATTGATCATTTATTGAATACCATTGTATCACCTAATGTAAACCACGGTGAAGTTTCGATAAACTCTATCTTCGCCATCTTTTTCCTCCAAAGAACGCTCCTCCAAGGAGGATAATAACCCAAACACCATTTCAAAGGTGGGAGTCATTTTTTTGCCAAAAGAAATGTTTTGATACTGGAACAATCGACGAAAATGCTTGTAAATGAGATTTTCTCTTGTGAGGATTTTCCTTCTCGTACCATCCATTCCCATTTCGACGAACAAGTCAAAGCAATTCTGTCTGATGTTCCTATGTGTTTCGCACGTGAAGAATGCCACCACGTCAGCGTGAATAGCACGATTACGGGGATGCAAGATGTAAACTTGAGGAGTCAAAAGAGCACTGGCAGCATTGGGAGTCAACACAAGGAACATTATGCTAGGCGTGTTGTTCGTTTGGCTAGGATTAGCTAAGAACGATGGGTCTTGGTGTTCTAAGTTCACCATCGGCTTTGATTCTTGTGTTTTTTGTTTTTTGGCAGGGGGAAGATCGCCAGACGAAGATCGCTTGAGATGCATTGTTGAGTACCTTTTCTAGGGTACAAATTTTGGGTACTGATTTTCGATTATACCTGTTAAATCAACTAGATTCAGATTTCACCATCAAAACGAGTTACAATGCGGTCCGGTCAACCCTAACACTGTGATCCGACGAGTATATTTCCTTTGCGGTAGAGATTTAAAGACATCTTTACCCTCAAAATCACAACAATGTCCACTTACACCGTAAACAACACCACGACTGGGAACATCGACAACAGCTACACCGGAGGAAACAGGATGACGACAACGACTAATCAACAGCAAGTCACTCAACAACATGTAGCAATGCAACAACATCAGCAACAGCACTACCACCAACAACAACAACAACAATCCGCAGCACAATCGTCCGGCGCTCAATCTGCTCCTTCGACACCAGGTGGGTTTCTAGCTTGGGCAGCCAACGTCCTGTCGCCCAATACCGCTCCCGCTCGCTCCACGAGCACTTCCGTCAATTCGACTTCGTCTCAACAGCAAACCACCAACCAACACGTGTCCACCACCACCAACACCGTCAACACGGGGATAGGAGCAGGAGCCCACGGAAACGTACACGTGGACACGGTACACACGGGCGGGGGCAGTTACCACGTCAACACCGGCGGTGGAAGCCAACATATTAACACGGGGAACTTCTCCGGCAACAAGGGCGTCATCAACACCTCAGCGGGCTCAGGAACGCCGTACTACGTTGACCCCTGGGACTATGCGGAGCAAGAGTTGATGCAAGCGGATCAACAAGTGATCAACACCGTATCTCAACAAGCGACCAACACCGTATCCCAACAAGCGACCGCACAATGGACGGGGGGACCTCCGCAAGTTATAAATCATGGCGGGAGCTTCTACAACCAGCAGTACGCGACCAACTCGGGGCTCTTTCGATACGATTTACGCTTCAATTCGGACTGATCGCGGGCTTCGTCGTTTGCGGAGTTTTTCTTCATTACAGCAAAGCCCTGCGCTGTTTTTTAGAAAGAGAGTTGGGATGCGGTCCAGTTTCGATCGAATCGTCGACTGTTGCCAAGTCGAACGGTTCGAGCGAAGTTCACACGGGCGCCTCTGTACCAGGAAATTCGGCAACTCCTACCGCTCCGCCACTCGAGGGAGAATCAGCTGAATTGAGCAAAAAAACGAAGAAATTCCGAAAGAACTTTAGAAGATGCAAGCAAGTTGCCCGGGTCGGATTTTGGGGGTTCCTCTTGGGTGGCCTTTGTGTCATCGGTGGTTCCGTGTTGAACGGAAAAGGAATTCGTCTCGTAGAATTCGTTCGTGTTTAAACTTTAATAAACAAACCAATTTGTCAAACTTTAGTAAATAAACCGATTTGCCAAAGAATGTCCGTAGAAGATTGCGATCAAAAATTCCTCGGAGCAGCGGCTGCGATCTACATCACGCAACAAAAAAAATTGATAGACCAATCGCAAGCCGTCCTTCTGTTGGTGTGTTTTTTAAAAACACACGATTATCCCACGGACTCGATATCTTTCGCCCGAGGGGTGATGAGCAGCAAGCCTTACAAAGATTACGTCAAACAAGCGGTGCTTAAAAACAGCGAAGACGTCGACCTTTCAGAGCAAAATGCGGTTCCGAAAAGCGACCAGGCCGAAGGTTTCCCTTCGAATTGCGATCAGAGGTTCATCGGGGCGGTCGCTGCACTAGCGGTGGCCTTCTCTCAATGTTTCATCGAGGACTTTCAATGCAGCGCGTTGGTAAAGTGTTTTTTGAAAACCCACGACTACCCTTTGGACGAAGAACTTTTTGCAAAGGCGTCGAAAAGCGAAGCTTACGAAGATTACCTCCAACAGATCGGAGAAAAAAATATCGAAAAGAGCTCTCCCTTTTGGAACTTTTTTCCGCGAACTCGAAGTATCGTTCAAAAACACGACGAGGTTTGACCAGAACCCGTCCGTGAAAAAATGAATAAAATTTCAATTTTTTCTATCTACCCTCTATATTCCTGTTGATTTGATCGGTATAATTGACCTATCTTAGTCATATTTTTATAACATTATTTCTGTCAAATAACGTCCCCCTCGAAATTTTTGAAATGTCGTTGGGACCCTTCGGCGCGACTCTCGTCGAAAGGCCCTCCAAGACCGAGAGCCTTTGGGTGCACTATTTGGCTTACACTCGGGCGTTTCGCCTCCGGATGGAAAATTCCACTTCGTTTTACAGCGTGAACAAAGACGGAGTCGGCAGAACGTTGCCCAAGGTCAAATCTACGAAACTGGGCGAAGAGACGCCCAACGTCGTGACGACTTGCTGGCCCGACGGAACTTGCTTCAAGAGCGAAACTTACTGGCTGGCGAGGGCCTCGCCCGTCTCTTCCCGTCCTCGTACGGTCTACTCCAAAGTGTATTGGATTTTTTCCGTGTATTCGGAATATTGGCTCGTGCAAGAAGTTCCCACCAGGTAGGGGTTTTTTGAGTTAAATTTTCACTTCTCGAGGTCCAACATGAACGCCTTTTCCGAAGCCGACGTTTCCGAGTCTCCTGAAAACGAAACGGAACTTCACCCTCCTTTCCCTCGCCTTTTTTGGGTGAACCGAGACGAATTTTCGAACGAAAGGCTGGAAGAATCCGATTCCGAGCAACATTTGAAACGTTTGAAGGGAAGCCTTCAAGAGTGGCTTTCCATCATTCCCTCCTTTGCGACACAAGAAGCCAGGAAAGGCGTTTTGGATGCTTTTCGCGAGTTTTTCTTCCAAAATTTGAAACAAAACCGACTCTCCAACGCGAGGCTTCACGGAGGATCGAAGATTGCGCTCGGTTCGCCGGAGAAACAGCTCACCAACGAACTTTTCAATGCGCTCAACAGGTCAGCGACTTTCCACGAACCTCCCAAAGAAGGAGATGGCGAAGAGGAAGAGGAAGACGTCCCTCCTTCCCAAACGGAAGGCATCCCCGCTTCGTCCCCAGGGAAGGAGGAGATCATAAACTCTCCTTTCTCTTTCGATCCGGACAACTCGTACGCCGTGGGTCTAACCTTCGCCAGTCCCCCCAAGCGGGTCTCTTCCGAAGTCCTGGGCTTCCGGACGAAAACCATAATCGCGAGAGCTCTCGAAGCGGCCGGTTCCTCGCACGAAGAACCGGATTCTTTTTTGGCAAAAAACCTGGAGATTTTGAAAAGCTACGTTTTTCAGGACAACAAAAAATTGCTGGAACACTTGGACCCCAAGAGGGGTCCTCCCTATTCCTTGCTTTATCCCCTTTGGACTTTGCTTTTGTTAGAAAAGGAAAACAATTGGAAAGAAAACGCCAAAACGCCTCCTTTTTCTTTCAAATTTCGGTCCTTTCTGACCCAAACGGTTCCTTGGTTGATAAATCGTCTTCAGGCAGGTTCGCCTCAACAAAACGTTTTCGTCAGGTGGTCGTTCGGCGGTTCCGATAACTTGGGATTTCGCACGTTTTTGAAACGAGGGAAAAAAACTTTCGCTCTGGCCGGGAACGCCGAAGATTGGACGTCTTTTGTCAAGAACGCCACCGAACGCGAGTTACCGGAGAGGTTCTGGACGATGAGTCGAAAGTCGGCCGACGCTTTGGCTGGCTGGCTGGTTCCTCCTTCTCAGTTGCGCCAACCGCTCCGGCAGAAGAGGCCGGAAAGCACGAAAAAGTTTGTGGAATCTACGCGCTTTCCGCCTGCGCCTTCCGTCGTTCTTTCTCTTCCGCCGCCTTCTCTTCTCGAAGAAAGGCCGCCCCAGCCCAAAGCTTTTCCCCAATCGATCCAACCGAAGTCCCAATTCGACACCGTCTCCAAAGGTTTTCATCTATCCAGGTTCTTCCGTTTCGTGGTCTCCTCCTCTTCCTCCCAACGACCTGGAACCGATCCTGCGGTCGCCTCCGTCGATTGGACGAACTCCGAAAGCCGGCTGGTAGCGATGGTGGGGGCTTACCTTCAGGCTTTCGGCGTCCGTTGGAGCGTCTTCCTTCGAGAACAAAACGAAAATTCCGTCCGGTTCGTGGTTTTTTTCCACGACGAGACGATAGCCGGGCCTTCGGAAAGCTCCGCCGAATTGGCGATAGAGATAGAATCTCCCCTTCATAGGTCCGGATGGACTGTGCTCGCCCACCGTCACGTCGATCGGTCGCCTGGAGCTCGTCTTTCTTCGTGGGACGTTCGCGCCGACTCGCCCGAAGCTCGCTTCGACCTTTACGCCAACTTCGGAGTGAATTCGACTGACACTTTTCGCACCACGCTGCTGGGAACTAGAAATTGCTTCAGCAGAACTTCTTTTGCCCCTCTGGCCCTCGTCTCTCTTCTTTTGAACTTGGAATTTTCTCAAGGCTTCGGAGCGGTTCCCAAAACCGCCGAAATTTCTTGGAACGGTCAAAACCAACCTCACTTGTTCGGAGGCGGCGTCTTGCCCCCCCTCTTGCGGGTGAAACGCCAGTTCGTCTCTGCCGCCTTCGTCGTTTGGCAACAAACCTCTTCCGACCTCTTGGGCGATTTCTCTGAAAGTTCGGTCCCCAATCGGGACGAAGACGGCCCTTTGATAATTATCTGCGGGCTATTGGACCTGATGTCCGACGGTCAACAGTGCACGGAAAGGATCTTTGCCCTGAGCGACGAGTTTTGCGCCGACCTCGATCGAGGTCTTCGCGAATGGCTCCTTTCGGAACTCGAACGTCAACGTCGACGGCTTTTCGACATCCGAGGACCCGAAAGAGAGGAAACTTCCGACCTGGACGTAGAAACTCCGGAACCCAACGCGTCCCAGGAGGGTTCAGTCCTTCTTTTGGAAGCCGCGAAGGACGATTTGATCGCGTTGCTCGATAAGCTGGAACGCTTCAAAAACCTTCGTTCTGCCTTTCGGCAAGCCTTCGATATTGCAACGAAGGAAGAAGACGGACTTTCTGCCGTTTGCACGGAGAACGCCATCTCCCAGGCCACCGACGAACACGTGGAAAGGCTGATAGATTTCGGCTCTCTAAAGCTCTCTCCCGAGCACTTCGTATCCGATCTTCTCACTTGGGAGCACGCGAGGAAATACGCAGAACAATTAGAAAAGGACGAATCCGAGGCCGGCAAAATATCGTTCGACCACTGGATCAACCGTCACAACCGTTTGAACCGACCCTACGAAGTTTCGGACAACTCCTTCGCAACTCTTTTTGGGTGGAAAAATCTTCGAGGGGCTTTGAGTCCCCTTCAATTCCAACAGTTCTCCCCTTTGGAGATTTACTGGTGTTTGAAAATGTCCATTTCTCAGAAAATCCACCATTCCGTTTTCGAAGAAGCTCTTGCGGAGCTGACCGAAATTTGCCAAAAATGCGCTTCGGGGAAAACGAATTTGGACAAAATGAACGTAGACTACCTTTTCGCGCTGGAAGTAGATTTGGATTACGTTTTAAAACTGCTAATGCAATCCAAAACCACCAACCTCGAATCCACCATACCCAAAAAGCAGTTGGGGGCTTTTTCTCATTACGGCAAGCATCGCATGTCCGTTTTTTTCAACCTGATGCAACCTTCCCTAGAAAGCACGGATTTCGCCCTCGCTCGAAAGATCGAGTGGTACGCGTCTTATGGAATCGAGTCGCTTTTGGGCACCTCCAAATTTTCCCAGTGGTTCGAAATAGTTCGCCTCCAAGAAGAGTCGAGGCAATCTTCCGCCGCCAACCCCAACCCTTTGGTTTGGTTGCTTCGAAAACCTCGAGCCGTTTGGTCCCCACTGGTTCCCATACTCGCTCTTTTAAACAGGGACGGAGAAATGGAGGCTTTGTCGGAAGAATCTCTGCCGCTCGAAGGATCGGACGAGACCCTTAGAATTTCCTCGACAGACATGAAAACGTTGCACAGATCTGGAAATGCTCTCTTGGGGAAAGTGCGCCTAGAAGCCGAAGCTAGATTGAAAAAAGCCCTCCTCAAAACTGGAACATTGGTGTTCGGTGGTCAAACTTTAACTCCTGACGAAGAAATGGAAAAAAGGGAAGGAGAAGAAGAAGAAGAAGAACCATACCAAGTGCACAGTGAGAATAACTTGGAAGTCTTGAACCTCTCCAAATCTATTTCAGAGGCTGACAAAGCGCGACGCAAAAAATCTACCAGAGAATCTATCGTCGAAAAACACGGTGCGCCCGAGAAACACGGCAAGATCAAACTGGTCAACAAACTTTTGAGAATAAATCGGTTTTACGAACGGGTGCATGCAAAAAAACACGAAGCCGTTTTGAAAAATTACCTGGAAATGTTAATCTTGCTTCTTACCGTTTTGAACAGAGGGTACGAAGAGTTCAAGTTCTACCCCGCGAAGCTTCCCCAAGACTACGGGGAGAAGAAAGACGACTTGGCCGAGAAAAGAAACTATTCAGATTACGATGCATTTTTGCAACAGTTTTACAATCGTTCGAGACGAACCCGAGACGACAAAGAAGGAACGCCCGGAGAATTCGAGGGAACCGTAGGAGAAATGTTCGGGAGACCCACGATCAGCCCCCAGTCCAAGGGCATCGTGCACATCGCGACGTTGCTCGATCAGCTCAGGCGCGTTTTCGTGGAGCGCTGGGAAGAAGGAAACGCGGCCCTCTCCCTTTCCGACGAAACGCGTCGAAGAACGTTAGAAGATCCCTCGTTCGTGCTTCGCCAGGTCACCGGAACCTTGAACAGAGCCCTCCGACGCCCTCTTTCCGCTTACAAATCCTACGGGGATTTGGCCTTCTCCCCTTCTTTCCAAGATTATGCGGAAATCTTCCCGAAAACGGACCAAGACAAACTCTACGACAGCTCTCTCTTCGGCATCGCCGTCGAGCAAAACAACGGGAAATTCAAGGCCGACAACAAGCTCTCCGCAGGGAGAGCTCCTCTTTTTCGAGACCTCCTTCGACCTTTGGAGCCCGGGGAGAAACCGCTCAGCGCAGGGAGCGGCTATCTCGCTCAGTTCGTACAGTGGTCGCACGCCAAAAAATTCGACGATCCGACGCGAGGGTGCAACCTTCCCATCTTTTCGAGATCTCGACGCTTCCCGGTTCCCGCCTCCGAATACTTCGAACAGCTACAAGACGAACTCTTCGAATTTTTGTTGCTCTTTCATTGTTTGCACGAGAGATTGCAGGAAAACAAGTTCTCGGCCCGATTCACCAAAAAAAAGAAAACGACGAAGAAGAGGAAGACCAAAGCCAAGACGAAGTTCGACCGCAAATCTGCCATCTCTTCTCTTTTCGAAAAATTGAGCCATCCAGAAAGCAAAATCGGTGCCGTCCGCTCCGACTTTCTCGAATCGGTTTCGATCTACGAGAAATTGAAAGCGGAAGGTCGCCCTCCAGACATTCTCGACTACTTTGGAAATTGTTCCGATTACGAACGACCTAACGGAAGACTTTGCGCCTTCGATTGGATGTGCGTGGGCGTTTGGTCCTGCTTGACGGACGAGAAAAAAAGCCACTTCAAAGAAGGCAATTCTCCCATCGACATTTTTGGCTCTCCCATCGAAAGCAAATTTTCCAAAGACGTAGGACGAAAGTACATTCCTTACGTGCCTTCTAAACCCCCTGGAAAACCCAAAAAATTCTCGTTGCCAGAAACCTTTTTCGCCGCCAAAGAAGAGATGGAAGCGCGAGGGGACAGCACCGCACTCGAATCCTTGTATTTGAGCTGGATTCTGTGCCGAAAAGCCAAGCATGCATTCAAAGATTTTTACGAACACGGGCCCCTTTTTGGAAGGTACAACATCGGCGCCGAAGGTTCGGACCGAGAACCTCTTCACAACAAGTGCAAACCTCATGCCGGCCAAAACAAAGAGGAAATTTCTTGTCGCGCCTTTTCGCAGTTCGGCATCGCGACCTTCACGGAAATACCGAAAAAAATAAGTTCGATAGAACCGTCGCCGAGTGAAAAACAGCTCGAAAAGAATTCGCCCCAACGAATTCAAAACGTCTCCAAACCTACCTTTTCCAAACTCGCACAAAACGAAGGAATAAATTGGGACAGGTTCTCCAAAGACGAATCGGGACCCGAAGAATCGCACGTTTTGGAGGAACTCCTTAACAAAACTCGGATATATCCCGTTTACGGGCACTACGGCGGAGGGGAAAAACAAACCTATTCCAACGCCAAGGCCGTCATGTTGCAATGGTTCAAAGACGGAACAAAGGAATCGGAAAACACAGAAACCATACTTTCTCCCTTTTTGGTAGATTCCGATCTGGGTCCATCTTACGCCACGATGCGATTCTACGACATCAACGAAATAAACGAGCACGCCCAATCGTCTCGAAAGAACAACGTCCCGGCTTTTCCTTCTCCCGTTCAAGTGGCAAACAGGTGTTCCTCTCTATCAGGAAAATTTACCGTCAAACCCAAACCAAAAAAAAAAAGCAAGAAAAATAAAGAGGAAGAAGAAGAAGAAGAGGAAGGAGAAGAAGAGACGCTTAAAATCACCGTTGGAAATAGTAATTTTTTCGAAGATTTCCCTGTTTTCGTCTGGGGATTCGTAGAAGAGAAAGTATTATCGTTCGCAAAGGTCGTAGCACGAGCGTCTTCCGAAAAAGGACCCCCAGGATCGGACGAAAAGTTAATCTTGAACGTTTTGGTGAGCGTCACTTCACACGAGGGATCCAAAAGCCAGAGTTTCAGTCACACCGTGTTTTGGGTGCCCTTGAACTCTGCGAGGATGGGATTTTTCGGAAATCTCTCCTTGTTCGTTCGGTTTTGGAAGGACGAAAAATTTTGGAGAATTCACAAATCTCAAGCCATTCTAGAAAAAAACACTTTCAACGCTTTTCAATGTTCGTTGTTGCAAGAAATCGTACGTTGGAGATCCGACGCTCGAGGATGGAACAGAGAAGGGAGCTCTCGCTATTCAACTCAGGCCGCCTCTTCGGCCCTTGTAGAAGTCGCTCACCTCTTTTCCTTTTGGTTGAAAAAGTCGCAAATTTCCGAAAAGAGAGCGTCCTCCTACATCGTTCCAGATCCGGGAGCTCGGAACGCCCTTCCTACGACTTTCGTCGCTTCTGTAGAATGCAGGAGTCGATGTTTGCCTTCTTTGGCGCCGATAGGGCTCTGTCCTCTTTTCTTCGACCGCAAAACCGCCACCCTTTCGCCCAAGGAACCCTTCCTGAGGTTCTACGACTCGCCGGCGGTGCCTTCTCCGGCGGCGGAACCTCACAGGACGCCCCTGGACGCTCTCGTGGTGCTGGGTTCCTTCCTTCGGGCAGTTTCTTCGGCTCAATCCGCGATACCTTGGTGCGCAGACGGAACCAACGCCGAAAAGCTAAACAAGCTGACGACGGTCGTGAACTTCTTGAGGAGCAGGTATTCGACGGGACACGTGTGGAACAACGCTCTTTCCGTGGAAGTGGAAGACAACGACGTTTCTTGCTATCGAATTCGAGAGTGCGGCTATTTTTCTCCTTTCAATTCGGACGCCGGAGGAATCTTGACGAAAAGCGAAGATTCGTCCAAAATACTTTGCGTGGCCAACTTGGTTCTGAAGATCCCCAACGACTATTTTTCCCCCCTGGTTTCCGTAGATGATCTTTCTTTGGAGGTGAGCTCCGGCGAGAGGGACGGGTCGGTTTGGTTTTCATTCTCGCCCAAGCCCACTTCTCCGGTGCTCGTGAAGAATAATTTCGGACCTTCGAGGGTCCCTCCGCCGACGAATCAAAAGGCTTCCTTCGTTCAATCCGCTCCTTACGCCACGGATTCTTCGGGGGCCCCGAAAAAAAATGCCCGCCTCGTTTCCGACAACGTAGCCCAAATTGCAAAAGAGTACCTGATTCCCGATTCCACCTTGACGAGTCAGATCATCGTCAAGAACCCCGACGATCCCAACCCTGCACGTGCCGAGGAGAAAGAGGAGGAGGAACCCGCGCCTACGATGGACCAAGACCTCGACAACGAAGATAGAGAATACTTGGAGGAACTTTTGGAAGCCTTGGAAGCCGAGCCTCACTTTTCTCAAGCTCTCGAAGGTCCGAAAAGAATCCCGATCGAAGGCGGAGAAGAGGAACCTTCCGAGGAAGAACCGGCAGAAAAAACTCCCCAAACTCTATCCAAAACCGCCCCTATCACCCAAAACCTCGAAGACAAGACGCCGCCCATTCTACGTAGAATCACAACCGAATTACCCCCTTTAGATGCCGGATCCTTTTCTTCTTTTCGCGTGGTTCCTTCTGGCCTCTTGGCCTCCTCCGAGTTTCGTTCTCGAGTTTTCGTGCGTCCCGCAGGAACTAAGGGACAGCACGTTCTTCCCTCGTTTGGACCGCGCAGATTGAACATGGCTCTTTTTATTTACGCCGATGCAAAAAACCTGGCAAACATTCCAATTCCCAGGCAGGAGGAGAAGTTCCAAACTTCAGAAACTTTTAGAAACAAACCTTCCAAACGACACGCACCTTCGGATCTCGGCTCACCCAAAAAAATGCGAACCTCCATCTCGAAAATGGTGGAATTCCCACCTTCGTCATCCACCTCTGAAATCGAAAGCCTCAACGTCTTGAAAGATTGGCAAAAACGCCTTCGACCTCCCAAACTTTCAACGGTGAACGGTTGGCTAGAACGCGTCAACGCCGAATTGAAGAGAGATCCCGAAACCCCCTTGGTTTGGAGTTCCGGTTATTACCTGAACAGATACGGAGCCAACCTAAAAAAATTGTTTACAGGGAACCTCGATCAACGCAAAATCACGGATGGAGTCAAAATCAAGCAACTCGGTCGGGGATCTCTGAAAAAGGAGATTCCTCGTTATTCCCTCTACGGTTTGTTCTTGAAAGAAGAGAGAGGATGGCCAGAAAGAGTTCCGGAAGGCACCGTCGTCGCCACTTTCGGAGGGAGATTTATAAAAGCTCCCCCTCTTTTTGGCGAAAAAGGGCCAGAAGATCGCACTTTGCCTTTGGTCTCTCGTATCGACGGCAACCCTGAGACCGTTCTGTTTTTGGATGGCGGTCACGTCAACCAGTTGTATCTTCAAAAAGAAAGTATAGAAGCAAGAAAGTCTGACGAGGTATGTACTTCCATCTTTCAACTCTCATTTCTTCTCAAATATTTTAGAATATTGTAGATTTTGCTTCCTTCATACGAAGCGGAAAACACGTCCAAATGGCCGATAATTGTAAATTTGTTTACGTTCCCTTTAGCTCACCTTCCACTTCGAGTATCAGAGTTCTTATTTTTTGTATTGCAACGCGAGAAATTCTTGCTGGAGAAGAACTTTTTGTTAGTTATGACATCTGACGTTATTTTTTTCAATAAATTAACATATTGTATTCAAAAAACATGTAAACGTGGCTTCAAAATTTTCCAAGTCCAAGGGGGGCCCAAAGAGGACCTTCCTTTTTTGGAAGTGCGGATGCCAGCCCTTTGGAAACGGACGGCGTGACCGGGCGAACTTTTCGCCCGGTCGCGGGTGAGCGCGCCGCGTTTTCCGACGCGTCGCGGGAAAGCGCGACGAAAATTTTCCAAGTCCAAGGGGGAGCCGAAGAGGACCTTCCTTTTTTGGAAGTCCGGATGCCGGCCCCTTCGGAAAGGACGGCGTGACCGGACGAACTTTTCTCCCGGTCGCGGGTAGGCGCGCCGCGCTTTCCGACGCGTCGCAGGAAAACGCGCCGAAAATTTTACAAGTCCAAGGGGGAGCCAAAGAGGACCTTCCTTTTTTGGAAGTGCGGATGCCGGCCCTTTGGAAACGGACGGCGTGACCGGGCGAACTTTTCGCCCGGTCGCGGGTTGGCGCGCCGCGTTTTCCGACGCGTCGCGGGAAAGCGCGACGAAAATTTTCCAAGTCCAAGGGGGGGCCAAAGAGGACCTTCCTTTTTTGGAAGTCCGGATGCCGGCCCCTTGGAAACGGACGGCGTGACCGGGCGAACTTTTGGCCCGGTCGCGGGTTGGCGCGCCGCGTTTTCTGACACGTCGCGCAAAACACCTTAAAAATAAAAAAACTCAAACAAAAAAACAAAAACGTTCAACGGGTTCCATTTATTTTATCTTTTTGAAACATCATCGCAATCTTTCAACCCTTCCTCTTCATCTTGCAACGTTTGATGAGAATGAGTTGGACTGGAGAGGGATTGGGATAACTTTTGAAATTCTGGGAAGTTTTGCCATAATTCTTCTTCAGCTTTTTGGAGACCCTCTTCCATCGTTTTCAACCTCCCTTTTGCACCTGCTATGGATTTGCGGTAGGCTTCGCATCTGTCGATCAATACTTTTCCCTTGATTTCTAATTTCTCTTTCTCCAAAAGTTCCCTGGTGGACAACGATCTGTGCAATGAGCCTCCACAAGGACGAGCTTTTTTGCACAATCTGCAATCCGGACATATTTCGCAATCACATGCCGGAGCGCCTAAGCGATGGCACATAGCAACGAACGAATTCCGACAATAATCCTCGTACCAATGAGAGGGTTTTCGGTTGTGATCTTTCACGTAGGGTCCACACGTGAAACACTCACAAAGAAACGGATTTCTCCAGTAATAATAAACATCGGAATCGAGCAATTTCATCCAAGCTTGACTACAAAGCGTCACGACCGGATTTCCTCTCGTCACAAGGAGTCTCTTCCAATGGTGTAACCGACAACAAACTGTTCCCAACGTCCAGTCGAAGGCGAACAGTATTCCTATCAAGCAATATATCCCCAATCCCACCAAACAATACAAGCCTAATAGTGCAAAAAAAATATTCAAGAGCATGCTGCCTTGCGAATGCAGAAACCCAAGTTTATTGACCCCGTGAAAATTAGATCGTTTGGAAGATTAAGTTTATGGATTTAGGCTCTCAACCGGTGTTAAAATAACGTCGGCATTCCTCCTCGTGCCGTCCAAAAAATCGAACCGCACACGAACTGCTGCAAGCGCCGAACATTCTGCATCTTGTACAAACGTGTTCTGGCAAAGCATTTTTCTGCCTGCAGACAATGCACGGAAGTATTAAATTTGGAGCGCCATCTGTTTTTAACCGACACTTGGATCCGACGTTTGCAGAGGTTTCCTTTTTACGTTTGGTTACTTTTGAACGATGGGCTTCCAAAGCAGGTCTAACAGGCAAGCTGGATTCTGGTTCCTTTTTCTCCGATTCTTCGGTTTTGCTTGCTCCAGAAGTCGCCGTCGATCCTTTTTCTTTAAATTCTGCGCCTTCTTCACTTTCCACATCTAAATTAGAAATTTCTTCCTCTTCGTTGGGATCTTTTTCTTTTTTCTCCGTTCCGCTTTCCTCTTCGCTTTCGCTTTCGCTTTCGGACGAAAAAAGCGACATGCCGAAAAGCATCGTTTTGTTTTGTTTTTCCTCCTTCCCGAGCTCTCCTGAACTATGCGCTCCTTGTTCCTTCTTTGCTTGGTCGCCGATCGATCTTCCGACGCTTACGGCGTGATTTATCCTGACGATGCTGATTTCCGACAGCCTCAATCGAAACCCTTTGTCTAATCTGTGCAAAGGTTTTTGAAATTCCAGGAGTTCTTCCGGGGTCAACCTAAAATTCCAAATTCTCTTGGATTTGGAGGCAAGGTCCTTTTCGTAGCTCACGTCGTGATCGAGGTAAGCCAAGTCTCCTACGACGTAAACCGGCAGCCCGGATTTCAATTGCCACATGGGCAAGCTGTCTCCCACTTCGTGCAGCTTGAATTGGGCGTACTCGCTCCGACCCAAGACTTTCGCTTTCAGGTAATTCTTGAAAAAATCGCTGTACGTGGCAGTGTGAAAGGAGCCCGTGTAAGCCAGGGCCACGGTCGATCTCCTTCTGGAATCCGTAGGGCCAGAAGGAGGCTGAGCGTTGTAGAACATCCTTCCCAGAAGGTAAGCGTCCATGAAAAAGGTATCCAAGTCCCCCAGATGTTCGAAAGCGAACAAAAGCATGCGTCGCACGGTCTTGCACAGCTTCCACCCTTCCGCGCCTCCGGCATTTTTTGCAACTTCCACCCTTTTGACCCAATCCACATTTTTGAAAAGTTCGTAACGAACGTACCCCGCAGCCGCCAACTTTCCTCGAAGGAAGCTTTTTATTTTTTCTTTGAGCTCCGGCTCCAGCCCTTCCAACTGTTTCCCGATGCGATGGTGGGTGCGTGGAAGGTCGACGTTGGAATTTTCCCTTCGCACCCCCTTCGCGAAGGTGAGGAGCTGTTTGCATTCTTTCAAGAACCTCACGACCAAATAGTCGTAAGACCAAGTTTTTCGAACCAATGCCATGTAATGGTCCTCGGGGACGTCGGCGAATTCTTTCCTGTAGAACAGCGCCCTGCTGCCGACCAACCATAGGTCGAAGGTTTCGTAAAGGTCGTCGAACGCTTTTCCCGCATCCACGTGACCGGAGGTCATGACGTCGAAAAACTCCAACGCGTTGACGTAACAAAAATCGATGTAGGTTGCAACGACCACCAGTTCTAGCAAGAAAAAAGATATTTGGTAGTCGGCGTCTCGGATTTCGGTTCCTTTCGCCGAGGGTTCCATCTCTGCCGATTCTAATTTCGGACGTTTCTTGGGAGGACGATCCCTAATTCTGCCCAACTCTTCCACCATCGACACCAGCTGCTCGAAGAGTCCCTCCACGTTCGCTCCCAACCCCAAGGGAGTCCCGGCGAGGAGTCTCTTGGAAGTCTCGTACAGTTTTCCCCAATGGAACCGTGCCGGATCGCGAGGAACGACATCCCTTTCTCCCTTCTCCTCCGAATCCAAACCGGGGTGACGGAAGCTCCTTATTTCGCAGAGGTGGTAATGAACGTTCATCTTTTGGGGATCCCGGACGGAAAACGGCGCTTTCATTATCTGCTTGGTCAAGTTCAAACGCAGCTGATCAAGGGAATTGGGAATATTGTGAGCCGAAGAGCCGAAAGGGACGCTTTCCGAAACGCGCCCTTTTTCGTATTCCCTTTCCAAGTAGAAATCCGCCGCGATTCCTTCTCTTTCCCAAGAAAGGAAAAGGTTCGTCAAGAAGACCGTAACCGAGTCCTCGGCTTTTATGAAGTTGTAAACGTCTCTTCTCGTTTTTTTGGTTCTCGTCTCCCATTCTGCTTCGGTTTCCGTTTCTTTCTGCGCGAAAGACCAAGACTGATGAGCCTCTCCCATGAGGCCGTAAACGCAGCCCAAATATTCGTACAACACGAACACGTCGGGACCCTTCACGCTTTGAAAGCGAGGGAAATAGGGCGATTCGTCGGTCAATTTGTTCGCTTTTCCAGAATCTGACGGATTCGAGAATCGCATGATTTTCCAGAATTCTGTACAATATGCTATCCAAAGGAAGAAAACTAACACTCGCTATCAAACGATTTATTTACAAATGGTCCGACCGTCCAATCGACGATCAGGGCGCTTGTACCAAACCCACCAAATGATTCGCCATTTTCATCATGTTGTCCAAAGCTGCAGTCTTGCAATCCGAAACTTGTTTTTGCAATTCAGAAAACTTGGCCAGACCTTCTTCTTTCACGATGGGCAAAGAGGAATGACAGGTGAAATCGACGGTGACCCGGGTGCCAAAATTGTCGAGCGCCAAGCTTCCTCGATGCACGCCAAACCCTTTGATTATTTCTTCGAAAATTTCTTTGTAAGAGGGTTCTTCCTTGCTCTCACGGTACGAGAAACCTGTGACTTCGCGGATCCCGGCGTCTTCAGAGGGTTCTCTTCGGGGTAAAAGCAAAATGGGGTTCTCTATGACCGTCCTTTTCTTCCAAAAAGTCTCGCTCGCGGTTGCGCATTGCACCGACTTGAGCTCCGATATTTTTCCCAAGATCTGGGAAAGAGAAAAGTTGGAGCCTACCGGTTGAACCAGTTCTTGAGTTTTGCAAGCTTCGAACAAAACGTCGTACCTAGATGGAAGTTAAGCAAAGTTGTTGGCGACGAATTGAAACAAAATGGGTATTGGAAACGACAACGATATATACTTATCGTACACTAAAATGAGAAGCCTCAGGTACTCTTCGGTGTAGCCCGATTCTCCGTATCGGTTTCTTATGCGTATGCGTTGCAAACATTCTTCCAGATCTTCTTTTATGTACACCACCCGAACGTCCAAATCTTCACCCAGCTGGGAAAGTTCTTCGGAAATGTGTTCGAACTCTTTCATGTAATCTTCGAATTCGGGAGCGGATATGCTCCCGAAAAGGAAATTCACGTAAGCGAACACCCAGTCGCCGTAAAAGCTGCGGTCCAATATCACGTGTATCCCCGATCTGACCAAACGGATCGCCCATCGCCAAAGGAAAATCCTTACGGAAAGCATGTGCCTTTGGAATCCGTTGGCCTTGTTTTTGGGATCTTTTATGTACTCGCCGAGACGAACGGGATCGAGGGGCTCTTCGAAGAAGACGTGTCGACCTCCCAACGAGACCGCCCTGTGCAGCAGCAAAGATTTGCCCGTAGTGGTTTTGCCTGCCGCTATTCCGCCTTCCAACACCATCAAGCTGCCCTTGTTGCCATCGCCATCGCCAAAAGAAAAAGGCGCAGGACCAAAACCCGTCGAGACGTTGCCTGAAATTTCTGGGAATTTCAAAAAAGTCAAAAACTCTGCCATTTTAGGAAGAGCCGCGAATTCGGAAGGAGCGGGTTCCTGCATGTGGACCTCGATTTTCCTTCTTCGCTCTTCAATTATACCGCAAACCCGACAATGAACCTTAATATTTTGTTTGCAAATTTATTACAAGTTACAATGATGCAGGTTGAAAGTAAAAAAAAATTGGCAAACCCTACGGGACGATGGCTGTCTTTTTTATGGTAAAGTCGCTAAGGGCGACAAGGCGAGAAAACCCACCGGAAAGAGAACCGTTGTCGCTGCGGGGTTCGCAACCGACCATGTTAAATCTAAAAGATATCAAAAAGCTTTTGCGATGCACCCTTTTCACAGAAATTTTCAGTCTCGCCTTCAAGTCAACGTTGCAGTCCTTCGAAAAAGGTCTTCCATATTCTGCGTTGCCTTGCACCGAAAGTATTCCTTGTTCCACGGAAGAGGCTATTTCTTGAGATTGAGTACGCATTCGAGCGACCAAAGCGAGAAAATCCTTTGGAGTTTCCAAAATCGCGATATTTTCCATGGAGGAGGAGGAGGAAAATTTTTTGGAAACTTCCGCTTCGGGACTCTCGAATACGACGGCGGAAACAGGCTTGGTCAACAATGCAGGTTTTTGAGCATTTTCGGAAAACCCCCTGCAAGGAAAGAATGCAGACCGCAGGATTTCCAAGGAACTCTTGGTCAAATAACATCCGGACCAAAGGGGGGCCGACTCGAGTCTACCATCTTTTTTCTTGTCCCCTGGCTCGTGAGTTGCGTTGAAACGAACCAACGCTACGTGTTCCGCTCTGGTTTCGGGAGAACTCGGTTCCTTCCCCATCGAACTCACATTCAAGTATTTCGTGAGTTCGTTTTCTACGGTTTGTCGAAATAAGGTCCATTCTATTTTCCTTTTTTTGAACGTGAGTTCATTTTCTAGAGTTTGTTGAAATGCCAATTGCTCTGTTTTTCTTCTCTTGACCGAACAGGGGACCTGTGGAACGCTGTTCGATTGTCTTTTCCTTTTTGCCAATGGGGTAATGGTTGCAGTAGACATGTGGTATCTTTTGTTTGCAAAATTAAGGTTTGCGGTAAAGGTGATAAAACACTGGATTATGTAGACCAAACATGAAGAACCTGAGTTGCAACATAAGAATTATAAAAATCCTTGTTTTAGGATTCCATATTGAGCTAGAAACAAACTGATTGCTCAATTTAAAAGTCGATGGATTTTAAACGAAATTAAGAGCTTGATTCGTTCACCTTTCGCCATGGGACAATTCTTAGGTTCCACAAACAATGCAACCATCCCAGATTTTGTGACTTTCGATGGTGTGTCAACTCCTGCTGCTTTCGAGAACAACGTCAATAGCGCCCTCTTCACGTGGCACAGACAGCGCGACCGCGGTTCACCTCCTTTACGGACTTTTCGCTTTGAACCCAAAGCGATGAAAAGAACCAATCATGCCCACAAAGAGATCGTCATGTTCAAGCTTTCTTCTCCTCGTGATCCCACCGAAGAGGAAATCGATGCTATTATGAAAAGTTTTGAAAAGATGGGAATCAATTTTATTTCTTGGAATGAGTCTTTTTGGGAGCGACGTCCTGAGTGGCTATTTGGTTATGTGCCGTGCGAAAAGGTAGATCCTGGGGATCCAGGGAATTTTTAAGTAACAAATTCTTACAAGAGAATAAAGGTCATTTATTGTTTCTTATTTCCCATTTTCTTTTTCAAACAGTTGGTTCAACATGTCCACCAATTGATCTGCCGATTCCTGATCCTCGATTTCACCTTTGGCTTCGACTTTTTTAGCATCGGCAGAAGAACAATTTGCAGCATTGTTGACGTTTCCAGAAGTTGAAAGAAGGTCCGGGTTTAATTTTGGAGTCGATTCGATTTGCATCGAATCGATATTGTTCGAGTTTCTGTTCAAAAAAAAGGAAGTAGCATCGAATGCTTTCGAAAGCGAAGGCCGAGAACCGGAATCACTCGTTGATTGCAAAGCCACAATCGAATCGTTTTGGGAGGTTCTCTGGGGTTGATTGGCAGGTTGAAACGAAGAAGAATGAGGAGCTGGGAATTCCGACGACAGAACAGAAGACAGGGCAGCCACAGGGAATTTGCCAGAGATATCGCGAAGAAATTTCATGTCCACTTCGAGAAATTTTAGAAAGTAGGTGGTGTATTCCTTCCTTTCCAATTCGTAAGCTTGAAATTCTCTTTTTCTTTCTTCCTTTTCTTTTTCGAATTGGCTCCTGAGCAGGTCCATTTCGCGCGCATGGGCTTTTTGTATCTCCTCGTGAAATATGCGAGACTGTTCGGTTTGCATTTTGAAAAATCTCTCTTGCATTTCCAGGATTTCTCTGGGGTCGATTTCCCAACCCTTCGAGCCCGGAAGAGAAGAGGCATCGCCGTTTGGCAGAGCGACGCCGGACCCCTTCGTTCGCGGTTTTTTGGCGGGTTGAGAGACGACGTCTTCCGTCGCTTGGGTCGATGGGGGAGGAAGGACGACGGGGTCGGGCGGAAGGCCCTGAGGGTCGGGAGATCTTTTTCTTTTCAAATTGATGGGTTGGAGACGTTTGGGAAGGTTGCCGGTGCTAAAGTGTAGGGGAAGAACGATCGGTTCCTTTGGAGAGACCGAGGAGTTTTTCGGAGATTTCTGAGCTTCTCTGGATTTTTCAGGGGCCGTCTCGGGATCGTCGGTGGCATTTTTGGAAGATGCGCGACTATCCCTTTGAGATGTAGAGCTTTTTTTGGAAGAGGGTGCCGACGAGAGGGGCTTTGAATTTTCTTTTGGTTCCTCTCGTTTTTTGGGCGTTTTCTGATGCGGTTCGAGTTCTTCGACAGGGAGACTTTTGGGAGAAGTCGCCACACCTCGTCCCAACAAGACCCAAGCGTCCCTAGAAACGATGGAAAACCGAGAACCTCGGTTCTGTTCTTCTATCTCGTTCGGATAAAGGCCTATTTCTGTGCTTTCGCTGAAATCGGGAAATTCGTCCCAAACGGATGGCAATTTCAATCTTCCCAGACAAGCGCTGTGATGCAAAGTTTCGTCGCCGTATTTTGCAGAGTAAAGTCTGGGACGACATTCTCCCTTGTTGGGTTCGAACATGGAACCATTGAGGCTTCCGAGCGCATGCGCTTTCGAAGCGGGTATTTTTTTAGTAGATTGAGCGCCCTTGGCAGGTTTCTTGCAAGGTTTGGGAGGCAAAGCCCTCAACCAACCTTCGAGGTGCGAGGGAACCAGAAGGTAATGTTCGAACGATTCTTCGCGGTCGTTGCGCAAGTTCAGGTCGGCATCTTCGATCTTCACCAAAGAGAGGCCAGCTTTGTTGCAAAAGCGATGGGGAAGGTTGTCTTTTAGAAGACGAGATTCGTAAACCTCCATTTTCTTTTCGACGATCGTCATCGATTTCGGATTTAGGTGGCGTATTTTAGCATTGGCAGGGAAGATATTTAGAAGAGTGTGCGATCTTTCCAAAGGATTGTCCAACTTGGTCTTTTTTTTCTTGAACTGCGAAGAAAACTGAGAAAATTCGGTGCGTTTGGAACAGACGAAGCGATTTTGTTTGCAATCTGCAATTTCGGTTTTTTTCGAAGTTCGTCTCTTTCCAGATTGTTTTTTGGTCGATTCTTCGACTTGTTCGCAGGGACATTGACAGAAAATTGCAACGGCGAGAATTTTTTTCTTGTCCATTTTCTCGGGATTGTAATTGGCCAAAAGTCTAAGGAGCACGGCCGCTCTCGAGCGGTCCGTTTTTCCATCTGCAGGAGAGGATTTGTACACGTCGGCTAAGTTGCATATCTCTAAATTTGCGCAAAGATCGAGGTCCAACGCATCGAGTTTCTCGTGCAATTCGGAGACCTCCAAGGAATCTGCGTCTTTGTCTTCGACGTCAGAGGAATCGTTAGATTGCATTCCCGACTCGCCGGAATTTTCCCCCAAATGTTCTGGGTCGTCATGTTTGGGATCTTTGCTTTCGTGAGTCCCGTTGGTGTGTTCTTCTTCCTCTACTTCATTGGAATTGTTTTGGCAATTTTCGGAAGAAGGCTGATCGGAGGATGATTCGGAGCTAGGTGGAGACTGAGACGGTGATGACGAGGAGGAATGGAGAGGCTGATCGGAGCGAGGACCGCAGGCATTGAGGGGTTGTGAAACGTTTTTAAGGGACGTCGACGTTAAGCGCCTGAATGTTGAGTTCTTTTGGTCCGAGGACTCTGACGAAGATGCGTCGGAGGGTTCTTGATCAGAGTAAGATGTGCTTTCGATGGGCTGTCTTGGGCGCTGGGTTTGTATCAACCGAGCATTGGTTGTGGAAAAAGTAGGTTTTTTAGATAGGTTCAGTTTACTTTTAGACATTTCTGGGGGTTGGGCGGCGTTGTTTAGAAAGTTTTGAGTGAGAGTTTTGTGAGATTAAACTAGAATTATACCAACTGAATCAAAGGAATGTCAAAAAATTGAATCTAGTCTTCAGATATGACTTTATTGCCATTTAAAAAAATTTGAATGCGCCGCGTCAGAAAACGCGGCGCGCTATCCCGCGACCGACCGAAAAGTTCGCCCGGTCACGCTGTCCGTTCCGAGAGGGCCGACATCCGGACTTCCAAAAAAGGAAGGTTCTCTTCGGCTCCCCCTTGGACTTGTAAAATTTTCGTCGCGTTTTCCCGCGACGCGTCGGAAAGCGCGGCGCGCCAACCCGCGACTGGGCCAAAAGTTCGCCCGGTCACGCCGTCCGTTTCTAAGGGGCCGGCATCCGCACTTCCAAAAAAGGAAGGTCCTCTTTAGCCCCCCCTTGGACTTGGAAAATTTTCGTCGCGCTTTCCCGCGACGCGCGGGAAAACGCGGCGCGCTATCCCGCGACCGGGCGAAAAGTTCGCCCGGTCACGCCGTCCGTTTCCAGAGGGCCGGCATCCGGACTTCCAAAAAAGGAAGGTCCTCTTTGGCCTCCCCTT
>JACXTT010000796.1_pt1 | contig 53713 bp, 46 predicted proteins | sample 9270951 | NCBI WGS metagenome assembly JACXTT01 (sample SAMN15532306, study PRJNA645909) | rock metagenome | isolation source: weathered quartz diorite | place: Puerto Rico | collected 2017-06-21
TGCACCAGCACGCTCATTGGCAACCCAAACGCATGGCAACGACACAACTCTTCACAGAAGGCCAGCGTCATCCAGATATCGCCGTTGCTGCCGCCATATTGCTCTGGATAGCGAATGCCCAGAAAGCCTAGCTCTCCCATCCGGCGATACAACGACTTCGGAAACAGTTGTTCTTCTTCCCACAGATCGATATGGGGAAGCACTTCTTTATTGACAAAGTTCCGCACTTGTTCGCGGAACATTTCGTGCTCTTCAGTGAAGTAACGAGATGGTGCAGTTAGTGCAGCCAATTGCAGCCTCCTCTGGATTCGTAGCAACAGTAAACGCCGAAAAAGTAACGGTCAAGGACCAATCCACTTAGTGAAGCTTTACCAGAATTTGATGAACTTCTTTGAGAAGGTTCATAGAACATATCCACCATTTGGACTCAGTACTTGTCCGGTGACATACGCAGCCTCGTCGGAAGCAAGATACAAGTGCGCGTTAGCAATGTCCTCTGGTGTTCCTAGTTTGCGCATGGGGATGCGGCGCAAGAAAAAGTTCATTACCTGTTCAGCTTTGCCGCTCGAGATATTGCCAGCTACAGTCGATCCTTCCGCTTGCCCCTGAACGGCTCGGAGAATGTTGTCAATCAACCCAGGAGCAACGGCATTGACGGTAATATTGGAGCGCGCAAATTCCAAAGCCAGAGACCGAGTAAAGCCAATAATCGCAGCTTTGGCCGCCGCATAATGGGCGTTTTGCGGACCGCCTTCCATGCCGGCGACAGAAGCAGTGTTGATAATTCTTCCACTATTAGCTGCAATCATATCAGTAATAACCGCTTGAGAACAAAGAAAAGTTCCCTTCACGTGGATGTCGAGCATACGCTGCCATTCTTCTGGAGAGATATCAAGAAAGTCTTTAATCTGCCCGATGCCTGCATTGTTGACAAGAATATTGATCGGTCCGAACTGCTTGCGCGCCTGGGCCACCATGGCGTCAACTTCATCCTTTTTCGCAACATCAGCGCGAAGAGCAATTGCTTTTTTCTTACGTGACTTGCCAATAATTTCTTCAACCACAGTCTCAGCTCTGCGCTGGCTGATATCCGTTACCACAACTTTCGCGCCTTCCTTGGCGAACAGCAGAGCGGTCGCTTTTCCCAATCCTGACCCGGACCCGGTAACTATTGCCACTTTTCCTTTTAATCGCATCTCAACACCACTTCATGTAAGAACCACCGTTGGGGCTCAGGATCTGTCCAGTCAAAAACCCCGCCTCGTCCGAAGCAATATAAGCAACGGCATACGCAATATCTTCGGGCTTCCCGAGTTTTCGCATAGGAATCGTTTTGGTCATACGTTCAACCCAGCGCTGCGGATTATCTTGTAACATTGGGGTATCAATGACTCCCGGAGCCACGGCATTAACAGTAATCCCGGTGCGCGCCAATTCACTCGCCATGGCAATCGTCAGTCCGGCAATCCCCGCTTTTGCAGCACAGTAATGAACCAACCGCACTCCGCCGGTAAACGCCCCCATAGATGAAGTGCTGATCAAGCGCCCCCAATTGCGGGTGCGCATGCCAGGCAGTAGCGCACGGAAACAGTTATAGGTCCCATTTAAGTGGACACTGAACATGCGGTCCCACTGCGCTTCTGTCATCTCGGTAAATGCGACTTGTTCAGCGATACCAGCGTTACTGAGGAGGATATCAACTTTACCCAGTTCGTTCTGGGCTTTGGTTGCAGCGGCTTCAACTTCAGCCAGATTTGTCACATCGACCCGAAAGGCTAGTGCGCGCCGACCAGCAGCCGTCGCCTCATGAGCCGTGGCTTCGGCCCCAGCCAGATTAATATCACAAATGACAAGGTCTGCTCCGCCTTGGGACAATACTCTTGCCGTTGCCCGCCCAATCCCTGACCCCGCTCCGGTAATAAAGGCAACTTTTCCTTGTACTCCTGGCATGTATTTCTCTTTCCGGTAAAAGAAAACTCTCTCTTTGCTGTTCGCCTTCACACAGTTTGTGTTGTGGGTTGCGTGCTATTGGAGGCAGACTCTAATCTTTCTCGCACTCTTTGTCGTACTTTTTCAAGATCGATTGCAATAGTCAGCTCACTGCTGCCATCAACGGTAAATCTTGCCTCTTGGTTGAACTCTAGGGCAATCTCAGAAATCAGTTCAAAAAGTTGATCTCTGCTTAGAGTCGAGTTGGCAAACTCTTCGTGGCAATACGCACGAATTTTATCAACTATGCCTTTATGTTTTTCGATATAGAAGAAGGCATTCCCAATAACGCACTGTCCGTATTGCAGCACTTTGTACTGACGACCTTCACGTTCCCAATCGAGAATCCGCTTCGGCGGTACGGGAAAATCATTCAACATTCCCTGCACCCACAGATCCTCTGGTCCAGGATCTTCTTCGCAGAACATCAAGTTAATATGTTGCATACCATCGGGCTTGGGATGAATTTCGATGCGCATACTGCACCTCGTGAGGGGAATCAGCGGAGGAGCTAAAGATAGAGCACTCCTCCACAAAAACATCACAGAATGTTGGTAAACTTCTTGTAAAGACTTAAGCTTCAGCCCGCAACTCAACGACATTGCCATCCGGGTCTTTGACGAAGAGTACAGGTGCGTTGCCAATGTGGGGCGGCGGCATAAATTCTTTGAACTCAATCCCCTGCTCCGTTAGGACACGTTTCGCTTCTTCAAAGTCCTCGACATGCAGTGCGATGTGCGTGCCAATGCCAGGAAGTCCTTGAGCCGCCATTTCGTTGCGCTGACCAATGATGTGCACTTGTGTACCGTTGCATTCGTACCAGATGCCAGGAACGCCACGGATCTCCGGACGTGGAATCTCTTGAAAGCCCAGAATATCCCCATAGAAGGCTTTGGCTTTATCGACATCCATCACAGGCACGCCAGTATGACGAATGGATTTAAGTTTAATCATGACAGATCCCTCCTTCTTCTCGTTGTAGAACCGCAAAATCTATGAGACTTGAGCATTTCCCACTCTCGTCCCTAAGTTATCGCAAATTCCTATCAGTCTGGCCTACGCATAACAAGAGGCGAAACTCTGCTGAAGAATGCTTCTTCATCTCTTCTCTAATATCAAGTTTCCCTGGCTGTCTCTTTGGACTGACCATCGTGGCGGCACAACCACCGTCGTATCCGACTCTTCGATAATGAGAGGACCAACGACGTTCCCCGAGATGTCGCCCCGACGGAGCACTTGCGTTTCTAATAAGCCATGGGCGGGACCAAAATAAGCTGATCGCATAATACGCCGAGAAGACGATTCGGCAGGAACTCGCGCCACCAGATCAGCAAAACGGACGCGTCCAGCCGAGGCCAACGCGCGCAAACGAAGATTCACCAACTCGATGGGGTCATCTTGGTCATAGCCGAAGGCCTGTCTATGCGCATCGGTAAACAATTGTGTGAGATTGCCCAAGAGTTCAACCGAACCGACATTCGTAGGAAAAGGCAAGCTCAGTTCAGACACTTGATACCCATATTTCAGATCGATTTGCCGTTCGAAACGAATCGATTCTGGAGAAACGCCTTCTTGCACTAATTCTTCTTGCGCTGCAGCTTCGAGTTCTTTGTATTGGTGCAAGATCGACTGTGGATCGACCGCATTCAGCGCAGACACCACGCTATGGAGATAATCGTGCCGATAATCCGCAAGCAGCAACCCTAATGCGCTGAAGAGTCCCGGGAACAGTGGGATCTGGACTCGCGAGATATCCAAGCTTTCCGCCAACGCTGCGGCGTGAATCGGGCCGGCCCCTCCGAACGCAATCAAGGTGAATTCACGCGGGTCTCGTCCGCGCTCAGTCGACACTGCACGTAACGCGCGCATCATCGTTGCGTTGGCGACCTGAGTAACGCCGTAGGCGGCTGGCAACACTTCAAGGGTAAGAGGATTGGCAATTTTTTGAGCAATCGCATCCCACGCCGCTTGGCGATCGATACGCAGCGTGGCGCCGGCAATCGCATCAGGGTTCATGTATCCAAGCACGACATTGGCGTCAGTCACTGTTGGTTCTTGTCCACCGCGACCATAACAGACGGGACCAGGTTCGGCTCCGGCGCTGTGTGGCCCGACCCGTAAGGCGCCGCCGTCATCAATCCACGCGACACTACCGCCCCCAGCGCCAACTTCAACAATATCAAGCGAAGGCACCCGCAGCGCATGCCCGCCCCCGCCAAATAGTCGGGTCGTCATAGTGGCGCCGCCGCCCACTTCTCCGCCGGCCTTTTCTAGCGGTGTTCCCTTCTCAATCAAGCACGCTTTCGCAGTGGTGCCGCCCATGTCAAAGGACAACACTTGATCGAGCCCGGTCTCTGATGCGAGTCGGGCGGCGGCCAGCACGCCAGCCGCCGGACCAGACTCAATCATGTAAGCCGGACGGCGGCGAGCCGCCTGCGAGGTCATGATGCCGCCATTCGACTGCATAATAAGCAAACGATTGCTATACGCTGACAAGTTACGTTCAAGTTGATTGAGGTACTGATCCACGATGGGAATCAGTGACGCATTGATAACAGTCGTGCTCGTGCGTTCGTATTCGCGAATTTCCGGATGAATGTCTGACGATAAACAGACCACCATGCGCGGCGCGACCTCAGCGATAAGCTGACCCACTTGTCGCTCATGCGTCGGATTGAGATACGCATTGATGAAAGAGACGGCAATCGCTTCGACATGAGCGTCGAGAAGTTTGCGAATGACGTCTAACGTCTCTTGTGGATCAAGCGGCTGTTCGATGCTCCCATCACCGAGAATACGCTCACGGACTTCCAGCCGCAGCGAGCGCGGCACCAATGGCGGCAGGCGATCCCACGAGACGTCATAGATGTTTGGCCGTTTCTGTCCGCGCATTTCCAACTCATCGCGAAAGCCTTTGGTCGTAATCAGGCCGGTCACCGCAGTTTTATTCTCAATGACTGCATTCGAGCCAATCGTGGTGCCATGCACAAAACTCTCGACCTTCGCGTCCGGCGCTGAGCGCTGCACACACGCTACGATCTCTTCTCCCACGCGATCAAGCAATGAGAGCACTTTTGCTGTGGTCAACCGCCCGTCATCCCCAAGCACGATCACATCTGTAAATGTACCGCCGATGTCAAAACCTACACGCATAGATCATGTCTCCCCACGCCCTTCGACAAGTTCAGGACAAGCGCTGTCGAAGAACGTTCATTGTGGGCAATACGTAAAATCTTGTGTCGGAAGCATACCCTAGCAACAAGACTCCTGTAAACCTTTCTCACTATTCCTTGCTCCCTTGAGCTAGCCAGCTGCCTATGGTAGGTGGTTCGCTGTTCTATTTTCTCGGGTGGAAGAGATGCCGCGGCATGGAGGTGCGTACCTTTTGTTTCAACAACGAATCACTCACAGCATGGCTTTGCTAAGGTGGCGCGTGTGATCACGTTCATTCGTTCTTGTGGCCGGCTGACATTACACACGCTGCGAGAAATGGGCAGGATGGGGATTTTTTTAACCTCAGCGCTTTTCTCGTTCATCATTCCTCCTTTTTACGCCGTCCAAACGCTTCGTCGCATCGATTTTATTGGCGCCCGGTCGTTATTATTGATCATCTTTACCGGGGCCTTTGCGGGCATGGTTGTCGCCCTGCAAGGACATATTGCGTTGCGTCGTTTTGGCGGAGAAGAATTGCTTGGTCCAGGAGTCGGGCTCATCCTTATTCGCGAATTGGGTCCAGTATTGGCGGCGCTGATGATTACTGGACGCGCCGGGTCAGCCTTGACTGCCGAATTGGGCATTATGCGCATTACAGAACAAATTGACGCGTTGGAAGTCATGGCCATCAACCCGGTAAAATACCTCGTCTCTCCGATCGTACTGGCGTCCATCATCACGTTTCCGCTCCTGAACGCCGTGTTCGTATTCATTGGCATTTATGGAGGCTATCTTGTCGGCGTCAAACTCCTTGGCGTCAGCGCTGGCGCCTATTTCACCCAGATGGCCAGCGCAGTCACATCTGAAGATATTCGCATCGGGCTGTATAAATCCCTCTCTTTCGGCGTTATTGTCTCGTGGGTCTGTTGTTATAAAGGCTTTTTTGCTGAACGCGGGGCCGAAGGAGTCAGCCAAGCGACCACACAAGCGGTCGTTATGTGTTCGGTGCTTATCTTAGTGTGGGACTATTTTTTAGGGTCGGTTCTGTAAACCATCATGATTCGCTTCGTCAACCTGCACAAGTCGTTTGGCAGTCAACGGGTGCTGAAGGGTCTGAATCTCGAGATCCCCGATGGTGCAATCTATGCAATCATTGGCCAAAGCGGCACCGGGAAAAGTTGTTTACTGAAGCATCTCATTGGTCTTATGCGTCCAGATCAAGGAGAAATTTGGATCGACGGCACAGAGATATCTTCCCTGAAAGGGCGAGCGTTAAACGAAGTCCGTAACCGTTTTGGCATGCTCTTTCAGAGCGGCGCTCTGTTCGACTCACTCTCAGTTTATGACAACGTCGCTTTCCCCTTGCGAGAAAAAACCCGACTCAGCGAAGCAGATATCCGCCACAAAGTGCAAGAACGCTTGGCCCAAGTTGGCCTTTCTGATACTGACCAAAAATTCCCAGCGGAATTATCCGGTGGCATGCGTAAGCGTGTCGCGTTGGCCCGCGCGCTCGTCTCGGAACCGGAGTTTCTCCTCTTTGATGAACCAACCACTGGCCTTGATCCGATCCGGGTCAATGCGATCCACCAGCTTATCCTCGACCTCCATCAGTTATTGCACTTCACGGCGGTCGTCGTGAGCCATGAAATTCCTGAGATCTTTTCTTTGGCTACGCACGTCGCTATGCTGCACGAAGGGGTCATTGCCGCTGCTGGCACGCCAACAGAAATCCGGTCTTCCACTAATCCCGTTGTGCAACAGTTCATCCACGGCAGCACTGAAGGCCCCATGACCACGAATTAATGTGACGGACTCTCGTATGAAAGCATTCGACCTCGAACTCTTGGTTGGTCTCTTGGTATTTTGTCTCGTAGGTCTTTTAGGGTATGCTTCGTTACGCCTAGGACAAGTGGATCTTGCAAGGAATGGGGGGTACACGCTACAAGCAGACTTCACCACGGCGGGAGGGTTACAAACTGGAGCTGCGGTCGAGCTTGCGGGGGTAAAGATCGGTCAAGTCGAACAAGTCTCGCTTGATGATTATCGTGCACAAGTGCACCTGAAGATACAGCCTGGCATTCCTTTGTATGAGGATGCGAAAGCAGCAATCAAAAGCAAAGGGTTAATCGGCGAACGCTATGTGGAAATTACCCCGGGCAAAGGACCGAAGCAACTTGCACCTGGCGAGCAGATCCGCGATACTGAATCGCCAGTCGATATTCAGGAACTTATCGCGAAATTCATTTTCGGAAATGTAGAACAAAATACAGCGACGAAAGAGTAGATATCCATAAAGGATAAGTTCGAGCAGACGATAAGATCAAAAAGCACCGCAAGCGGATTGCCTGGGGAAAGAAGGGAGTAGGAATGTGAGTAGAAGAACATTAGTTGTGATGTTAGTTGCTGTTTTGAGTTGGGGTCTGCAAGCAACATCAGTCCATGCCCAAAAAGAAGAAGTGGAAACGCGGGTCAGCGACCCCTGGGAACCGTTTAACCAGACGATGTTTACCTTCAACTTGAAGCTGGACGACTACGTTCTTCATCCCGTGGCGAGTGCGTATAACTCTGTCGTGCCAGCGGACGCGCAACGTGGCGTGCAACGGTTCTTTAAAAACCTGGGCGTGGTCGAACGAGTCGCCAATAACCTCTTTCAAGGTAAACTGGTCGGCGCCGGACAAGAAGTCGGACGCTTTCTCGTGAACTCCACCGTAGGTTGTATCGGTTTTCTCGAGGTCGCCGAGCCAGCGTTCGGCTGGCGTGAAAGTCCCGAAGATTTTGGTCAGACGTTGGCAGTTTATGGCGTCGGCAATGGTCCTTATCTCGTGATTCCCTTCTTGGGCCCGTCAACCGTTCGAGATACCGCCGGGATGGTGGTTGATGGCGCACTCAATCCCATGAATTACTTACTGCCTACCTGGCAAGTGGTGGCCATCAAGGGCGGCAGCACTGCCGTGAACGCGGTTAACTACCGTGCTATGAACCTGGATCTTTTTGCGGACGTTCAGCGCTCTGCGGTAGATCTCTATGGCGCCGCGCAAGATGCGTATATCCAACGACGCGAAAAAGCAATTAAAGAATAGCGTTCCAAGACACAATAAAAGCCGTCAGGTTGCAAGAGAGGAGTACCAGACCGTGAACGCGCTTTGCTCAATGTTGTGGAAAGCAATTGTGGTGATAGGGTTCGCTTTCTACGCCCCGGCATGGGCGGCGGAATCGCCCATGGAGGTCATTCGGACAACAATTGAAAAGGCCTCCGCGGTTCTCCAAAATCCAACCGGCCAAGGCAAAGAACACTTCCTAGCACGTATCGAGAAAATCCGAGCCATAGTGGAGCCTCAATTCGACGTGCAAGAAGTCGCCAAGCGCACCCTAGGCGCTTATTGGCAAGAAAGGACCGAAGAAGAACGCCAACAGTTTATCTCGTTGTTTACCGAGCTTGTACAGAAGACCTATGCTGGCACGCTCGACCGCTACAACGCTGACGTCAAGTTCTATTATGATCAAGAGCGCATTGACGACAAATTTGCTGAAGTAGACACTCGCATCTTCGATCCGGCGCAAAACAAGGCGTTTGCCGTCACCTACAAGTTGCATCAGAAAAATGACAAATGGCTTATCTATGACATTGTCGCAGAGAACGTGAGCATGGTGCGCAATTATCGCAATCAGTTCGATCGCATTCTTAGCAAATCCTCATATAAAGACCTCGTCCAGACACTCCAGACGAAAATCAAAGAACTCGATGTCGCGCCCCAGTCCGCTGCACATAACTCCTCGGCTAGTTAACCTGTTGTCCGAGTAGTCTTGCTCTTTCTCGCGTCCAGGCTCTGCCTGGACGCGAAGCCGAAGCTTCAACCCACGCTGTCCAAAGCAGACTTCACTTGGATTTTCCTTAAACACAATTACCCTCACCCGCCCTCGCTCCGCTCGTGCTGCCCTCTCCCTGGCAGGGAGAGGGATAGGGTGAGGGTCGAGTGGTGAAGAAAAAGTTAGAGAAGAATTATTTTTTCGCCTTTTTAGCTGCCGAATCCTGCTGAGCGGGTTGCTCTTGCGTCTGCGCGTCTTGGGATTGCTCTGCTGGCGGGGCTTCCGGTGGAAGATACACTGTCTTAGCAACATCGTTGCACCCCGACGCCGAACCTTTATCCGCTTGCGCCGACAGTTCGTAGAGCCAGGGGGGAACTTTATTGTCCTTCTTGCGCTTCGCAGCAACAATGGCGGCAAGATAGCGCAACGCCTCTTTTCGCTTGGCTATCGTATCAGTTGTGACGGCAAGCGCAGTGATCGCAGCACTGACACACACTGCTTGCGCCTCCCAGGCCAGCGTGGCGTCGTCCATTGCCTGCAGCTCAGCCGCAGGCTTGTTATCTTCAGGGCCATCCCAAGAGAAACCTGTAGTAGACCAACAACAGGCATAGCTCAAAAAGACAGAAAAATAAATAAAAAAATGACGCCCCACAAGAACTAGGTCGGCGGAACGGGCAAGAAGTTTAGGACCGCACGACCGTTTCCTCAATACTTTTTCTTCCACAGGATATCGACGCCATTATTGCCGCGGTCGGTCGTTGAAGCCTTCAGCTGCCAGTCGTCACTCAGCTGATACTCAATCGTCACCTCACGCCCCGGCGCTTGCTGCGTGCTGCCGCCGAACCCTTGCGAGGTCGATACAAATACTCCCGGCGCTACATATTTCCCCACACCCACTTTGCTTTGACTAGGGTTTTCGCCTACATCGAATTCGAGGTTTTCAATCCCTAACTGCTCCGCAATTGCTTGTCGTAAATCAGACGCAACGACTCCTGCCGCAGCTTGCATCGCTTGCGACTGCAGAGACACTTTCTCTCGGCTACTCAAAGAATTGGCGGGCTTACCAAATACGAGCAAGGCTAAGATATCGGCTTGCTCCAAAGGGGGCTCGCTTTGGAACGTCACAGTCGGCGCAGATCCTGTGCCTCCTATCGACACGGTGACAGTATACTCAGTCAAGACATACTTAGCCGCGACATCAAGGGTGGGGTCGATCGGCGTCGCCCCCGTAAAGATAACGGCACCCCTTTCCAGCTGAAATTTTCTCCCCTCAACAGCAACCCAGCCGCGCACGGTTTCGACCGTTCCACTCAAAGTGATTTCCTGCGCCGGCTCTTTCTGCACTCGGAGATCGCCCCTCAGTTCGATAGATCCCTCACGCATCTGCACCCAGGTATTTGCTGGAATAGAAATCCTTACATCCACCGTCAGCTTCTCATATAGCCCAGGGGCGCTTTTCTCTTCTGTTTTTCCCGCCTCACTTTCCGGTTTTCCGTTCCTCCCGAGCGATACTTCTTCGCCGCGCTGCTGCACTACAATAATGGTGGGATCAGGCTGCGCCGGTCCACTTTTCATCAGCTCAAGATTTGGGCGCACGGTAGTGTCCAGCACAGTAAAGGCGCCTTTCACCATGAGCGCTTCCAATGACCCAGAACAAGACAGCTGCCCGCTTAAACCTGCCCGATATTCTCTTGTACTGATGACACGGAAACGTTGCGCCGTAAACGTCAAATCAAAGTCTTTTATGTTATATCCATTCAATCCGACCGTTCCTGCTCCAGTCAGCTGCCCGTCTCCCCCATGCACCATCAATTGCACGAGCCGCAGCGTGGTCGGTTCCAGTTGGAGATTAACGACCACATCGGAAAATGTCTGCTCCAGCCTTCTGATCCGCACGTTTCCCTGCTGCAAACGCACGAAACCTGAAGGAACCAGAGCATCCGTAGGGCCGCGCACATTTACGTCCATGTCCACCACCCCGCGGACATCTCTGATTTCTCTACTGAGCGGCTCTAAAAACGCCAAACTCAGTCCATCAGAATGAATACGAACATCGACGTTACCTATCACAGGAGCCCCTGTCTTTCCTCCTTGCAGAGCAATGGGAAGCCCGCCCTGAATATGTAAGGCATGGGTCTGGTCCTGTTGCAGCGTCATATTCAGCGCCAGTTGCTCTTGATGATAACTCCCCTGGGCAGTCAGGCCAGCATACTGCTGCTGGGCAACGGCCAGCGGTCCCGTCGAAACATTCGCCGTGACATCGGGGCTCGCCATCGTGCCTTGCACTTGCACATCAACATTCACCTCCCCCTTCACTACTGGTCCATCATCGCCAAGCAACGGACGCAACTCTCCAAGCGAGAATCGCGTTACCTGCAATTGCGCTTTCACTAGTCCTTGTGGAGTAAAGACGCCCGCGGCGCGGACCGTCTGTTCTGCTCGTGTGAGCACGAAACGTTCGAGTGTCCAGGTATTATTGCGCAGAGTAAGGTGAGGTTGTTGCGGCGCTTGCCATATTCCCGAAGGGGACTGTAACGACAATTCTTGGATCAAGACATCGAGCTGTTCTGATGCGTATCGGACTTGCGTCTTGACATGATGGACGCGAGAGTCCGAGTCTTCTACATTCGCGTCCGCTTGGACGACAGCAGGCTGGAGTCCAGCCACGTCAAAATCCGCGCGCACCGACTTAAGCGAGATTCCAGCTTGCACCCCATTCACCTGCACAGTCACATGGCCGCGGGGCTGTGGGCTCCCAACCTCCGCGAATTGATACGAGACGGCGCCAGCCTGCACCGCGTTGGCGCCAACCTCGACCTCAGTGACGGACAACTTTCCGTCAACACGAAGCGCTTTCAAATTGCCCTCAGCGGTTCCGTCCAGATCAAGCGCCCCTTTCCCTTTCAATCCCGCCAACGCCAGCCAGGGCGAGAGATTTTGCGCGCGCACACGATACGTCAGATTGCCGTTTCCCGTTTTCCGGAGCCCCCCCACACGTCCCTGCATATTCACAGTCAGATCGTTTGCCAGCAGGACGCCTTTCTCTAGGGTCAATTGACCGTTGGACAAAGAACCGACGAACTCACCCTTAGTGATGGCAGTCGGTCCTATGGTGGAGGGGGCAAAAGAAAGCTTAGCCTGCGTCGCCATTGTCTCAGGATCTATGCCGCGCCCTTTCACCGATACATCAACGTTGATGTTCGTGAGCGGCGTTTCCTTGGCGCCAGTGACCTTCTGTGCGTTTAACTTTCTCAACAGTATAGTGGCGTCGTAGGTGTACGGGTCGGCCACAGAAAATTTCCCCTGTGCGGAGAGATACCCTGCATTGCCGTTTATTTCACTAAAGAGTACAGCTTTTCCGTCGGCCAGAGTAGTCGTGAGGTTCACGTCGCCGATCTGTTTGCCATTCGCTGCGAGACCGCTGACGAACGCAGCCGCCTCAGCATGCAACGTTTGCAGATCGCTTCCTTGAAATTGCACTTGTCCGGTTGCCTCTCCAGCCACGTCAACACCCGGCGTATGCAACACCTGCTGTAGGACAATGTGACTGAGTTGAATGCGACCGTGCGCCTCAGGCGGCGCTTGCGTCAGGTTCGCTGTCACCGCGGCGGCGACACGACCATCAGGCGTTTCCAAAGTTGTGTTCACTTCAAGTGATGATAACGGACCCGTGATCTGTAGCGAGCCGGTCAAGTCTTGTTGCAAATAGGGCGAGGGCGCGAGCATGCCCACGTCGGCAGCAGCTAGCTTTTCAATAGCCGCAGTCAACGCAAGCGTTGGCGCGCTGAGATTGTCGATCGTACCCGAGAGTTGCACGTGGGAGAGAGCCGTGCGGATATCAATCGGCTGGAGCGTTACCTTCGCCGCCTCAGTGGTTCCCTCGTAGGCGAGCTGACTGCTCCATTGCACAGCGGGGATACCGGTCCCGGTAACACCAAAGTGCAAATCCTTCACCTGCGCTCGCACCCCAGTGGGCAACAGAGCGACATCACTATCGAGTGTGACCTCAGTGAGCTGCAACTCCTTACCATCAGCAAGCCGCACGAAAACCTGACCGTTTTCGATGGTCAAATGAGGAAGCAGGATGGCCGGTAAAAACGACGTTGAGGTCGATTCCTGCCCGGGTTCCGCAGGTTTCATCAGGCGCAAGACATTCCAGCCCGCCTTTGGGTCTTGGACAACCCGGATGACTGGGTCTGTCAACGTCACGTTCACCACTTGCAGCGACGAAGTACGCACCACAGACACCAGTTGTTGCAAGACATTCATCGTTACCTTTCCCTGGGTCAGGGAGAGTACGTCCATTCCATCTTTGCGAACAGACAAGCGATGAATGTCCACCCCCTGCCAGAGAGATCCCTTGACGTCTTCAATGTCAATCGTCACGTCAGCGTCAAGCGAAGCGCGCAGGACAGTCAGCAACTCGTCGTGGAGCAGTTGTTGAAAATGAGAAGTGCGCGTGTACGCCACAACGCCAATGGCGAGCAACAGTAGCAGCGCAACTATCCCTACCCCGAGCCAAGTAGCAAAGCGTAACAATCGTCGAAAAAATCGAGAGAAGTTCACTATGTGTTCCGCTCCTCGTTCAGAAAAACTGCCCGATACTGAAATGCACCTGCCAGGCTTGATCCCTGCGTGGCGGATCGAACGGAAAGCCCAACGCTAAGAGCACTGGCCCCACTGGCGTGGTATAGAGGACGCCGAATCCAGTCGCGAACTTGAGGTTATCAATGGGGACGTCATACGAACGCAACGATACTTGACCAAAATCAAGAAAGAGGATGCCGCCAAACTTCTCAGTGAACTGATAGCGCAATTCGAGAGAACCCTCGATGAGACTTCGTCCGCCGATCGGATCATTAGACGCCGAAATCGGCCCCAACCGATGACGGTCGTAACCTCGCACGCTATTGATGCCGCCGGCGTAAAAACGTTCAAAGAGAGGAATTTCATCACTCTTTCCGGAAGGATCCGCAAATCCCAACTTCAGTCGACCGGCAAGCACAGTGCGAGGCGCAATGAGATGATATCGTCGCACTTCTCCTTGCATCTTAATAAATTCAAAGTCGCCGCCCAGCGGGCCGCCCACTTTTTCAATAGAAAACAAGACGCGCCCGCCACGAGTCGGGTTGAGAGGATCATCGGTAGTATTCCACGTCAAGCCCGTGGAGAGGCCAGAGAGCACTCCTTTTCGTTGAAAATCTGTCAATGCTTGCACCGTCGCTTCAGGGACTTTATTCAGGTGATCGTACTCCAGTCGATAAGCGACGAAACCAGTGAGATGTCGAGTAAAATCTCGCTCAAAGCGCGGTTGTATTCTGGTCATGTTTAAGAGATAGCCAGGTTCGTCCAGTTGTTGCGGTGAAATAGTGAGCGAGAAACGATTGTCTCGCCCGAACACGTGCGGTTGCAGAAAGTTCAGTTCAATGGTGCGCACGAGCGAGGAGACCCGCACCTGCACGTCAAGTTTGCGCCCATCGCCCAACCAGTTGTTATGTTTCCAACGCACCTGGGCGCGGACCTGATCTTCTGTACCATAACCAATGCCTGCCTGCCATTCACGGAACGGCTTTTCACTCACCTTCACCCGCATAGGAATGATGCTGGGGTCGCTGGGCGAATCCTCTTCGAGAAAACGAACGACGCCAAAAAGATCAAGTTTCAGCAGATTTTTCCGCGACTCGTTAATCTCAGTGCTAGAGAAGGGCTCTCCAGCTTTGTAGGTCAGCTCGCGTGACACGATCTTCGGATCCACCAATTGAGTCCCTTCAACGGTTGTTTCCCCGAACACCGTCGAAGGTCCAGCTTCAACCGTATAACTCACCTCTACTGCATGTTGCTCGACAATAACGGTAGCTTTTCGCGTGACCACTGCGCGTCCGTAATGGAGATCAAGAAATCGCGCTTTGATTTTGCTTTCCGCTTCTAGGTAATGTTCTTCAGTAAATATGCTTCCCTTACTGAGAGGGAGTTCAGAGCGTAACGCCTCAAGGGTCGGAGCCAAAGCAGGCTCATCAGTTACCTGAAGGGTGACCTGCGAAACCTGCACGGGTTCTCCTTCGTTCACAGTGATGTGTACAGTGACTCGGTCCTGTTTGTCGTCCGCTTGTAAATCATACGATACTTGCGCTTCATAATATCCCTGGGCTCGATAAAAACGCTGCAGCCGCTCGATGTCAGTCTTGAACGCCACCGGATCGAAGCGCGGGCGCGACCGCCACGGGATGTACCACGCTCGGGTCGTCGTCACCATATCACCGCGCAGCTGGGAGGTAGAGAAATTACTGTTCCCCGAGATTTCCACCGCAGCCGTCACCCAGTCTTTATCTGGATCTAAGTCGTCGACTTGCAGCGCAGAGACAGGCGCCCAAATGAATAGCACGAAGATAGCAATGAGGAGTATTCCCCCACTCCACTGGAGGTGTCGCCTGAGAGATTGACATTTCACAAAAGGAAAGCGCCTCAACCGACCCATAGACAACACCTCTCGTCAACCACTCCTGATCTGAGCGTTCGTCCTCTTTGTTGCTTCTTCCTCTCTTTCATTTCTAAACTGTCTTTTTTCTTCATGCCATACGGCGCGTACACAAAAGCGACAGAGTCCCTTGACCTTTGCAATATAGAGATGGTACCGGGAGGACAACAAAACGCTACAGAAAAACGGCGGAGTATAAAAAAGTAAGAAAAAAAGGAGGGGTCATGGCGACGGATCTCACACGTTTAGATGCAACTGCCCAAGCAGAGCTCGTACGCAAAGGCGAAGTCACTCCACTCGAACTCGTCGATGCTGCGATCGCTCGTATTGAAAAAGTCAATCCAAAACTCAATGCCATTATTACACCGCTTTTTGAAAAGGCCCGCACACAGGCGAGAAGCTCCGCCTTGCCCTCTGGTCCCTTTCACGGCGTACCGTTTCTCTTGAAGGATTTGGCCTGCGCCACCGCTGGGGACCCCATCCACAGCGGCATGCGCGTATTGAAGGAGGCTCGCTATGTGGCGCCGCATGACACCTATCTGGCGGCCAAGTTCGTTGCCGCTGGATTCATCTGTGTTGGTAAGACCAATACACCAGAGTTGGGGCTGGTTCCCACCACCGAACCTGCAGCCTACGGCGCATCGAGAAATCCTTGGAATCTCAATCATTCAACCGGAGGATCAAGCGGCGGCTCGGCTGCCGCAGTCGCCGCAGGTCTCGCGCCAGTCGGCCATGCCAATGATGGCGGCGGCTCCATTCGCGTACCCGCCAGCGAGTGCGGTCTCATCGGCCTCAAGCCGTCTCGGGGGCGCGTGTCGCTCGGTCCCGATGTCGGCGAAATGTGGCAAGGCTTCGCTATCGAAGGCGTTGTCACCCGCTCGGTCCGTGACACAGCAAGCATCCTCGACGCCATCGCCGGGAATATGCCTGGCGATCCGTATGCGTCGCCGCCGCAACAACGACCGTTCATCCAAGAGGTTGGGGCCAACCCAGGCAAGCTCCGCATTGGATTCATGAAACGCGCGCCCCAAGGCAACGCCCCACTCCACGCGGATTGTGTCGCCGCCGTCGAAGCAACAGCGCACGCGTTAGCTGCACTTGGTCACAATGTAGAGGAGGCGCACCCTGCGGCCTTAGATGAGGCGGAATTCTTGCGGCATTTTGCCAGTGTGGTCACGGCGCACGCTTCTGTGGCGCTAGAGCAAATCGGACAATTACTTGGTCGTACGCTCACCGAAAATGACGTTGAGCCGTGGACCTGGGCGAATGCTGAACGCGGGCACAAGTGCTCAGCCGGTCAGTATCTCGTCGCACTGAATTGGCTACAAACGTGGTCTCGTCGCATCGCACAGTGGTGGGCGAATGGGTTCGATCTCTTGCTCACCCCAACCATGGGAACGCCGCCGCCGCTTTTGGGAGAGTTAGTCGCCACGAGAGAGACGGTGAGGCTCGTTGCTAAACGTATATACGGATTAATGCAGTTTACTCCACAGTTCAATATCACCGGACAACCAGCGGTTTCGCTGCCGCTCCACTGGAATGCCGCTGGACTGCCAATTGGCGTTCAACTGGTTGGGGCGCTCGGACAAGAAGCTCTGCTCATTCAGGTTGCGGCGCAGCTTGAGCGGGCGTGTCCGTGGAAAGATAACTGGCCGCAAGTGTAGTCATGTTTACCTCCACCCGGCGATCAATCGCCAGGCTACAGGGCAACGCCTGGTAAACCAGGCTTCAAAACGTCAGACTTCCTCCTTCAAGCTGGCTTCAGCCAGCGTCGCTTCGTAGCCCGGAGTCTTTAGCTCCGGGCAGAAGTGAGGGCGTACTAGGTTTTTCAACAATATATTCACCGTCGGGCGGACGAGGAAGGCTTGTTGGTGCAAAGTATGCCTCGGTCGACCCAACTTCGCTCATCCTTGCCGGAGTCGAGACAATAATTGCTCATCCACCTTGCGCTTCACTGTCCGCCGGTCGAGTTGTAGCCGGCGAGCAGTTTCTTCGTAACTGCCAGTGTGGACATAGACAGTCGTGCAATAATGTTGCAACACCTGATCCGCTGTCAGTGCTCCGTTCGCGAAGGCGTCCATAAATTCGTCATGCGGCGAACGCGCCCTCCGTACAGGTGAAGGGCGATATTCTTGCCGCACCAACACATTCCGTAAACATTGCTCCAGCTCACGAATGTTTCCTGGCCAGGTATAATTGACGCCGAGATGGTCGAGAATCCAACTCTCGACTTCATGCGCGAGCGCCTCGGCCTCTTCGTCCACGACACGACGCGCAATAAAAATCAGTAACTCTCGCAGAACTCCAGGAGTCTCTTGAAGTTGCTCTTGTAAAGAAGGCGTGGTGATCATGTCGGAACATAAGCGGTAATAAAAATCTTGCCGGAACTGTCCCTCCTGCATGGCCTGGATAAGATCTCGGTTTGTCGCGGCAATCAATTTACCACGAAACTGCCGTTCCGCCGTGTCGCCCAGTGGTTGAAACGTCCGCGTCTGCAACACGCGCAACAGCTTCACCTGAATCGAGGCGTCCAAATCGCCGATCTCATCCAAGAAAACGGACCCGCGTGGGGGGCACACTTCTAACCAGCCGCGTCGCTCTTGCAGCGCCCCGGTGAAAGCGCCGCGCCGATGGCCAAAGAGTTCGGATTCGATGAGCGTGGAGGGCAACGCCGACAGGTTGATCGCGTAAAAAGACGCGGCAAAATCTTCGGTAAAGGTTAGCGTCTTTGCATCAAAGGGAATATAGCGAGACAAGCCAATAGCCTTCGCGACCAGTTCTTTGCCAGTGCCAGACGGGCCCCGAACCAAAGTGGTGAAATCGGCCATCTTTTCATACAGCACACGACGATAGCGACGCATGTCGTGAGTAAAGATGGATTGCCACACGGCGGCCCGCAGACGCGCCGCCACTAAAGAGCTGCCAACGATTGACTCGATGATATGATGAAAGGCGCGACGGACCTGAAAGAAACAGGCAAAGAGGTGAGGAGCGTCTGTCAACGACAGCAACTGACGCCCGGACAGCAGAAAGAACTCCTCCCAGTCATGGAAGAACTCGTTGTAAAAAGCGTAGCGTCCTTGCGTGCGCTTTTGGCGCGCGGCCTGAAGAATCATTTCGTAAAAGCGATCTGCATAACGAGTAAACAGGAGCAAGAGCACGGCATCCTCATAGAGCTGGAGGTCTTGTTCATTGGCTGTGGCTCCACGTTCGAGGCGTTCGCGCAAAGCTCCAACCAACGTTTCCACTCGTCTGGCGACACGCTCGGCGTTGGCGCGGGGCGCGTCTGGGGCGTCAACTTGCATGCTCCAGACAGGCTCTCCTTCGACAAAGTCGTCTCCCAAAATCGTGCGCTCATGGTCTACTCGCTCGGGCAAGAACGGATTACAATACCCGAGCTTAGACATGGCCTGCAGCAAAGTGCGTTCGTGGGTAGTCAAAAAAATCATAGAAAATCGATATCTTGAGGATTGCGTCGTTTGTTAAATCAATAAGCCCTTAATCCAATTGATGAGACATTGTATGCTCAGCCGCTTGCATTTAATGTACGTTCACAAATCCATTATGACCAGTGTCCTCATATGTTCTCACGGGTAAGTCCTTGATTTCCAACGCTGTAGAGGGAAACCGGCGTCTCTGGCATATCGCTTGCGCTTAGAACGGTATCATATACTCAGGAGAGGAAGAGGAACGAACCCTATGGCAAACGCGCAATTGGCAAACGCAGAGGCAGTGAGCTCCTACGAGCAACGAACCCCAAAACGCCCCCTCGCCTCCGCGATTTCCGGTCTGCTTGTCGCTCAGTTTCTCGGCTCTTTCAATGACAACTTCTTCAAAATCGTGCTGTCGATGTTTGCCGTAGACGCGGCGGGAGACTCCGGCGGCAGCGCGTTATCCCTCATCGGCGCCATTTTCATTTTCCCGTTTTTGTTGTTTTCAGGATATGCTGGACATGTCTCTGATGTATACAGCAAACGCACCGTGCTCATCTCTACGAAAGTTCTTGAAATAGTCACTATGAGCGTCGGGTTCGTAGCGTTTCTCTCCGGGCAGTTTTCCTTCCTCCTCGTAGTCCTTTTTCTGTTAGCCTTGCAAGCCACGTTCTTTAGTCCAGCCAAATATGGCATCCTCCCTGAGTTGGTAGAGACCAAGGACCTCTCCCGAGCAAACGGGTTGTTGGAAATGAGCAATTTTCTCGCGATCATTCTCGGCACCTCGCTCGGCAGCGTCCTCTTTGCAACCTGGAAAGACCGGCTCAGTCTTATTGGGTTGGTGACCATCGTGCTCGCCGTCGCAGGAGCTGGCGCTAGCTTGTCTATCCCCAAGGTGCCACCCTCCGGCTCTCGCAAAACGCTCCAGCTCAATCCTTTCAGCGAGATCGCAAGCGGACTGCAACGCTTACGCCCGGACCATACGCTGTGGATGACGGTGATCGGCATTTCTTACTTTTGGTTCCTCGGCGCGCTGTTCCAAATGGACATCATTCTTTTTGGTAAAGAGGTCATGAAACTTGATGACCTGCATGTGGGCTTGCTGGGCTCGTTTCTCGCTATCGGTATCGGTACAGGCAGCGTTGCCGCTGGTCGACTCTCTGGTGAAAAAGTAGAATTGGGCTTGGCGCCTTTGGGTTCTCTTGGCATGGGCCTCTTTTCTCTCTTGCTCGCCCACTCCTCCGCCTCGTACCCGCTTGTAGCCGTGGCCCTTGTCCTCTTAGGGTTCTCCGGCGGGCTGTTTATTGTTCCTTTAAACGCGTTGCTGCAACAAAAAAGCGGACAGGAAGAAAAGGGGCGACTCCTGGCCACCAATAATTTTCTCAATACGGTGGGAATTCTCCTGGCTTCGGCTGTCTTGTGGCTCTTCCGGGATCAGTTGCTCATTCAAGCGGACCGCATCGTCTTGATCTTTGGACTGCTCACCCTGGTAACGACTGTCTACATCTTACGCACGCTTCCCGAGTTCCTCATCCGCTTCTGCCTATGGTTGTTTACCCATACGGTGTACAAGATCCGCATCATCGGCAACACCCATGTGCCGGCGCGAGGTCCAGCGCTATTGATCTGCAATCATATGTCATTTGTAGATGGGTTGCTGGTTGCCGCTTGCATCCAGCGCTTTATCCGTTTCCTAGTCTACAGACCCATATACGAACACAAGGCGCTCAATTGGTTTATGCGGCTGGTGAAGGCCATCCCTGTGGCCGGCGGAAACCCCAAAGCTGTCCTGGAGTCGATCGAGCGCGCCCGCGAAGAGCTGCAACAGGGACATATTGTTTGTATATTCGCTGAAGGCGCGATTACGCGCACCGGCAACCTGCTACCCTTCAAGCGGGGGTTTGAGCGAATCGTGAAGGACTTAGCGGTTCCGGTCATTCCCGTACATTTAGACCGGCTGTGGGGCAGTATTTTTAGTTTCAAAGAGGGAAAATTTTTCTGGAAATGGCCTCGGCGGATTCCGTACCCTGTCACAGTCTCTTTCTCTCCCCCATTACCGGCGACCACCAAAGCAGAAACCGTGCGACAGGTCATCGCCGCATTGGGCAGCGAAGCAGTAGAACACCGACGCATCAAGCGCGATCTTCTCCACTCGCGGTTTATCCGCACGGCCAAGAGACGTTGGTTCGGATCTTGTATGACCGATTCAACGGGACAGACCCTGACCTATGGAAAGACTCTGATCGCGAGCCTGTTGTTGGCGCGTTGGCTGAGTCGTCAGCGACCAGACGATTCCATGATCGGCCTTATGCTTCCCGCTTCTGTCGCCGGAGCGCTCGCCAATCTTGCCGTTTCGCTTGCAGGTAAGGTTTCGGTCAATCTGAATTTTACCGTCGGACGACAAGCGCTAACTGCGGCGCTCGAACAATGCAAAATCCGCACGATTCTCACCTCGCGCACCTTTCTGAAAAAAGCGCAAATCGAAGAACTGGATGGCATGGTCTACGTTGAAGACATCGTGTCAGGTATTTCTTCTTTGCAAAAGATCCTGATTGGACTGCTCGCGTTTCTCACTCCTTCCTTCGTACTTCAGTTCTGGCGCCGACAAAAAGACCAAACGTCGGAGTCACTTGCAACCGTCGTGTTTTCAAGCGGCAGCACCGGCGTTCCGAAGGGCGTCATGCTGTCGCATCATAATGTCCTATCCAATGTTGAAGCGATTCAGCAAATCTTCACCACTACCGACCAAGACTGTCTCATGGGCATACTGCCTTTCTTCCACTCATTCGGTTTCACCGGCACGCTCTGGTTGCCGCTTATTGCGGGCTGGCGGGTCGTATATCACCCCAACCCGCTCGACGCGAAGACCATTGGAGAAATGGTGAAAACACACAAAGCGACAATTCTTATCAGTACGCCAACATTCTATACGACGTATTTACGGAAATGCTCGCCTGAAGAGTTCGCCTCCTTACGCTACGCCATTGCAGGAGCGGAAAGACTGCGCCCTACCCTGGCGCGCGCCTTCAAAGAAAAGTATAGCATTGATCTGCTCGAAGGCTACGGTTGCACTGAAATGGCCCCGGTTGTCTCGGTCAACATCCCTGACGTGGACTCGACGGAGCCGCGCCAAATCGGCTTCAAGGCAGGAACTGTCGGTCATCCGTTGCCAGGAGTCGTCGCAAAAATCGTCAATCAAGAATCAGGTCAGTCTCTTACCTACGGACAAGAAGGGCTCCTATTGGTGAAGGGGCCCAACCGTATGCTCGGCTATCTGGGGCAACCGGAAAAGACTGCGGAAGTCCTACGCGACGATTGGTATGTGACCGGCGATATGGCCAGTCTGGACGACGACGGGTTCATCCACATCACTGATCGGCTGACGCGCTTCAGCAAGATCGGCGGAGAGATGGTCCCGCATCTGCGTATCGAAGACGCGCTCAGTCAGGTGCTGGGCGAAGCGCAATGCCTCGTCACCGGCGTCCCTGACGAAAATAAGGGAGAACGTCTCGTTGTTCTCCACACGCACGAAAACATGACTGCGGAGGCGCTGTGGAATCATCTTCATCAGACGGACCTGCCGCGTCTGTGGATTCCTAAAAGAGAACATTTCTACTCCGTGGAGTCATTGCCGAGGCTGGGCACGGGCAAAGTTGATTTACGCGCCGCAAAGGCTGTCGCGATGACGATGGTGGGAATGGGGGCAGAGCGAGTTAGTTAAAGTAAAACTCTCTCTACACGACCTCGCACCCAGGCTCTGCCTGGGTGCGAAAAAGGAAATGGGGAATCACCATGCAGTGCCCTGTCTGTTCAACATTCGCACCCTTGAATGCTCCTAAGTGTCCACGTTGCGGACTCGATCTCACTCCCTTGTGGTCCTTGGATAAAATGAAACGTGACTGGCAACAAGCCAAGGAGGAGTTCTCAGCACGGCTCAACCGCTTGCAGGACCAATTTGATTCGCTCGAAACCCTTATTACCGGCACAATAGTTGAAAAAGCGAGCCCTTCGTCTCCGCAACCCCAAAGCCCCTTACCCGCAGAGCCACCTCAATCTCCTTCTGATTCATTAGGGTCCCCAGTGCGAGTAGAACCCATGCAGGATAGGTCTCAGACGTCGTCCGCGCCGCCTTTTACGCCAGCTACCTCCTTACTTGATTCCTTGCCGTCGATGGACTGGATGGGCGAAGTCCAGTTTGGGCAGAAGTGGCTGTTACTCGTCGGTATTGCAATTACGGTCCTCGGCCTCGGCTTTTTTCTGAAGTATGCATTTGAACAAAACTGGGTCGGTCCAGCGGGCCGCGTTGCGTTGGCCTATCTCGCAGCAGCCGGATTCCTTGGCGTTGGCGAATCCGCCAGACGGAGAGGCATAGTCCCTTTTGGGTTGTATCTGGTGGGCGGCGGCATTGCCGCGCTCTATCTCACGACCTTTGCTGCAAGCCAAATCTATGAACTCATTGGTCAAGCCCCAGCGTTCGGGTTTATGATTCTCGTAACGATCCTGGCCGGCGGGCTCGCTCTTTTATACGATGTGATGTGGTTGTCGATCGTGGGACTCATCGGAGGATTTCTCACTCCAGTGCTGCTCAGCACGGATCAAGATCATCAAATCGCCCTTATGTTATACATGACAATGTTAAACGCAGGCATTTTAACCCTTGCCGCCTTTAAGCGTTGGACCGTGTTGAACTATCTGGGGTTCGGTTGTACGTGGCTGCTTTTCTCCGGATGGTACATCGCTCACTACGCCGACGAGAAATTTTGGCCAACGACTTTTTTCTTGCACCTCTTCTTTCTTACCTACGCCTTCGTTCCCTTCGTGTATTACCTCGTGCGCGCACGCCAGGAAAAGATGACCGGCTTCGCTATTATGACGCCGAATGCTTTTATCGCGTTAGGATTCTCCTACCTCACCATTCTAGAGCACACGACCCTGCCGTTCCTCGGTATCGTCACCTTGGCCTATGCGGGGATTTTCTTCTGGATGGCGAATTACGTCTACCAACAAAACCGAGAGAACCCAGATCCCTTCATCCTGCTGCTCGTGCAAGGACTCCTTTTTCTTCTCCTTACGGTCCCGGTTTTGTTTTCAGGCCACTGGATTACCGTCTTCTGGGCCCTTCAAGCCGGCGTGCTGCTATGGGCCGCGCTCCAGTTGCAACACCGCTGGCTGTACCAGAGCGTTGCGCTGCTGCTGATCTTAACGGTAGGCAAATTTCTTCTTTACGATTATGACGAGGTTTTCACCTTTCGCTTATCCTACCTGTACTACGCCGAGGGATTCTCCTGGTTATTGCTCGAACGCTGGCTCACCAGCGTGGTCGTACTCGGCGTTCTCTTTCGCTCCGCGCAAATGTTGACAACGGCTCCAGCTTCCGCCCTCCAAGGTTGGACCAAGACAGGCGCCGCTACACTCTGGCGCGCCTTTGCGATCTTGCTATTTCTCGTTCTGAACTTTGAGGTGGCGGGCTTCTTTTACGATTACGCGTCACAGGCTCGTTTCGCCGCCGTCTCGGTATTGTGGACGTTGTTCGCCGCCTCCCTTATGGCGCTGGGGTTCAGGTCCTCTCAACCATTCCTCCGACAGTGCGCTTTGGGTCTTTTTGCTTTCACCATTCTCAAGGTCTTTTTCTGGGACATGGCGAACGCCAGCACGCCTTTTCGTATCGTTTCGTTTATCGTCCTGGGGCTCATATTGATCGGCGCTTCCTATTTGTACTACCACTATCGAGAGCGCCTCCTCTCTTCAGCCTCCGACAAGGAGGCGGCATCGTGACACGCTATACTACTGTGTTCTGCCTCACTATCTATACAACTCTTTGGGCAGGCGTAGTAAACGCTGCGGCAAAGCCTTCTGAGTTCCGTTTCTTCGCAGCGATCGAAGGCCAATTGACCCCCAACGCCCCCGTCCGCTTGCCCCTTCCGGGTGCAATCATCGCCGAAACCTCCCGTCACTTTTCTGACTTGCGTCTCTTCGATGATGTCGACAGAGAGACTCCTTATGTAATCTATGAACAAAACGTCCCGCCGCGCACCAGCTTTACCTTCAACGTACTCTCCTACAACCGCGGCGAAAGTAAAGAAGAAATCGTGCTTGAGCGTCCGCCCGACACCGCCACATGCCAAGAAATCGTCTTTTTCACCGCCACCCGCAATTTCAAAAAGTCTGTGGAAGTACAAGCGAGTGATGACCTCGTCGCCTGGCGAAATATCGCGACCGATGAGATCTTTGACTTCTCGTCACAAATCGATTTGCGAAAAACAACAATCAACTTACCGGAAGTGAATGTGGCCTATCTGAAAATTCTGCTCCAAGACGACGTAGCGCCAACGACGAGCAAACCAGAAATGCGTGTATCTTCCGACGGATGGGAGGTGCTTGTTCAAGGAGCACAAACAAAAGAGTTCCACATTGACCGTGTCGAGGGCCACTCCGGCGCCACGCCATCTACAGCGCAAGTCTTCGATCACATACAGCTCACCAATCTCGATGTTACGACTGACAAAGAAGGCAACACCATCGTCCGTCTGGGGCGGGCGAATCTACCAGCGACAGCTATCACCTTAACAGTTGAGAATGGGTACTATTATCGCCGGGTTTCATTGTGGGCGGCGGACACGGACTCGGAGGAAGCGTATCGACAAGTGGCCGATGGGTTCGTCTACAAAATTCCCGGGATGAACAAGCCGGAAGATACGCTTCATTATGATCAAGCGCAAAGACCATTTCTGCGACTGAAAATTGTCAACGGCGACAACCCGCCGCTACGTCTGCAACAGGTCGAAGTTGCCTGGGGGCGACGGTATCTGTACTTTATTCCCGAAGCGGAGCGACACTATCTATTTTACTTTGGCAATGATCACATAGCTCCGCCAGACTATGAATTGAAAAACGTACTCCCCACCTCGCTTGCTGCTCTACCGTATATAGAACTGTCGACCGGCGCGATGCAACGCAATCCCACCTATCACCCATCTTTGGCTCGGAGCACGCAAGAACAGATTGAGAGAGCCCTGCTCGTCAGTGTGGTGCTTCTGCTTTCTGGCGTTATGGGGGTTTGGGTGTACCGGCTGATGAAGAACTTGCAGGTGCGACCCAAGGACGGATAAAAGCAGTTTGCCTGAAGCTGCTTTTGACAACCTCGCTCCCAGGCTCTGCAGAGTGTGCCACGGCTGGCTTGTCCAGCCGTGCATTGTCTTTTTCGGGGGAATAACAGGGTGCTCCCCTCCTCTTCTTATCGAAACGCTGGGATCACCTTGCTCGCAAACAATTCGAGGTGCGGCTGAATCCAGCTCGGCGGCAGCCCCGGCGGCAATGTCCATGCATAGAAATTCGTGAGCGGGGCGGCGGCCGTACAATCGCGAATGAGCTTAATGCACGTATCGACATCGACTACTGTCAACATTCCCGTCTCACGCAAATGCGCGCGGTCGCGCAGAATAGGGAAAAGTGGCATCCCTGCTTTCGCCGACCATTCAGCATAGGCATTCACCTGATAAAGGACGTGGTCTGCTGCTTCGTTCCAGGTCTTTTCCGGGTCCGTGGAAGGAATGAGCCAGAACATACCGCCAGCAATTCTGAGATTCGTAGTCGGCTTGCCAATTTTCTCCAGTTCGGCCACATAACGATCGTACAGCTCTTTGGTAATACTGACACCAATATAGCCGTCGCCATACTTTGCGGCGCGGCGAATTGCCGGCGCCGTAAATCCGCCCACCCACAGCGGCGGCCGCGGTTTTTGAATTGGCTCAGGCGTCAGCTTGGCTTTATTCACCTCGAAATACCGGCCCTTGAACGTTAGGGTTTCCCCTTCCCAGAGCCGACGAATAATTTCCAGCCCTTCATTCGTGCGCCCACCTCGCTCTTTACTAGAGACCGCGAACCCTTCAAACTCCTCAACCTTGTAGCCTGCCCCAACGCCAAGCTCGAAACGGCCGCCGGAGATCACATCGACCGTGGCTCCGTCTTCAGCCAAGCGGATGGGATTGTGAAAAGGCATCAGCATGACGCTGGTGCCAATGCGAATCTTCTTCGTTCGGGCGGCAATCGCGGCGGCAATGGGCAGCAATGAGGGGGAATACCCATCCTCGATGAAGTGATGCTCGGAGAGCCAGATATCCTCGAACCCGTTCTGTTCGCCCCACACGATTTGGTCAAAGATTTCGCTATACAGTTGATCGTACGGACGTTTCCACGCCGGCGGGTTGCGGAAATCATACCACAGGCCAAAGCGTAGTTTTGGATTTGTGCTCATAAACCTCGACTCCTTTGCGTGAGACTGTAAACGTCCCCTAGCATTTGTCACGGCAAGCTGTAGGAGACAAGAACCCTGGCATCGAACGAAGCGGCTTCACCCAAAAGCGGCGGCTTGGTCTTTGATGGTGAGAGGTTCTTCTTGCCCTGAAAGAGCTGCAAGGGTAAAGAATCCCCATGCCGTGTGCAAGCTGCGGATTTGAAAATCCCGAGGGAATGAAATTCTGCGAGGAGTGCGGCGCAAAGCTAGTGCGGGCCTGTCCCAGTTGTGGACACGTGGTGAACCCCACCGCCAAGTTTTGTGGAGAATGTGGAGTCGCCCTCCCCACTCAACCTCAACCCCAAGTTCCAGGTTCCAAGTCCCAGGTTCCAAGTCCCCAATCCCTAACACCTAACACCCAACACCTAGCGCCTCACTCTCAATCTCCAGTGGCATATACGCCTCTTCACTTGGCAGAGCGAATTCGAGCCGAACAAGCGGCGCTGGAATCCCGGGGGGCTGCCGAGGGGGAACGGTACTACGAAGCCGAGTTGTACCGTCTCAAAGGCGAGCTGATGCTGCAAAAAGAGTTCAACGTTCAAGGTTTAACGTTCAACGTTGCCAGCACCCAATCCCTAATCCCTTACTCCCAAGCACAGGCGGAAGCCGAAGCCTACTTTCTCAAAGCTATCGACGTCGCGCAACGCCAACAGGCCAAGTCGCTCGAACTCCGCGCCACGGTCAGCCTCACCCGCCTGTGGCAGCAGCAGGGTAAGCGCCACGAAGCTCACCGCACGTTGTCCACAATTTACAATTGGTTCACTGAAGGATTCGACACGAAAGACCTGCAAGAGGCGAAAGCACTACTGGAGGAACTAAAGGAAAGTCGATAAGGCCTTTGAGTTAGTTCAATTTTTAGGCTAATTTTAGTCTGTGATTAAACTAAACATTCATGAAGCGAAGACTCATCTTTCGCGTTACCTCAAACACTTGGAGGCCGGAGAAACCATTCTGCTTTGTCGACATAACGTTCCCATAGCTGAGAGCTGTCCCTTACCCCACAACGCACCACTCCTCGCCCTCTTGGTACGGCCAAAGGCAAGGTCAAAGTGCCGCCAGAGTTCTTCGAACCTCTGCCTGAAGAACTTTTGCGTGCGTTTGAGGGGCACGAATCATGAAAGCTCCTGTTGGTACTCGCACGTTCTTGTGAATAACTGACGATGCTCCCGATAAATGATTGAATTCTTCCGCAAACCATCTCTATGACATCTCAGCATTACATTCGTCTACCCGACACTGTGCGTCCCTTGCACGCCATTGCCTTCGATCTGGACAGCACCTTGACACGTCCGTACCTCGACTTCAGAAAGCTGCGTCAACAACTGAACCTGCCGGAAGGCGACATTCTCAAATGGTTGTCGCAACTGCCTCCGTCAGAAATGGCGAGCGCCCAAGCGCTCATTGAAGCGTTTGAGCAAGACGGCGTGGAAAATGTCGCATGGAACGATGGGGCGCAGGAAACGTTCGAGACGGTGCGCAAAATGGGCCTACCTTTAGCGATTGTCACCCGCAACAGTCGGGCTTCACTTGTGGCGGCGTGTCAACAATTGACCATCACAGTTGACGTGCTCGTGGCGCGGGACGATGCACCGCCAAAGCCCGACCCGGCCTGCATCCATCACACAGCCTTGCAGCTGGGCGTACCAGTCGCTCACCTCCTGATAGTGGGAGACTATCGACATGACATCGATGCTGGACGCACCGCTGGCGCAATGACCGCGCTTCTCACCAATGGACAGCTTCCCCCATGGGCGGCTGAAGTACGAGCGGATTTAACAATTGCTCGAATTGACGAGTTATTGCAATATCTCGCCGTAGAAAGATAATGGTGAAACCATTATCCTTAAACGCTTCCCCGCAGCCTGTGGCGACCAGCTGCGAAGAGTGGCGCGGTCCCTCAAACAAGAATTGGCTGTGTACCGTCTCGTTCTCAAAGACCCTCGCACTCCGAGGCTGCCAAAGCTTCTTCTTAGCCTCGCCGTCGGGTATGCGTTGCTGCCGTTCGATCTCATCCCTGACTTTATTCCCGTCATTGGTCAGCTAGATGACTTACTCATTGTACCGGGGCTTATTATCTTAGCGCTGAAGTTGATCCCGCCGGAAGTTGTGGCGGATTGCCGCCGCGCGGTGGACTAGCCCCTCGGTTCTCTTTTCCTATACAAAGAACTGATCGCATTACATTAGCTGAGGAGTATGAGCATGTTACGCGGCGTCTATGCGGCATTAATTACGCCTTTTGATAAACGTGAAAACATTGATGAAAAAGCGTGTGAAACCATTATCAATTGGACTATCAACAAAGGCGTCACCGGCGTCTTTACGGTTAGCAGCACGGGCGAGTCCTGGGCGCTGAGCTTCGAGGAGAAGGTCCGTTTGTTTCAACTGACGGTGTCGGTCACGCGCAAGCGCACTCCAGTAATTGCCGGGGTCGGGGCGCCGTCAACGCGCGAAGCGATCCGTCTCGCGGAGGAAGCACAGAAAGCTGGAGTGGATTATCTATGCGCCGCGCCGCCCAGTTTTGTCCGTCCAAACCAAGAAGAGATGACAGCGCATTTCGAGGCGATTGCCCGAGCAGCCAGTGTTCCTCTGATTCTCTACAATATCCCCATGTTGGCGGGAAACGTCCTCGGCGTCCCTGCGGTGAAATCCTTGATGGGGCGGATGCCGCAAATTGTCGGCATCAAGGACAGCGGTGGAGACTTGACAGTGTTTAATGACCTTCTGATCGGACGCCGCGCGGATTTCGGCGTCGTCACGGGCATCGATACGCTGGTCCTGCCTGGACTGCTGGCCGGCAGCCAGGGAGCGATTCTCGGCAGCGCCAATGTCTGTCCGGAATTATCACTCGAAGTGTTCCATTTGTTTAACGCCGGCCGCTGGGAAGATGCTTGGAAAGTGCAGAATCGTCTCACGCGGTTCTGGTTAGCCATGGGCTTGGGCTCGTTTCCGGCGCCGGTGAAGGCTGCGATGGAACTCATTGGGCTGCCGGCTGGAGCGCCGCGCGCTCCTATCGCCCCGCTTGACGCTGAGCGACGCGACGCGCTGAAGCGGGAATTGCAAGCAATGGAAGTCTTGTCCTGAACTATGCAGGTCTGCCATTCTGGGGCTCCTTCGGTTTTGCTTAGGATAAACTCTGGCTAAAGAATCTCATTAGACAGCATCGTTTCCAGAGATTCTTCACCGCCGCTCCACCCTCGCTCAGCATGACAAGGAGCGTCTATTCTTTTTCAAGTTGAACCATTGCTTTCTGCTGTCCGCTTGCTATTGTAAGCAAATTCAGCTAGCTCGAAACTCTATGACAAGCAAGAACACAGATCCTTACGTAAGTCTCGGTGAGTTTATCAAACGTCAGCGTGAGCTGGCCCAGTTGTCCGTTCGCCAACTTGCCGACATCTGCGGGATTTCCAATCCCTATCTCAGCCAAATCGAGCGCGGCCTGCGGATGCCCAGCAGCATGATTTTACAATCGTTAGCGAAAGGGCTGCGGCTCTCGGCGGAAACGTTGTACGCGCAAGCAGGCATTCTCGATCCTCAAGATATGGAAGAAAGCGATGTAGTGAAATCAGTCATGCGCGACCCGCATATTTCGGTGCGTCAACGAGAAATGCTCATCGACATGTACCGTTCATTTCGTAAAGTGAATGAAACAGAAGGAGCCTCCTAGAATCCCAACTTTTGTCATCTACGTGACAGAATACCGACGGCGAACGCTTGCAAAAATTAGCGATCTCAGCTAGCATAGACTGATCAACGGCGAAGAGCGCCGCAACTCGAAGGGAGACCGCAATCATGGCCGAGAACACGATGTTCAATAACCCATTCACAAAAATGTTCGGCGAACTCAACGCCCCATGGTGTGACGCAATGAAGCAGGCTGCGGAGCAATACATTAACAACAGTGAAAAATGGGCGAAGCAATCGCTCAAGTGGAATGAGAAAGCCACGGAATGGGCTAACGCGACGCCGCTTGCTTCCTTGTTTGAGACCCAACGGCTCATCGCGAAGCAAACAGTGGAGATGTCGGCAGATATTGCTCGACGCTTATGGCAGCTTGAAGGAAAAATCGAAGAGAAAATGGAAGAAGCGCTTGGCTGACAAGCGTAGCCTCGTTCGCAAGTGCGCCACTGCTGGCTTGTCCAGCAGTGTAGGGTCTTTTTCAGAGGAAAGACGGGAGCGTCGTTTTTGTCATTTCACTCCTCTTGAGGCAATCCCACGACTTCCTGTAATCGTTCTGGAATCACGATCAGTTTCCGCCCGTCACGCAGTAACACTTTCTGTCGCTCTAACTCCTTCATATGCTCGGTCACCTTTTGCCTTGAAGCGCCGACCAAGTCGGCAAGGTCCTCGTGAGTGACTGGCAAAATCAGAATAGTGCCGCGAGTGTCTTGCACGCCAAACTTCTGTGAAAGTTCGAGTAGCGCCATGGCAAGTCGCTGTCGCAGCCCTAGGCCCTGGAATCGGGTGTAGCGATAGAGCAAGGCCTCCCAGCGCGTGACCGTGCTGCTCATGAGTCCGCTGAAATTAGTGAACGGAACTCCTAAGAGCGTAGTCACAAACGTCTCTGGTCGGACCCCAGCCACCCAACAATCGCTGAACGCCTCACACTGGAACCCGCGAGACATGCCCGATATTAGCGAAGTAATACCGAAAAATTCTCCTGGACAAATTAAGCTGACTAAGACTTCCTCTCCTTCCACATTCGGCAAGGAGAGTTTCGCCACCCCCGAGATCAGTAGATAGAGCATATCTGACGGACCACCTTCGGAAAAAAGCCGGACATGACGATCGACATGGCGGAGCGTCATCTGAGCAATCAGTTTTTCGAGTTGTTCATCCGAGGCCCAAGACAGTGTCTTGAGGCGACGCAAAGTCGTGACATTCAAGAGAGGTTGGCGAGCCATAAAATGCAGGTACTCCATTCTGGCGAGCAAGGGCCTTCCAGGCCCAATCACTCATGGTACGGCATATTTGTCACCTGAGTGACAAATATGCAAGATTCCCCGTTGAAGGATCACAGCGGCTTAGGTTCTCTTGCTCGATAAGCGACGAAGATAGACCAATTCGGACTTTCGATGTAAAATCCCACGTCACATCGAGATTAGGAGGGAGGGACGATGATGCATCGGAAGTTCAGAAATCAAACGTTGCTGCTAGCAGCGTTGTTCAGCTGCACCTTAATGGCGGCCTGCGGCGAAAAGAAAGAGATGGGGCCGAAGGAGCTCCAAGCCATTCAAATGATTAAGGCGTATACGCCGGAAGGTACGATCTTCAGTGTTATCTCGAACATCGAGAAAATGGCTGAAGATAGTGGTCGGAAAGGAGATAAGTGGGAACTGGGCCCATGGGAAGCTGGCTTGCCATCGCAAAAAGATCGGATGATTGAAGCATTGAGCCAGTACTTTACCGTTTTCCGTCCAGCCGGAGATTACTGGGTGCGATTCACCTACAAAGATAAAGATGGCATGCACGAAGCCTTGTGGGACGCCAACATTTACTCAAAGAAGATCGTCGCTAAAAACGACGTCGCCCAGAAATTGAGCACTCCACCACAGCAATAACTTTCCAACCAGAACGGTGCTTGCAACGACAGCGAGGAAAGAGGGACACCTTGCTGTCGTTATCCTTTCACCACCATTAGGTTTTCACTTCGTTTGAGTTTGTCCATGAGTGCTATCGAGCCCCGCGTTTCGTCACGCCATTCGCTCATCGAAGCGGCCTCCGGCTCTTTACAGCGTATCAACCTGGCCATCAACACCACGCTGGATTTGCAGGAGGTGTTGCGCCGTATCGTGAGTGAGATCGTTGCGCTCTTCAACGCGTATAGCGCGTCCGTCATCTTCTACAACCTTCAAGAAGGTGAAGCGGAATTGACAACCACTTATGGGCAGGGAGCGACGCTGGGCAGCTTTCAGTATCCCTTAGAAGGATCACTGGCAGGTTGGGTGGCGAGGCAGAAACGTTCGTTGCGCGTGTCGCGGGTGACCCCAAAAGACTGGCCGGTTTCTTGGCAACTCGGTGAACGGTTAGGAGAACCGCCAGCCAATATCTCGGTCCTGATGGCCCCGCTCTGGGTGCAGGGAGCTGTGGTTGGTTGTCTGGAAACAGTGTGGAAACCTCATCACAACATCACTGACTATGAAGAGGCGCTTCTGGAAGCAGTCGCAGTCCAGGCCGCCATTGCTATTACCAATGCCCGGCTTTACCAGGAAAAAGAGCAAGCGTTGCAAGAAGCACAACGCCAAACCGAAGCGCTTCGCGTTAGCGAAGAACGCTACCGCGCGCTGGCCGAGAACACTTACGATTTGCTATGTGAAATCGATGGGGAAGGACGGTTCATTTATCTGAGCCCCAATTATCAAGAAGTGACAGGATTTGCTCCGGACGATTTGCTCAAGCATCAAGTGTTCGAGTTCATTCATCCAGATGATCTGCCCGCTGTCCTTGCCGTGTTTGGCGACCCTACAGCTCGAGTTGCTTTTCGCTCACGCTATAAAAGCGGCGAATGGCGCTGGTTGGAAAGCGCAGGCAAGTTGTTCTATACGAAGGAAGGAAACCCACGCGCCGTAATTGTCTCACGCGACATCACCGACCGCAAACGAATGGAAGACCGACTCAAAGAAGAAGTCGAGATCGCCACCGCTCTCGCCCATATTGGTCAAGAACTGATTGCTTCGTTAGACAAGCCGCTGATGCTTGACCGGCTGTGTCGTATGACGACCGAGCTGTTTAGTTGCGATTGTAGCTACACGCTGCTCTGGGATCCCCAAGAGAGCTGCTACATCCCAATCTCCCAATATGGTGAGCAGCCTGAGAAATGGGAAACCTTACGTCTTGTCAAAATGCCGCCGCTCCTTCTCCAATGGCTTCTGCAACGCTTGGAGAACGATGTCGTCGCTCAGATCAACATTGAGGAACGGCTCCACACCCCACTAGGCCGTTTGGCCGCCGAACACGGGTTCTCGGTCTTCCTATGTATCGCACTCCGGCACGGGGCCGAGTTGATTGGCTTCCAAGTCGCGGCATTACGCCCGCCACTCTCCTCTTTTTCAGAGCACCAAGGGCGTATCGCCCGAGGGCTTGCCCAAATCGCCTCGTTGGCGCTCGTGAACGTCAATCTCCTCGAAGATCTTACAAGAGCGAATCGACTCAAGGAAGATTTTGTTGGCGCCATGTCCCACGAACTCCGTACACCGTTGAACATCATTCTTGGATACAACCAGTTACTACGCGACGAAAATTTCGGGCCTTTGAACGCAGAACAACAGGAAATTCTCGGCCGGATCGAGAAGAACGCCAAGGAGCTTTTTGAGCTTATCAATGCGGTGCTGGACCTAAGCCGTCTGCAAAGTCGACGCCTGCCGCTCACTCTCAACGCCCTTAATCTGCTCGAGTTCGTGAGCGACCTGCAAACAGACTTTAGCCGTCTTGAGACGAATCCCAGGCTCCACATGGAATGGGTGCTCGCCCCTGATTTACCCGAATTACGAACAGACGCAACCAAATTAAAAATGGTGTTAAAGAATCTGCTCACGAACGCACTGAAATTCACGCCGAACGGATTCATTACGATCTCCGTCCATCCCCAAGGAAAGGGGGTCGAATTTAGCATCGCAGACACTGGCGTCGGGATTGCGAAGGAGGACCTCCAGCATATCTTTGAACCCTTCCGTCAAGGCGCCAACTCGACCGGTCAGCATCGAAGCGGCGTCGGGCTGGGGTTGTATATCGTTCGACAACTCCTTGACCTTTTGGGGGGCTCAATCTCTGTGGAAAGCGAAGAAGGCAAAGGGTCTCTCTTTCGGGTGTGGATGCCGCAGCAGGCAGAACCACGCGGCTAAATTATCCCTTCTTTTCTTAATTCTGTTAATATCTCCGCGTCGTATCCGAGCCGTCCATACACTTCGGCGTTGTGTTGCCCAAGCAGCGGCGCCCCCATACGCACCCGCGCCGGCGTCTTGGCGAATTTCGGGGCAACGCCATAGTGCGTCACTCGACCAGCGGTAGGATGCTCCACTTCACAGACGATCTCTCGTTCTCTGAAATGCGGCTCTTGGATGATATCTGCAAAATCAAGGATGGGTGAAACAGCAATGCTTGCGGCATTCAGGGCCGACACAACTTCTTGTCGTGGCCGTTGCCTGATCCATTCCGACACCAGCTGATCAACCAGTTCTTCATTCCTTTTCCGCGCAGCGACCGTCGCTGTGCGTGGATCGGCAGCAAACTCTTCTCGTCCACTTAATCGACAAAAAGTCGCCCATTGCCGATCGTGAGCCATCGCCAGCATCACATAGCCGCCATCTTGACACAGGTAACTATTGCAGGGCGCGGAGGCAGGGTGATGATTGCCATTGCGTCGCCATACTTCTCCGCAATTGGCGGCTTGCATCATTCCCCCCTCAGTCACGGATAAAGCACAATCGACCATCGCGACATCGACGTGCTGCCCTTCTCCGGTTCGTAACCGCCGCACCAACGCTGCTAGCGCAGCCTGAGCAGCTTTCACCCCGGTGAGAAAGTCAATGCTGGCGTGCCCTGTTTTTGTCGGGAGGCCGTCAGGCTGCCCGGTTATCGACATAATGCCGCCCATCGCTTGCGCATCGGTGTCATAGCCCACTTTATGTGACAACGGCCCCCATTGGCCGAGGCAGGAAATCGAGACATAGACGATATCCGGCTTGAGGGCGCGAATATCTTCGTATCCGATCTGCCATCGGTCCAACGCGCCGGGTCGAAAGTTTTGCAAGACAATATCAGCGCAGCAGGCGAGCTGGCGGAAGATCTCCTGTCCTCGCGGATGGTGGAAATTGAGCGTAATCGCTTTCTTATTGCGGTTAATGCTGAGGAACGGGGCGCTAGCGTCTTGAACCGGCGCCTCCGGCACGCGTGGCCCCAATTGGCGGCACACGTCGCCGGTCTCGGGCAACTCACACTTAATCACCTCGGCCCCCATATCTGCCAACTCAGCGGCGGCGACTGGCCCCGCGTATGTCGTACACGCTTCCAGCACAACAACCCCGTCCAAGGGGCCGCTCGATGTAGGGTGCGCCTCTTTATAGAATTCGTCTTTAGTCATCGATCTTTCCCTCCGTACATCCGTTGCGTTGGCGGAACTGATCTGGTAGCTCTCTCGCGTAGACGCAAAAGTCTTTCAGCGCAAGGAGGCTCGTATGCATCAGACGCGAACATGGTTGCGAGTGAGTGTGGGAACTCTACTCGCGGCTACTCTTTCTCTCATCAATTCGACGGCAGCCCAGGCTGACGAAACGTGTCAGTCCCCTTATTTGCCCAAGGTCACCGGCCAAGAAGATTACGTCTATGTGTGGACCCTCGGCGTAGAAGGCGTAGGCGACGGTTCAGACAAACTCGTCACTATCGGCGCCAATCCACAGAACAAAGAGCAATACGGCAAGGTGGTCTCCAGCGCTTCGGTCGGGGGACGGCACGAAGCCCACCACGGCGGCTTCTCCGACGACCGGCGGCATTTGTGGCTTGGCGGTCTCGATGACAGTAAAATCTTTGTGTTCGATGTAGCCGCGAATCCGGCGAAGCCGAAGCTCGACAAAACGATCGACACCTTCGTGCAAGATTCCGGCGGCGTTGTAGGACCGCACACCTTCTATCCTCTGCCTGGACGCATGTTGATCACCGGGCTCTCCAATGACAAAGATCATGGCGGGAAGACCGGCATGGTCGAATACAGTAATGAAGGGAAATACATTCAGACTTTGTGGATGCCCGACAACGCGGAATACGGGTACGATGTCCGCGTGCAACCGCACCTCAACCGTATGCTTACTTCTTCATTTACCGGCTGGAACAATTACATGATGGACTTCGGCCAAATGCTCGCGGATAAGGAAGCGATGAAGCGCTTCGGGCAGACGATAGTGCTCTGGGACTTCCATGCACGCAAGCCGCTCCAGACGTTTGCGACACCCGGCGCGCCGTTGGAAATTCGATGGGCGTTGCAACCCCGGCATTATTACGCCTTTACGGCAACTGCTTTAACTGCTCAACTTTGGCTAGTGAGTCAGCAAGCTGACGGCTCTTTTACCGCCAAGGCGGTCAGCGATATCGGGGACCCCAAGAAAGTGCCGCTGCCCGTGGATATGAGTCTCTCGTCGGACGACCAGACCTTGTTCATCAACACGTTCCTGGACGGTTCGTGCCGCGTCTACAACGTGAGTGATCCCACCAAGCCGAAACTCATTCACCAGCAAAAGATCGGCGCGCAAGTGAATATGGTGTCACAGACGTGGGACGGAAAACGCGTCTACTTTACCTCCTCTCTGCTCGCTAATTGGGATAAAAAGGGCGACGCCAACGAGCAGTTCTTGAAAGCGTACACCTGGGACGGCAAAGCTTTAAAAGCAGCATTTGCGGTGGACTTTACGAAAGAGGGCCTGGGCCGGCCGCACATCATGCACTTTGGTCAAGATCAGTTCTACAAGAACCAGATCTATACTGAACAAACGCCGGGAAACGCAGCACTCGTAGCAGGACGTTAAATCGAACTAGGCAATCGACGCCCTGGCGAGTCTCCCGAGCCCCCCGCCAGGGCTCAGACTAAACTCTACGAATGAATCGAACTGTTCGTCTCGTTTTTTATAGCAGCCTTGTCGTAACCCTACAGTGCCCTGTTGCTTGGTCTCATGTAGATTCCGAGGTCGCGACCGACGCCGCCCAGAACGCGCTCCAGCCAGAGTTTGTTCCTCCTCCGCCGGGCTCCTATACTCTCCCTCCGATCGCCACAGTCAGCGATCATCAGTTGGTCGATTCGACAGGGCAATCGGTTTCTCTTTTTGATCTGACAAAAGGCAAGATTGCCGTCCTCTCGTTTATGTACACAGCGTGTGCAGATATTGGCGGCTGTCCCCTCGCCGCCGCAGTGCTACAACAAATTGATCAACAGCTGGAAAAGCGGCCAGAGCTAGCCAAGCAAGTCGCCTTGTTCTCGGTTAGCTTTGACGTAGAGCGCGACACGCCTGAGCGACTGGCGGAAATTCGTCAAGCACTGGCACCGCGCTCGACATGGCATTTCCTCACTGCCGCCAATCCCCAAGATTTGCAAGCGGTGCTGAACGATTTTCATCAACCCATCGCCAAACTCTGGAACAAAGATGGGAGCTGGAGCGGGCTGTTTCGGCACGTATTGAAAGTCTATCTCATCGATGCTCATCATCAGGTTAGAAACATTTACAGCACTGGCTTGTTCAGCGCCCAGCTTGTTGTCAATGATATAGAAACAGTGTTGATGGAGGCTAGTAAACACGCCGGTACGGGCAAACAACCATGAGCATCGGCATTCGTTCTCTTCGTTTCACTCGTCTACTTTTTCTTACGCTCAGCATGCTCGTTACGCTTCCGCCTTTTGCCTTTTCTCTTATGTCTTTTACCCTGCCTCTGCCACTCGGCCTTCCTTCCCCGCTTCCCGTGCCAGACTCGAATCCCCTCACTCCTGAAAAAATTGCCTTAGGTCGGAGACTCTTCTTCGATCGGCAGCTTTCCCCAAACGACACCATGTCCTGCTCCATGTGTCATGTCCCGACACAAGGATTCACCATCAATGAAACCCGTTTGGCGGTCGGCATCAACGGCCAGACCGGCAAGAGAAATCCTCCGACTCTTTACAATGTCGCGTATCAGCGCTTACTCTTCCACGATGGACGCGAGTTTACGCTCGAAGACCAGATTATTTCTCCTCTGACAAATCCGGTAGAAATGGGCAATCCTTCTATAGGCTACGTCGTAGACAAAGTAAAACGCATCCCTGGCTATGCTGAACAATTTCGCACTACGTTTGGCGAAGAGGTTTCTGTTGCGACTCTGGGAAAAGCGCTGGCAAGCTATGAGCGGACGTTGGTATCAGCGAACTCGCCTTTTGATCGCTGGTACTTTGCCGGCGAACAGGCCGCCATGAGCGCTGAGGCTAAAGTTGGCTTCACCATTTTCACCGGGAAAGGTCAATGTTCCACCTGCCACACCATTAGTAAAGCAGGAGCCTTGTTCACCAATCAGGGCTTTCATAATACCGGAGTCACTCAACTAAAACTGATTCCAGACAAGGACGTTGCTGTAGATTTGGGCGGCGGCCTCATAGTCCAGATGCCCCGTGCTCAGGTCGATGAAATTCTCACGCCGCCAAGCCAAGACCTCGGCAGATACGAAATCACGCATGATCCCACCGACCTAGGGCGCTACAAGACTCCTTCACTCAGGAATGTCGCACTGACTGCCCCATACATGCACAACGGCGCGTTGCTGACTTTGGTAGACGTGATCGACTACTACAATCGTGGCGGTACACAAACCTCAGTACAGGACCCGCGCATCTCCCCTCTTCACCTTCGTCAAGACGAAAAGGAGGCGCTGCTCGCGTTCCTTCGCAGCTTGACCGGAGACAACATAGATCTCCTGGCAAAAGAAGCTGCAGCGCAGTGAGGCGATCAAACAACGATCAGTTAAAAGGGCACTTCGAACCCTTCTCGTTCTTGACTCTTCTCTTCAATGAGAGCCCCTCGGGCGCCGGTATAAGAGCCGAGCTGGTAATAGAGATATCCTTTTACTTTTGCTCCAGGGGCGACAGATTGGTTCGTCAGCGCGTGCACGGGAAAGGGCGGATCTTTTTCGGGCAGCGGCTTCACACGATCTCCAGTAAGGCTGACCAACATAATTTTTTCGGGGTCGAGCTGATAAGAGCGTTTGGTAAGATTGGTAATCTCTACTTGGACAGCCAACATTGTCGCCACTTCGCTTCCCAGCATGGTTTTGCTGTCCATTTTGCTTAAGGGCCGCATGAGCACTTGCAATTGATCTTTAGCGGCCGGCTTGGCTGTAGCATTCACAACTCGACGTTGCGCCATATAGACCGCATAGAAACCGCGGCGGAAATCGGTGATGGCATTGAAGAAATCGGCTTTTTTCAATAAGGGGCTATCGGAAGTGGTATCCATAGTCACCATCCGCCCCTCGCAAAAAATCGTAATATAGACCCCGGGTTTATTCGTTTGGGCGCCTTTCACGACGCCAGGCTTGCCTTGCGCGGCAGGCGTAAACTCCGTTACTTTATAATCAAGGTGTTCAACCGCGAGGCGAGCAATCCGGTTCGCCTGCTCACAGGGGGGCACATCTGGCCGAGCCTCGACATCAACACTCCCGACGTGACACATAACCTTGACAGTCACAGATTCCTGCCCGCCCCAGGCAAACGGCCGCGTTCCTTTGAAGACGCCGGCAGCGTCAGGCGTGGCCGGCGTCTCAGTTGTTATCTGGTAGCCAAGACGTTCAAGCGACTGATGAGCAAGGCGATTTACTTCTGTACAGTCAAGATTCGTCTCTGCAATTGCGTATTCGTCATCTGAGTTGACGGCGGCAGGCGTCGATGTAATCTGGGCCTGTCCCGGCGCAGTCAAAACCAAGAAAAAATTTAGTGCGAAAAGACTTCTCTGAAAAGTACAATGTTCCATGACGTCCCCTCCAAGCAGAACAAAACACCTGCAGGTTATAGCGCATAGCGTACCCCACCGAAAAAAGCAATGTGAATTCAATAGGCTGCCCTCTCCTTGCCCTTGAAGGTAGCTAAACGGGTCACCGTTGACGAAGGAATCGCCGTTTCGAGCTGAGTGCCGGCAGGATGACAAACCTTGACGCACCGGAACTAGCGCACGGCTCTGTGGAAAAGTTCGTACCCCGCCATGGTCTGACGGCACTGGAGCGGGCAGGAAGGAGATCTCCCGCGCTTTTGTACACTTGCAGATGCAATAGGGACAAAAGAGCTTGAACGAAATCTATTGCTAACAGCAATTATTTACCAGGTCTGTGATGCTTCTGATGAGGTCCTCAAGGGCCGCACGTATACCCGCATCCCTGCGTGCTACCCAGAACCCTAACACTACGAGCCCGAGGACAAGCGCATACTCAGTCAGCCCTTGCCCATTTTCTTCGCGTATCAATCCTTTGATAAGTACCATCTCCTGTTCCTCTAGAGAAGGATAAATCTCATCTCCTAAAAATCACGATATCAAAAAGGCAACCGCGAGTGCAAGAAACGACAAGAGATTTACCCGTTCCGCGGTAGACGCCTCTCATCGAGACTGTGTGCATCAGTTCTTTCCAGGTTATTGAAGAAACACGCGCAAAATGCCTACAAGCCCGAGAATAATAAAAGCCAGGAGAGCATATTCAAGCTGTCGACCAGCGTCTCGATTCATGCCAATCCTTCCTTGGATAAGAATAAAGAGAGTATGACACCCTTCACTCCTGTAGTAAACCTATGCCTTTATTCACTGCCTTCCAGCCTTCTTCGACGCTGAAATCAGCGATATTTCACGTCCTAGGGGAACATGCTTAAATACCGTGGGGAACATTATATGAGCCAACCATTTCCAACTGATCCATTCCTGCACGGCAATTATGCTCCTTGGCCAATGGAAGGAGAAATTCACGACTTGATCGTAGAGGGCGCCATTCCTCGGGAGTTACATGGCACGCTCTATCGTAACGGCCCCAATCCGCAATTTGCCCCGCGCGGAAAGTACCATTGGTTTGACGGCGACGGCATGATCCATGCCTTGACCCTAAGCGACGGCAAAGCGCATTACCATAACCGTTGGGTGCGTACGCAACGCTTCCAGTTAGAACGCGAGGCAGGTGAGTCGCTGTTCGGCGGATTGGCCGATTTCACGAACAACGATCCACGCGCTGAGGGTATTTTTCCCAACGCCGCAAACACGAACATTATCGTGCATGGCGGGAAACTGCTGGCGCTGTGGGAAGCTGGTCCACCTCATCAACTCGATCCACACACCCTAGCGACCCTAGGGCCTTACGATTTTGCTGGACAGCTGCTTGGTCCGATGACTGCACATCCCAAAATCGATCCCGAGACCGGGGAGTTATTATTCTTTGGCTACAGTCCCTTTCCGCCTTATCTGCGTTATTACGTCGCGTCGGCTGAGGGAAAACTCATTTGCAGCGAAGAGATCGATGTACCCGTACCAACGATGATGCACGATTTTATCACCACGAGTGAGCACGTCATTTTCATGGTCTTCCCGGCTACATTCCGTTTTGAGAATTTTGCTTCCGGCGCACCGATTCGCTGGGAGCCGCAGCTAGGAACGAAAATTGGCGTCATGCCGCGTAACGGCGGGAATGCCGATGTCCGGTGGTTCGAGACCGACCCTTGCTATGTGTTTCACCCTATGAATGCGTACACAGAAAACAATCGCATCATCGCTGATGTCTGCCGGTACGACCGCTTGCCGCTTTTTGACGGAGCGACAGCGGAGGATGGGCAACCGTTGGGGGCGCGACTGACGCGTTGGACATTGGATTTAGTCGGCGGGACAGTCAAAGAAGAACGACTCGACGAAAGCGTGTCAGAGTTTCCTCGGCTCGACGAACGGTTCGCAGGTCTTGCGTATCGGTACGGGTATACAGGCGGAAGCATGCACTCGACGAACGAGGGTGAATCTTTTGACGCACTGTTTCTGTACGACCGTCAAACTGGTAGACGACGAATACATGACCTCGGTCCTACCAGCTTCACCTCTGAACCAGTCTTTGTTCCTCGCTCTCCGCAGGCCCCGGAAGGCGAAGGATTTCTACTTGCTGTTGTCTATAGGAAAGAAGAGAATCGGAGCGACTTGCTCATTCTCGACGCAGAAAATATCGAGGACAAACCACTAGCAACCGTCAAGCTCCCGCACCGCGTACCGTACGGGTTTCACGGGAATTGGGGGCAAGGGATCGTGGAATAGACTGCGGCCAGGGTCAGATGGGCGCCTAGAATACTGGGGTAGTGGGAAAGAAATTGTTTCAAAGAAACAATCGCCTCCTTAAGTCGCCCAGCCAGGTAATAAGCAATGCCAACGCTGGCTAAGTGTAGGTCTACAATAAAGGACTTCAGGTGCAACCGCTTACTTTACCATATCAAGCTTGACAGTTGTCAATTGAGTCGATTAACGTTGCTGTGCCTTGATGACTTGACCAAAGGATTTTCAAGCGAAGAAAGCAACGTATGTCAGAAGCCGGACGGAATAAAGTCTTCATCAGCTATAGCCATAAAGACAAAACGTGGCTGGGAAGACTGCAAACCATGCTCAAGCCACTGGTACGAAAAGACAGCATTGCGGTCTGGGACGACACAAAAATCAAGGCTGGCGCACAGTGGCGAGAAGAAATCCGTACGGCTCTTCAAACGGCTAAAGTGGCAGTCTTGCTGGTGAGCCCGGACTTCCTCGCCTCGGACTTTATTGCACAACACGAACTTCCTCCTCTGCTGAAAGCAGCCGGAAGCAATGGCCTAACAATTTTATGGGTGTGTGTCAGCGCGTGCCTTTACGAAGAAACAGAGATCAATAACTACCAAGCAGCACATAATGTGTCTCGGCCCTTAGATAGCTTCAAGAGAGCCGAACAAAATGCAGTGCTTGTTCAAATCTGCCAGACGATCAAAGAAGCAGCGACAAACACGAAGCCGCTTAACACTCCGCTAACTCAACCATGGAACATTCCTCACCCTCGCAACCCATTCTTCACGGGACGCGAGGAAGTGCTAAAGAAACTGCATGAAGCGCTGAGCTCTGGCAGTGCAGCCGCATTGTCACAGCCGCAAGCCCTCAGTGGTCTGGGTGGAATTGGCAAGACGCAAACCGCCGTCGAGTACGCGTACCGCTATCGTGACCAATACACTGCCGTCCTGTGGACCCGCGCAGAATTGCGTGAGGCTCTGGCCTCCAGTTTCGTTGCTCTTGCTCAGGTGCTGGATCTGCCAGCAAAGAATGAGCAGGATCAGAATGTAGTCATCGCGGCAGTGCGACGTTGGCTGGAACAACAGACAGGGTGGTTGTTGATCTTTGATAATGCCGACGACATCCCCCTCGTGCGTGAGTTTCTTCCGTCCGGTGGTACGGGTCAGGTACTCCTGACTACCAGAGCACAGGCGATGGGACCTGTCGCGCAACGCATCGAGATCGACGAAATGCCGCCAGCAGAAGGAGCCCGGTTCCTGTTACAACGCGCCGGCTACAAGGCGCCGACCGACGCCGACCGTCAGCTCGCAGAACAAATTTCGATCACGCTTGGCGGTCTCCCCCTCGCGCTCGATCAGGCTGGAGCCTTTATCGAAGAAACACCGTCGAGCTTGGCGGAATATCTTGAATTGTACAAAAAAGAAGGCTCGCGACTGCTCGCGGAAAGAGGAGAACTCGCGGCGGATCATACCTCGGTGACTGTCACCTTTTCTCTCGCCTTCGAAAAAGTTGCTGAACGCGACCCGGCCGCCGCCGATTTGCTACGCCTCTGCGCCTTCCTCGCGCCGGATACGATTCCGGAAGAAATCTTCACCGAAGCTGCGGACGAACTCGGCGAGGTGTTAGCTCCCAAAGCAAAGAACTCTTTTGAGCTGTCTAAAATCATTAGAGAAGCCAGTCGCTTCTCACTGATCGAAAGAGACGCCGACAAGAAAACGTTGACTATTCATCGTCTCGTCCAAACCGTACTGCAAGACGAGATGGACGAAGACACCCGCCGCCTATGGGCTGAGCGCACCGTGCGAACGGTTAACCAAGCTTTTCCGGGTATAGAAGTGAACACCTGGCCTCGTTGTGAACGCCTGCTGCCGCACGCTCAAGCGTGCGCGGAACTGATCAGTACTTTCACTCTCGTCATTCCTGACGCTGCTCGTTTACTCAACCAAGTGGGATACTACTTATATGAGCGAGCGCAGTACCCCCAAGCCGCGCCGCTCTATCAGCGCGCCTTAGCGATCTATGAGAAAGTCCTGGGTCCTGAGCATCCCGATGTGGCGATGAGCCTCAACAACCTGGCCGAACTCTATCGCAGTCAGGGGCAGTACCCCCAAGCCGCACCGCTCTATCAGCGCGCCTTAGCGATCTCTGAGAAAGTCCTGGGTCCTGAGCATCCCCATGTGGCGATGAGCCTCAACAACCTGGCCGAACTCTATCGCAGTCAGGGGCAGTACCCCCAAGCCGCGCCGCTCTATCAGCGCGCCTTAGCGATCTCTGAGAAAGTCCTGGGTCCTGAGCATCCCCATGTGGCGACCAGCCTCAACAACCTGGCCGCACTCTACGACAGTCAGGGGCAGTACCCCCAAGCCGCACCGCTCTATCAGCGCGCCTTAGCCATTCTGGAAAAATCGTTGGGACAAGAGCATCCCAACTTTATCGCCTGTTTAAGGAACTACGCCGTCCTTCTACGCAACATGAATCGAGACGAGGAAGCTGAAGAGCTGGAGGCTCAGGCGAGGGAGTTGGAGGAAAAGCGGAGGCAGAGAAATGAGAGACTGTAGGGGGAATGACACATCATTCGCTACGGCAAAAAATAAAAAGCTATCGCCAGGATGATGTAGACCGCGAGTAGCTGCACGCCTTCCATCCAATGCGATTCGCCGTCCATTGACACCAGGCTAACGGCGCCGACGGAGATGGCAACGGCGACGACTTCAAACGTCGTGAACAAGAGGTTCATCGGCTGACCAACCAGATACCCGGTAAACACCAAGACCGGCGCGACGAAGAGCGCGATCTGTATGCTGGAACCAACGGCGATGTTGATCGCCAGGTCCATCTGATTCTTCATCGCCATCAGGATGGCGGTGCTATGTTCAGCGGCGTTACCAATGATCGCCACAAGAATCACCCCGACAAAAACATCAGTCAGCCCGAACGCATGCGCGGTGTGTTCAACCGCACCAACAAGAAATTCACTCATCAACGCGACGAAGGAAGTGGCGATAAGAAGAACTAGAGCCGATTTCCGTTGGCTCCAGGTCTCCACACCCAGCGGTTCGTCGCTCTCGTGCGTCGCTACGCCCACATAGAGATGCTTGTGCGTGCGCAGAGTGAAAAGCAGGCTGAGAATGTAGGTCACGAACAGCACGAGTGCTATTTCCAGACTGAGTTCTTGTTCGTGAGCGTTGGGGTGGCCCTGTACCACCAGGTGAAAGATAGCCGGGACCACCAGACCGATGGCGCTCAACGCCAGGAGCGTAGCGCCGAGCCCGGCGGCTGTGCGATTAAAGGTTTGTTGCTCGTACTTCATCCCGCCAGCCACAACGCTCGCGCCTAACACCAGGAGTACGTTTCCGATGATCGAGCCGGTGATCGAGGCTTTCACCACGTCGAGGAGTCCAGCCCGTAGCGCCATAAACGCGATGATCAATTCCGCTGCATTACCAAACGAAGCGTTCAGCAAACCGCCCAGTCCAGCGCCAAGGCGCTCGGATAAATGTTCCGTGGCTTTCCCCATCAGACCAGCAAGGGGGATGATCGCCAGCGCCGACACGGCAAAGACCCAGGCCGGATCGACGTGTAGCACTTCTAGCCCGATAGCTACCGGCACGAAGACGAGTAGCAATAGTAACGGATCAATTTTCACGCGTTTTCTTCACCCTCTCCCTCCACAATTTGACGATTCGCTTCTTTTTTGTTTGTAATGCGGAACAACGCAAGGAGGGCTATGGTGTGGCGGGAACAACACCGGACGCTTTCGACGTGATCAAGGAAGAAGAAAAGGGGCGTAGGCTGGAATGAGACTACCTCGCATCCTAGCTACATTTTCATCCCGGCCCCCTCTAGATCTCTACCACAGCTCTTGGACGTTCAAGCGAAAGCCCGGCAGGACTGGATCGCCGTTGAGCGTGTAGGGGTTGTCGAGAATTTCCACAGGCTGGCCAGGGCGGTATAAATAAGCGCGTTTGTCTATCGGGTCAATCAGCCATCCCAGCCTCGCACCGTTGTCGAGATATTCCTGCATTTTCTCAAGGAGATCTGACAGCCTATCTGTTAACGAACGCACCTCTATTACAAAATCAGGACAGATGGGGGCAAATTTCTCCCGTTGCGCTTTGGTTAACGCGGACCATCGCTCGCGTAGAATCCACGAGGCGTCCGGCGAACGGATTGCGCCGTTGGGAAGTGTAAAACCTGTCGATGAATCGAAAGACAGCCCCGTGCCATCTTGCTTGGTCCAGATTCCAAGAGAAAGAAAAACCTCTCCACTCCGCCAGCCGCCTTCTGATCCCGTTGGAGGCATGATCACTAACTCCCCTTGCGCGGTCAGTTCCAAACGCAGTTCAGGATTCTCCTGACAGAGTTCCATGAATTGCTCTTCGGTCAATTTTGTCCTGCGCACGTTCATTTTGAGCGGCGCGGTCAGTTCCATGATTCCTGATTCCTGAGCCATACATGCTCCCTATTATGGTGAGAGCCTAAAGTCTTTGCGTACGCTTTTCAACAGTGTGCTGGAACACCCGATTCTCAGCAAAGAAAGATTGAAGAGCATGGTCTCCCTCAGCTATAAGGTTACGATACCCCTCAGCGCTAGGAGGCAATGCGCGTTCTTGCTAGACTACGCGCCGTTCGGGGAACGAACCAACTCACATCAAGGCAAGGAGAACCCTATGTCGCGTATTATCGAAGAGAAAATCGATAAACTCAAATTCACAGGCGGAGTCGACGCTGACGGCCACATACTTGAAGCGGAAGATCTGTGGGAAAAGTACTGTGATCCCAAGTACCGAAGGACGGCGGTCCGCATTAAAGCTGACGAACAGGGACTCGACTATTTGGAGATCGGTGGTCGTCCCTCACGCGTCACTCGTGGAGGGTCTTTCGCGGGCCTAGGCTTGATGGGGCAGGTGTCGCGCGAGAAAGGCGAGTTCAATAGGCAGCTTCACTATGGAGACGAGTGTCTGCTCGGCGCTATGGACGCCAAACAGCGGCTGCAACGCTTGGACTTGGAAGGGCTCGACGCCGCGATTATTTACCCGAGCATTAGCCTTTCGTGGGAGACCGAGTGTGAGGATATAGACTATGCACAAGCAATGACTCGGGCGTACAATCGCTGGATTGTGGACTGGTGCTCGGACAGCGGCGGCCGTTTAATTCCAGTCGCTCATCTCTCCCTTGGCGATCCCAAGGCAGCTGCTGAAGAATTGGAACGTGCGGTCAAAGCGGGCTGCAAAGGGGGATGGGTGGTACAGTTTGTGATGACGCGCAAACCGCACGCCCATCCGGATCATGATGTTCTGTTCGCTAAAGCTCAGGAGTTGGATGTACCGTTGGGCATCCATCCCTCGCTCGAGCCCCAATGGGCTCTGCCGGGTCGTTACGATCTTCAGTACATTCGCAAGCACAATTTCTTTTTGAATGTGACCGCTTCTGATGCGGCGCGTCATGCGCTCGCCAGTTTCATGCAGTACGGAACGTTTGACAAATTTCCGAAACTCAAACTCATCATCCTGGAAGTGGGGGCGGGTTGGGCCAGTTACTGGCTTGATAGAATGGACGCGGTGTATGACAGCATCATGGGACGTTCGGTTCCGCTCAAGGAGCGCCCCAGCGCGTATTTCAAACGCAATGTGTGGATCTCAGCCGATCCAGATGAGAAATCGCTGCCGGCGATGGTCGACTTGCTCGGCGCCGATCGTTTCTTCTGGGCTTCCGACTTTCCCCATCCTGATCATACTGGAGATTATATTAAAGAACTCGAACACCTGACGGAAAAGATGACCGAGCGCGCACGGCGTCAGGTGCTCGGTGAGAACGTAAGGCGCGTGTACAACTGCGCGCCCTCACATTAAGAGAAGAGGGGTTATGACGTACGAACAAATTCTGTATGAGGTGCAAGATCGCATTGCAACGGTAACGCTGAATCGACCCGATCGTTTAAACGCGTGGACCCCGGTGATGGAGCGCGAAGTCCACGCAGCGATGACCGAGGCGACGGTTGATAAAGAGGTGCGAGTCATTATCCTGACTGGGGCGGGGCGAGGCTTCTGCTCTGGCGCCGATATGTCGGGGCTCAATCAAGCCAGCCAAAGTACGGCGAAGAGCAGCTCTCTTGCAGACCGTGTAGCTGCGACGCGGGCAGAAGGGTACGCGTCAGGTCCGATCAAAGGCGGACTGGATCTACCCCAAGCCTTCTCCTATCGCCACGCCTATTTCCCGACCGTACCCAAGCCCATTATTGCGGCGCTGAACGGTCCGACCGCCGGGGTCGGGCTGGTGGTAGCCTTGTACGCCGATCTTCGTTTCGCCTCGCAGGCGTCCGTTTTTACAACAGCTTTTGCCCGGCGCGGGCTAGTGGCTGAACATGGGATCGATTGGATTCTTCCCCGTATTGTGGGCCTGCCCAATGCGATTGACTTGCTCTTGTCTGGCCGCAAAATCACGGTGGAAGAAGCGCTCCAGATGGGGTTGGTCAACAAAGTCTTTGCCCCAGAGTCGTTTATGTCGGAAGTCCACGCCTATGCTTTGGAAATGGCGACGATGGTCTCACCGCGCTCGATGCGGGTAATGAAAACTCAGCTCTTCCGGGCGCAAACCCTGGATTTTGGAGCGTCGTTGTATGCCTCTATCCAGGATGTAGTGGAGAGCCTGCACAGCGAAGACTTTAAAGAAGGCGTAGCGCATTTTGTGGAAAAGCGAGCGCCGAATTTCCCTGGGCGTTAATGCATAAAATCTGTGAAGGGGGACGACGCGCTGGGGCGTCTCCCCTCTGTAAGACTGTTCTATAGGGAAGGCGCCCCAAGATATGGATTCGAAGAGGACACTCCCTGTTTGTGTGCCACTGTCGGCTTGTCCGACAGTGGCAGTGGCCACACGGTTAGCAAGCTAACCGTGGCACAACAAAATCAAAACCTTGGTGTGTGCCGCATATAGTCAATAGTAATACAACAGAAATTACACAGGCCACTGTTCCAGTCGATACGCCATTTCCCAAAACAAATACTCGTATCGCGTGCTGGTGCAAAACGTCTCTACCAGTTGATCTTCCGGCGCCATTCCTTCAAATTTATCAAGTAGTTCTTTCAACCACTCAGCCAGAGCCGCAAACTCCGGAGACGCATACATCTCAATCCACTGGCGGTAAAATGGCGCTGAGATTGGCATCCCGCGCTGAGCTAAAGCACGGCCAATTTCACTGTAGCCCCACTGACACGGCAGCAACGCCGCCACGATCTCCGGCACATCACCCAGCGCCGCCACTCGCACGAGATGGCGCGTATATGCGTAGGTGGTCGGAGCGGCGCGCGTCGCCGTGAGGGCGTCCGCAGCGATGCCGCACTGGGCGGTAAAATCGCGATGAAGCGCCATTTCCCGATTAAGGGTAGCGTCAAGGAGATTGGCAAATCGTCCCATCGTGTCGAGATCCGGCGCTTTGGCTGTCGCGAGAGCGAGCAAGCGACTATATTCTATCAAGAAGATATAATCTTGACACATGTAAAACTGAAACTTTTCCAACGGCAAGACGCCGTTCCCGAGTTCAGTGACAAACGGATGCGTGAGCGTCTTTTGCCAGATCGAGTCTGCCGCGTAATGTAAACGTTCACTCAGAGTCATATAGAGCCCCATCCCATGAAGCTTGAGTTGCTAATATATACCCACCCTCAGAGCCCGCCAGTCCGCACCACCCGCAAATGCAACACATGCATAGCCGCTACGAGCACAACAAGCGCCACCACGAAGAATTCCCCGAAACTTCCGGTGCGTAACGTACCGAAACGAATCCGCCAATTCGGGACAAGCAGAGGGATTCCCATAATCGTAAAGAGATCAGCCCCAATATGGAACAAGGCGCCGGCAAACCACCAAGCCAATACTGCGCCCCACTCCGTGCCTTGGGCCTTCATCAGCCACACCACCAACGCCCATGACCACGGCCAGTGAGAAATACCGCGATGGGGAAGCCCGATTCTTTCGATCCGATCAGGAAGCGTGGCGCCGAGCGCCGCAGCAGCAATACCTAGGGGAGGCGCCCCAAGAAGCACGGCGCCAGAGGCCGCCACCAATCGATGAGACTTTGCTAACATGATTTCCTTCTCTGTGCGAACACAAGCTGCACCTGCAGTTTTCCTTCATTCTTTTCTCATCTAGTATAACGTCTTTGCAGATACAACAAAAATTCTCAACAAGCGAGGGCAGCAACTTCGACATAAGGAGTCGCTGAAAACTAGTCTGTTCATTATCGGCCAAATTTTGCTACAAAATCACCGAAAGCAGCAAGGGCGAGAGTGCATGCCTCAGCTGAATCCCCGAAAATGCCACTCCCGACAAAAGGCGATTGATCTCCCCTACTAGAGATCGATTGCTGAATTTCCTGCAAAATCTGGCTTCTATTTTCCGCGCGATACATAAATGCCCCTGCTGGAGCCCAATAGAAGTCCTGTTTGACATGATATGCGTAACCCAGAGCCATCATTAGTTCAAGCTTATCAAAAATGAACGTGTAACGGCTGTTGTTGGGGATCAGGCGCTCGACGGGTTTCCGTAACGCTTCATGAAGCCAGTCATTGAGTGGGGTGGGTCGCTTATTCATGCCATCCAAAAAACGAGCATCCTGTCCACTATGACTAAACAAGCAAAAAGGCGGCAAGAGTCGAATAGCAGGAAAATCCTCCCGGTATTCCCGATAGACTGGCGTGGCAAATAAGTGGCCGAGGAGCTGTAAGCGGCCAGCCTCGACCGCGCCTAGCCCCAACGCATACAGCAGTACGGTGCCCGGATAGCGCTGCAAATCCAGCCAGAGCGTGAAACCCCCGCTAGAACTCACGGACGATAACCTCTCCAAGGCACGCTGCCAGAGGTAGTAGTGCTCTTCTTCGGCCCAGAATCCTCCAATAGGCGCCATTGCTATCAGTGTTGAACATGCCGCTTCATAGGCACGCACCCGAGCAGTTGCGGAAACCTTGTCAGGAGGGGGACCACCTTGCACTCTGAACCCCTGTCCTGATGTCGTCTCTATAACGCGATCAACCTCGTCGCCAACCAAGTCGGCAAGCTGGATGCGATAGCGAGGTTCGGTTAGGTAACGTTTTAAGCTCGCAACTGCAGCTTCAGTCGAAAGCGGATGAGGCCGTGAAAACTCTTCAAGCGACTGAACCTGTTGCTGTACTGATTGAAAAAACGAGTCGGCGTCCTTAATAAGAACGACTTGAGTAGCGCGATGATTGATTAGCATCTGTGCCGACTGGCTTGGTTCAGTTTGTACCGCCCAATAGGTGGAAAAACGTCGGGAAGAGGCGCGTAGCAGTGCGTTACGAAGAGCCTCATCCCAATCTGCTGACCAACCACAGACGAGGAGACCGAACTCATCAAATATACGATCAAGGAGAGTGTTAAACTCGGCAGGGTAGGAAGCAAGCTCTTCCGGTGTATTGCGAATGCGAGTATCGAGATAGTCGCCATGCACCTTAAAGAGGCAACATCGCGTGTGGATTAGCGGCAAGGCTCCATGCACTTGGTCAGGAGTGCTCAGAATCGCAGGAGCGACACCAACGTCGGCCAGTGCAGTTTCCATGAGCCGGTCAAAGTTCGTGGTAATGATGACCTTAACAAAACCCTGTACAACCAGTGCTGCGATTGCTCGGTGAGCTACTGTCGGTTGTTTGGCTCCCTCGTCGCGTTCCTGTTCCGACGCTTCCCAGTAGCCTCGTAAGAGTTGCTGGCGCTCCGTGGGGGTCTTAGCGATTGCATCCAACAATTCCGAATAATCGGGAGCCTTCCCGAACTTCGTCCAGTACCATTGCTCCGGTGACGACTCGCATGACTCTCCGGAGACCTCAGCCAGCTTACGGACAAGGTCAAGCGTAATCTCCCAACCCGTCGGAATCTTGGCGGCGCGAGACACACCTGAACCGAGCAGGACTGCGTAGACCCCACGATTTGCCTGGATGGAGAACGCAAGGGCGTGGATAGGATCAATCATGCTATTTCGACCTCCGCTTTTGTGTCCCACAGCTCTCCAGCGATGCACTTGGGGAGTATCGCGTCGAGCGGGGAGACATCGTGAACATGGTCAAAGTGAAGAAGAAGTGGGCCATTTCCACCTATATGCGGAACACACCAAGATCTGGATTTTTGGGTGCCACGGGTAGCTTGCTACCCGTGTTCGTCCATTGCACGGCTGGACAAGCCAGCCGTGGCACCCGTCCTTTAGGTGACGTTGTCAAATCCGTATCTTGGTGTGCCAGCCATAGAGTTCGGAATTCTTCGCGCGGTAGACATCATCAATCTTCAGCGCCTTGGTCCAATCAAGTCTACAAATTCATGTTCGCGCCACTCAACCCTCACTCCCCAACTCCTTTAGGTTGGCAATGATGGCTTGACCAGACAGGCCGCGCCGGTATAGGGAAACCCCCACGCGTTCGATATCGTTCCGCAGAGGACCGTACTTGATGCGGCTGAACGCCCTCACATCAAACCGATAAGGCAATGGTAATTCCTCTAACTCGTCAGCAACAGCTTCGGCTTGGATTTCGTCATCGACACCGACCAGGGCAAGATCAATGTCCGACTCTGGCCGATAGGTTCCCTTCGCGCGGGACCCGTACAGCATGACTTCACTAATCGCCGAGAAGCGGCGAAACACTCCCCGGATCAAATCAAGCTCGTGAGGCGTGAGGCCGATGTCTTTCAGGTCGTGTTCTCAAATTGTTGATAGGGTGAAATTAAATCGGGGTTCCGAATTCGTAGCGATTCACAAAGAGTCCGATGACGGTGTCATGCATAAAGACTGATTTCGAGAAACAAATGG
>JACXTT010000797.1_pt1 | contig 53712 bp, 45 predicted proteins | sample 9270951 | NCBI WGS metagenome assembly JACXTT01 (sample SAMN15532306, study PRJNA645909) | rock metagenome | isolation source: weathered quartz diorite | place: Puerto Rico | collected 2017-06-21
AGCGCATCCGGCCTGTCGAGCAATTGGTCGAGCGCCTGCACGGCTGCACGCGATATCGTCGGAATGGCGCCGATGAAGAGCCCAATGAGATTGTCGCGGATACCAAGATCGTCCATGCCAGGCAGGCCAGCCGCTTGCATGGAAAGGCAGCGGCCGATCACATCGTCCTTCGCCACGCCCGAGGCCTTGCGCCTGGCGATTGCGGCGTCGATAGCCGCGCAAGCTAAAGACGCCGCTGCAAGAGCATCGCGGTCGAACACCGGGTCTGGTTGGAGCTCGGCGAAGAGGTAACGGAACAGGAGCGTCGCCCAGTCCATCAGATCCTCATCGGCGGCGCCGGTAATTCCGAGATATCCGGTGACGATCGCAGTGGGGACAGGCAGGCTCAATTCCGGCGGAACGTCGATACGTCCGGCCTTGCGGGCGACGAGCGTTTCGGCAAGCGTCCGGGCAAGCGGTTCGACGGTGCGCGCAACGTCGTCGCGCCGCATCGCAAGCCGCATGTTGGAGACGTCGCGCGTATAAATCGCCGAGTCCTGCATCCCAAGAAAGAAATTCTCGCCTCCGGTGATCGCCCGCATCCGGGGTTCGTAGACGACTTCGAAATCCGTGTTCCGGTCAAGGACCTCGATCACATCGGTGCGGCGTGTCACGATCGCCGTGCCGTTGCTTGGGTAAGAGGTGATGAATGTCCAAGGGATGCGAAGATTGGGCGTGAAGGCGCGCAGCGCACGAAAGCCGAGCCGCTGAATATAAGGGTCGAAAAGCGCCGCCGCGATCTTCTCTCTGAGATTCGAGCCTGGAGTCCGAAGCACCGCAACGGGTGCTTGGTACAATGCAGCAAGCCCATCGCCGATCATGCGAAGGCGTATTATGAAAACCTTGATGAAATTCGGCAAGACCATCGAGGCTCCTCCCCGGTTTCTCTGGCTTAAGTGGGGTCGACCGCGCGCATGCCGATCATGCGCAGAGCGGTCATGCTCGGTACGAAGAAATATTCGCCGCCACGCGTCTCGACGAATTGCGGAATGCCGTCGGCGATGAATGGAGGATGACCGGATGACGGATCGGCCGGGATCACAAATTTGGCCTTGGGGCCTTGGCCGGAGCCAGGCACCCCTTGCGAATGGATTCCGATGATGGGACAGGTGTCATTACCGGAGCGCGAGGGGAAACCAAAATTGATCCATTGCTGCTGGACAAATTCGAACTGCCGGAACAGGCTCGCGCAATAGATGAACATCCCGACCCCATGCTCGGCTTGGTCGGAAACGCCCCGCGGGGACTCTCCGTAGGGCACGCCCCGGCGCAAGATGCGGCGCCGGTTGTTGATGGTCGAGGCGCTACCGCCAAGCGGGTCGAGCATATCGCGGGTGTTTGCGCGCCGGATATGCGCACCGAGTGGGCATTTTGTTCCCTCCGGGTCGTCGCGGAATGCGAATTTTATCTGGGCCAGATAACGCGCGTTTTGATCGGCCTCCGGGTACTCCGAATTAAAATGCTTCCAATGCGCCACGGTTGGCGCGACCGACAGGGGAACGCCGTCGGGCCAGCGTCCGGCCATTTTCGCCATGAGGGTTATGCGGGCGTGCGCTTCGCTCATGCGGAAGACCACGCCAAAACGTCTTGTTGTGTCGTCGAGGAATTTACGGAACGCAGACACATTTTGCTGCAGTTTGCGGTAGACGAGAAATGTGCCGTTGCGGCTGAACGCGTGGGACATTGCGGCGGGGGCAATTTCCTGCGATTCGTCCGGATAGCCGAGCAAAAATTCGCCTGTCGCGAGCGGCCGCCAATGGCCATTGGCGTCGAGGGCGCCATTTCCTTCCTTAAAGTTTTGCTCGTAGCGGTTCGGATATTGCCCGTCGAAAACCGGATCGCCCAGGCCGTCGTCGAACCCAAAATGCTCTTTGTAATTCGGCGTCGGCGAGCCGCCAGTCTCATCATAATCGAAGAGCGCCGATAGCTCTTGGTAGGGCTGTTCCCGATGGCCCTTTTGATTGTGACCAGGAAGGAGCCGGATGCCGCCCAATTCGCGGCAAAACCCTTCGATCTCCCGCGTTTTTTCGTCAAGCGCGGCAACGGGCGAACCGTCCTTCTTCATCCAAGCAAAGAGCGAAATCATAATATGCACGCGGTCTTTATCCATGCCACCGTCTTGGCTGCCAGTCTTCCATACCTCGTCCCAAGAGTTCTTCCAATTTGGCCCTGCAAAATCGTCGCCGAGCATCGGCGCTCGTTTGGCCATGCCGTCCATAAATTCGTCCGGCATGCCGCGCAGCGTCCTTGTTCCCACGCCAAGAACGGCCAAGCTTTCAAAGGTGATGGCAATATTGACGGTCACCTCGGGCTTTGAAACACAGCGCTTGCCGGTTGGAATGCCGTGGCTCGACGGCCATCGCAACGCGGTCGTAATCAACGGCAAGAGCTTTGTTACAAATTTGCGTCCGGAATCTCCGTTGTCGATGTGGAAGAGCATGATCCGGCCTTTGGGAAAGCCGACCCTTCCGTAGCCCGTGAGAATGTTGCCTTGAATATCGGCGAGATCGAGTTCGACAGGCATGTTGGGCCTCTCAAATGCCGTAGACGCCTGGCGGCTGGGTCGGCGCCTCGACGTTCCCGGGACGGGTTGCGGCGAGGAATTTTTCGAACGCGGCGTAAAGTTGACCGGGCGCATTCGTATTCACCGCGGGTTCCTGATTGTCGATTGCAAATTGGGTGAAAGCCCGTTGCAGATAAAGCGCTTTGAGAACCGAGGAGAGATTGGAGTCAGGGGCCGCCGGATAGGGTTTTGCGCCGGCTGCCATGATGCTCCTATAGACCCACCACAACACGAAGCCCAGGGCAGCAGCGCCGGTCAGCAATGGAATAAGCCTGCCTATAAGGAGAAGAGCCACAACACCCACAACCACAGCGAAAAGGGCTATCCAGGACGCCAACCTGAGAACCCGCTCGTCATTAAACCCCAACCAGGACGGAAGGTGCGGATCCTCCACGTAGTAATCGTTAAACGGCATCGTCGTTTCGATTTGGCAGCCGGCGATATATTTCGCAAACGAGGCCGCGTCGCTAACAACGTCGTCAAATCCAACGCAGCAGGTGAAAATGCTCCTTAACTCGCTGCCCATCGTGTCCCAGAGAGTGGCAAGATAAGAATCCCGCTCGGCGTCGGCGCCGCTCGCCGCGTCGAAATCCACCAGAAAGAAGAGAAATGGACAAGTCAAATGGTCCTGCGGCTGGGCGACCGTCGGGTCGATGTTTTTCAAAAACATCAACGCGACATTCTTTTCTTCGCGCCCATTGTAGGCGACGTCGTCGATAATCCCGATCCGCACAAAATGGTTTCGCGTATTGCGCGCAAAGGGACTTTGACAGGGGTGTAGGCTAGGCCGTTGCCCAATATTTGGCAGCGCAGCAAGCCGCTCGCGCAGCACGTTGACAGGCGAATTGGAGCGGGTTCCGTCGGCAATCAGCTCCTTCTTTACTGGTGTGAGCACCGTTAGGAAATAATGTCCGCCGTCGTATGTAGGCATGAATCGTCCCCCTTTGCGCGCTATTAGGTTTAGCCGAGCGCCGCAGCCTTATTCTGCCCTGGCTCGAAGCATTCGCTACGGCTAGAATCGGCGTTGATGGTGTCGAGGCTTGCGACAGGCGCATATCCTTGATAGCCGAGATCGTTTTGCACCTTGCACAGCGCCGCGACATAGGTCTTTTGGAAATCCGCGGGCGTCAAGCTTGCATGTTGCTTGGCCAATGCCTGAATTGCGCGTTGTACGCGCAGGGCCGCCTTGATATCGCGCTGTTCGGCACCGGGCGTCGCATTGTAGTAATAATCCGCGTCGATCTGGTTGACGCGTACATAGTCTTTGAAAGGCGTGCTTGGGATCGAGTGCGGGAATCTGGTGCTCGAATTCCAAGCGCCGTCCACGCCAATTGCATTACCATCGGAAAAGGCGTCGAGATATTGATCCCATGTGCCGTTGAAGTTGCTGGAAAATAAAAGATAATCGTTGCGCAGCTTCTGCTTCCCCTGGCCGAGATCAGGCCATTGATCGCGCTTGACGATCACCCAACGCGCGAAATGGATAAACAACAAGCCGCGCAGGGGTGCCGAAAAGAACGGAAGTGCGCGGCCGATCATATAGCCGAGCCTCTGGATCTCCGTCAGCCACGGCCGCATCGGCGTGATGACGTTCATGATATCGGCTTTGCCCGCGACGTTGGACATCGTCCCCTCCCCCAGCGTGATTATTTCATGGTTAAGCCCGAGGCAGGAGAGATTATGCGCCTCTTTTGGGCCTTATGGCAAGGCTCTCCCTTCGTGCAAACCCCCTTAAGGTAGCGATTGGAGGCGCGCCGCTCGCAAAATCATGGATCGGGAAACCAATTTTTATCGGGTTCGTGTCTAGTTTGTACAGAGTCAAACGAGGCATCGCAAAATGACGCCAGCCGCATCGACGCCAACAGCGTCGCCTTCGAACACATTAACCGGAGAAGCCGGCGAGCCGTCCGATCCTGGCCGTTCTACGGGTCAGGATTCGAGCAGTGCTGGCGCTTATCTCAATCAATTCAAAGAAATCGTGCAGTTGATCGAGCGGTTGCCGGGCACGCCGGAATTAATCGGTGATGTGTTGAACTGGCGCCCGACAAGCTACAATGATTATTTCGCCGCGCAAGCGTTGTCTGGCCGTGCGTCCGCAGCCGATGTCTATGCTTCCTTAAACCGGTACTCGGGGAAACGCTTCGAAGGCGTTGCCGGGGATCTCGACTCTAAGGCTCTCGGCGCAGCTGCAGCTATCAGGCGCCACTATAAGGCCCATGGCGAAGCCCGTCCCGATATCTTGTTGGAAATTTGCGACCGCGCGGGAAAGAATCTGCGCGAGGCGCTCGGCAAGGCGAGCTCCCTTGCCGAGCCTGATCCGAGTACGGCCGGTAATGCCGTTTTGAGGCGCAGATTGCGGATCACATAAGCTTGGGCGCAAGCCCGGTGCGAGCCGAGCAAATGCGGCGATTCGCGCGCGCGGAGTTCACCGGCGTCGGCGTGGACTAAAATGGCGCCCTTACCTTTAGGGGCAGCTTTGCGTTTCCCGGCGGCTAGACTAAAACCCAAAGCCTGCCAGTCTGTTTGAAACGCGTTTCCTGCTCATGCGCCTATCGCGATATTTTTTGCCGATTTTACGCGAAGTGCCGAAAGAGGCCGAGATTGTCTCGCACCGTTTGATGCTGCGCGCCGGCATGATCCGGCAGGAGGCGGCGGGCATTTATGCCTGGCTGCCGCTTGGCTTTCGCGTCCTGCAGAAAATTGCTGCGATCGTGCGTGAGGAAATGGACCGGGCGGGGGCAATCGAACTTTTGATGCCGACCCTGCAGCTCGCCGATCTTTGGCGGCAAACAGGCCGCTATGAGGCCTACGGTCCGGAAATGCTGCGAATTGCGGACCGTCACAAGCGGGAATTGCTGTACGGCCCGACCAACGAAGAGATGATCACCGGAATTTTTAGCGCCTATATCCGCTCCTACCGGGACCTGCCGAAAATTCTTTACCATATCCAGTGGAAGTTCCGCGACGAGTTAAGGCCGCGCTTTGGCGTCATGCGCGGACGCGAGTTCTTGATGAAGGATGCCTATTCCTTCGATGTTGACGAAGCTTCAGCTCGCGTTTCCTATAACAAAATGTTCGTTGCCTATTTGCGGATTTTCTCCCGCATGGGTCTTAAGGCGATACCGATGCGGGCCGAAACCGGGCCGATCGGCGGCAATTTGAGTCACGAGTTCATTATTCTCGCCGAGACCGGCGAATCACCCGTATATTGCCATGCCGGCGTCTTGGATTTGCCGGTTCCTTTAGACGGCAAAGTCTATGAGAGCGATCTTGCGCCGATCATTGGCGAGTGGACAAAATTTTACGCTTCGACGGCAGATGTCCATGACCCCGAACGGTTCGAGCGCGAGACGCCCGAGGCAAAGCGCATCCACACACGCGGTATCGAGGTTGGACAAGTGTTTTATTTCGGCGAAAAATATTCCAAGCCGATGCGCGCGCTCATTACGCATCCGGACGGAACCGAGCAGCCCTGCCAGAGCGGCTCTTATGGGGTCGGCGTGTCCCGGCTTGCCGGCGCCATTATCGAAGCGAACCACGACGATAATGGAATCATTTGGCCCGAGGCCGTCGCACCGTTCAAACTCGGAATAGCCAATCTCAAACCAGGCGATAGGGAAGCCGACAGCGCGTGCGAAGAGATTTACGGTACGCTTCAGAATTCGGGGGTCGAAGTGCTCTACGACGATGCGGATGAGCGCCCTGGCGCCAAATTCGCGCGCCTCGATTTGATCGGCCTGCCCTATCAGATCATCGTAGGCCCAAAGAGCCTGGCCGAGGGGACAGTGGAACTCAAGGTAAGGGCAACCGGCGCGCGTAAGAATCTCGGCGTCGCTGCGGCAATCGCGCAGTTCGCGGGCCGGTGATGGACACCTCGAAGGGCATACGCCCGTTCGCGCCTTTCGAATGGATGATCGCTTTGCGCTATCTGCGTGCGCGGCGGCGGACGAGCTTTGTGTCCGTCATCGCGCTTTTCTCCTTCCTCGGCATCACGCTCGGCGTTGCGACCTTGATCGTCGTCATGTCCGTGATGAATGGTTTTCACAAGGAATTGCTCGACAAGATCGTCGGCATCAACGGGCATATTTTTCTTCAGGCCGCCGAAACGCCCTTTGCCGATTACGACGAGGTGGTGCGGCAGGTGGCGGCAGTCCCGGGCGTCGAATTGGCGGTGCCAATGATCGAAAGCCCGGCGGCGGCTTCGACCAGCAATATGGCCTTCGCGCTCGTGCGGGGACTAAGAGAAGCCGACATCAAGCGTCTCCCGGGAATTGCTCATAACGTCAAATCCGGCACGCTTGATGGTTTCGATACGGCGGGCGGTGTCGCGATCGGCCAGAGGCTCGCCGAAAATCTCGGCCTGCGTATAGGCGACAAGGTCAAAATCCTGACCGCCAATGGCGCGCAAACGCCCTTCGGCATTACCCCGCGCAGCAAGGTCTATCCGGTCACGGCGATCTTTCAGATCGGCATGGCGGAATTCGATAATCTCTTCGTCTATGTGGCCTTTCCCGAGGCGCAGGGCTTTTTTAACAAGGATAATCAGGCAAGTGTCATCGAAATTTTCGTGACCAAACCGGAAGAGATCGACGCCGTCAAAGACAGGATCGAGCGGGCAGTCATGCGGCCGATGATCATGACCGACTGGCGCGAGCGCAACAAAACATTTTTCGACGCGCTGAATGTCGAGCGCAATGTGATGTTTATTATCCTGACCTTGATCGTTCTCGTCGCCGCGCTCAATATCGTCTCTGGCCTTATCATGCTGGTCAAGGACAAGGGCCAGGACATAGCGATTTTGCGCACCATGGGCGCGACGCAAGGCGGCGTCATGCGGATTTTTCTCATCACCGGAGCCTCGATCGGCGTTGCCGGAACAATTGCCGGCTGCCTGCTCGGCCTGCTCCTTGCAAGCAATGTCGAGGCTCTGCGCCAATTCCTAAACCGGCTTCTCCACGCAAATTTCTTTCCGGCCGAACTTTATTTTCTTTCGCGTTTGCCTTCGCTCGTCGATTGGCGCGACGTCGCCGCCGTCGCCGGGGTGGCCCTCGTTCTTTCCGTTCTGGCAACGCTCTATCCGTCCTGGCGCGCGGCAAAGCTCGATCCCGTCGAAGCGCTGCGTTACGAATAGCCATGGCCCTCCCGGCGCTCCATCTCGCGAAGGTCGAACGCCGCTACGATCAGGCCGGCGCTCCGCTCGAAGTTTTGCGCGGCGCCGATTTTTCCCTTTGGAGCGGACAATCGGTGGCGCTCGTTGCCCCATCGGGCGCGGGCAAATCGACGCTCCTCCATATTGCGGGCCTACTTGAGCGGCCGGACGCAGGCGAAGTTTTTGTAATTGGCGAACCCACCATCGCCATGCCCGACGAAGCGCGCACGGCGATCCGGCGCGGCAAGATCGGCTTCGTCTATCAATTCCATCATTTGCTGCCGGAATTCACGGCCTGCGAAAATATCATGCTGCCGCAGATGATCGCCGGGCTTTCGCGCAGCGAGGCAGCGGAGCGCGCCGGCCAGCTGCTGCGCTATCTGGGCCTTTCCGGGCGCGAAGACCATTTGCCTGCGGAACTTTCCGGCGGCGAGCAGCAACGGGTCGCGATCGCGCGCGCGGTTGCCAATGGCCCCAGCATTTTGCTTGCCGACGAGCCGACGGGAAATCTCGATCCAAAGACGGCTCACCATGTTTTTGAGGCGCTCGACGCGCTTATTCATGCAACTGGGCTTGCCACTTTGGTCGCGACCCATAACATGGAGCTCGCCGCCCGCATGGACCGACGGGTGACTCTTCAAGAGGGCCGCGTGGTGGAGCTGGAGTAGTTTGTGGCTCCATGAGCATACGACAGATTCATATAGATTTTGGTTTGATGAATGCAGAATAGCTCGCTGCCGTTGGTTGCTCGCACGATTTAATGCGTCATTCGAGAGCGAAAATCCTACTCACCAGGGTATCTTGGCGTTGCAATTTTGCGGCGAGCGACGACCCCCATGTTTGCCCAAGCTGCAGTGCTAATATTGAAAATGCTGCCCCTTGGTGGTACAAATTGATCCGCCTAAACCGCGGAGTGTCCAATAAGGTGTCCTGCATGCGTGCCCGTAACAAGTTTTGTGGATGAAGCCATGCCTAAACAGAAGATTATCATAAGAAACCTCCAGCAACTGGACTATGCGTTGCTCAGCAAGGAATTAAATGGTCAAGGCATCACACCCGTTTCTGTAGAGGAAGTGCCGGGGAGATTCGGCGAGCCGATGACGATATCGGTCATTCTTGCTCTCGGTGCCGCGACCAGCCTGACCGCCGTCGCAATTGGCTTTGCCGCCTGGCTGATGAAGCGCCGCGAGACCAACGAGCTAGACCTGGAATTTGATATTGAACATTCGGATGGAAGAATCGAACACCGAAAATTCCACCACAAAGTGAGCAGCGAGAGCGAAACCGACCCGGAGCTTCTGAAGGCGCTCAAGGATGCATTGCCTAATTTCGGACAGGCCTCCGGGCTCGGTGCCTCCGCCGGGGCGTAGCCAAATGCCGGGCGATGGTTTCTTCATGGACCCGGACATCCATGCGTGGGTCGATCTACCAACAAATTTCGCTTCGCTGCCTGGGGTTCGCCGTGAGCATGTAACATCGCTTCTCGAAGGACGGATTCCAAGTACTATTGTTAACACTGTGATGCATGAAATGACGCACCACTGGTGTTTTTTTTCGCCTGTTGGCGAGGTCCTTGCCCTCTTGAAGTACCGGGTGCGCCATGCATTGTTGGCGACCGCACTTGGCCAAGAGATCGACCAAATGGATGTAGCGTGCGATCTTGTCCGGTACGAAGTGATCGAAAAGGCACTCAGCCCAATCATCGAAGGGCTGGCGCTCTTCATGGAGCATGATGCGGGGGCGACCGGCTCCGATGCCGTGTACTGCCGACCATTGCACCTGTTCTCTGTGTTCATTTTGCAAAACTTTCTTAATGCGGACCGAAGGTTTATCAATCTTCTCGAAGTTGACCAATGGCTTCAGAAGAACCGCACACTTCCCACCGGTGTGAAGCGCAAAGTCGATCTATTGTCTATGCCGCTCGACCCAGCCAAGAGCATTTATCTATCCGGTTACCCGGCGCTCAAGTCTTTTGTCATTTCCGGAAATAAATACTTTGGAGGTAGTTATGATAAGCTGCTGGGCTATTTGCGCAGCTACTTCTTCGGAGATTACGGGCTTATCGATGTTATGTTCGGTGACGTCCCAGAGGGCGACGATCCTATCATCATCACTGAACGGATTTCTAATTACCTGATAGACCGAATGCGGGACCTTTTTAAGCGTGACCTCGCTGCTGACGTATCAGAATGGAGTGCTTCAGAGGGACTCGAGAAAACCGCTACCGTGCGGTACTCCGACGATATCGAGCTTGGCGACGGTTTAATTTATCCCCTCCGAATCAATCCCGCGCGTGGGATTGGCCTCTCTGCCGAGGCCGCGGCTAGGGGCTACTCCCGGCACCGAGACCTCTTCAGGGTTCTCGATACGTCCGGCGAAGGTACACTGCTTGAGGCGCACAAGCGGCGCGGCCTGCAAGAGATCCTCAACCGATCGCTGATGCCCATATGTAGCGAGTGTGTCGCCGTCTTTGCTATGGGCGACATGGTCGAGGCTCGCGACGCAGAGGGCCACACCGTCGCTCGCATGAAACAGCTTCGCCATTTCAACGACGGACGAGAAGGGCTGATCGACTTTTTCTTCATCCCGACTGAAAGCATAATTCTCGGCGTAATTTTCGTCGACGGTGCCGCTGTCGCCTTTTCATCGCATGGTGAGAGTGAGAAAGATCTTCTCTTCCACGTTGGACTACTCCAACCCACTCCGAAACAGTTGGAGGCAATCGAGCATTTGAAAACTCTCGACGGCAAGCTTATTCGAGAAAGACTAGCAGGCTATGACAGCCTGATAAGCCATGTCAGAAGGCAGTACGCGCGCATGCAGGACGCCATATATCGGCCAGCGGTGTCGATGCATATTTGTGCTCCGGACGCGAATTGGCGCAAGGTGCTCAGCCTGCTCGACAATTATGGGCTGGTCTCTGTTCTGGACACCCGCATACAGGTTCTTGATGTCGCGAAACTCAGCCTGCTCGCATCGAGGCCGCGCAAACCAGCCGAGCTCGAAGCGGAATTTGCAAAAGCACCACGCGACTTTAGTACTGTCATGGCGCTGATACACCTCATGCGCAATAACCATGGGCTGGAGCTGATGGAGACCACCACCGATGACCAGATCGTCTCGGTCATCTAAAACAGGGTGCTGAAAAGCCGCGCCTGAATGTTATGCCCAGGTTGATTGAACAAGCGCAGGATCGAGATAGCATTACCGTTCACTCGGTAACGGAAGTATCTCCAATCGATTTTTTGCACAAGTCCGTTCCTGGCGCTTCTGTGACATCCCGCGACGGCTGCAGGACGGCGGATTCCGAATTTGAAGCAGAAGCTCATGGGATAGCCTCATAATCAAGGCTCGAGGAGCCATTGGACGCAGCTGTATGATCACCGTCCAAAAATCTTGCGCGCAAATGCCCCTGCTATCGTCATGGGATGGTTTATCGCGGTCAACAAACGGCCGGCGATGGACGTGGGCTCCCGGAACACGCCGAGCTGCCGAAGGACGGTGGCCCGGTCATAGTAAATCTTCTCGCCTAAAATCCGATCCTCCGAATCGAAGGTGAAAATGCCGCACAAGGGAAAGTTGACGGGCTTCCCCGTGGGTGGCAGACCTTTCCAAGCGCCCGTATGTGTGCCGCTAATGGTCGCCTCCAGAATCACCGCATCCTCAGTCACGTAGCGATTTCTCACTTCGATTCGGAAATCAGCCGCGGCCGAGAGCGTTTCCTTGTAGTAGAGTTGGACCCGGTCGCGCCCGATGCGATGGTCGTCCCAAGGTTCGTCATCGTAACGAGCATCTGGGCCGAAAGTACCGAGGATGCCGTCGAGATCATGCAAGTTCTCGAGTCGGACATGTTCCTCGACAAGCCGGACTCGGGCGTTCATTCTGGCTTCGTTTGTCTCCATTTCGCGGCCTCCGATAGTGTGGCCCTACGGTTCATGGCTAACGCCGTAATGCACCTCAGTCACACGCAAACCTGCTTTACACTCCCGCCAGTGCGCGCAATGGCGCCAGCCCGTAGCGCCACGGTTGACGAATAGGAAGTTCAGGTTAAGTTCGGGTTCTTTCTGACCTGTGCTTCGCGGAAATTCAAGTGTCACGAACCAATGGAGCGCATGAAATGAAACGTTTTCTGCTAACTGCCGCAGCACTATCTCTCGGCTCTTTGCCTGGCTTTGCGCAGACTGCGGCACCGCCTTCCGCCACGCTCCCAGCTCCTGCGCCGGCGGCACAACAGACCGGCAAAGACATCTGGGCGCAATGCCGCGCGGAAGCGCAAGCCAAGGGGCTGAAAGGTCCATTGAAGAGAGCTGCGGTTCAGGAGTGCTTTGCGCAGGCTAGGCCCGATCTTGCAGCGGCCAACGCCTGCCGCAAGCAGGGCAAGGATAAAGGGCTCTTCGGCCAGGAACTCAACAATTTCGTCAAGGGCTGCAAGGCCGGTAAAACCTGATCCGCCTCAATCTGAAAGCGACGAGAATTTTTCATGCGCAATACATCAAACCGTATTGTGGTGAACAGCTTCGTTGTTTTTGAGGCCCGGCGCGGGCGTCTCTTTTGCCGAACCCGTCATCGTCGAACGCGCTATGCCCGGTCCCATTGTCGCGGTCGTCCCGCAGGCGCCCCGCGCCGGGCCTCGCCTGGGTTCCAGGCCATTGGGGCTGGGAAGGCACGCGTGGAATTGGCATCCAGGGATCTGGTTCCGCCCTTGAGGAGCTAGGCGGCCAACAGGATTCGAAAGTGCTCGCCAAGCAGGTGCTTTCGAAAAGTGCCCTACGTGCGCCTTGAATGAGTCGGGTGTTCGCTCCGCGCCGTCGCGCCGAAGATGCGCTCAAATGTTTCGCGCAGGGCAGCATCGACCTCGCTCATGCTCGCTTGCACGCCGAGATCGCGAAGGCTCGTTACCCCCAAATGCGACGCCGAAATGCCGCAGGGAACAATGCCGGAAAAATGCGCGAGATCCGGCGCGACATTGAGCGCAATCCCATGGTAGGTCACCCACCGCCTAACCCTGATGCCGATCGCCGCGATTTTGTCCTCGGCGATCTCGCCGCCTAAGCCACGTGGTTTTTCTGGCCGCGTAACCCAGATCCCGATGCGGCCCTCCCGACGCTCGCCCTTGACGCCGAGCCTGCTCAGCGTTGCGACGATCCACGCTTCCAGCGCGCAAACAAAAGCACGCAAATCGGGCTTCCGGCGGTTGAGATCGAGCATCACGTAAATCACCCGCTGGCCAGGTCCGTGATAGGTGAATTGCCCGCCCCGCCCCGTCTTATGCACGGGAAAACGCGCGTCGCGAAGGTCCTTGTCCCGCGCGGAAGTTCCGGCCGTATAAAGCGGCGGATGTTCGAGCAGCCAGATTAATTCCGGCGCGTTGCCATCCGCGATAGCCGCGGCGCGCGCCTCCATCAAAGCCACGGCCTCCATGTAGGGCACGGGCTTGTCCGAAGCCCGCCATTCGGTCGGCGCGTTATTGCGAGGCACCATGGAAATAAGTGGTTTTTCTCAGATCATGGGCCTATTTTAGCCGCTTGTTTGGAATGTTGCACGCTGGCCTTCGCGGCGGGCAATCTTGCCACGCGGGCGGCGATTTGTTAGACGACGCAGCTGCGCGCAGAGGCCGTTTGCGTTTTCTGCCGCGCCAAGAATCGCGGCCATGGCGGAAGTGGTAGACGCGCTAGCTTGAGGTGCTAGTTGGGCAACCAGTGGAGGTTCGAGTCCTCTTGGCCGCACCATCATTTAGCTTTGCTTCGCCGGCAAAAACTCTTTGCCAAACGGGGACCGTCCACACAAGACGAATCAACTTTTGGGGCGCGCCCGGTACCAGAGGCGCTTCGGCGCGGGATTTTATTTCGCCGTCGTGGACGGGTTCGCCGGTTGGGACGCGGCTTCGGCAGGGCTGCCGCCCGGAGCCGGCGGAGCCTGTTCTGCGGGCGGCTTGATCGCGCGGCGCATCCGCGCAAACACTTCCGTGATGATTTTTTCGGTCGCCGACGTCCAGCCCGCGGGGGCTGAGCGGAGCGGCGGCGGCGCAGTGCCCGGCACGATGTGGACGATTTTATAGCCGCGCTTTTTTAGCTCTTGCATGAATGCGGGCAGCATGTCCGCCGTCTGCTGCTTGATGTCGTGGAAAAGCACGATCCCGCGCCCCTCCTTGTCGAGGCGCTCCAAGACCAAGTCGCGTTCGGCTTCCGCGGTCATAAGAGTCCAGTCCGAGGCCCAGAGGTCGGCCCCAAAAACCGCGATATTTTGGCCGGCCAGCCACTTCACAAGCTCCGGGGTATCGGCAAAGCCCGGAAAGCGGAAGAACGGCACCTTGGGCGCGGTGCCCGGCGCGCCATAGGCGGCGATGTCGTCAGCTTGAATTCCGCGCAAAATATCGGCGCGCGCCGCGCTGGCGGTCAGGCCCCGCATCGTGACCTCGGGATGCGAAAAAGTGTGGTGCGCGACCGTGTGGCCCTCCGCAACTTCCCGCTTGACCAATTCAGGGAAGGCCTCGGAATTGTGGCCGACGAGGAAGAAAGTCGCCTTCACGCATTCCTTGGCGAGCGAGTCGAGCACTTTTGGGGTGGTGGCGGGGGCAGGCCCATCGTCGAAAGTCAGCACGATCTCATGGTCGGCAAGCGCCAAGGTTTGCGGATAGGTTTTGAGCCCGATCTGCAATCCGCCCGACGTGCCGATCTCCAAAATGCGGCTGACGCCAAGCGCGTCCGGCGGGCATGGTTCGGCGCGGACGGCCGCTGAAGCAATCATCGCGCCGGCGGCGAGACATTGCACCAAAATGATGCGGATTCGCCTCTTCATGATTTGACCGCTCATCAAAGCATTCTATGAACTTTTGACCACTTTCGATAGGCAAAAAACGCAAATGACCGAGATAGAAGAGCCCCCGCTCCTCGAAACACTGGAGGCGGAGGCGATCGGCACTGCCGAGGCGCCGATCTACGACGAGAACGGCGCCATCGAGCCGGATTTTCTGAAAGACGTGACCGCGGCCATTGAGGCGGGGAATTCGCAGAGAGTGCGCGCGCTCGCCGGGCGGCTGCACGAGGCCGATCTCGGGCTTCTCACCGCGTCGCTCGAACCGGATCTGCGCCCAAAGCTCGTCGAGATGATGGGTGCCGCGTTCGATTTCGCGGCGTTCACCGAAATGGACGACAATATCCGCGAGGAGATTCTTGCCGAGCTGCCGAAGGAGACCGTGGCCGAAGGCGTCCGCGATCTCGAAAGCGACGACGCGATCCACATTCTCGAAGACCTGGAACCCGCCGATCAGGCCGAAATCCTGGAGGCGCTGCCGCCGGCCGAACGGGTCCAGCTCGAGCGCTCGCTCGAATGTCCCGAGCATTCCGCTGGCCGTCTCATGCAGACGAGTCTCGTCACTGCGCCGCCGTTTTGGTCGGTGGGGCAGGCGATCGATGTGATGCGCGCGACCGAAGAGGAGAATCTACCGGAGACTTTTTTCGAGATTTTTATTGTCGATCCGGCGCACCGGCTGCTCGGCAATGTGTTTCTCGACACGCTCTTGCGCGCGAACAGCGCGGTCAAGCTCGAAGACATTATGAGCGCCGGCCGCCGCCGCGTCGCGGTGACAGAAGAGCGCGAAGAGGTGGCGCGAATATTTCAGCGCTACAATCTTGTCTCGGTGCCGGTCGTGGATGAAGCAGACCGCCTCGTCGGCGTGATCACGATTGACGACATCGTCGATGTCATCCAGGAGCAGGCCGACGCCGAGGTAAAAGCGCTCGGCGGCGTCTCCGAAAGAGAAGAACTCTCGGACACGGTTTGGTGGACGGCCAAGAGCCGGTTCCTGTGGCTCCTCGTCAATCTGATCACCGCCTTTATCGCCTCGTCTGTTCTGGGGCTGTTCGAGGGTTCGCTGCAAAAGATGGTAGCGCTCGCCGTGCTTGCGCCAATCGTCGCAAGTCAGGGCGGTAATGCGGCGACGCAAACCATGACGGTCGTGGTCCGCGCGCTGGCAACGCGCGAACTCTCCCGCGCCAATGCGGCGCGCGTCATTCTGCGCGAGGTCTTGGTTGGCGCCGTCAATGGGGCTGCGTTTGGCGTGATTACTGGGATTGCGGCTTGGATTTGGTTTGGCCTTCCGAGCGTTGGCGTCGTCATCGCGGCTGCCATGCTGATCAACCTCATTGCCGGCGCGCTTGGCGGCATTCTGATCCCGCAGGGGCTCCATTGGTTGCGGACCGACCCCGCCGTATCGTCGAGCCCTTTTGTCACCACGGTGACCGACGTCGTTGGCTTCTACTCTTTTCTGAGCATTGCGACTTTGTGGTTTGGACTTAACTGAGGCTCGCAGCGTCTTTCCGCTGCGGCATCGGTGCCTCGATTTTTTTGTCCGATTCCAGGGCGAAGCCTTACCAGAATGTTTCGCAAGAAACATTTTGGTTTAGCCTATCTGCTTGCATAACATTATATCACACGCCGCTGGTAAACTCTCGATCATCACGGAACGGGCATTGGGGTGCTCCTGAAAGGTGAGTCTCGACAACCCACCCGAGTACCCCCTCTCACGGCTGACACAAATCGTTTTTTCGTTACCTAAGACGTTGCGCGTATTGACAAACGCGGCCATATGTGAATTAAACTATATCTAGAGTATATAGCGGCGTGCCCTAGATGACGGGGCCGAAGAACGTCGGCTGAGTAGAAGATTTACTTCGGGAGGGTGCAATGATGGCTATCAAATATTATTGGCCTTCGGTGTTGGCCGTTGCACTATGTGCGATTGCTGGTTCGGCTCGCGCGCAACATGATCCAGGGGTGCGCGGCGGATTTGAAAATACCGCGGGAGAACTGGAACGCCGGGGAATTCATATACCTCGCCCGCCGCTGATCAGCCCCAACCCGACGACGGGCGCGACCGTCAACGAAAACGAAAAGATTTCCTTCGTCGAGGGCATCCTCCGAGCGGGGCAATTGGAGTCGACCTGCGATACATGCGCCGATTTCACGGACGGAAGCCTGGTTTTGGGCGCGGGCGAACTCGATCCGGCCTTTCCACAGTTCCACACCAATTCCAACGGCCTCGGAGCCAGGCATAACGCCGAGCAATGCTTGTTGTGCCACGCCCAGCCGACATTGGGCGGCTCGGGCGGGTTCCTTGTACCAAATCCGGGTAACGGCACGCCCCTGCCGTCGGAAAATCCAATGTTCCGGCTGGTTCCAAAGCGCTTCGGCAAGCAAAACATCGTGCCGAGTTTCGAAACGCAGTTTGGGCCTATCCGGGAGGTGCGGTTTAAATTCAACCCGGACGGAACCCGCGATGGCAGCGTGCATCAACTCTGGACCGTGCGCGGCATCACCAGGGATCCAACCATTCCCGACTGCGCGCTCACCCAGCCGGATTTTGCCGCGGAACTGAAGAAGAACAATCTCTCTTTCCGGATTCCCTTGCAGATGTTTGGCTTGGGGCTCATCGATACGATTCAAGACCGCGAGATTTTGGCGCAGCACGATGCCACGTCCGCCCGGCGCGGGCCGCTCGGCATCCTGGGCCATCCCAACCGCAGCGGCAATGACAACACGATCACGCGGTTCGGCTGGAAGGCGCAAAATAAATCGATCACGGTGTTCGCGGGCGAAGCCTACAATGTGGAAATGGGGATTACCAATGAGCTTTTTCCACAAGCCACGGATGAAGACCCGGGGTGCAATGGGCCAGCCAAGCCCGAGCCGAATGATGTCGTCCGCACGGATAAGACCGACATAAGAAACCAAGCCTTCACCAATCCAAAACATATCCTGCCCGATTGGATGCAGTTCCAGCTCTTGATGCGATTCATGGATCCGCCGAAACCGGATCCCCACCCATCCGCGAGCGCGCAACGCGGCAGCGTCGTCTTTAGCGATATCGGCTGCAGCTTGTGCCATACGCCGCAAATGCAGACTGCGCCGGTCACGAACAGTGCTGTCCTGCAAGACCGGCCTGCCGACCTCTTCTCCGATCTTTTGGTGCATCACATGGGCGGCAGGCTCGCCGACGACATCATTCAGGGCGCCGCCGGGCCGGACGAGTTTCGCACGACGCCGCTTTGGGGCGTGGGACAGCGCCTGTTCTTTTTGCACGACGGCCGCACAAGCGACCTGCTCGTCGCGATCAAGCAACATGCCTCGCCGGCATCGGGACCTTTTCAGGCCTCGGAGGCCAATGGGGTCGTTGCGAATTTCGAGCGGCTTCCGGTAGCTGACAAGCAGGCCATTCTCGATTTCCTCCGCTCGTTGTGAGCCGAAAATAGACGCTCAAGGCGGCTCGCTGAGCCGCCTTGGCAGCTGCCACATTCGTTAGTGGTCAAGGAGCGACGCGTTAGGCCGGGATGGAGAAACGCTCTCCCGGTCGAACCGGGCAAATGGATGTAACGGACGGCCGGTTGAGCCGGAACGAGCCAAACCTGAAGTGTCTCAAGGGACTTCGATCCCGGCAATCTGATCAGGCCTTGCTGCGCGGATTTCATCGTCGGCTGCCATGGCAACTGGCCGGACAGGTGAGAGCAAGCGGCCTCGTCCGTCCCATCACGTACCAAAAGTCCGAGCGAACCGGCGGCCATCCACGCATGATCCGCCACCGCTTTCTTGCGCCGTCTTGCCCGAAGTCTCTATGGAGACTATATTCTGCCCCGCCAAGGGGTGCTGCCATGGGGCGGCTGAGATCAAACCCATAGAACCTGAATCTGGGTAATGCCAGCGCAGGGACCGGCAAAGCAAGGCAAGCCCAGCCAGGGCGCTTTAGCATCCGCTCCCCGCTTCGCTGGAAAATTTTAAGCGGAGAGGCGCGATGAATATTCACGAGACGAACCAACAACGCGTTCCGCACAGCGTGACATGCGGGCCGCTGCCAGGTGCAAAAAAGGTCTATAAGCATTTTCAGGGCCCCGCCGCCATCGCCGTGCCTCTCCGCGAAATCGCGCTTGACCCTTCTTCTGGCGAGCCGCCGGTCAGGGTCTATGATTCGTCTGGCCCCTATACAGAGGACGGCGCCGCAATCGATCTTTCGAAGGGGCTAGAGACCATTCGCGAGCCTTGGCTCGCCCGCCGCAACGGGCTCGATCGGTATGCCGGGCGCGCGGTGCGGCCGGAAGACAATGGCATTGTCGCGCCGGGCTATTTGGTGCCGCCTTGCCCGGCGAACAGATCTCCCCGCAAAGGCCGCGATGACGCCCTTGTGACGCAATATGAATTTGCCCGCGAGGGGCTCATCACCGAGGAAATGATTTTTGTGGCCGCGCGCGAAAATCTCGGCCGCGATAAAATGGCGGAGGAGGCAGAGGCCCGCCTTGCGGACGGCGAAAGTTTTGGGGCTTCGATTCCTTCCTTCGTCACCCCCGAATTCGTCCGCGGCGAAATCGCGCGCGGGCGCGCGATCATTCCTGCCAACATCAATCACCCGGAACTCGAGCCGATGATTATCGGCCGCAATTTTTTGGTCAAGGTCAATGCCAACATCGGCAATTCGGCGGTGACTTCTTCTGCCGCCGAGGAAGTCGAAAAAATGGTCTGGGCGATCCGTTGGGGCGCCGATACCGTCATGGACCTTTCGACCGGGCGCAATATCCACAATATCCGCGACTGGATCATCCGCAATTCGCCGGTGCCGATCGGCACTGTGCCGATTTATCAGGCGCTCGAAAAAGTGGATGGAGACCCGGTCAAACTCACCTGGGAAGTTTTCCGCGACACGCTGATCGAGCAGGCCGAGCAGGGCGTCGATTATTTTACGATCCATGCCGGCGTGCGGCTCTCTTACGTTCCGCTCACTGCGAGGCGCACGACAGGCATCGTTTCGCGCGGCGGCTCGATCATGGCGCGCTGGTGTCTTGCCCATCATAAAGAAAGTTTTCTTTATGAGCGTTTTGACGAGATCTGCGACATCATGCGCGCCTATGATGTATCCTTTTCCCTCGGCGATGGATTGCGTCCCGGTTCGATTGCCGATGCGAATGACCGGGCGCAGTTTGCGGAGCTCGAAACCCTTGGCGAACTCACCAAGATCGCCTGGCAAAAAGGCTGCCAGGTGATGATCGAAGGGCCAGGTCATATCCCCATGCACAAAATAAAAATCAATATGGAAAAACAGCTCGATGAATGCGGCGAAGCGCCCTTCTATACGCTGGGGCCGCTGACGACCGACATTGCACCGGGCTATGATCATATCACCTCAGGCATTGGCGCGGCTATGATCGGCTGGTTTGGCTGCGCCATGCTCTGCTATGTGACGCCAAAAGAGCATCTTGGCCTGCCGGACCGCGACGACGTAAAAACCGGCGTCATCGCCTATCGCATTGCGGCGCATGCGGCCGATCTCGCCAAGGGGCATCCGGCGGCACAAATCAGGGACGACGCAGTGTCCCGCGCGCGGTTCGATTTCCGCTGGCAGGATCAATTCAATCTTGGTCTCGATCCGGACACGGCCCGGGCCTTTCATGACGAGACGCTGCCCAAGGAAGCCCACAAAAGCGCGCATTTTTGTTCGATGTGCGGGCCGCAATTCTGCTCGATGAAGATCACCCAGGATCTGCGGGAGGAAGCGCAAGCGATCGCCGAGCGCGAAAAAGGCATGGCCGAAAAGAGCGCCGAGTTTTTGGCGCAAGGCGGCAGGCTTTACGTGTGAGGCGGCGCGCCGGGTTCGGCGGCAATTTAGGGCGGCAGCGTAAATGCGCGGACGACGCCGCCCAGGCCGTCGAACGAATTCCCCGAGGTAACGAATAGCATCTTTCCAGCCGGAATTGCGGCAGAATTGACGGCCCCTGGCATCGGGAGCGCCGCAAGCAGTCTTCCGTCCCTCGCATCGTAAGCGTTAAGTACGGATCCAAAAATGCCGACCACTCCGGAAAAGACGACATCGTCCGCTAAGGTGGTCGCTCCAAAACTATGGTTTTGAGGCTGCTGCCAAAGGAGACGGCCATCCAGCGCGTTCAGCGCATGCATACTGGGCTCCTGAATGGCTGAATCGCGCGGATCTAAGGTGCAGCGCCGGAGCGGCTCGAGGGGTTGGAGATCGCCGATGCCGGTCGCGCTAAAAATATGGCTGCCATCGAACGCGGCGCCGCCATAAAAACCGCCGAGGAAGCCGCCAAAGACAACGTTCCTTTGCCAGTCGAGTGCGCCAGTCAAGCGATTAATGAGATAATAGGTCCCGTCCTTGCCGCCGATTCCCAAAAAGCGGCCATTGACCAGATCGATGATGTTGGGCGAGGCACCGAAATCAAAGTCGCAATGATTCATATCCGAGGGGTCCGCCGGGCGGCGAAATACCCATTTCGGTTGTCCCGTTCGCGCCTCGAGCGCGATGACAGCTTCATGATAAGGGGCCGGCGCCGCTTCATGGCAGTCGCCCGTGCCGAAGTAAACAAGCCCGAGTCTCTCATCGATTGCCGCGGACGACCATACGTTGCCGCACCCGCGATTACCTCCGCCCGGGTCGGTCTCAAATCGCCAGCGAAGTTTCCCGGTCGCGGCATCGATTGCTTCAAAACCGCCACGGTAACCGGAATCTCCGTCGACCGTATGGCCAACAAACACAAGGCCCCCGAAAAGCGCCGGCGAAGAGAAGATTCTCGTGGGGTCATCGGTGTCTGTCGCGCAATTCGGATCGTCCGGATTGCCGCAGATCACAAGCTTCCAGCGCAGCGATCCGTCCTTGGCGTTCAAACTATAAAGCGTCTTTCCGCCGGCAAAGTAAACCTTGTGATCGATGACCGCTGCCGAAGAGGTAATAAGGCCGCCATCGGAAGATAGGCGCGATGGCGGTGTGGTCCCGGCCGGCACGCACTGAGACGGCCAAGGCAAAACCTCGGCCGCGTTCTGGCAATCCACCTGAAACTTCCATTTCAGCAAGCCCGAATGGGCGTCAAACGCATAGAAGTAGCCATCCCAAGAGCCCACATAAACGACTCCGTCTACGACAGCCGGAGACGCGCTGACCACATCCCCCGCCGTAAAAGTCCAGGCGGCTTGAAGGCTTGAAACATTGGAAGGGTTGATCGAGGACCGCTCGTTGCTAAAGGTATGGCGCAGATTTCGCCCATACATTGGCCAGTCCTCGGCGTGCAGCGCCCCGATTGCGAGGGTCAGGAAACCGAGAGCGAATGTCACTATGGAAACTGGCCTGCCCACGATATCCTACCTTTCTGATTAATGCTCATATCGCAAGTTGGTGCGCAACCAACAACTGCCCGTGCGTCCCCGCGGCTGGCTTTAGGCACTTGGAACGCTTCGAATAATGTTCTCATTCCGGTTTTTATCATGCAAGTATTTTTCTCAAGCATGCGTAGCGTCGATCGCCGCGCGCGAAAAGGCCATGGCCGAAAAGAGCGCCGAATTTTTTCGAGATGGCGGCAGGCGGATGCCCAGGATGATTGCCGGAGCGGTGTTACCAATTGGATGACCGGACCGACCGATTTTTGGTCAGGTTCCAAAATCACAGCGGCGCCGCCTCGATAGCCACGCCCATTGCCGGCTGTCTTCATCGTTACGGCGCAACGCGGCCCGCCGCCTACCCATAGACGTGGATACCCGAGTCGATTGAGCCCCACAGCGAGCCTTTGCGACCGCCGGTTGGAGCAGGGAGTAGACTGCGTCAGCTGTGAAGAAGCATAGCGCGTGGCGCACCCGGCGAGATTCGAACTCACGGCCTCTGCCTTCGGAGGGCAGCGCTCTTTCCAGCTGAGCTACGGGTGCTGTCATGCAGCGCGATGTTAGATCATGTCTGCAATGCGCGCCATCTCCGCGCATATAACCCGCCGGTTCAGAACATCTTTGAAATCAAAAATATTAGTTAAACCCAAGGGTATGTTGAACCCTCGATATTGTCAATCTTCCATTCATCACCTATGCTTGGCAGGCTAACTCATGAGCTACCTCGATTCACCTCGTCTGCATTTCCGCGGCTGGTTTCAGGCCGATGTGTCGACCATTAACAACGACGTCCGCTTCTACCAGAACGCATCGTTCGTCCCCGACTATCAGCAGCTTAATCAGAACGGAAGTTGGAATCCGGAAGGCACCGGCGTTTTTCGCTTTCTCGATTGCACGGTGACCTCTCTCGACGGCATCACGGTTCAGAACGCCGCCGGCCGCGCGCCCGGCAAGCTGGTCGATCTCGACCCGCAGCAGCAAATGGTCTCGCAGATCTGGGGCATGCAAATCCGGCTGATCGACGCCGCGGGCAACACCCTGGTGCAGGGCGAATTTAAACCCGCCGCGTTCATCAACCTCTGGCTGCGCCAGCAGAAGGGCGTGCCTAGGGATCAGCTACTGGCGGCGGCCTATCAATCGGTGCTCGAGAGCGTGCAGTGGTTCGACATCTCCCGCTTCCCGCTCCTCCAGTCCCTGCGATCCGTCACGCAGGACCACCAGCTCTCGATCGACTTCAATCTCTTCGGCTACAGCCGCGACAACACGATTCCTCGCTACACCATGGGCCACGTCGTGGGCACGATCGGCCCCTACTTCCACGGCGAGCCCAAACAATTCGTCCGCGGCCGGCAGTTCATCTATACCGGAAACTTTCCGGTGCCGGCCGGCGGGATGGGCAATATGCAGGCGACGGTCTCCCGCGACGGCAGCACTGTTACCGCGGATTTCGGCAACAGCTTCCCCATCGAAACAGCTGACACCGGCCTCCAGAACATCGGCCAGGTCTTCCTCGGCGTGCTGACCAGCAATCCGTCCACGGTCCTAGCGGCAGCCAATGCCGATCAGGTAGTCATCATCGGCGAAGTCCCGTACCTTACCAACGGCTGGTACGACGGGACTGCGGGCGTCGTTGACTTCGACCTCACGGGTAACGCCAAAGCGCGCCAACTCATGACGGCCAACCCGCTGGTGGTGGTTTCCCCCGCCGCCGGCGGCGGCTACACGGTGCGTCTGCAGGAATCCATCGACGGCCAATACGTGCGTGCCGACAATTTCGTCTATCGCATCGATCCCGGCCAGACGCAGCAGATCGAGTTCTACGCCGACCGCTTGGTGTGCCGATTCCGAATGCCGCGATCAGCTTGAGCGCTACCCAGGGCTTCATGGGCGGCTCCGGTGGCGGCGCCACTGTCTCGCCCGTGACGCGCCCGACCGCGGCTATCCCGGATATCGCGACGCCGCCCGATGCCGTCCAGTGGCCCGCCAGCGTCACGGCCGACGCCAACGCCTATGCGACGGCTGCGATCGCCGCCTCTCCCGAAGGCCCCGGCACGCCGCGCGGGTATCTCAATAGCCAGCTCTACGGCATCGGATACCAGTTGGCGTCGCAGCCTGCGGGCTACGTCTCCAATCCGATGAACTATATCAGCATCCTCGCCTTCAGCCAGAAAGAGGTGCCCGAGACGCCCACCTGGTATCGCGACATTCAGCAGCTCTTCACACAATACGGCAACCTTTACCCCATCATGGGACGCTACGTGGTGAACCTGGGCGATTATCACGACGTGGTGCAACGCATCCGCATCCTGGCGCTCGCCTTTTCAGTGCCGATGGAAGATCCCAACCACATGCCCGTAACGCGCGATCTCGGCGCCGGCGATCGCGCCACCATCCTCAAATGGCTCGGCACGCGAGGCGCGGACGGGCTTCCACCGCTAGGCACGCCGTCGCAATCGCCTGCGGTGACGCCTCCTGCCGCCGTGGACGAAGCGGCCGCGGCCTCGCTCCCTGAATTGCTTCCCGAGCAGACCGCGGGCAAGACCGCAGTCCTCCTCAACCTGGAGAAGCGCGGCAGGATCGCTCCGTTCGGCAAGAACGGCTCTCCCGAATGATCAAGCTCGACCCGCAGGTCCTCGCTGGAATCCGCTCGGCCCGCGAACTGCACCGGTACCTCCAGGCGGCCGTCAAGCTGGAGCACAGCACCATTCCGCCCTACCTCACCGGGATGTTCTCGCTCAAGCCCGGTGTCAATCATACTATCGCGGCACTCATCCGCTCCATCGCGGTCGAAGAGATGCTGCACATGACGATCGCGGCCAACATCCTCATCGCGATCGGCGGTACGCCCGAGATCAACAAGAAGGGCTTCGTGCCGGACTACCCCGGACCACTGCCGATGAGCATCGGCGACGACCTGATCGTGGGCATCGAGGCTTTTTCGATTCCGCTCGTCCACAACACCTTTATGGCGATCAAGGAGCCGGAGGATCCGATCCATATCCAGCCGCCGCCGATGCTCGCCGCCGCAGCCGCGCAGCCCATGTACGCCACCATTGGCCAGTTCTACGATGCTATCCAGAAACAGATTCTGGAGCTGGGGCCGTCGATCTTCGTGAAGAAGACCGCTCCCCCGCAGGTGATCAACCATCACTGGTTTCCGCCATCCAAGCTTTTCCCCATCACCGGTTGGGAGAGCGCATGCAAGGCCATCGAGATCATCAAGACGGAAGGCGAGGGCACCTCCACGTCACCGTTCCAGTCCGGGCACGACCCGGCGCACTACTATAAGTTTGGCGAAATCACGAACGGACGCCGCATAGTTCGTACGCCGACCGGTTTTGCCTACGCAGGCGAGGCCGTACTCTTCGACCCGGCGGGTGTCTGGCCCCTGAAGGCCAACTGCAAGATCGCCGATTTCCCCAAAGGGACTCAGGCGCGGACCCGCATCGAGCGCTTCGCCTACAGCTACTCGACACTGTTGAACTCGCTGCACGAGACCTTCAACGGCCATCCGGAGCGGCTCAACGCCGCTATCGGGATGATGTACGACCTCCGCGTTTTCGCCGTATCGCTCATGGAGACGGACGCCGGGACCGGTGGCGGTATCACAGTCGGCCCGAGCTTCGAATACGTGGACGTCTCCGCCGGTATGCCGGCATAGTGGTACCGGCCTCCCGGATCGTGAAAGGCAGGCGATTGATCGCCGGTGCCGATGCGGAATAGAATAGCCGGCCGTGAATAATCTGCTTTTCTTGCGCCTGCTACTGGCAGCTCGCTTCAACTCAACTCGAACCGCTGGCTGCAAGAAAAGCAGATTTTTCACGGCCGACCAGCTCCGCGCCCATCGCAGGGGCGCGTCTGTCAGCGGGCAGATCAGCCGGACCTTTGCAGTCAATTAGCCTTGAAATTCATTGTGTACCGAGCAAACTGCGGTCGTATTGCAACCTAGCAATTTCATCCTTGAGTTGCAGCTTTCGCCGTTTTAGCTCGGACAATTTCAACTCATCCCTGGCGGGATACAGCAATTCCCTTTCTAATTCCTTGTCGAGCGCTTCATGACGTTGCGCGAGCGCGGCCAAATGAGTTTCGCGTGACATGCAGAACTCCCTTTTTCCGAACCACTTACATTCGCTAAGTGTGCCATAAGATGCTTCATTCGCGAAGCTGCTTCGGTGGGTATTGCGATCAAATTTTTGACGTTTTGAAAGATCGTTAACAGCCTGGAAGAGTGCGACCTTCATCCTGGCCGTAACACAGATGGCGTGTAACGAAAACGAGCAATGACGAATCCGTAAATGAGGCAAATTAGCTTAGACTTGAGTTTTGCGAACAGTGGCTGGCTTCGCGAAAGCGCGCATTTGCAGCACCCTGTTGTTTGGCCTGTTCACCCTTTGCGCTAGTATAGACCTTCGAGAATCGGTTGGTCCGGAGATATGGCTGGGCATGACGGAAAAATTGAGCAAGGAAGATCGCGCTCACCTGCAAACGGAGTTTGAGCGCCTGCGGCAAGAGCATCGTGATCTTGATGCCGCGATAGAGGCGTTGCTCCAACTCGGCACCGGCGACCGGTTGCAAATTCAGAGGCTGAAGAAGAGAAAACTTGTCCTGCGCGACCGGCTGGCATATCTCGAGGACCAGCTCACGCCCGATATCATTGCCTGATTGCGTTGCGCCAGCAGCGGACTCGCCAACAAGGCAATTGACGGCGCGCGAGCAATCAAAGACAGCCGGTAGGATATTTCCGTTCGAGCAGCGGCTCAGTTCTGAATAATCCATCGCTCACCCGACGAGTCCATTTTCGAGAGCTGTAACAGTCGCCGTCACAATGCCATCGAATCAGAAGCCGCAATTCAAGTCGCACGGCCTAAAGGAGCCTTTCAAGCGGGCCATCGGCGGATGTATGCGTGCGCTTGCAAGGATGCCGGGGATCGAGGTTGCTTTCGGCCCCGAACAGCCAAGCCTCATTTGGACGGGAGCGAGTGCCAAAGTGAGACTTCCTGAGCCCTCGCGGAAGCTCGACGCGAGGGAAGCCGCAATTTTGCGCGGCCACGCCGATTCGACCGCGTTGCGGCTCGCATGCCACAACAAAGACGTACACCGGCGCCTGAGCCCGCAGGCGCCATCGGCGCGTGTTGTATTCGATGCCGTCGAGCAGGCGCGCATCGAAGCAATAGGCGCGCGCCGGATGCAAGGTGTCGCCGGCAATCTCGATGCAATGCTCGACGATCGTTTTCTGCGCGCGCGCTATGCTGAAATTGCAATTCGCGCCGAAGCTCCGCTCGAAGATGCGCTGGCGATGATTGTGCGCGAGCGGCTGACCGGACTGAAGCCCCCGAAGAATGGGCAAAAAATTGTCGAATTATGGCGCCCTTGGATCGAGGAACGTGCCGGCGGTGAACTTGATGATCTTCATTCAGAGATCGAGAATCAGCGGGCATTCGCGGTTGCCGTCCATAAATTGCTCGCCGCGCTCGAAGTGATCGACCAGGGCAGTCTCGATCATGCTCAGGATGAAGACCAGGCCGCGGATGACCCTGAAAGCGGCGAAAGGGAGCCGCAATTGAACGCCGGCGCAGACCATGAGTCGGACACAGTCTCAGGCGAACCGGCCGACCCCGCTTCCGATCCGATGGGCCAGAAAGATTTAGAATCAACGGATTTACCAATCGGTCACTTCGACTTGGAAGCCGAACCGCATGCAACAGATGAGGCGGACGATTTGCATGGGCCGTTGCAATCGCAGCAGCCGCGCATGGACATTGGCAAGCCGGACTATGCTGTCTTCACCAGGACATTTGACGAGGTCGTCGCAGCTCAAGACCTCTGCGACGCAGAAGAACTGGAACGGCTCCGCTCGTATCTCGATAAGCAGCTCAGCAACTTATCCTCCATTGTGGCGCGGCTTGCCAACCGACTCCAGCGCCGCCTCATGGCCCAACAGCGCCGGTCGTGGGAGTTCGATCTCGAAGAGGGGATCCTCGATCCGGCGCGGCTTCCCCGGATCATTGTCAATCCGTGGCAGCCGCTCTCGTTCAAGCAGGAAAACGACACTGCGTTCCGCGATACAGTTGTGACTCTTCTTATTGATAACTCCGGATCAATGCGGGGGCGCCCGATCACGGTTGCTGCGACTTGCGCCGATATTTTGGCCCGCACATTGGAGCGGTGCGGCGTCAAGGTCGAGATTCTTGGCTTCACGACGCGGGCTTGGAAAGGCGGTCGATCACGCGAATCCTGGCTTCAGGCAGGCAAACCGGCTTCGCCCGGCCGCCTCAACGATCTTCGCCACATCATCTACAAATCTGCCGACGCGCCTTGGCGACGATCGCGAAAAAATCTTGGGCTAATGATGCGCGAGGGCCTGCTAAAGGAAAATATCGACGGCGAGGCGCTGGAATGGGCACACGCAAGGCTTCTCGCGCGCACGGAACAGCGCCGCATATTGATGACGATTTCCGACGGCGCGCCCGTGGACGATTCGACGCTCTCGGTCAATCCAGGAAACTATCTCGAACAGCATTTGCGCCGCGTGATCTCAGAGATTGAATTACATTCTCCGGTTGAACTTATCGCGATTGGGATAGGCCATGACGTGACCCGCTACTACCGCCGCGCCGTCACGATTGTCGATGCCGAAGAGCTCGGCGGCGCCATGACCGAAAAACTTGCCGAGCTTTTTGAGGAAACTGCGGTGCTTCAGCGATCCCAGCTGCAGTGGCGGGCAGGTTCGAGGGGCTTGCCGCATCGCGGCAAAGTGCATTGACCCATGTTGCCAGCCGTTTGTCCATATCCTGAATGGCCTGCCGACAAGGAACTGGTCCTTTATCTGCGCCAACTTCTTGCAACAAACCGATGCGCTTGGCTTTGTGTCTTCTCGCGTGCGGTGAAAACGGGAGCCTTGCGCGGCAAGTTCATGCATAAGCTCCATCACGAACGGCAAAATCAAGCATGGCCGAATAGGATGCTACTTTGATCCGTTGCTGCTTCATGACGCAGCTATGCGATTCCGATTCGCTCGGCCGTTGAAGTGGTGGCTACGCATTTGTGCACGCAAAAACGCAAACCGATCCTTGCCGAACGAAGGCAATTGACTTGACGAAGGAGAGAACGAGTGGCAACATTCCACACTCATTCTCGATATTCTTTAAGGTGTGCGGGAGCCTCATATCGTGGCATTGCTGCTCGATCATGAAATGACAGCCGCCGGCGCCACTGCGACAGGCCCCGACGCGCCGGTCCTGAGCGATCCAACCGGGCAATTTGCTCAGAGCATCAATCGTCGGCATTTCTTGTTTTCGCATGGCCTGAAAGGCCATCCGCTGTTCGAGCTGTCCAATCTGATTGAGCTTGCCAGACGCCCGTTGCCAAACGGCGCCTATTGGTCGAATGGCGCGGTCGACGTTACGGATCACTGGGACTCGAATGGCCGCCCCCGGCTGACGCTTGTCGACACGCTGGCTAATATTGGCGACAATAATTCGTTGGTAATTCTAAAGAAGGTTGCGAAGGATCCGGTCTATGGTCCGCTATTCCAGGAACTGACGGCAAAAATCACGGCGCTTTGCGGCGACCAAATGCGTCATGATATGGGGCTTGGCGAGGCGTCGATTTTGATAAGCTCGCCCAATCGTATCACGTCCTATCACATGGATAGGGATTGCAATTTTCTTTTCCAAGTTGCCGGCGACAAAACCCTCTACGTCTACGATCAAAGCGACCGGCAACTCGTCCCGCACGAGGCCCGCGAACAATTTTATTCCGGCAACGCAAACAGCATCACCCATCCTGGGCCGGGGCATCGCAGCGGCCACGCCTATGAGCTCCATGCGGGGGATGGAGTCCACATCCCCGTATTCGCGCCGCATTGTGCCCGCGTGCACGACAATATTTCTGTCGCTGTGGCTGTCATATTCTTTTTGCGCACCGTTATCGATGAAGGGCGGATTTACCACGTCAACGCGCTTTTACGTAAGTTGGGCGCATCCCCAACCCCGCCTGGGATTTCTCGCTGGCGCGACCGGTTGAAACTCGCGGCCGCAAATGGCTATCGCACCGCGCGCAATCGCTTGGAATCTACGCACGATTAGCCGGTCTCTTTTTGTTACCGGCAGATAGGCGCATTCGACGTTGGCCGGCCAACCTTTTTTAGAACATAACCTTGCGCCCGGCTCCAAGCGCGAGCTTTGGAATAGCTATTGTGTCCCTGCCTGCGTCAATATATACAGCTCTTCGAGTTTCCGTTCTTCGCGGCCTTGCGGGCCTGCTCGCCGGCGGTTATGGAAGAAGGAGCCCAGCCACGTTGGGGGCTACCCGGGTTGTGGAGTGGGCCATGATGTGGAAACTTGACTGGCTTGCCGGCGTTTCGACACCCGGCGGGATAGACATGAAACGATAAGGCGCCGCCGCAGATCTGTGTGCAAAGGCGCCGCGCACTACGATGCCCGGAGGAAATCAATGCGCAAGTTCCTGCTTATGTCCTGTGTTGGCGGCGCCGCGCTTCTCGCGAACGGTGCGGCTTTTGCCAATGACGAATTGATCGCGCTGTCGAAAGACCCAAAACAATGGGTCTTGCCGACCGGCGACTACGCCAACCGGCGTTACTCCAAGCTCGATCAGATCAATACCCGGAATGTCAGTCGCCTCACTCCAGTCTGGACTTTTTCGACGGGAGTTTTGCGCGGCCATGAGGGTGGGCCGCTGGTACTCGGCAGTGTTATGTATTTCAATACGCCATTCCCGAATACTGTCTACGCGCTCGACTTGAATCACGACGGTAAGATTCTCTGGAAATACGAACCCAAGCAAGATCCCAACGTGATTCCGGTGATGTGCTGCGATACGGTTACGCGCGGCGTTGCCTATGCCGAGGGCAAGATCTTCCAATATCAGGCCGACACGACGCTGGTCGCGCTCAACGCAAATACCGGTGCCGTCGTTTGGTCCACGAAGAATGCTGACCCTTCCAAGGGAGAGACCGGCACTTCTGCGCCAATGGTCATCAAGGACAAAGTTATTGTCGGCATTTCCGGGGGCGAATTTGGCGTTCGCGGCTCGGTCACGGCTTACGATATTAAGACAGGCAAGCTAGTTTGGCGCGGCTATTCGATGGGACCGGACTCCGATACACTGATTGATCCAGAGAAGACAACTCATCTTGGCAAGCCGGTGGGAAAAGATTCTGGAACGAACACATGGCAAGGAGATCAATGGAAGATCGGCGGCGGCACGACCTGGGGCTGGTATTCTTATGATCCGCAATTGAATCTCATGTACTACGGCTCTGGTAATCCTTCGACCTGGAATCCTAAACAACGGCCGGGAGACAATCGCTGGTCAATGACGATCTGGGCGCGGGATATCGATACCGGTAAGGTCAAATGGCTCTATCAGATGACGCCGCATGACGAATGGGATTATGACGGCATCAACGAGATGATCTTGACCAATCAGGAAATGCGCAAGGTGTTGGTGCATTTCGACCGCAACGGCTTCGGCTATACGCTTGACCGAGAAACAGGCGAGCTGCTTGTCGCCGAAAAATATGACCCCGCCGTCAACTGGGCTACTAAGGTCGACATGGACAAGAGCTCCAAGACCTATGGACGACCTTTGGTTGTAAAGGACTATTCGACAGAGGCGAACGGCGAAGACGTTAACTCGCAGGGAATATGCCCGGCGGCTCTTGGGTCGAAGGATGAGCAGCCCGCGGCCTATTCTCCCGAAACAAACTTGTTCTACATCCCGACAAATCACGTCTGCATGGATTACGAGCCGTACCACGTGAGCTATACCGCCGGGCAGCCTTATGTCGGCGCGACCTTGTCGATGTATCCGCCGAAAGGTGAGACCAACATGGGCAATTTCACCGCCTGGGACGCCAAGACCGGAAAGATAGTCTGGCAGAAAAAAGAAATGTTCTCCGTCTGGTCGGGCGCGCTCGCGACCGCTGGAAATTTGGTCTTCTATGGCACGCTCGAAGGCTACCTAAAGGCTGTGGACGCAACCACGGGAGACGAACTCTACAAGTTCAAAACGCCGTCCGGCATCATCGGCAATGTGTCAACCTATGAGCATAACGGGAAGCAATATGTCGCCGTGCTTTCTGGCGTCGGAGGCTGGGCGGGTATCGGTCTTGCGGCCGGCTTGACTAAGCCGACCGAAGGCCTTGGAGCGGTCGGCGGCTATGCGGCGCTCGCAAACTACACGGCTCTCGGTGGCCAGTTAACGGTTTTTGCGCTTCCGTCCGGGCAATAATAGTCCGCACCGCACGACCAACTAAAATCACCCGGCGCCCTAACCGGCGCCGGGTGATTTGCCTGTAGTCTGCATTTCTCGAACAAGGATAATCCCATGCTCATCAGTTTACTGGTGCGAGCTATTTCCCTCGGTCTTCTCATCGCATTTGGAACCACGGCCATGGCCGACGAGCTTGGTGATCCCAAAGCCGTCAGGCAAGACAAAGGCAAATATGTCGATGCGAAAGGCAACCCGACCTTCGACGTAAAGCCAGACGGGACGGTTGACTGGTATACCTATTCGGGTTTTCGCCGCTATCATTCGGAATGCCACGTCTGCCACGGCCCTGACGGGGAAGGCTCAACTTACGCGCCCGCCCTAAAGGATACGGTGAAACGCATCAATTACGCCGAGTTTTATGGAATTGTCGTCGGCGGCAAGCAGGATCTCGGCGGCGGCCAAAACAAGGTCATGCCCGCGCTCGGCGACAATAAAAACGTCATGTGCTATATTGACGACATATATGTTTACCTGCGGGCGCGATCTGTCGAAGCAACAGGCCGAGGAAGGCCCCTCAAACATGAAGAGAAGCCACAGGAAGCCGCGGACGCCGAGCACGCATGTCTTGGTGACAAGGGCTAAAAGATCTTATGGCGATCAAGCGCGCATTCAGCCTATTTTTGCTGATTTCGCCGGTCTTATTGATCGGTTCTGAGCTTTCGGCACAAAGCCGGCAAGACGGGTCGATCGAACTGGTCGATCCGAACAAATTGCGGGTGTGCGCCGATCCGCGAAACCTTCCCTACTCGAACGAAGCCGGTGACGGGTTCGAGAACAAGATCGCGCTGCTTCTGGCGCGAAAGCTAGGCAAAGAGCTTGCCTACGAGTACTATCCCGGCTCGACTGGCTTTGTACGCAATACGCTGAATGCACACCATTGCGACGTCATCATGGGGATACCGCAGGGAGATGATATCGTTCAGGCGACAAATCCCTATTACCGGACAGCCTACGCAATGGTTTCAAAGCCTGGCTCCGACGTTGCGGCGATCGATGGTCTTGCCGATCCGCGCCTGCAGGGCAAGCGCATCGGCATTATTGCCGGCACACCGCCCGCAACCAATCTCGCGGTCAATGGCCTATTGGGAAATGTCAAGTCATATCCGCTTGTCGTTGACACCCGATTTGATAGTCCGGCTTCGACGATGATCGAAGATCTCGCGGAAAATCGAATCGATGTCGCAATACTTTGGGGACCGTTGGCCGGCTATCTTGCGAAGCATTCCAACACTCCTTTGAAGGTCACCGCCTTGCTTAAGGAAGCTTCCGGGCCCCGAATGGTCTACAGAATCGCCATGGGAGTGCGTCCATCCGATCAGAATTGGAAGCGTCAATTGAACAAATTCATTTCTGAAAATATGGCCGAGATCGCACAAATCTTGGTTTCCTATGGCGTACCTCTACTCGATGAGAACGACTCTCTGATCGCGCATTAGGTCTGGGTGTTTTTCCTCTTAACGTGATCGTGCTCGAAGAGAGCCCGTTGACGGGTGCTCATGGAAGATTGCGCTGGATAAGCCTCGCCAATGCGAAGAGCCTTTGTTCAATAAGAGTAGGCGACTCACAGACAAAGGCGAGCGATTGCCGCCGTTCATCAAAAACGCGCGTGTCCCATTCCAATTTCCTGCCACCGTCGTCCGACACTTGTTCCTTCGAATTTTGGGTCGGCGGGGTGCCGGTTTGGCGCGCCTGCGCGCTCTCAGCACGTATTTTGGCGGCAAGTTCTCTTTGCTTTGCGCCGAAGCGCAAGAGCCCTTCAATAACTTGCGTGCGCTCGTCATTGAGCGTTTCAAACAGGCCAGCGAAAACGGCAAGCAGCTTGCTCGCCTTGTTTGCTCCCTGAGTTTTTGCGAATTCGTTGATCAGATGTTCGGCGTCTTTGAGCTCGGTTCGCCGTGCCGCGAGGTTCCCGGCCAGAGTTGCAACCGCCGAATCTGACTTCCAGGTCACACCCTCGATGGGGGGCCCCGGCCAAACTGCGGCCACAGAAATTCGCTCGACCAAAATTTGTTGGCAAGGCCAGTCCTGGTTCTGTTGACGCGCACTTTGTTGCGCCAGCGACGCAGTTGCTGTCACAAGCGTAGCCATAAGCGCAGTGACGAATCGTATAGAACCAGGGCCCCACCCGGGGCCGAGCCAACGACTCAATTTCGAATTCTGCATCTCTCCTCCGAACTCCGCCCGTCTGTATAAATCGAGACAATGAAAAAATCACACCCGGAAGGTGAAAGAAAACTCTGAGGGCGAAGCGCAGCGAAAATTTCGCGGTTCTATCGTTCCCTTTCTCGTTATAGAATGATGTGGCGTGACGTTATCGTTCTGAGGATAAACCAGCAAAGATTGGATGACTGCGATGAGCGACCCTGTGAGGGAGAGGACCTATAGTGAGACCGAGATTAAGGCGCGTCTCGAGCAAGAACTGCCGCGATGGGTCTATGAAGGCGGATGGATCCGCCGCAAATATAGGACCGCAAGCTGGAAGAGCACGCTCATGGTGATCAACACGGTCGGGCATCTTGCCGAGGCGGCCTGGCACCATCCCGACATAACGGCCTCCTACGCATGGGTCGAAGTCCGGCTTCAGAATCATGCCGCCAAAGGGATTACGGATAAGGATTTTGAGCTTGCCAAGAAGATCGAGCAAGTTGTGCTTTGGCAGCCTGGCACGGAGGGCGGGGCTTTGGAGGGAACGCCCACGGCAGATCAACGGTTTGCCTATATCGATTACAAAAAAACCTAAGCGGCACGGTAATCGTCATTACGGCACAGGCGATGCGAGAAACTGATCTTGCGGCCTTCGATTCGAGTGGTGACTGAAGTGCGTCTCTTGCCATTCGAAAGCGGGGCCACGGCTGACCTGCGGCGACAAGGTGGTCGCGGCAGTTGACCCCCTCATCTATGCCGGCTTGCGCCGCTGTATCCATATGTTGCCGCCATGCCACAGTAAGCAAGAATGTCTGACACTTGGTTCGTAGTCCACTGTCTCGACTTGACGCGACAGGGACTTTGGTATGCCATTCGATTGCCGACGTTCGGAAAGCCTTGGGCGAAGCTCTGACAAAGTTGCGATTGGTCAACGGGGGGGACATTGAGCTGGCTGATCGAGGCAAAGCTTCTCAGAGCTGCGGCGATATCTGCGGCGATAGCATTTGTGGCCTCCGGCGCGGCATTTGTTGCCCCTGTTTGTGCCCAAAGCGTACCTGAGCCGCTCCTGCCGGATCCGTTGTTCCAGGCGATGCTGAGCGCGCCCTCGCGCCTCGACACGACATTGCGATATGCCGTTAGCGCAAAAGAGCGCGGCGACCTCGAAGCCGCGATAGGTTCTTTGGAGCGGCTTCTTTTCTATAATTCCAATCTTTCGCTCGTCGAGTTTGAGCTTGGGACGCTCTATTTTCGCCTCGGTTCCTATCAGATGGCACGCGGATATTTTGAGCATGTCCTCGTTGCCGCAGACGCAACCGCGGAACTAAAGGCGCGGGCTCAGGAATACCTTGATGAGATTGAAAAAAGGCTGCAACCGGATCAAGTGAGCGGCTATGCGCAGACGGGGTTCCGCTATCAGTCAAATGCCAGCTTTGGACCTACTCAGCAATCCTTGATCGGGGCGACGCGCCCTATCAACAGCCAACTTGTTCCGCAGCCCGACGGGAACTGGTTCGGGGCTTTCGCGCTTAATTATACGCACGATTTTGAGAACCAAAGCGGGGACGTATTTGAAGTAAATGTTGGCGGCTATACGGCGCAGCAGTTTAACGTGAGTGCGGTTGACACGGACTTGCTCGATATCCGCTTGGGTCCGCGCTTCGGGATCTTTCTCGACGAGTTGAATGGCGCCTCGCTAAAACCTTATGCGGTCGCAACTGGCGTGTTGCTTGCAAATGCGCCCTACCTCGGAAGTTTCGGGGGAGGGGTCACGATGCATTTCAATTGGGCGAATATTGCATTGGATCCCTATGCCGAATTCCGCCAGATGGACTATCATAGTACCGGTCTTTACCCTTTGGCCTCCAACCTAACAGGCAATTTGGTCACCGCAGCCCTGCAAGCCGCTGGCCTCATATCCGAGAACGTTCGCTGGAAAGCGCGATGGGCATTTTACAACAGCAATGATGCTGCCCCTTGGTTTAGCTATCGCCGGTTTGCGTTTGACCTTTGGCTGCCTTGCGCGATTGCTTCGCCTTGGGGAGGGCCGGACTGGGTTCTGACGCCAACCTTCACCGTTTCCCCCTGGTATTATCGTCAACCCGATCCGGCCATCGTCCCCTTCGTTACCGAACGTGCTTTTGAGTGGCACGCGGGCGCCGGGTTAGACATTCCTCTCCAGAAGGGAATTGCTCTCGGGTTAGCGGTGCAATACCGTGCGATAAACTCGAATGTACCGGGGAACACGGTTAGGGAAGTCGCGGTCACTTTAGGACCGGCAGTGCGTTTTTGAGGCGGCGCAATGTTGCTAGGGATGAATGCAGGAATCAGAGCAAGTTTGGCGTTGCTGGCCGCCAGCACTGTGCTTGCGTCTTTCTCCGCCGCCGCTCAGGAGGTCGGCGCAGCCGCCGCCGTCAATCCGCAATCGCAAGGCACGCCTCCAGGTGGCGCGACGCGCGTTCTGCAAATTGGGGCGCGGGTCGTGCACAACGAACAAATTCAGACGACCGCAAGTGGGACCCTGCAGATTCTTTTTCTCGACAAAACGACCCTGAATGTCGGTCCAAATAGCCGGCTTGTGATCGATAGTTTTGTGTATGACCCTGCTACCGGCACCGGGCAAATGGTCGCTTCGCTCGCCAAGGGCGCGCTTCGCTTTGTCGGCGGAGAACTCAGCCATCAGGGTGCGGCGACTTTGAAAACCCCCGTTGTCACGATTGGAATTCGTGGCGGAATCGCGACGGTTGCCCATGGCGCCAACGGAACACGGGCGATCAACAATTTTGGCCGTCTCATCGTTAGCAATGGCGCCGGATCCATCACGATAAGGCGTACAGGCTTTGCAGTTTCGGTGGCCAGTTGGACAACCCCTCCTACGGAGCCAGAGCGCGTTAGCCAATCCGAGACCAATTATTATCTTGCGCTTTTGACAAGTAAACCCGGCCAGAGAGGCGGTGCCAAGTCGATTCCGGCCGATAGTGATATCAGCCCATTCGACATTGGAACCGGAACTTTCGCACCGGATAGCCTGCCTATCCAGCAACAGACGACAAGCGTCGAAAATCTCGTCTTCGAAATCATAGTGCAGGCCGCTCAAAAGGGCGTTGTCCGAACTCCGCCGGTAGTACCTAGGCCGCGGCCGCCGCCATCTCCACCACCTCCGCCACCTGGCGGAGGGTGACGCCGCCATGACCCGGCTTTTCGTTTTTGAGGCGGCGCAATGTTGCTAGGGATGAATGCAGGAATCAGAGCAAGTTTGGCGTTGCTGGCCGCCAGCACTGTGCTTGCGTCTTTCTCCGCCGCCGCTCAGGAGGTGGGCGCCGCCGCCGCCGTCAATCCGCAATCGCAGGGCACGCCTCCAGGTGGCGCGACCCGCGTTCTGCAAATTGGGGCGCAGGTTGTGCACAACGAACAAATACAGACGACCGCAAGTGGGACCGTTCAGATTCTTTTTCTCGACAAGACGACCCTGAATGTCGGTCCAAACAGCCAGCTTGTGATCGATAGCTTTGTGTATAACCCTGCCGCCGGGACCGGGCAAATGGTCGCTTCGCTCACCAAGGGCGCGCTTCGCTTTGTCGGCGGAGAACTCAGCCATCAGGGCGCGGCGACTTTGAAAACCCCCGTTGCCACGATGGGAATTCGTGGCGGAATCGCGACGGTTGCCCACGGCGACAACGGGACACGGGCAATCAACAATTTTGGCCGTCTCATCGTTAGCAATGGCGCAGGGTCCACCACCATAAGGCGCGCAGGCTTTGCAGTCTCCGTGGCCGGTCGGACAACTCCTCCTACGGAGCCAGAGCGCGTTAGCCAGTCCGAGACCAATTATTATCTTGCGCTTTTGACAAGTAAACCAGGCCAGAGAGGCGGTGCCAAGTCGATTCCGGCGGATCGTGATATCAGCCCATACGACATTGGAACCGGAACTTTCGGACCGGATAGCCAGCCCATCCAGCAACAGACGACGAGCGTCGAAAATTTCGTCTTCGATGTTATCGTGCAGGGCGCTCAAAAGGGAATCGTTCGCAGTGTGCCGGGGGTACCTACGCGGGTAACACCTACGCCGCCGCCGTTCCCATGCTGCGTCCCCTTTTGACGCCGCCAATCTAGCGGCAAAAGCGGCGGCTTATGCATTCGCGATCTCTCCGACAGACGCGGTGTCGTTTCAGACAAAGTCGAATATGCCCGCACGAATTCGGCAGCCACCGTATTCGTGATAGAAAGGAGCGTCGTTCCCGGCTGGCCGCCTTTCCTTGACCTGCGCACCATTATTCCTAATCGTGCGTTTGCGTAGCACGGTGACGACATGTTGGCGAATATCTCTGCGCATTGCTTCCTGCTATTCTCCTATTCTCCTAGGGTCGAAATCAGGCATTAGGAATTGCGCCGCCTAGAGACACGAACCAGCCGCCTTTACCTCCCGCTTGTGTGCGGATTTCTCCTGCTCGCGGTGTTGTTGCGCCTGGCCGATCCGCTTTTTGTCCAATCACTGCGGTTGATCGCCTTCGACTCCTATCAGCGATCGGCGCCGGAGCCCTATGATCCAAATCTGCCTGTCCGTATTGTCGATATCGATTCGGAATCCATTGCTCGCCTCGGACAGTGGCCGTGGCCGCGCACAATCATGCGCGATCTTGTTGTCCGCCTCACCGAGCGCAAAGCGGCAGCGGTCGTTTTTGACATTTTGTTTGCGGAAGCGGACCGCACCTCCCTTGAAGAAGTCACAACACGGCTGCCGCCCGATTTGGCAAAGAAACTGCCCCGCGCCAGCGACTATCCAACCAACGACGAAACATTCGTAGCTGCCATCGATGGGGCACGGTGCGTATTGTCCGTTATCCTGATCGACAAACCGACTTCCTTTGACTTTGCTCCAAAAAGCGGTTTCGCGTTTGCCGGTGACGATCCCAGGCAATTCTTAACGGTCTTTGCTGGAGCTCAGAGCAACCTCGCGCCATTGGACACCGCCGCAAAGGGCATCGGGTCGATGAATTTGTTGCCCAATCATGATGGCGTGGTGCGCCAGGTGCCGCTATTTTTCCGTCACGGCGACCGGATCATACCCTCGCTCGCGGCCGAGGCATTGCGGGTGGCGCAAGGCGCTTCCACCGATGTGCTAAAATCTTCGAACGCAAGCGGCGAGACCGCATTTGGGCAGCGAACGGGCCTCAATCACATACGCATCGGGAATATCGAAATTGCTACCGGCGCGGCGGGAGACATCACGCTTAAATTTCGGCAAAGCAACCCGAAAGCCTTTATTCCGGCCTGGAAACTTTTGGCGGGCGAGATCGACGAAAGCCAAATTGCAGGTAACATCGTGCTCGTCGGGACGAGCACCCCAGGTCTTCTCGACCTCAGGTCGACGCCCCTCGACAGCGCGCTGCCGGGGGTCGAGATCCAGGCGCAGATCATCGAAAACATTCTAGCAGGACGCAGACTCACGCGCCCGGACTACGCACTTGCAGCCGAGCAAAGCCTCGTCGCCCTGCTGGGACTGCTGATGGCGTTTACGCTGCCGCGCCTCACCCCCGGCCTGGCCGCAGGCCTCGGCGCCATGCTTCTCGCGGCCATTACCGCCGTCGGCTGGATTGCATTCCGGTATTGGGATCTCTTATTTGATCCGGTCTACCCGTCGCTTGTGCTGCTTCTCTTGACGGTTGGGACCACATTCTACATTTACCGCCAGGTGGAAAGGCAGCGCGCGGAGGTCCGCGGCGCGTTCAGCCGCTATCTTGCGCCAACGGTCGTCGAGGACATTATCGCGAGCCCGGAGAAGCTCGTCCTCGGAGGTGAGGTGCGCGAGCTTACCTTGATGTTTTGCGATGTCCGGGACTTCACGTCGCTCGCAGAGAAGTTCACCGCGCACGAACTTACCACATTCATCAACGAGCTGCTGACGCCACTCAGCGAGATTATTCTGCGGGAACGAGGCACCATCGACAAATATATGGGCGACGCGATTATGGCGTTTTGGAACGCGCCGCTCGACGTCAGCGACCATGAAGAGCGCGCGTGCCGGTCCGCAATTCAGATGGTTGCCAAGATGGAAGAGCTCAATTCCGCCTGGGGCGGCAGAGCTTTCGGGGCTGGGCGGCTACAGGCCCCTATTGCGATCGGGATTGGCATCAATACGGGCGAGTGCTGCGTGGGCAATCTCGGAAGCAGCCAGCGCTTCGACTATTCTGCGATTGGCGACGAGGTCAACGTCACGTCGCGCCTTGAAGGCCTGACGAAACTTTTTGGGCTGCCGATGGTTGTAAGCGAACGTACCGTTAGCCGTTGCCCCAACCTCCCGGTCCTTGAAGTTGATCTAATCAGAGTGAAGGGCCGTGCCCAGCCCACGCGTATTTTTGTGCTTGGCGGCGTCTTAGGTTTGGACCCAGGAAGCATCGATTCGCTGCGGCCCTTGCACGAGGAATTCCTAAAAGCCTATCGGGTACAAAAATGGGACGAAGCGGAGTTCCTGCTCGCAAAATGCGCTAAGGCGGAAGTCGATGCCCTAACCTCCTATTATGCCGTCTTCGCATCGCGCATCAAAATGCTGCGCGAGGCGGAACTGATTGCCGGCTGGGACGGCGCCTATTCGATGATCGAAAAATGACAGAGTTCCTGGCAACCAATGCCTGGCTATCTGACATCCAGGCCAAAGGGCTAGACTAGGGCTGCCGGGCACGCCGATTTAGGACGCCAGGTCAGGGTTGAAATTAAGAAACGCGCAGCCTCTGAACCGTGCTCTCGGTGCCGCCCGAAGCGTTAGTGAAACGCAAAGGCCACCCGGGCCCGGGTTTCTGAGCCAAAGCGCTCAATTGCCTGGCGCACAATTCGACCCCCAAGCTTTAGGTAAAATTGAACCGCCCGCTCATTGTCGGCCAGCGCCCAAACCAGAACGGAAGGATAGCCATGCTCGGCAAGATCTTTTCGTGCCACCTCAAAGAGGCGCGTGCCGAAACCAAGCCCCTGAAATTCCGGAGCGATATAAAGCTCAAAAATCTCGCCGCCATAGTGCAGCGAAGGCACGCGGTTACGCCCGTAGCTGGTGTAGCCGCCGATCGTCTCATCGAAATCGAGAACGAGCAGGCGCGACCCCCGGAGGATCGCCGACTGCCACCAGCACGGCCCGCGCCGCGCAATCATGCGTTCGAGCTCCCGGCCGGGAATGAGGCCCCTATAAGCATCGCGCCAGGCAGCGTCATGCACCGCGGCGATCCCTTCGGCATCGCCTTCGCGCGCGTTCCTGATGGTAATGACCGTCTCGATCATGTTCCAATGTTAAGGCTGCTTGGGCCGCGGCCGCAAGGATTCTTTCGCGCTTTCTCGCATTTGTTGCGCGGCCATTGCACCAAGAACACGGTCCGCCGCCCTCACAACGGTGTGATTGATCCCTAAAAACTCCTGAAACGCCATTTCCTCCTGGGATCCTAGAGCGTAACCTGGAATGGCCTCGACCAACCAATTAAGTTGACCGCGGTCCAAGTATCCGCTTCGTCGCGGAGTCGGGCGTAAGCGTCCGCCAAGCAGGCGCGCTTATACCCTTTGCCGATTGACTGTTGCCATTATGTTGAAAAAGTTTATTCCGCACACGAATGACGGTATATTGCCCAACCTTCGCCGCGTTGCTTACCTAGCTTTGCCAATTGCGTTGCCGCCGCATTTGCCTGCGGAAGGCACGAAAGCCATGTGTTGTTAATAATTGCCTTTATTCGGCCGGGATCAGGAAATGAACCCTATAAGCTACCGCCATTTTTCTGCCAGATTTAGCCCCGCGAACACCTGCAATAGCAGCCGGTCTCGCTTTATCGCTAGAGCAGCATCAACGATTGCTGCGCTTGCACTCATCGGCCTTTGCCGAGGCAGTGCCGTCGCAGGCCCGGTGCTGGTGGTCGATTCGCAATCCGGTTCGGTCCTTTATGAGGATCGCGCGACGGAGCCCTGGTACCCAGCCTCCGTGACGAAGCTGATGACGACTTATGTCGCTTTGAGCGCGGTGCACGATCATCGCATAGCGCTAGAGACGCCGCTTGCAGTTTCGGCCCGGGCCGCGTCGATGGCCCCGACCAAAATGGGCTTCCGGCCAGGTACGCTGGTTACGCTCGATAACGCGCTAAAGATGCTGATGGTAAAATCGGCGAACGACATGGCGGTCACGATTGCGGAAGGCGTTTCGGGCTCGGTCGAGGCATTTGCCGACGACATGAATGCGACGGCCCGTTCGCTCGGCATGACGCAGTCTCATTTCGTCAATCCAAACGGTCTTCCAAATCCAGACCATATTTCCTCGGCGCGCGATCTCGCGATCCTGGCGCTCGCCCTCTACCGCACCTTTCCCGAGCAAGCCGAACTTTTTAATATCGGCGCCCTGCGGTTCGGCGGAAAAATTATCCGCAACCACAACGATCTTCTCGGGCGCTATCCTGGCGCAGACGGGATGAAAACGGGATTCACCTGCGCATCGGGATTTAATGTCGCTGCGAGCGCAACTCAGGGCGGGCGCAAATTTATTGTCGTGGTCCTAGGCGCACCCAATCCGCACAGCCGTGCGATTATGGCGGCAACCTTGTTCGACCGCGCCTTTGCCGGAATAGACAGACCTTCGAAATCGCTTTCAGACCTCACGGCAGGCCTACCAACCACGGGTCAGGCACCGCCGCCAAGCCCGCCGCAATCGTTGTGCGGCCGCCGTGGAAAGGCGGCAGTCGCCTTCAACGCGCAAACCCAGAGGCTGCTGGCGCCGCTGCTCGCTCCCAAAGCCCCAGCCAACACCGGGCATCTTGTGCTTACGACCACAGAAGGCCTTGCAAGGGCGGCACCTGTCGCAACCCGCATCGGAATGGTGCCGGCTCCAGCCTTCGATCCCATACCCGTCTATGTTGGCCCCTCCCCAGGCTATGGCGGGCTCGTCGCGCAAGCAAGGCCGCCTCACTCGCCGATCGGCACGCCGCAACCACCCGGGACCGTCATCGCCTACGCTCCCGAAATGCCGGGACCGGCCCTTGCATCATCGCCGCTAGCACCCGACGCGGCCGCGCTGCCGATGAAAGGCAAGGCGAAACAAAAGTCAGCGCAATTGAGGCGGCATGGCTCTCACCGGCACCGGGTGGCACGCGCGGAAGTTGGCGAAGCGCCAAGATCGCTCAAAGCGCCGCAAAAACCCGAAAAAACAGCGCATGGTAAGATCGCCAAAGGCAAAAAAGCAGCCAGCGCCAAATTGGGCGTCAAAGCCCATTCGAAAATCCCGGCAAGGCATAGCGCCGTAGCGAAAGCTCCGGCAAAGTCGAGCGTGCGCGCTGCCACGGCCAAAGGGAAGACGACCCAAAGGCATGCGGCGCGATAAGTTCCTGTGTCTATGAGGTCGTGATCTTCCCTGGCAAGCGCAGTCAAGCGTTATTGGTGGAGGTCCTTCGGCGCCGCAATCATCCCGGAATGGACCCGTTTCTCCCGCTATACCGTCATAACTTCTGGACGCTGCTTTCCGCGCTTGACCATGAGCTTGTTGAGCGACGCGATATAGGCCCGCGCCGAGGCAACCAGAGTGTCGGGATCGGCGCCTTTGGCGGTAACCGATTTGCCGCCCTCGGCGAGCCGCACAGACACTTCGGCTTGTGCATCGGTTCCTTGGGTTACCGCATGGACCTGGAAAAGTTCGAGCACGGCTTTGTGCGGCACGAGCGCGTGGATCGCATTGAAAGTCGCATCGACAGGGCCATTGCCGGTTGCCTGATGGGTTCTCTGCTCGCCGTCAATATCGAGAGTTAAAGCCGCCGTTTGCGGGCTATTGGTGCCGGCGATCACCATCAATGCGACGAGTTTTATGCGGTCATGCGCATGGGCGATCTCGTCGTCGACGAGCGCCGCGAGGTCTTCGTCGTAGACGATTTTCTTGCGGTCGGCGAGATCCTTGAAGCGGACAAACGCCTCCTCGAGCGCATTGTCGCCAAGCTCGTAGCCGAGTTCCTTGAGCTTTTCCTTAAAAGCATGGCGGCCGGAGTGCTTGCCCATGACAAGCGAAGTCTTGCTGACGCCGACGCTTTCGGGAGTCATGATCTCATAAGTCCCGGCATTCTTCAGCATGCCGTCTTGGTGGATGCCGCTTTCATGCGCAAACGCGTTTCGCCCGACGATGGCCTTGTTATATTGCACCGGAAAGGAGCTCACGGCCGACACGAGTTTTGAAGCCCTTGTCAGCATCGTCGTGTCGATATTAGTGTGGTAGGCCAAATGATCGCGGCGCACGCGCAGCGCCATGACTACCTCTTCCATCGCGGCATTGCCGGCGCGCTCGCCCATGCCGTTGATGGTGCATTCGACCTGCCGCGCGCCGCCTTCGATACCGGCAAGTGTATTGGCGACCGCGAGCCCCAGATCATTATGGCAATGGACGGAAAAGACCGCCTTGTCCGAATTCGGCACCTTTGCGCGCACAGTCTCGAACAGGACTCGATATTCATGCGGGACCGCGTAGCCGACCGTGTCCGGAATATTGATGGTGGTGGCGCCTGCCTCGATGGCGGCCTCGACGCAGCGGCAGAGAAAATCGATCTCAGACCTTGTGCCGTCTTCCGCCGACCATTCGATGTCGTCGACGAGATTGCGTGCCCGCGTAACGCTTTCCGTGACCAGCTCGAGCACCTGATGCGGCTCCTTTTGAAGCTTGAATTTCATGTGCAGCGGCGAGGTCGAGATAAAGAGATGGATGCGCGGCCGCAAAGCCTTGCGCACCGCTTCAGCGCAACGGTCGATGTCCCGGGCCGCCGAACGGGCAAGCCCTGCAACGCTCGCACGCTTCAGGCTCTTGGCGATTGCCGACACCGCCTCGAAATCGCCTTCCGAGGTGATCGGGAACCCGGCCTCGATAATATCGACGCCCATGATGTCGAGGAGATGCGCGACCTGCAGCTTCTCCTCAAAGGTCATCGAGGCGCCGGGGGATTGTTCGCCGTCGCGCAAGGTCGTGTCAAAAATGACGACGCGCTCCGAATTTTGCAGCTTGGGCTCTGCGTGAGAAGTGTTTACTTGGGCGGTCATGTGGTTATCCGGTCAAATGAGGCTTTTGGCTGTTGGCGTTCCCCTGAGCGCCTAGGCGTCAAAGCCCGGCCGGCCCTCAGGGGCAGATAAGCCGAAGCAGCCCGGAAAGAAGCGGCGCCGCGCCAGTTGCGCAAGCAGAGCCGCTCGCGCCTCTAAGAAATATATGGAACGAAATAGCCACTGTAGCAACGAATCCCATTGCGATAGAGAGCCAATCTAACGGACCGCAACGCGAAACGCAAGCGAGGCTATGGGCATTAAAGCCAATCGCGTCCAGGTTGATGAGATTTGGTCTTTCGTTTACGCCAAAGAAAAGAACGTTGCGGACGCAAAGGTCGCACCGTCAGGCGCAGGCGACGTCTGGACATGGACGGCCCTAGAAGCTGACACCAAGCTTATCGTTTCGTTCTTTGTTGGCAGCCGCGACAGTGATTGCGCGAAATGGTTTATGGACGACGTAGCCGCGCGTCTGGCTACTCGCGTTCAACTGACCTCTGACGGCCACAAGGCCTACCTGGAAGCCGTTGAAGGCGCCTTTGGTGCAGATGTGGATTATGCGCAGCTTGTGAAGCTCTTCGGAGCTTCTCCGGATAGCACCAAGGGGCGCTACAGTCCTTCAGAATGCACGGGCATCAAAGAGATGCTGATAGAAGGTAAGCCAGATCCAAAATACATCAGTACGTCCTATGTTGAGCGCCAAAACCTGACGATGCGCATGGGAATGCGTCGCTTCACGCGCCTGACGAATGCCTTTTCTAAGAAAATAGAAAATCATGTTCATGCGCTCGCGCTCTATTTCGTGCAGTACAATTGGATGCGCATCCATCAAACGCTTCGAGTCACCCCGGCAATGGCCGCGGGATTGACGACGAAGCTCATGAGGTGGGAAGATATCATTGAAATCATAGACGTGACCGAATCTCACGCACTTCGCCAGCGCCGGGCGGCTATGCTCGAAATGCCACAATCAAACTGAGACACTACCTCCGGTAGTGCCACAGTTTGAGGTCGGCGGGAAGGTTCCCGCCGACCGAGCACGCGCTTAAAATATGGATTGCGGACCATCAATGGCATGCTCATCAGCAAGCATATCACGGGACCCGGCGCGAATGCGCGTGAAGACCATTAATTTTGAAACTGAGACACTACCTATTTTCAATCTCGAGTGCGGTCATTTGCCCGGCAACAAAAACCTCGGCACGCTTCCATGCGTCGTCGGTATCGCCCCTGAAAGTCAGCAGACGATCTAAAACCGATTTTTCGGTTTTCAAATCGACCGCCTGGATTTTGGCCCATTGGATGAGCGTGCTCATTTTGTGAATGCCGCCGAATAGAAGCAGCCTTGCACCAAACCGGCGCGCCTTATCCAAAATTTCTGTCGGCGGGGTCTGTGTGATCGAACAGGGATCTGATTAGCAGGAAAGCGCAACGAGGCTGATTTTTCCGCTGTCCGCCAAATCGCTGCGGATTGCTTGCATGAAGGCCGCGAGCCGCGCCTGATGCAGGGCTCTTTGGCCGGCGGGCTCCCCGGATGTGTCATTGTAGTCGAAATCGACTATGGCGAGCGGCGTTGAGGCGTTGGCGTCGACGCAAGGCGAGCGGAAAATGGCCGGCGCCCCAACCACAGACAAGAAGGCCTTTAGCTTCGCCATGGCATCGCCAATTTCTACCAGCGCTGGTCCGAGGGCTAGGGGATAATGCCTATCCCTTCGGGAGCCCCAGGCACAAACAACATCCGCTCCACTGTGTGACTGGCCGTCGCTATCACCGATACCACGCCGAGCTGGGCCACCCCGTTGTTTGTCACATAGGCATATTTTCCATCCGGGGTGATGGCGATATCGTATACACCTCTCGGCACCGGGATTGTGGCAATCACCCGATTGCTGGCCGTATCGATCGCTGAAACGGTGCCGGAAAAATAATTTGTGACATAGGCGTGTAATCCGTCCTTTGTGATGGCGAGCCCAAAGGCAAAGTGCCCTACAGGAATCTTAGCCACCACCGTGTTGCTCGCCGTGGCGATCACCGAGACCGTGTTGGATCCGCCATTAGTTACGTAGGCATATTTGCCGTCAGGAGTGACCGGTACTTCAAGCGCAAAATCCTCCATTGGGATTGTCGCCGCCGCGCGATTGGCGGCCGTGCTGATGACCGAGACGGCTTCGGAGCCCGAATCCGCCAGATAGACTTTTGGCCCATCCGGTGCGACAGCCACACCATAAGGAGAGGCATGGCCCATGGGAACCGAGGTAACTACTTTGTTGGTGGCCGTATCGATCACCGAGATCTTGCGGTCGCCCCCATGCGTGACATAGGCGGATTTCCCATTTGGTGCAAAGGCGATGCCTTTAGGAAAACGCCCAACCGGGACCTCGGCAATCACCGATTTGGTGGCCGGGTCGATGACCGATACCGAGTTGCTCTCAAAGTTCGTGACATAAACGCGCGTCCCGTCTCGGTTAACGGCGACCGCAGTGGGACCGCGTCCCACGGCGACTTTGGCCCCCACCAAATTGGTGGCAATGTCAATGACCCAGACGGAGTTGGTCTCGAAGCTCGCCACATAGGCGAAGGGCGCCGCCGCTACCGGCGGGGCGCCGAAGCCGACGGCCAGCGCTAGCGCAGTGCCAATGGCCGCCCCCCAAAACGTGGAGCTTCTCTGGTGCTTTTGGCTTTGAATGATCCCCTCCGTTGGACGATCCCTCTCTCGGCTCGAAGCATTCAATCCCGCCCGGCGGCAGACGCCGTCATCGTGCGGAGGGGACCGGCAAGCACTGCCTGCCGCCTCGCTTGATTCGCTTCGCGACCGATCACTCACCGCCGGGAATCTAGAACTCGAATCCCTCGGTTGCTTCGGATGGTTGGTCGTTGCTGGCTCCGGATTCGTAATGATGAAGATGATGCCCACCCTTCAGGTGCGGATCGATGAGACAAGCGGATGGCGTACCGCTGGCGAAATCGATTTCCAGCAAAAACGACGCTTTTTTCGTCGCATCGGCCTTCTTGGCGTCGCCGCCGGTCGCACTATGCCCGCCGGCGACGATGCTCGGCGGCGTAAGGGAACTGATATTCGTCGAGCTGTTGCGCTTAATGGAACTCATGGTCCTCGGCGACGAAAAATCGAACGTCACTTCAGTCACTAGTCCTCCGGTTGTGATGAAATGTAGGTTGGTGAGGGTTGCGTCTCTTGAGCTGCATGGCGGGGTCGTGACGAACCCCGTGCCCGTTAGCTTGAACACCGTGCCGCTATCCGCCCCGCCGCCCCCACCTGTCGTCCCATAGAGATTGCCGCTGCTGTCGGCGATCAGGTCGGTTATAGGATTAGCCCCGTCGCTGGGAAAGCCCGCAAAGGAGTGAAGCACCTTATAGGAGGTCCCGTCCGGCGCAAGCTTAAATACCGTGCCGCATCCCCCAGCACATCCTATCCCGCCGCCGAGGTCTGTCGTCCCATAGAGATTGCCGCTGTTGTCGGCAATCAGGTTGCCAAGGGGAAGACCTCCGTCGCTGGCGCCCCCGGTAAAGAAGTGGAGCACCTTATAGGAGGTCCCGTCCGGCGAGAGCTTGAACACCACGCCGCATCCCGAAGTCGCACCGCCGCCGCATGATGTCGACCCGCCGCCTCCCAATGTTGTGCCAAAAAGATTGCCGCTGCTGTCGGCGATCAGGTTGGCGACGGGATTGGCTCCGTCGCTGGCACCCCCAGTAAAAGAGTGCAGCACCTTATAGGTCCCGTCCGCCGAGAGCTTGAACACCACGCCGCATCCTTGCCCGAAGCATCCCGTCGTCCCGCCGCCTCCCAATGTTGTCCCATAAAGATTGCCGTTGCTGTCGGCAAACAGGGCGCCTATGGGCGCGGACCCGTCGCTGGCACCCCCGGCAAAAGAGTGCAAGATCTTATAGGAGCTCCCGTCCGGCAAGAGCTTGAACACCACGCCCCTGCCCGACGCGCCGCCGTTCGCCGTCGTGCCATAAAGATTGCCGCTGCCGTCGGCAAGCAGGTTGCTGGGACTAGCCCCATCGCTGGGGCTCCCGCCAAAAGAGTGCAGCACCTTATAGGTCCCCTCCGGCGAAAGCTTGAACACCACGCCGCATCCGGGGGGCGGTCCGGGAGGAGGGCCGCCGAGGCCGCATCCCGTCCCGCCGCCTTCAAAAGTCGTCCCATAGAGATTGCCGCTGCCGTCGGCAAGCAGTTTGCCGGGACCACCCCCGTCGCTGGCGCCCCCGGCAAAAGCGTGCAGCACTTTATAGGACGTCCCGTCCGGCGAGAGCTTGAACGCCACGCCGCATCCAGGTCCGGGACCTAAAAAGCCGCATCCCGACCCGCCGCCGTTGAATGTCGTCCCATAAAGATTGCCGCTGCTGTCGGCAATCAGGCCGGCCGAGGGAAAAGTCCCGTCGCTGACGCTTAAGTTAAAGGAGTGCAGCACCGTCTCGGTTGGCGTGGCCGAGGCGCCAGCGCGGCGCAGAGGGCCGCAAAACCCGCCCGGAAAAACGGTTTTCGCTCGCTGTCTTGGCTTGGCATGGCAGACCCCCTTTGCACAGTGAATGATCTTTATGGCTTGTCATTATTTCCCCGTCATGACGCGCGATTGCGCGCTTCCGGCCCCGGACGAGGCACAACGAGGCCACAGCAAGACCAATTCAAGTTTTCTCGATCGACACTTCTCGAATTATTTGCGTGAATGAAAATATTTGCAAATAAAAATATTTGTTGCGTGATATTATTCGAAATATCATCGCTATTGTCGGCGTGGTCCACAAGCTCGTTTCAAATGTCTCGTCTCACGGCTCGTGACTTCGTCATGGCCGGGCTTGACCCGGCCATCCAAACGGAGGGAGTTTGATGCCCGGCTCAAGGCCGGGCATGACTGCAGGAGCCGGGCAGCGAGAGTTGGTATTACGTCAAGGGCGGCTTTTCCGTTCGCGCCCGCAAGAGACAATTTTTCCGCGCGATCTTACCTAATGCGCAGCAAACGCTGCTTTTGGCTTGTAAGATTTTCGCCGGGAACCGGACGAAAATGTTTCACGTGAAACATTTTTGGAATAATTCTAAATTGAACCCGCAAAACTTTTCCCGCTTTTCCTCAGCGCCGCATCGTTGCAAACGCCATCCTAAGAGCTAAATTCCTTTATCCGGCGAACTCTTTCGACGCGCCGCCGGTGTCGCATTCAGACCGGCTCGATGAAGCAAGCAAACCTACGTGCCAGCGACCTGCGGGCGGGCAGTGCGCCTAACCCCGCGCCTGACCTTGTGTCGGAAGGGCGCGTGATAAAAATCCGCGGCGCGCGCGAGCACAACCTCAAAAACATTGATCTCACGATTCCGCGCGATAAGCTTGTCATCTTCACTGGCCTTTCGGGCTCCGGGAAATCCTCGCTAGCCTTTGACACAATCTATGCCGAAGGCCAGCGCCGCTATGTCGAATCTCTCTCGGCATACGCGCGGCAATTTTTGGAGATGATGCAAAAGCCGGACGTCGACCAAATCGATGGTCTCTCGCCGGCAATCTCGATCGAACAAAAGACGACCTCCAAGAATCCGCGCTCGACGGTCGGCACCGTGACCGAGATTTACGACTATATGCGGCTCCTCTTCGCCCGCATCGGCATCGCCTATTCGCCGGCGACGGGGCTGCCGATCGAAAGCCAGACGGTCAGCCAAATGACCGACCGAGTGATCGCGCTGCCCGAAAGCACAAGGCTCTATTTGCTGGCGCCGGTGATCCGCGGCCGGAAGGGCGAGTACCGGAAGGAAATCGCCGAATTCATGAAGCGCGGTTTTCAAAGGCTCAAAATAGACGGCGAATTTTGCGAGATCGCCGATGCACCGCCGCTCGACAAAAAGCTCAAACATGACATCGATGTCGTGGTCGACAGGATCGTTGTGCGGGCGGGGATCGAGGCGAGAGTTTCGGAAAGCTTTGAGACCGCGCTCGAACTCGCCGACGGGATCGCGATTGCTGAATATGCTAATGAGAAGGACGAGACCGGCGCGCCAAAGCGCATCGTGTTTTCGTCAAAATTCGCTTGCCCTGTTTCGGGCTTCACCATTCCCGAAATCGAACCGCGCCTCTTCTCCTTCAACAATCCCTATGGGGCCTGCACGCATTGCGGCGGGCTTGGGGCCGAGCAGACCGCCGATCCCGGGCTCATCGTTCCCGACCCTAAACTGACGTTGCGCAAAGGCGCGATCGCGCCCTGGGCGCGCTCTTCCTCGCCCTATTATCTGCAAACGCTCGAGGCGCTCGCAAAGCATTACAAATTCCGTCTCGACACCCGTTTCGAGGCGCTTCCGGAAAAAATCCGCGACGTGATTTTTTTTGGTTCGGGCGAGGAAGAGGTGCGTTTTACCTATGACGATGGGATGCGCAGCTACGATGTCGTAAAACCTTTTGAGGGAGTCGCCGCGAATTTGGAGCGGCGGTTTCACGAGACCGAAAGCGAATGGGCGCGCGAGGACATTGCCCGCTATATGACCACCTCGCCCTGCGGCGTCTGCCAGGGCGCGCGGCTGCGCCCCGAGGCGCTCGCCGTCAAGATCGAAGGCCGCGACATCAGCCGATTGACCGCGCTTTCCGTCCTTGAAGCACGCGCGTGGTTCGCCGCACTGCCCGAAAAGCTCGATTCAAAACGCGGCGAAATCGCGCGCCGCATTCTTAAGGAAATTTCCGATAGGCTTACCTTTCTCGCCGATGTCGGACTTGGCTACCTCACTCTTTCGCGTTCCTCGGGCACGCTTTCGGGCGGCGAGAGCCAGCGTATCAGGCTCGCTTCCCAAATTGGATCCGGGTTGACCGGCGTGCTTTATGTGCTCGACGAGCCTTCGATCGGCTTGCATCAGCGCGACAATGGGCGGCTCCTAGACACGTTGCGGCGCCTGCGCGATCTCGGAAATACCGTCATCGTCGTCGAGCATGACGAAGACGCAATCTTGAGCGCCGATTTTGTCGCCGATTTCGGTCCCGGCGCCGGCATTCATGGCGGCGCGATCGTCGCGCAAGGCACGGCCGCCGAGCTTATGGAGATCCCGAACTCGCTCACCGGCCAATATCTCCGCGGCACGCTCGATGTTGCGATACCCCGCCAAAGGCGCACGCCCGAGCCCGGCCGCAAGCTCACGATCGTCAATGCCCACGGAAACAATCTCAAAAATATTTCGGCTGCGATCCCGCTCGGGCTTTTCACCTGCGTCACCGGCGTCTCGGGCGGCGGAAAATCGACCCTCATCATCGACACGCTCTACAAGGCCGCTGCTCGGCGGCTCAATGGCGCGTTCGAACATCCCTCGCCGCACGGGTCGATCGAGGGTCTCGAATATCTCGACAAGGTCATCGACATCGACCAATCGCCGATCGGGCGCACACCGCGCTCGAACCCTGCGACTTACACCGGCGCCTTCACCCCGATCCGGGAATGGTTTGCGGGCCTTCCCGAAGCCAAGGCGCGCGGCTATCCGCCGGGCCGCTTCTCCTTCAACGTCAAAGGCGGGCGCTGCGAGGCCTGCCAGGGCGACGGAGTCATCAAGATCGAAATGCATTTTTTGCCCGATGTCTATGTCACTTGCGACGTCTGTAAGGGCAAGCGCTACGACCGCGAAACGTTGGAGGTAAAATATCGCGGCCATTCCATCGCCGATGTGCTCGACATGACGGTCGAAGAAGCCGCCGCATTGTTCAAAGCCGTGCCTTCGATCCGCGACAAATTGGAAACGCTCGCACGCGTCGGTCTTGGCTATATCAAAACCGGCCAGCAGGCCAACACGCTTTCGGGCGGCGAGGCGCAGAGGGTGAAGCTCGCCAAGGAACTTTCTAAGCGCGCGACGGGCCGCACGCTCTACATTCTCGACGAACCCACGACCGGACTGCATTTCCACGACGTCGCCAAGCTCCTAAATGTGCTGAACGAACTCGCCGACCAGGGCAATACGGTCATTGTGATCGAGCATAATCTTGAGGTTGTGAAGACGGCGGATTGGATCATCGATCTTGGTCCCGAAGGCGGCGATGGTGGCGGCGAGATCGTCGCCGCAGGCCCGCCCGAAGCTATCATGCGGGAAAAAAAGAGCCACACTGGGCATTATTTGCGCAAATTTTTCGAACGGCGGCCTTTGGCTAAACACAAGCAGGCGGCGGAATAATTTTGACTGACGAAAATGACGGACGAGGAGATGGTGGCTGTCGCGTCCTATTTCGGAAGCCACCGGCCAAGGTGATGCGCGGCAGCTACTAATACCAACCGCCATAAATCATGACCTGTTGGGATTGGCCGTCATGGCGAGCGAAGCGACGCCATCCAGGGGTCACAGCGCGCTTCCTGGATCGCTTCGTCGCTGCGCTCCTCGCGATGA
>JACXTT010000798.1_pt1 | contig 53676 bp, 38 predicted proteins | sample 9270951 | NCBI WGS metagenome assembly JACXTT01 (sample SAMN15532306, study PRJNA645909) | rock metagenome | isolation source: weathered quartz diorite | place: Puerto Rico | collected 2017-06-21
ACCGAAATCTTACCCAGTTTCAGATCGGCCTCTTTTTCGGAAACAATCTGGTAGGTAACCTGCTTCTTGGTATTGAGATTGGTCAGTTTTACCTTGGTGAGGATGCTCACTTTGCCCGTATCGATGGTAGTGGTATCTACAATACGTGCATTGGCAAGATCGCCTTCCATTTTCTTTATCCGGGCTTCCAGCAGGCCCTGGGCCTCCTTGGCAGCGTCATATTCGGCATTTTCCTTTAAATCGCCTTTTTCCCTTGCCTCGGCAATGGCCCGGGAAGCAGCCGGGCGGTCAATGGCTTTCATCCGCTGTAATTCCGCCTTCATCAAATCAAGGGTGTCCTTGGTCACATACATTACATCACTCATATAAACCTCCTTTCTTTGGTTGGTTCTTGAACAGAAAAAAAAGACAACGCCTCAGAAGAATGCTGAAGCGTTGCGCTTTTAACAAAGATAAGCATAAATTCTCCTCAAAAAATATTTCCGGCACCGGCAAAAACGCTGGTTATCACCGGCCTGCCGACTGCTACTAACATGCCACCCCGATGGGGCTTTTGGCCGGATTCAAACCTATAAGGTCTTTAACAACGGTTAGCAATGGCAGCAGCGATTCATAGACCTTATAGGTTTTGACCGGGTTTGCCGGCTGGCAGGCATGGTACCCGGGAACAGGTGAGACAGGCCGTCTAAACCGTGAACTTTACATTAACTCTCCCTTCCCATTCCGCGGCGTATCCAAAAAAATCAGTTATTTGACCATTATAGGTTGATAAAACAATTAGTAGCTTTATTCACCCCCCCCTTATTAATCAATTTTTTAAAGTATTCCCGGATGAATTTCACCGCTATCGTTAAAAATTGCCTGTTTGGCGCTCTTTTTATCAGCATTGCCGCCCCCTCCCTGGCCGATACTACTTTTGTAAAATTCGGGAGCTCCTGGAAATACCTCGATAATGGCAGCGACCAGGGCACGGCCTGGCGGGCGCCGGCATTTAATGATGCCGCCTGGGCCAGCGGCCCGGCCCAGCTGGGGTATGGCGATGGCAATGAACGTACCGTAACCGGCTACGGCCCTTCTGCCGCCAATAAATACATTACCACCTATTTCAGGACCACCGTCACTATTGCCAACCCGGCGCTTTTTACCTCGTTTACGATCAACGCCTATGCCGACGATGGCATGGTGGTTTATGTAAACGGCCAGCCGGTGGCTACCAGCAATATCAGTCCTGAACCTTCTTATACTACCCCGGCAACGGCCGTGGCGGCCGACAATGGCCACAGCATCCTTTCCTTTAAAGACATCCCGGCAACGGCTTTTACCGCGGGCGTTAACAGTATTGCGGTAGAAATCCATCAAAGTGATGCCGCCAGTCCCGACCTGGTATTCGACCTCGAACTTATAGGCGCAGGCAATCCCGCCGAAGCCATCATTCACCGCGGGCCGCTCCTGCAAATGCTAAGCACGGACGCCATAAGCGTTAAATGGCAAACCATTTCCGCCACCGGCTCAAGGGTTATTTACGGCACCAGCCCCGACGATCTTCGTTTTACGATTGCCAGCGATAGCATGGCCCGCGACCATGAACTGCGCATTACCGGGCTTACGCCCGATACCAAATATTACTATGCTTTTGGTTCAACTACTTCCATCCAGCAGGGCAGCTACCGCAATTGCTTTACCACTGCGCCGCTGCCGGGCACTACGCGCAAAATACGCATCGGCGTTTTTGGCGACCCCGGCACTGGGAACGCGGTACAAAAAGCGGTGCGGGATGCATATATACATTTAAATAAGAACGGGGGAAAGGCTGACCTGGCCCTTTTTCTTGGCGATAATGCCTACGACGGAGGCTATGATGTAGAGCACCAGGCTAAGTTTTTCCATATTTACCAGGACAATATTTTTAAAGACCACCCCGTGTTCTCTGTGCCTGGCAATCACGAATACGACAACGACCCCAAAGGTGTTGCCGGCCTGCGGGGCAACCACCTTATTCCGTATTACCAGATTTTCAGCCTGCCCACAGCAGCGGAATGCGGCGGCATTCCCTCAGGAACAGAGCATTACTATTCTTTTGATTACGGCAATGTTCATTTTATTATGCTGGATTCGTACGGGTACGACAGTAGTAAATTATTGTACGATTCCACCGGCGCGCAGGCCAACTGGTTGAAAGCCGATCTTGCCGCTTATGCGCATAAACTGAAATGGACCATCGTTTGTCTTCACCATCCGCCTTATACGCATGGAACGCATAACTCAGAAACAGAAAAAGATCTTGTTGCCATCCGCCAGCAGATAACGCCCATCCTGGAGCGGTTTGGCGTAGACGTGGTGCTGGCCGGCCATAGTCATGTGTACGAAAGAAGCTGGCTTATACAGGGCCATACCGGAGGGCAAGCCTCTTTTATTGCCAGCCGCCCGCCGTCAGGCAACCAGGTCAGTAATTCCAGTGCACGCTACGATGGCACCACCAATTCCTGCCCTTATTTTACCATCGACAGCGCGTATAATCACGGAACCGTATACATAGTAGCCGGTTCGGCCGGGCAGGTAGGCGGTAATGCCAATGCACAGTTCCCCTTGTTTTATTATAAAAACTACAGTGGCAGTACCGATGGTGAAGGCGGTGCCCTTTACCTTGAAATTGAGGATAACCGGCTGGAGGCAAAGTTTGTAGGCGCCAGCGGCAATGTGCACGACCGGTTCATTATAATGAAAGGAGTTAACCAAAAAACCATTGTCCGCAGCCCCCTGAACACGCCCGCTACCCTCCAGGCCTCCTGGGTGGGCAGCTATAACTGGTATGCCGCTTCCAAAAAAACGGTATCGCTCGGCAACAGCCGCAGCCTGGAAGTAAAGCCCACTGCCAAAGGCACCTATATTTATTATGCCAACGACAGCCTCCGGCCAAAAACCTGTATGGCAGATACCTTTACCGTAGTGGTTACTTCGCCGCTGGTCCTGTCAGTGAGCCGCTACGATGCCCTGGTAAAAAACGACAAGGCCCTGGTGCAATGGAATACCACCCAGGAAATAAACAGCGATTATTTTACCATAGAACGTTCTGCTAATGGTAAGGACTATGAAATGATTATGATGGTAAAAGGGGCCGGCAATTCGGCTACCCCCCTCAGCTATGAATTCCAGGACAGCAAACCGCTGCCCGGCACCAATTATTACCGCCTCTCCGCCACCGATGCCAATGGCGACGACAAAGTGGTAGGGGTATGCGCGATACAATGGAAGAATTAACGTGAAACGTGAGAGCAGGGACACCCATTTCACGTTTCACCTTTCACGTTTCACGCCTTAATGTATTTTTGTTGCATGAAAAAGAAGGTATTGATTATAGCAGCCCTGGCCCTGTGCATTGTGCTGCCTTCTTTTTTTATTGCCCCTCCCCTCAGCCCGGCCGAAAAAATTAAAGCATATTATACCGAGCAGTTCGGGCAACTGGAATACCGCCTGCAAACATTGCAGCAAGCGGTTATAGCCGGCAAAGATGAAGCTACCTTACAGCAACAGTTTTCGGCTGCCCGGCTCAGCTATAAAAAGCTGGAAGTATTTATAGAATATTATTTTGAGCTGGACGCCCCGCAGTTCAACGGGCTGGCCACCGATTTCGTGGAAGAAGAAGACCCTGCCGCCAATCATGAGCCGCAGGGCTTCCAGGTGATCGAAGGCTTTCTCTTCCCGCATTACACTATGCACAAAAAAAAAGAGCTGCTGCTGTATGTAAATAAACTGCTGGAAGCCACCCATGGTCTTGGTCATAATACCGCACTTTTTGAGCCGGACGAGTACCTGCCCGATGCCCTCATGGAAGAGTTGTACCGGGTGCTGGCCCTGGGCCTCAGCGGCTTCGATTCCCCGCTTGCCCTGCATGCATTGCCCGAAGCAAAAGCTTCGCTGGGCAGCATTGCATTTGTGGTACAAACCTACTGCAACAAGATGGAAGCGGCAGGAGTAACGGGGACGGACAGTTCCCTGCACCTGCTTGACCAGGCTGCCGGCTATATTGACACACACAACCATTTTAATAGCTTTAACCGGGCGGCGTTTATTACCGGTTTCCTGAACCCGCTCTGCAACTGGCTGGGAAAGGCCATACAGCAAATGAACCTGCCGGATAACCCTGGCCGGTATTCTCTTATTAAAAAGACCGGTACGCTTTTCAGCGAAAAAAACCTGCGCGGCGATGTATACATGAAAGATGATAGTGCCAGCGCGGCTAAAATAGCGTTGGGCAAACAATTGTTTTATGAGCCGCTGCTTTCCGCCAATGGCAAACGTTCCTGCGCCAGCTGCCATCAACCTGCCAAAGCCTTTACCGACGGGCTTCCCAAAGCGCTGCAACTGGACGGGCACAGCCTGCTGCCGCGCAATACGCCCACGCTATGGAATGCCGCCCTGCAAAAAAACCTGTTTTACGACAGCCGCCAGCGCTTCCTGGACCGTCTTGTACTGGAAGTAATGGGCAATGCAAAAGAAATGAACGGCAGCGCCGGCCAGGCAGCCGCAACACTCAGCGGCCGGAAAGACTATGCCGCCTTATACCGCAAGGCATACCCGCAGGCCGACACGGTGATGACGGGCGAGAAAATAGCCAATGCCATTGGCTTATACGTAAGAACCCTGGTAAGCTACAATGCCCGGTTTGATCAATACATGCGGGGAGATAAGAAAAAAATGTCAGCCGAAGAAATAAACGGGTTCAACCTGTTTATGGGTAAGGCCAAATGCGCTACCTGCCATTATGTGCCCCTGTTTAACGGGTCAAAACCGCCCGGTTATTACTACCAGGAGTCGGAAGTAATTGGTGTTCCCGCTACAACAGCTAACAGGGTGAGCCGCCCCCGGCCCGGTGGGTCGCCCTCCAGGGGCGGCTCACCGTGGGCCGGAAGGGCGACCCACCCTGTCAAATTAGATGATGACCCCGGGCGATACGCCATCCTTTCAAAAGATTTTCTGAAGCATGCTTTTAAAACACCCACCCTCCGTAATATTGCGCTCACCGCCCCTTATATGCACAACGGGGTATTTAAAACACTGGAAGAGGTAATTGAATTTTATAATAAAGGCGGCGGCAATGGCATAGGGCTTAAGGTGCCCAATCAAACATTGCCTTCCACGCCGCTGGGGCTGACCGCCCTGGAGAAAAAACAGCTTATTGCTTTTTTGTACACGCTTACGGATGTGAATAGTCAATTGTGAATGGTCGATAGATCGATTACTTCCCGCCATTCACTATTGACTATTGACCATTCACATCCCCAGCTTATCCAGCACCACTTTCGCCATTTTATAAAATGCTTCATGGCTATAGCCTGCAATATGCGGTGTAATAAGCACATCGGGACGGGCCAGTAATTTATCCAGCAGCTGCTGTTGCTCCGGGGTATAGGTATCCAGCTGCTCGTTTTCCAGCACGTCGAGCGCGGCGCCGGCAATCTTGTGTTGCTCCAGTGCGCGGAGCACGGCGCCGGTATCGTGCACCTTGCCGCGGCAGGCATTGATAAAAAACGGTCTGCCCTGCAGCGCATTAAAAAAAGTATCGTTGGCCATGTGGCGTGTGTCGTCGGTCAGGGGTACATGAAAACTCACCACATCGGCATAACGGCAAATCTGCTCCAGGCCGGCTTCTTTAACGGCGCCCCTGGCAAAACCAAATTTATATTTATCGTAAGCCAGCACCGTTACATCAAACGACGACAGCAGTTTGGCAAATGCCATTCCCGTATTGCCAAAGCCGATAACGCCCACGGTTTTACCAGTTAATTCTGTACCACGGTTGGCATCCCGTATCCATTTGCCTTCTTTCACCTCCTGCGCGCTGCTGTTTATTTTATTCATCAGGTTTAGCAGCATGGCCAGTACATGCTCCGCCACCGCATTACGATTGCCCTCCGGGCTGCTTTCGCATTTAATACCTTTTTTCTGCGCATAGTCCACATCCACCAGTTCCATACCACTGCCCAGCCGGCCTATCCATTTCAGTTGCGTTGTCTTATCCAGCATGGCCCGGTCTATTTTCAGCCGCGTGGTAATGATCAGTCCTTCGGCTTCGCCAATAATGCTGCCCAGTTCATCATAGCTGATCTGCGGCCGGTACAGTACTTCAAACCCGTTGTTCCTTAACCGCTCTTTGAGGTACTCGTGCACTTTTGCTGTAACAATAACTTTTCTCATCCGTTGCATTCGTTTAATAATTCATTCTGAAGGTAAGCGCCGCAAATTGTTGCACGCTGAGCTGCTCTGCCCGCTTATTAAAAATAGCGTCCTGCAGCGTTTCGGCATCAAACAACCCTTTTACCGCATTGCGCAGCATCTTTCTGCGCTGGTTAAACGCCGCTTTTACCAGCTGGAAGAACTGCTTTTCGCTTTTCATGGCCAGCGGGCTGCCTACCGGCCTGAGGCGGATAACGGCGCTTTTTACTTTGGGCGGCGGGGTAAATGCCTGTTCATCTACTTCAAACAGGTATTCGGCAGTAAAGAAAGCCTGTACCAGCACGCTCAGCACACCGTACACCTTGCTGCCTTCGCGGGCCACCACGCGCTGGGCCACTTCTTTCTGGAACATGCCCACCATACCTTGCGTTTGCTCCTTCCAGTCCAGTATTTTGAATAAGATTTGAGAAGAAATATTATAGGGAAAATTGCCTACCAGGGTAAACGGGCCTTCAAACGGCGCATCAATATCCAGTATGCTGGCATGAATGATCTTACCCTCCAGCTGCGGCCATGTTTTGAGCAGGTATTGTACTTTTTCATCGTCTACTTCCACGCATTTGAAATCAATACCCTGCAACTCTAATAAATGGCTGGTCAGCGCACCTCCTCCCGGCCCTACCTCTACCAGTTTTTCAAAGGGCTGTTCCGTAAGCGCGGCAACAATTTTCCGGCATACCCGCTCATCTTTGAGGAAATGTTGCCCCAGCGATTTCTTTAACGTATACATTGCCGCAAAAATACGGCTCCGGGCGGCAACCCGTCAAAACAAAAAACCCTCTCACGGAAGTGAAAGGGCCATTTGGTTGAGCCTAAATCTGCAATAAGCTAATAAAGAATCAATTGCGGGGTTATTTTATCGTTGCTGTTTAACCAGTTTTTGCCGGGCTGTTTCACCGTCTACGGCTATCTCCATAATATACATCCCAGCACTAAGATGCAGCATGCCATTGAGGGTTATTTTATTCTCGCCCTGCTGGCCGCTGAAACTGCGCTGGTAAACGATTTTCCCGCTTTGGTCTACCAGGCGGCCGGTAATGGTATTGGCTGCTTTAAGCTGCACATCCACATTTACATGATCTATAAACGGGTTGGGGGTGGCATTGCCCAGCAGGCTTAATTTGGTATTGAAAATAACGGTTATTACCTGGCTGTACAGGCGCATGCCGGTGTTCATCATTTCCCTTACCCGGTAATATTTGGGCGGGCCATAACCGCTTTGCGGATCGCTGTATATATAGCGGGCATCGGCCACGCTGGTATTCTGAGGATCAAGCCGGGCAATGGTGGAAAAGTTTAGCCCGTCGGTACTGCTTTGTACCTCGTAATAGATAACATTGGTATTATCATTTACGGTCCAGGACAGGTTGGTATAACCGCCACTATACGCGCCGGTAAGATCCAATTCATTTGCAGCAAGCGTGGTGAGGGGGAAGCTGCAGCTGGCCAAATCGGAAATAGTATAACCGGCAGTAGGAGAGGTAAAAGCCGGCATTAACGTAGCCGCCCCCACGATGGTGCTTTTATACAATTGCGATTGAAACGTTGTGCCTGCAGCACCCTGTACACCATTATACCTCCTGGTAGCCAGGTACATAGCGCCTACCGCATCAAAGGCAATACCATCCAGCACGGTACTATCCAGCGAGGGATAATCGCCCACATACACCATCGGGATAACGCCCGTTCCTACCGTAGTAGGAAGCGTAGCGGCAGGGATTCTGAATAAACGGGAATTGGTATAACGCCCTGCACCATTTACATAAGCGTAGGCGGCAGTGGCAAAATATAAATTGCCGTTCAGGTCAAATGCAATATCCCCGTTGAATAATTGCCAGTTGGTCATTACCGCAGGTGTACTTTGAAGATACCCTAACATGGTAATGGTAGAACAACCGGTAGTTCCGCAGGTGCTAAACTTTATAAGCGGGTTACAGGTAGCTGCGGTATACCCTGCCAGGGTAGTATCCCTGAGCACTCCCAGCATATACCCGAAGGTTCCCGCCTTGTTAACGGCCATTTTTACAAAATGGTAGTCGTCCAGCGATACCGGCGCATTGACAGTCAGCGTAGTTGAAGTAGGAGTAGTAGCAATAACCTTTTGATTAGCGGCCGATGTGCTGACGGCCAGGATGTCCTTGGGGCCCGCGTTGCCCATCTGCGTATTTACATAAAACCGGGTAGCATCCGCACCAAGCGAAGCAGAGCCATAGTAGGTAGTTCCGCCAAGCGTTTTCTGAAAGGTGAATGTTGTTAAGCCCATAAGGGTAGCACTCACGGTACCTGTTGCAAATGATACCGCGTGAATTTCTGATCCCTTATGAACCGTAGAAGTAGAACCTATTGAATCATTGAATATAGCGTACATGGTTGTGCCATCGCAAAGCGGCGCTGTCAGTTGCGCCCGTACCGGGTTCACTTCCGCCAACTGAACCCCCAGCAGGACAATCACCGGGAGGGTGAATCTCCGAAAGGAAGTTAAGAGTAAGGTTTTCATAGTTGTAAGATTAGCTTATGACGAATTTTGGTTTTCAACGGGTATTGGAATTTTAGCGTTATGTTATTGGTTTAAATCCTTATCGTTTTAATATACTTACCGACCATCGCTGCCGATCTGCCTCACATACCAGCCGGTACACGCCCGAAGGCAGCTTGTTTATATCCAGCGAGGCCTGCGTGGCGGTAGCCGGCAATACCACTTGTTTTACCAGCACCAGCCTGCCGCCGGCATCGTATAGTTTCAGGACAGCCGATCCCGCGCCTGTGGCCGGTATGCTTACTGTAAGCGGCCCTGTAGTGGGGTTCGGGTACACGGTAAAGTTGCCGGCAGCCGGGCTGGCCATCACTTCTCTTACCGGCGAATACAGGAACGAGTTGTCTGCGTCTACCATCTTTATGCGGTAATAACCGTTTACCGTATTGCGTATGGCATGCAGCCAGGTGTAAACAATATCCGACGTTCCGCTTACGGCAGGTACTGAACCTACTTTATTAAAATGCACGCCGTCGGTACTATACTCCACCTCGTAATGGTCCATACTTACCTGGGCGGTAACGGTCCATTTAAGCTGGTTGCCGTTTTGAGCAGGAGTTGCTGTAAAATCTTTGAGCACCACGGGCAGCGCATACGTGACCGGGTCGTTTTCCCAAAGCCCCTTGCCATAGGTACCCAGGCGTATTTTTCCATTGGGCGCTATGAGCATATCCATGACCATGGTAGCATCAATAAGCCCCGTGTTATAGGGATGCCATACCGGCTGTGTGGCGCCGGTAGTTACTGTCTGGGCCAGGTAAACGCCCATATCGTTGCCTACGTAAATAGTGGCATTGGCGTCATCAAACATGATTACATTGGCAGGCACATCGGGCAGTGCAGTAGCTCCCGTACCTCCTATATCATTCCAGGTAGTACCGCCATCGGGTGTTAAAAAAATATGCGAGGTGCCAAAGCCGGATACGGCTACAGCTACCCGTTTGGAGTTCAGCGGGTCTACCGCTATATACGGGAAATACCGGTTGGGCAGTGTGCCGGTTATATCTGTAAATGATGTGCCCCCGTTTATGCTTCGCAATATTTTTGGATTGGCGCCTCCACCGGGGCAGGTAGCTACGTACACGCTATCGGGATAGGTATACGATACCGCTATACTTATTATAGGGGCCGAAGCATTTACCAGCGGACTGACCACATTGGCAAAACTGACCCCGTTATTCGTAGATTTTTTAAAATTAATGGTGCCGGCGTACATCCGGGTATGATCTGAAGGCGCCATAATAAAGGGCGCCACAAAACAGGCATTTTCTGTAGGCGTGCTCGTAGTGGCGCTGGCAGGATTACTAAATATGGTAGTACCCCCAAGCGACGCCGGCCCGGTGGTGGACCGGTATAAGGTTAAATAAGAATAGGTGCCAAAGCAGATCTGATCATTGGTATTATCGATAGCCGTGTAAAAGCCGTCTCCACCCGTAGTGCGCTGGCAACCGGGATTTCCCTGGTACCAGAGCGTGGCATTGTCCTGCAAACCGCATAACATGTAATTGGAATTGGTGGCGCTGATACTCATGCGGTGGTAGATCTGTGTAGTCATCAACCCACCATTCAACCCTATAAACGTGGCGCCGGCGTCAGTGCTTTTAAATACCCCGCCATCACATACTACAAATATGGTTTTATAGGTAGCGTCGAAAGGAGAAAAATACAAATGGTGGTGATCAGCATGTACATAGTCGGTACTGTTGCCCTCCGTGGTAGCCCCTACCGTGGTATTACTAAAATTCCACTGGCTCCAGTCGCTTACCTGGGTAAAATTAGCTCCTCCGTCGGTCGATTTCAGCATATCGATTTCCGATATATACACGGTATTGACGGTACTGGGCGCTACAATGACATCGTGCGAATACCAGCCCTGGTTCTGGATATAATTGGAACCGGCAAGAGTAGGCTGGTTGGTAACGGCCGCCCAGCTGGTACCTCCATTGGTTGATTTAAACAAGCCATAGGTAGTCTTGGGCGTACCGCCGGACGATCCGGGTATTTTACCAATACTGGCAAATAGGGTGTTTGGTACATCAGGACATACATTCAGCCTGATCATCCCGTTAATATTAGCGGAAGACGGTAGTCCCGTGGTCAGTTGTGTAAACGTGGGTGTGGCAGCCGTGGCATTGGTACTTTTATAAATGCCGGAGCCCGTCGAATTAAATTCGCCGCAGCCAACATATAGGATGCTGGCATTGCCGGGAGCAATACAAATATCCATGGCCATGACCACGCTGTGTATCAGGGTCCAGCTGGCCCCTGAATTGGTAGACCGGTATACGCCGTCGGAAGTGGCGGCAAATACATTGGCCGGTGTAGTAGGATCGATAATTATTTTTTGTACTCCTTTAATAGAAGAATTGGTAAATGCCAGCGATTGGGCCCAGGTACTGCCGCCATCGGTAGATTTTAAAATACCGATACCATAAGAACCCCGGAACGTGCGGTTGTTCTGCCCTGCTATACCAAACCCGGAAAGACCTGTGCCAGGCGCACCGGTATTATATACCTCACCGGTGCCGATATACATTTCAAGATGATTGCTGGGATTAATAGCAATAGCCGGTACGGCAAGCACCGGGAAGCCTATAGGAACCTGGGCCCAGCTGATGCCGCCTGTACCGCCCGTGCCCCCGGTAGTGGTCTTCCATAAACCGCCGCTGGCCGAGCCTACAAACATGATGTTGGCATTAGTAGGATCAAAGGCCAGGCACAAAGCGCGTCCTCCAAAATTCTTGGGGCCGAGCGGCACCCAGGGAGAAAGTATATCGGCTTTTGCCCCGGCTGCATTAACGGAATGCGGGAGCCCCGGCAGCTTCTTGCTGTGCTCAAAGGCGTTTAAATATTTCGCCCTGCTCCAGGTAGTATCGGGATAACTGCGCATGTTGCTCCACATATCAAATGATCCAAAAACTTCGGCCGGGCTTTCATTCTCTTCATCTTCTTCCCGTTCACCGGCGCCCATAAAATGATTGCTCCTATAGTGAAAAAAAATCAATGTCAGTATTACGGTTATCAGTACAAGGCAAGCGCTCCTGAAATAAACCGAATGGATAAATGGTTTTTTCATAGGCCAACACAGGATTTAGAATGTTTAGGGGGTGGTCTGTCTTTTGTTTGTTGCTACGCCTGCACGGGTTTATCGGTTTATGGCATAGCTATATAACTACATACTGTCATACAGCACTGCGTCACAGGGTACGGCTGTGACGTTTTCAACAAAGCGCCCCGGCGCTATGCCGTTGCTGGATTGCCCGTAAAGCAGGTGGTAGAAAATCGGCTGGTAAGCAAGGCTTAAGCCGGTGAAAGGAGGAAAGAAGTGTAGATTTTTTAGGTTTCATAGCATTGGATTTTGGGATTATTTACTACACGAAAATTGCACAAATTCACGACATTAACAACACCATTAACTACAGCGGCATCGTTTTTAATCACCTTACGTTATTCCATATACTATATCTTATTTAATACTAATCCAGTGCGTAAAAAAAGCTCATTCATGAAAATATACTAGCGCAGTTTTACCAGTTAAGGGCCGTTTTTTATTCCCAAAACGAGCCGGTCTAAATCGAATTATAAGAATATAATATACATATCAAACCGGGGGTAATGCCTTTAACTCGTAGTACGCAAAAACAGCGCTTATTCCCATTTTGGGACTTCATAAAATTGTAACCTGTAATCAACTATTAATCAATACTCATATTTTAGTCTTTTTACTCACCCCTTAGTCCCCCTTTCGATCCCCGGGCAATACCGTTAGATAGAAATGGTATGCCTTTTGAACAAGGTATTCTCCGGCTCCGGCACCAAAACAGGCCTGGCCCGCCCTGAAAATTATCCCCGGCTAATTACCGGCAGCGTTGTACCTTTACCGGCTTATAAAAACAGCTAAAACACAGCTTATTATGCACCCGGCATCCCATCATACCAGACCTGTTATCGGTATTTCCTGCGGCGATATAAATGGCATTGGCATTGAACTCATAATCAAAGCCCTGGCAGACCATCGCCTGCTGGAGCTCTGCACTCCCGTGGTATTTGCCTCCAACAAGGTGATCAACTTTTACCGCAAGTCCATTCCCGATATCGTGTTCAACTACCAGAGCACCAAGGAGCTGAACCGGGTCAGCCCCAAACAGATCACTATTTTCAACTGCTGGGAGGAAGAAGTGGCCATCAATCCCGGCCAGCTGAACGATGTGGGGGGTAAATACGGCATCAAATCACTTGAAATGGCCGCCCTGGCCCTGAAGGAAAATAAGATACAGGGGCTGGTAACGGCGCCCATTCATAAAAAGAACTCCCAGTCGGAATCGTTCAATTATACCGGGCATACCCCTTATTTAAAAGCCCTGTTTGGCGTAAAAGACGTGCTGATGCTGATGGTGGCGGAAAACATGCGGGTGGCGCTGGTAACCGAGCATATTCCCATCAGCGAACTGCCCAAACATATCACCCGCGAAGCCATCCTGTCCAAGCTGGCGCTTTTAAAAGACAGCCTTATGAAGGATTTTGGCGTAGACAAACCTAAAATTGCCGTGCTGGGGCTTAATCCGCATGCAGGCGACGAAGGGCTGGTAGGCCGGGAAGAAGAAGACATCATTAAGCCCGCCATCAAGGATTTTAAACAAAGCAACAGCAATGTCATCGTCACCGGTCCCTATAGCGCCGATGCTTTCTTTGCCCGCGGGCAACACGAGAAATTCGATGCCGTGCTGGCCATGTACCACGACCAGGGGCTGATCCCCTTTAAATCGCTTGCACATGGCGAAGGCACAAACTTTACCGCCGGCCTGCAGGGCGTAAGAACTTCTCCCGACCATGGCACCGCCTTTGATATTGCCGGCAAGAACAAGGGCAACGAAGCCTCTTTTATCGCCTCCATTTTTACCTGTATCGATATCATCAACCAGCGCGCCGAATATGAAGAAAACCGCCGCAACCCGCTCAAGCGGATGGGCGATAAGATATTGGCCGGCGCGGTGGATGAAAAGATTGATATAGACGAAAGCGCATAGAAAGGTGAATAGTCAATAGTGAATGGCTTACTTCGCGTACGGCGCCATTGACCATTCACTATTGACCATTCACTATTGACTATTCACTTAAACACACTATCCGGCAATCCTTTGTTGATAGTATAAGAAGCATAGGTAATTTCTATTTTGCCCCGCTGGCTTTTTGCTTCTGCCGCGGGTTTTTGTTTGGCACTGCCGTCATCATAATCGAAGGTAACGCCCTTGGGCAGCTTGTAGTCCTGTGCATTGAACGTAAACACCAGTTTATCGGGCAGGGCATAAGCGGCATATTTGCCGTATTGCATTACCAGTTCATTGGTGCCGTTTTCGCGGGTAGTGGTTTTTGATTTCAGGATCAGTTGCCTTGATGCATCAATGTACAGGGTGGAAAGCACTACCTCGTCGCTGTCGTTCAGCGGCAGCAGTTTTACTACCCGCACCTGTACGCCCTGTACATTATCAGTGCCGGCATCCAGCACCTGGTATTTGCCCGACAGCAGGTTATTGAGGCTGATGCTTACCGATCCCTTGGGCACCAGCGATATGCCTTTTTCATTTTTTATCTTCAGCAGGGCCGGTTTGCGGAAATATACTTTTACTTCCGCGGAAGGTACTTTCAGGAAACTGACATCCGTTTTCATGGTACCGGTGGCTTCGTAATCGTTTACCCGGTCCAGCTTTGCCCGCACCTGTTGTACCAGGGTGGTAGCATCCTGCGCAGGCGCAGCGGCGGGTATGGTGGCTAATGCCGCTGCCAGTAAAAAGCTTGCTGTAATGTGTAGTATCGCGTTCATATAGGTTAACTCAGAATATCTTTCTTTTTAAATACCACGATGGCCGAGGCCACGAATAATACAATATACCCCATTAATATGCCAAAGCTCCGCAGGATGGCCGGCAGGTTTTCAATAGACCCCGGTATGCCCGTATGGGTACTATCCGTTTGCGTATAAAAAAATCCCTTCCAGGCCAGCATGTGCGAGGTAAACAGCCAGGGCTTTACCGTGCGGTCGTACATGGGTATCTGCATTTCGGATAAAATGGTAAACACAATGACAATACTGATGGTGGAAACAATAGGGCCGATGGAATTTTCGGCAAATACCGACAGCAGGAAGGCCAGCGCGGCTACCGTGGTAAGCGCCACCGTGGCATAGGCAAATGCCGCTATATACCGCCACAGCACATCATTGCTTTTTATTACTTCCAGCACATCGTTGCGGGCCACGATAATATCGTTTACACCAAACAGGGCCACGCTGAGCAGCAGGGCCAGGAAGGCCATCCACATGAGGAGCAGGGCCGTATATACCACCGTAGCCATAAACTTGGCCAGCATGAGCTGTGTTCTGCTAACGGGCTTGGTTACCAGCAGCCGGAGCGTGCCCATATTGGCTTCGCCGGCCACGGAGTCGCCCGCCACCAGGGCTATCAGCAATGGTATATGAATCAGTAAAAGATTGAGGATAACAAAGCAGACAAAATAACCGTTGAGAATGGTATCGTACGGTATTTCGAGCGAGTCTTTAAGGCTGCCGAGAATAAACTCCACGTACGACCTGCCATCGAATTTCAGCGCTACCTGTACAATAATCACCATGGCGGCAATGGCCGCAAAACTGATATAGGTTCTTGGCTTACGGAAGATTTTAAATAATTCAATTTGTAAAAGCTGCCACATGCTGGTTGGTTCCGGTTAAGGATAAAAAATAATCTTCCAGCGAATTGCGGGGCTGGAGCCCGGTTACCTCGATGCCCATGTTCACCAAATCGCGGTTGAGCTGCGGCACCTGGTTGCGGTGCAGTTGCAACACTATGCTTTCCGGCCTCACCTGCTGCAGGTAAGCACCCCAGGTGCTTTTCTTTATCTTCTCCGCGCTTTCCGCTGCCTGCAGGAGCATTACCTCTACTACCGTTTTAGCAGGATCGAGCAGTTCCTGCACAGTTCCTTCCGCCACTTTTTTGCCCTTGTCGATGATCAGCATACGGGAAGCCACCTGTTCAATTTCGCTCAGCAGGTGGGAAGATACCAGCACTGTTTTCTTTAAATGGCGGCTGAGGTGCAGGATTAGGTTGCGCATATCGGCTATGCCCTGTGGGTCGAGGCCATTGGTGGGCTCGTCTAATACAATCAGCTGCGGGTTATGCACCAGCGCAATGGCAATGCCCAGCCGCTGCTTCATACCCTGCGAATAGGTCTTTACCTTGCTTTGCGCCCGTTCGTGCAGGCCCACCATTTCCAGCTGTTGCATCAGTTGCGCACGGCTGCTGCGCAGCCCGCTCATGCGGGCAAAGAGCGACAGGTTTTCCAGGCCCGAAAGGTATTTGTACAGGTCGGGCCGCTCAATAACCGCCCCAACCTGCCGCAGAATTTCTTTGCGATGGGTTTGCAGGTTCATGCCAAACAGCTGTATTTCGCCAGCCGAAGGCGCAATAAGCGTAAGCAACATGCGGATGGTGGTAGACTTACCGGCGCCGTTCTGCCCCAGGAAACCGTATATATCCGCCTCGTCTACCGTAAACGATAAATCGTCCACGGCATGGATATCGCGGAACTGTTTGCTGAGATGGGATACTTGAATAACCGGCATGATAAGAAAAAGGCAATATACGGGCTAAATAACAGGGAGTGCAGGTTTTTGTTGTTAAAAAAGAGGGAATATTCCGAAAAGAACCCCCACATAACCTTGCGCAAATCAATGCCTTACCGAAAGGTCCTGGTGAGGGTAAAAAAAACCGTCCATTCGCTTGCATACTTCGTGAATAGCTGCTAGTTTTGTTCCATCATCCTACAGAAACTCCGTGCCCTCAGAAGCGGTTCCCGCTGCTGAAACCAATTCCAAAAACCTGAGTATTCATTTTTATCGTTTTGCGAAAAACTATCCTGTTTTTGCCAATAGCTATGCAATTACCCTGTTTCATCCGGTGAAAAACTCCACAAAAGAAAACATAGCTTTTTACGTATAACATTGTCCCTCCTGCGAAATACCTCTTACGACGCGCGGCGTCGTGTGCTTAATTTCTATTTTCTCAACCTTCTGAAACGTACACAAAATGAAACAATTTGTTAGCTTATTCGCAATGTTGCTTGCAACAGCAGGGGTATTTGCAGGAACCTCCGATAATTTTAATTCCCGCCCCGAAGCCTCCCTGGGCCAGGTTAAAGGTTATTTACAAAACCATAGCTGGCAGTTTACCGATTTTGATGTAAACCGCAATGGCTGGAACCCCGGCATAGAAGGCAATGGCGCCATGGTTTCCGGCCCGGGAGCCAGCCCCACTGAAAATACCGGCATTTACTCACAGCAACTGAACTTAAGCGGCTCTATCACTATTTCTTTTTCTTACCGGTTCAGCAGCAATGTTACCAACCGCCGCTGGATAACTATTTACCTGACAGACGGAGCAAATAATATCAGTGATAAGCTGGACAGCATTGAGCTGACGGGCGCTTCAGGTAATACCACATACGCCTACAATAAAACATTCGGCGCCGGCTCCCCGGGCAACCGTGTATATATTCAATACCGCGGCATTGGAGGCTCCAACCCTGTTGGCATCGATCAATTGAGTTTCAGTGCACCTACCCTTTATAGCTCCGGCCGCAACCAGGCCCCGGTAGCTGTAAACGATCATATTGAGGGCGATAACAACCGGAATGCTTCCGGCCAGGTATCATCCAACGACTACGACCGCGAAAAGAACAGCATCCTGGCCTTCCATTTGCTGAGCAATTCACCCGACGGCAATGTTATTTTAACTAAAGACGGCAATTTCACCTTTACACCAAATACCGGTTTTACCGGCAGCTCCACTACATTTAAGTATATCGCCTGCGATAATGGCAATCCTTCCCTGTGCTCTATGCCCGCTACTGTTACCATTACCTTTCCCCTTCAGCAATCATCAGCCCCGGTAAGCACCATCGACCTGAACGCTGCTTATACCGACAACAATGTACTGGTAAAATGGACCACCACATTTGAAGTGAACAACGATCATTTTGAAGTTGAACGCAGCACAGACGGTATTAACTTTAAAACAGCAGGTATTGTAAAAGGTCAAATCAACTCCGGCATCAACCACGATTATGAATTTGAAGATGATGTTAAGCGAAATACGGTTTTTAAGAACGATTTATATTACCGGTTAAAACAGGTGAGCGCAGATGGAAAAGCTACTTACAGCAAAGTGATGGTAGTACGGGTATATCAAACCAAATCATTGCAATCGGTAAGCATTACACCCAACCCCGCCATCAATGATATTAAAGTTAATGTACAGCTGAATGAGAACTCGTACATCGTAACGAAAGTAGTTAACAACGCAGGGATAGAAATACTGCGCAATACCGCCCGGGGCAGTGCCGGCGCCAACAATCTTACTATGGTTGGCAGCAGCCAGTTGCAAACCGGTATTTATTTCCTGGAAGTAATCATCAATAGCAAGGAACACATGATGGTAAAACTGGTGAAGAGCTAAGGTATTATATCAATTCAGAGGTAAAAATATCCTGCCTTCGGGCAGGATTATTTTTTTATTTCCCTGTTTCCTTCCCGTTGTGCAGGTAGCTCTGCAGGTTCTTTACATATTCTTCAAACGCCTCAACGCCCCTGGGTGTAATATTACAAATCGTTTGTGGGTAATTGTCTTTAAATTGTTTCAGCACATCAATATAGCCGGCTTCTTTCAGTTTATTGATCTGTACGCTGAGATTGCCGGCAGTGGAATTGGTCTTTTCGCGGATAAAGGTAAACTCCGCCTTTTTTACGCTGATAAGCAGCGAAACAACAGCCAGCCGGAGCTGCGAGTGCAATATGGGGTCCAGATCTTTAAACATTAACAGAAGGATATTCGTTGATGGGGTGGTCTTTCATAGGATTATGCGTTTTCCAGTTTATAGCGGGCCCGCAGCAGGTAGCCGGGTATTATCCAGGCAATGATTACTCCACCTGCCAGGAACAGCAACTGGTATTCATAAGGAATAAAACCGGCAAGAACCGACAGAATCCAGCAACCGATACCGCCTGCCACCAATGGCCGGAACCGCAGGATAATGCCCGATAAAAAAGTAGGCATTCCATATAAAACAAGGAAGATGATGTTAGCGAAGGTATAATAAGACGGTCCAACTATCTGGCCAACAATAAAGCCCAGTATAAGCATCATGATTATAAATGCCAGCCATACGTAGCCCACAATATCGGCGGTGTAAGTTCGAACCCGGGCCCGTTTCTTTTTTTTATACAGATAAATAACCTGTACAATAAGCGCCAGCCAGGTGGTTGTCCATACCAGGTAATATTGGGCATAATGAACAATATACAGCAGTATAAACTGCCCCAGGCTGCAAAACAATATTACCCAGCCCCATAATAAATACAAAAACCCGTTTTCACTAAAACGGTTTTTTGCCTTATTGATCATCGATTCAATAATAGCGAGGCTCTCCTCTTGTGTAATGGTTTCTTCGGACATGTACCTGTGTTTAGAATATCAGCTATAAAATTGTGTTCCGCCGTTCCGCGGAACACAATTCACATTTTAGTTACATTATTGACAAAGCGCCAGTTGGGCTTCTGTTTGCGGCTGCCCCCACCTGGGATACAATGGTTTTGGCTGCGCAGCTTTATACAATGCCAGTGCTTTTTCAAATACAGGTTTTGCCTTGTCTTTACCACCGCCAAACTGCACCGGGGTATTAAACAGGCTCATTCCCTGCAGGTAATACAGGCGGGGGTTATTGGGGTCCAGCTTAAGCCCTTTCTGCAAAGCAGCAGAAGCTTGCTGGCCATAGGTTTGCCAGCGGGTTTGCGGGTCTATCATCATTTGCTGGGTAGCCATCATATTTTCCACGGCACACAGTTCAGCATTGGTTTCAATGGCTTCTGCCTTGGCTAAAAGGGCTTTGATCTTTTCTGCATTCGCATCTTTATCTGCTACCTCCGGGCGCCAGCCAATCGATGACTGGGCAAGGGCAGCGTAATAATACGGCAGCCATTGTGTTTTTTCCGCATCTCCCACCCGCTCAAAACCGGCGGCCACATTTTGCAAATCGCTGACGGTTTTGGCAGAATCCATCAAGGCAAGATTTTTTTGCATGGCAGCCGCATACTTATCGCTTTGTGCGGAAGCGGCCAGTACCGTACTGCATAAAAGAACCGCAAGAATAGTTTGTTTCATAACTGTTAGCTTTAAAAATAATAATTGATGTTGTGTAGATTTATAGATTATTGTTAATCGCATCCTGTGAACGGTCCACACCCCAGCTCAAAAAGCATCCTACAAAATAAAAACGGTTGGCCGGGGGCACCACGGGTTCTTTTACCATGCCGCTGTACGAGTAATTGTAGTTGTATACCGGGTTATAGCCCAGTATATTGCTTACGCTGGCAAACCATACCACGAAGGTTTTTGCATTGGTCTTTCCTACGCTGGGCACATACTCGCAGCTGAAATTAAGGCTATGGTAATCCTTTGTTCTGCCCTGGTCGGCTATATAATACTTGCTGGTATTGTTCAGCATAAAGTTATAATAAGGCCTGCCGCTGGCATAGCTGTAGGTAAGGTTAAAGCCCGATTTAATTTTTGTAACAAACCGTTTCATGACCAGCGAGGCGGTATGCGTGGCGGCATAATTGGGCGTAAGCTGCTGGGGAAAGTTCAGGTACTGCCGTTTGGTATCGAGATAAGAATAGCTGATCCAGTAATCAAAATCCTTGATTGACTTTTTATCTCTCCAGAACAGTTCAAACCCCCTGGCATAACCGCTGCCGCCATTGGCAAAGCTGGAATAGTAGTTATTGACCGGTACCGTGGTAATAAGACTGGAATACTCCTTATCATACGCCTCCACGCGGAATATCCTATCAGGCCGCATATACTGGTAATTGATGATATAATGCGTGGCCCGGGTATAATCGAGGTTGGTGGTATAATACAGCTGGGTATTTTCCGCCTTTTGATAAAAAATCCCGTAAGCCAGCGATACCTGTGCATCTTTGCCGGTTTTGTAGGCCAGCGATGCGCGGGGTGCGATATCGGCACGGTTGATAACCGACGAGTTTTCAAAACGTACGCCCAGCTTGGCCGCCAGTTCATTGGTCAAAAAGATATCCGTTTCGGCAAAAAGGGCATTGTAATTATCAATGAGCTTTCGCGGGGTATCGTTATAGTTGGCGGCAGTATACCCATACCAGTAATCGGTACCGAAACGGATGGAGCTGATGGCCCCTACCCTTTTTTCAAACACCAGTTTTGCCTGCGTAAGGTCCTGGCGGTTATTAAGCCCAAAGATTTTATTGCTCATCCACCAGGTGGTATACCCATTGAACGACTGCGGCTGGTTCTGGGCGTTTTGCACCTGTTGGCTAATATTATCTTTATTGGTGCTGTAGCCCAGGCCCAGGTTCATCTTCCAGCTTCTGCCCAGGTATTCTCTCCAGCTCAGGTTATTGTACCAGTTGTAGTTCTTAAGGCCAAAAGCATCTTTCAGGTAGGCGCTGTCAATATCCGGGCGACGCAAACCCAGCTGGCTATAGCTGAAGGTGGTATAATATTTAATCATGCCGCCTCTTTTTGTTTTGAACCTGAAATTGGCGTCGGCGGTATGAAAGGCGGGCATGGTAAAATAATCCGGTGTTTGTTTTACCGCTTTAAAATACAGGCCCACATTGGTATAGCCATAGTTTATGCCGTAAGAAGATTTTTTGTCTTTGGCCAGTTGCTGCGTGCCAATGCCCCAGAATAAAGGAGAGATGGAGGCATCGATTTCCGATTTTTCGGGCAGGTCAATCGATTCCAACAGTAAGACCGACGAAAGCGCCTGCCCGTAAAGCGCCGAATAGCCTCCCGTGCTGAATACCGTGCCCTTAAACAGGAAGGGCGAAAACCGGCCCCGCGTTGAAATATCGGGTACACTGGTATAATAGGGATTGTTGACCAGGGTACCGTCTATATACTGCTTGGCTTCATAGCCCGCGCCGCCGCGCACAAACAGGCCTTCCTGCTCGCCCATAAGCTGGGTGCCGGGTAGGGTTTTGAGGGCTGCCGTAATATCGGCATTGGAGCCCGCAGTGGTGGCAATATCGATGGAATTGAGTACCGCGCCTCTTTTGGTATCGCCGGCAGCAAAGGAGCCCGCCGTAATGGTAACTGCCTTCAGCTCATTGGGCTCTTCCTTTAAAACAAGAGAGAGCGTAATCGACTGGCTGCCAATGTTTATGGGTTGTTCAAACGGTTTATAGCCTATAGAGCTGGCGGTAAGGGTATGATCCCCCTTCTCCGTGGTTTTAAAGCTGAAATGCCCGGTAGAATCGGAAGTGCCGCCATCATAGGAACCTTTAATGGTAAGGCTCACCCCGGGCACCGGGCGGCCCCTGTTGTCCTTTACGGTGCCTGAAACAGCCGTTTGGGCGGCGCCGGTAGAATAAGCCAGGATAAGGGCGAAAAAGAATGCAGTGTGTCTCACAAGTGTAATATTTGGCACAAACATAAACCAGTTTACAATATAAACCAAGTAGTTTTTAACCTCATTTTAATGAGCGGCCAGGGAAAGCAGGATGCTGTGGTCAAAAAAACGGGTTGAGCGGTGGATATGAAGGGTCGGCCCTCGCCCCGCGAAGCCTCCTTCCCCTCTTTTCCCTCCTTTGAACTCTTAGCCCATAAAAAAGCCAGGCATTAAAATGCCCGGCGTTGTTGATCGTACCCTTTAATAAATCCTTTCAATTCTTTTGTTCCCTGGGTACGGGTGAGGTAAAAAAAGCCCCGTTTAGAAAAACAGGGCGTTGTTGATCGTACCCTTTAAAACTATGCTCTTGATTCTTTTACTTCATAATTGACTGCACACCGGTTTCGTTTCCACACGTTACTTTCATAAGGTATATACCGGAGGGTACCTGTGCCATTGACATGGTTGTAGTCTGACCGGCATGACCGGTTGACAGCATTTTAATCGTTTGGCCATTTGTATTCATCAGTTGGTAAGTAACCGCTTTATCCTGCCAGTTTTGCGGAACGGTTATGCGCAACTCACTTATTACAGGGTTGGGGTAAGTAATGATCTTTACATTGTTTGCAGCAGCAGCGCCTATGCGTACCACGAGAACACTGGATACTTTGCTTTTGCCATCCATATCCACACTGCGCAGGCGGTAGTAAAGAACACCGTTGCTGCCTGCAGGAATTTTATCGTTATAAGAGTAGTTGGTCAGCACTTCACTGTTGCCTGCGGCAAAAATCATGGCGGCATCGGTATAGTCAACGCCATCGGTACTGCGCTCGACAATAAAATGGCTTGAATTAACTTCTACTGTAGTAGTCCATTTCAGCGATACCGTATTAATGTTATAAATAGCATTCCAGTCAATCAGGGTTACCGGCAGTGAAGACTGCGGGGCCTGGTAGCTGAAGCTTTTAAAGTACAGCGAATACATCCTGCTGGCTTCACTGGAAGCACCGGTAGTATGTGCACCTGTACGTACCGTAAAAGAATTAGTGTTTTTGTACAGGGCAGTAGTCATTATCGACGTAACCGTAGTATCAATACCGGGGTAGTCGGTAATAGCACCATTGAATTTCTTGCCGGGAGTAAGCACTGATAATACAAGATCAAGCAGGCTGGTTACCGTAATCTTAGTATTGTTTTCCAGCGTATACGACTGAAGGCCGTACATACTCACATACTCATTCAGTTTGCTGCCATCACCATCATTATCCACTGAGGTAACATTAAAAGAGTTTACTATAGTGGCGGTAGAGGTACCTGCCTTTACAAAACTTACCTGGAATTCCATCCACCAATCGGCGGCACTGCTCGTTCTGCCGTTATTATAACTCACCTGGGGCTGGAACGCTTTGTCAAAACCGGTGTTGGTAAGATCGATGCTTTCCAGTTTTACCAGCGTGGAAGAACGGCCGTTGATTTTTACCAGGGCATCCACACCGCTTTGCACGGAGGGGAAACGGTAAATAGCGCCGTCGGCACCATCGGCAGCCGTATTAGCCACCAGGGTTGCATTGCTAAAAACCAGTTCGGGGGTAGTTTGAGCGCCGGCGCTGCCAACGCTTACCAGTGTAATGAGCAGGATCAGGGCTGCTTTTACAGGTGAAGAAAATGTCTTGTGATCAGGGTACAGATAGTTCATAAAGGCGATTTTACGGATGATAGAGTTGTACGATGGTCACAGGAAAATTGGAGGTAACAGGAAGTTTTTCCAGGAGGATGGATGAAGAGAAAAACAGACTTGATTTTTGTAGGAGATTGGGTACGGAACGATGTGAGTTACTAGGGTTGAGTAATCGTTTTTTGAGAATCTTTAATCGTTTACTCTTACTTGACACCACAAAGATTAGTCGTATTTTCCGATCTTGCAATAGTCGCAGGAAAAAAAATTACAATATCATCGTTTATTTTCTACAAGGCACTGGTTTTTAGACGGTAAGAAAATGGATATTTTTTTAAGATTTCTTACTAACAGTGCCTGTAACCGCCGTTTTTTTGGCGCCGCTATAGGGTTTTTCCGATGGTTTTGGGGGCATTCCAGGGTCTCCCGGGCCCCTGGTTCCAGGATGAGCTCCCTGTAAAATTAAAACGACGGCAGGCGGCCTTCCCGGCCCTTTAAAGCCCACTCGCTCGCCTCTGGCGAGTGAGGTTAATAGCAAGCCTCCTTTCCCCTCTTTTCCTCCTTTAACCTCTTAGCCCCATAAAAAAAGCCAGGCATAAAAATGCCCGGCTGTTGTTGATCGTACCCTTTAAAACTATACGTTGAATTAGTTGGTTTTAACTATTTTCTGTACAGCGGTCTGCGTACCGTTGCTCACGCGAACGATGTACATGCCGTTGGTCAGGTTTTTAACGTCTACCATCTCTGTCTGGCCTGCGCTGCCATTGCTTACATGCTTTACCAACTGGCCGTTGTTGTTGTATACTTCAACAGACAGGGGCTTGTTTTGCCAGGTAGCAGGAACAGCTACAAATACATTGTTAACAGCGGGATTGGGATATACACTTACCACGGGCGTTTCTGCATTCTTGCCTATCCTTACCACCCGCACGTCCGAACGCTTGAATTTTCCGTCGGCATCCACCATCCTTAAACGGTAGTAAATGAACTCCTGGCTGGTAGCGTTGAACTTATCGGTATAGCTGTAATCCTGTTCTGCAATGCCGTTGCCCTTGCTTTCGGTAAAAATCATAGCGGCATCCGTATATTCCACACCGTCAAAGCTGCGCTCGATAACAAAATTGCTGAAGTTGATTTCCTTTTCGGTAGCCCAGTTTAATACAACACCCTTCGAAGCCAGGGTAGCATTAAAAGAAACCAGGTCAACCGGCAAAGAAGCAGCAGGAGCAACAGGAGTAGCAAAAGCAAACGAATAATCGCGGGTAGAACCGGTATTGGCGGCAGTGCTCTGTGCGCCTGTTCTTACACGGAAGTAATTGATAGTTGAATAAACTGTATTTACATTGATTTGCGTGTTGGCGCTGTCAATACCGGGGTAATTGGTATTGGAACCTACAAACTTTTCACCTATCAGGCCAAAGAAGCCGTTTACAAATTCCAGCAGGTTAGAGATGGTCATCTGTGTATTGGCGGCCAGTGAATAGGTTTGCATATAATAGAAGGAAACATATTCGGCAATCTTGTCGTTGTTGCCATCCACATCAAGCGCTTTACCCGACATTGTTTTGAGGGTAGCGGCCTGGGTAGTACCGGTTTTTACAAACTCGATACCGAAATCCATCCACCAGTCGGTAGCAGAAGTAGCCACATTATTGTTATAGGTAACAACGGGCTGAAACGCGGTGTTATAACCCGAAGTGCTGTCATCAAGCGTTACCAGGGCAACCAGGGCGGAAGAACGGCCATTGATAAACACCAGCGCATCGGTAGTATCATTTACTTTGGTAAAACGGTAAATAGCACCGTCCTGGCCGGCAACACCCGATTCCAGTACAGGGTTGCTGAAGTTTAAGGATTGCGAAAAAGAAGTAAAAGAAAAAACGGTGAAGAAAATGCTTGCAAGAGCAAAGCGGGAAAGTTTGGGCAGTACAATGTCATTTGCCTTTTGGGCAGGGTAAAAACGGATCATAGTTACAATTTTTAAAGGGTCGAAATTTGGTACGTGAACCTGTAGGAATTGGATGATTCGTTTTCGAAGGAGGATTGGAGTGGCCTTACCGGCCCGGGGGGAAATTGGATTGTCAATGTTATCTTCTAAGTGAGAGTAAGCGTTATCTCAGGATGTCTACTCGTTTACTCGTATTGACAGCGCAAAGATTAACCGTATTTTCCGAAGATGCAAGCCCCAAAAGTAAGAAAATGGTAATATGTCCTAAACCGGTACCCTAAACGCATGATAGCCAGAAAACAAAAAAAGCGATCTTTTTTAAAGATCGCTTTGATAAAATCGTTTAAACGGGCTATTTATAGGCCGGGGCAATGGTATTGGCCAATTGCACCATGCGCTTAAGACCATCTTCGGGCAGGTTGCCTTTCTTGAATTCGGCCAGCACATCGGGCAGCTTGCTCTCCATTTCCAGCAGGAAATGCTCTTCAAACTCCTTTACGCGGCGTACGGCTACATCCTTTATAAGGCCTTGAGTACCAAGGTAAATGATGGCCACCTGTTTTTCCACCGACATGGGCGAATATTGCAACTGCTTGAGTATCTCCACGTTGCGCGCGCCTTTGTCGATGACATACTTGGTAGCGGCATCCAGGTCGCCCCCGAATTTGGAGAAGGCTTCCAGCTCGCGGTACTGGGCCTGGTCCAGCTTGAGGGTACCGGCCACTTTTTTCATGGACTTAATCTGGGCATTACCACCCACGCGGCTAACCGAGATACCTACGTTGATAGCCGGGCGGATACCTGCGTTGAACAGGTTACCTTCCAGGAATATCTGGCCGTCGGTAATGGAAATTACGTTGGTAGGAATATACGCCGATACGTCGCCTGCCTGTGTTTCAATAATGGGCAGGGCGGTAAGCGAACCGCCGCCTTTTACGAGGTGCCGGATAGAATCGGGCAAATCGTTCATTTTCTTTGCCACATCGTCCTTGGCAATTACTTTGGCAGCCCTTTCCAGCAAACGGCTGTGCAGGTAGAATACGTCGCCGGGGTAGGCTTCGCGGCCGGGAGGGCGGCGGAGCAGCAGCGACACCTCGCGGTAAGCCACGGCCTGCTTTGACAGGTCATCATATATAATAAGGGCCGGGCGGCCGGTATCGCGGAAAAACTCACCGATGGCGGCTCCGGCAAAGGGAGCGTAGAACTGCTGGGGAGCAGGGTCGCTGGCAGAAGCCGCTACGATGGTAGTATAGGCCATGGCGCCATGTTCTTCCAGTGTTTTCATAACACCGGCAATGGTGGATGCCTTTTGCCCGATAGCTACATATATACAGTATACCGTTTTACCGGCTTTGTGAAACTCTTTCTGGTTGATGATGGTATCTACGCAGATAGCGGTTTTACCGGTCTGGCGGTCGCCGATAACCAGCTCACGCTGGCCGCGACCGATAGGAATCATGGCGTCGATGGCCTTGATACCCGTTTGCAGCGGTTCTTTTACCGGTTCGCGGAAAATTACACCGGGTGCCTTTCTTTCCAGCGGCATTTCATACAGGTCGCCGGTAATGGGCCCTTTTCCGTCTATAGGATTGCCCAGGGTATTGATAACACGGCCGGAAAGGCCTTCTCCCACTTTAATGGAAGCAATCTTGCCGGTCCTTTTAACTTTGGCGCCTTCTTTAATATCGCCGCTTTCACCCATCAACACCACCCCTACATTGTCTTCTTCCAGGTTCAGGGCAATGGCTTTAACGCCATTTTCAAACTCTACCAGTTCACCGGAGCGAACATTGTTCAATCCGTATACACGGGCAATACCATCACCCACCTGCAATACGGTACCTACTTCTTCCAGGTCAGCGCCAACATTGAAGTTGCTTAGTTGCTGGCGTAAAATCGCAGATATTTCATCTGGTTTAATCTCTGCCATGATTTAAATTTTGTCCCTCATATATCCGCTTTACGGATGCTAACCGATGAGGGGCGTTTAAAAATATTGTAATAAAGGCCTGATTCCTTGTGTTGTTTTGGTGCCAACGGTGAGCCAGCCCAACAGGGCGACCCACCGTTGGCAGGGTGGGCCGCTTTAGCCTGGCCTTGTGCCTGGCAGAAGCGGCTCACCCTATATACGCTTACCGCAATTGCGGCACGTAAATATTTTGCCCGAACTGTTTTTTAATATCCCTCAAATCCCTTGCTATGCTGGCATCTACCAGGTTATTGTCAAATTCCAGTACAAAGCCGCCAATCAGCCCGGGCTTTACAGCCGTTTCCAGCTCTATGCTTTGCAGGGAAGTTTCTTTTTTGATTTTTGCTACAATGCTGTCTTTCAGGGTATCGCTTACCGGCTCGGCCGTAGTGAGCTTTACCTTATGAATACCTTTAAGGGTATTGTACTGGTCTATAGCAGCATTGATAATCTCGGGCAGGTTTTCTTCCCGGGTTTTATTGATGAGCAGGCGAATAAACGCGCTTACCAGATCCCCTATCTTACCATCGGTAACGGCCGAAACAATTTTCAGTTTCTTATCAGCCTTGATAACCGGGCTGCGCAATATGGTTACAAACTCGCGGCTGGCCTTGCATAATGCCTGCAGGTATAATGCATCCTTATATACGGCTTCCAGCTGGTTGCGCTCAATGGCCAAATCAACCAAACTCTTGGCGTACCTGGCTGCTAAACGTGGATTGGGCATAGTTAATTTAATTTAACCTCGTTAGCCAGTTGCTTAATATAATTTTCCTGTTCTGCTTTATTGGCCAGTTCACGGCGCAATACCTTTTCGGCTACTTCAATCACCAGGTTGCCTACCTGGTTTTTTACTTCCGTTAAGGCGGCATTTTTCTGCTGCTCGATAGAAGTATGCGCATCGGTTATGATGCGGGAAGCTTCCGTACGGGCGGCTTCTTTTGCGTCGGCAATGATCTTGTCCTTAGTGTCCTTTGCTTCTTTCAGCATCTGGTTCCTTTCTTCGCGCGCTTTAGCCAGCAGGGTTTCGTTTTCACTTTTCAGCTGCGCCATTTCCAGCTTTACCCTTTCGGCAGTAGCCAGTGCATCGGCAATGCCGGTTTCCCGTTCTTTCAATGATTTAAGAATGGGTTTCCAGGCAAATTTTGCCAGGAGCCAGAAAACAACCAGGAATGCCAGTAAATTCCAGATAAATAACCCTAAGTCGGGAGTAAGTAAGTTCATACGAGTTCTTTTATAAAACGCCAGCGTTTAAACAAGATAAAATACTGCGCCCGTTGCCCTGTGCTCCGGGCGCAGTACGTTTTTTACGTGCTGCCTGCTTATTTGATCAATACTGCAAGCAAACCTGCTACTGCGGCCAGGAGGGCAACACCCTCAACAAGAGCAGCGGCGAGGATCATGTTGGCACGAATGTCATTAGTAGCTTCCGGCTGGCGGGCGATGGCTTCTACCGCACCTTTACCGATTTGGCCTACACCAATACCGGCGCCGATGGCAGCAAGACCTGCACCAATTGCACCAAAACCCGGTTGAGCTTCCAACAAAATGGTCATCAGATTCATGATTCTTCTATTTATGATTAATAAAAAACAATTGCATTAAACGATAATAACGTCTTCCGGCGTGTGATGACCGTTGCCGTCATCATGCCCGCCTTCAAACGCCTGGCCGATAAATACCGCGGTCAGGTTGGCAAAAATATAGGCCTGTATAAATGCTACCAATACTTCCAGCAGGTAAATGAATACGGAAAAAGCAACAAACAGCGGGGATGTACCCCAGCCCAGCGCGGTATTCATAGCGCCGAATATAAAAATCAGGCAGATAAAGCTCAGGATAATGATGTGACCCGATATCATATTGGCAAACAAACGGATAATCAGTGCAAAGGGCTTGGTAAATATGCCCATGATCTCGATAGGCACCATAATCAGCTTTATACCGGTGGGAACGGGCGGGTTAAAGATATGCCCCCAGTAATGCTTGTTGGAACTGAACATGATGACGAGAAATGAAATAATGCCCAGCAACGCGGTAAAGGCAATATTGCCGGTTACATTGGCGCTGCCCGGTATAAGACCTACCAGGTTGTTGATCAGGATAAAAAAGAACACGGTAAGCAGGTAGGGCATGTAGCGGGAAGATTTTTCGCCCAGGTTGGGCTTGGCTACCTCGTCGCGTACAAAAGTGATAACCGGCTCAATGGCATTCTGGAAGCCGGTAGGCGCTGTTTGAACGCCCTGTCCTTTTTTGTATTGACCCGCCACTTTTATCATCAGCCAGCACAGCAGCAACAGCGATAAGAGCAGCTGTACCACGTTGCGCGTCATGGAAAAATCGTATACTTTAATATCTGCATCGGGTATGCCATCGGCGCCCACCGCGTAAATTTTACCAACGTTGAATACCGGGTTGCCTTTGGCGTCTTTTACCTCGTCCAGGTGATGCTCTTCTATAAATTCATCGGTCAGCAGCAACAGGCCTTCGTGCGTTATGTTGCCATGCTCAAAAGCGGAAGACATAAATACGGTAAAACCACGGGCCTGGGTATACACAATAACCGGCAGGGGAAGGGTAACATGATGCCCGCCTATGGTAGCAAAGTGAAACTCATGGCCGTCTGAAACGTGCTCCATGATTATTTTGGCGGGGTCCAGCTTTACGGGCTCTTTTTTCTCTTCCGGCTGTGCCCGGCAAACAGTGAAAAAGAGCACCATTATTATGCTGAAAACCGCTACCAATAACGATTTGAGGCTTTTTGACATCATACCTGTCTCCAAATTTGGCGCAAAGATAAGGGGGCGGGGGTTAAAAAAATGAAATTTCAGGACGATGCCGCCACTTTTTTCTCAAACTGCATTTCATACAGTTTGCTGTAAAAACCGCCCTTGTCCAGCAGCGCTTCATGGGTACCCATTTCCCTTATTTCGCCCTTGTCCAGCACAATTATTTTGCTGGCTTTGCGGATGGTAGACAGGCGGTGGGCAATGACAATAGAGGTGCGGCCGGCAATGAGCTTATCGATGGCTTTTTGTATCAGCTGTTCGCTTTCGGTATCCACCGATGAAGTGGCTTCGTCCAGCACCAGTATGGAGGGGTCGTACAGCAGGGCGCGGATAAACGACAGCAGCTGGCGCTGGCCCAGGGAGAGGGTGGCGCCACGCTCCATCACATTATAGTCGTAGCCGCCCGGCAGTTCCATAATAAAATCGTGCATGTCGATCATCGTTGCCGCTTCAACCACCTTTTCGCGGGCAATTTCGGGGTTGCGCAGTGTAACATTGTCGATAACCGAACCGGAAAACAGGAATACGTCCTGCAGCACAATGCCAATGCGGCTGCGCAGCGCCTCCAGCCGGTAGTCTTCAATTTTTACGTCGTCTATTTTAATGGCGCCTTTCTGTATTTCGTACAGCCGGTTGAGCAGGCTGATGATGGACGTTTTGCCGCTGCCTGTATGGCCTACGATGGCCACAGTTTCGCCCGGCTGGATGGTAAAATGGATATCTTTCAGCACATAGCGGTCTTCGGTATAGGCAAACCATACATGGTCAAACTGGATGCGGCCGTTGAGCTTTTGGGGGTTGTAAGTGCCTTCAGTTTTGATATAGTCGTCGTTGTCCAGCACTTTAAACACCCGTTCGCTGGCTATCATGCCCATTTGCAGTACGTTAAACTTATCGGCTATTACCCGCAGGGGGCGAAACAGCAGGTTGAGGAATAAAAAGAAAGAAATCATTTCGCCTTTCAAATCCAGCGCGCGCTGCGGGTCAATGTCTTTCAGCAAATGTGCCTGGCTGGCCGCCAGCCATATCAGCAACGCGGTGCTTACCGCCAGCACAATTTCCACCACCGGAAAAAAAACAGAATAGGCAAAGATGGCATTGATATTGGCATTGCGGTGATCGCGGTTTATTTTCCGGAACTTCACAAACTCCCGTTCTTCCGAAGCAAAGGCCTGCAGTACATGCATGCCGGTAATATGCTCCTGTACAAACGCATTGAGTGCGGCTACCGCGTTGCGCACGCGGATAAAGGATTTGTTGACGCTCTCTTTAAAAAAATACGTGGCAACGATCAGCAGCGGGAAGGGCGCCAGGCAGATAAGCGAGAGCTTCCAGTCCAGCCAGAACATCACGGCTATAACGGAAATAATAGACAGCAAATCGGCCACGATGGGAATAAGCCCGTCGGAAAAAATATCGTTGATGGATTCAATATCGTTGATGGTGCGGGTGGTGAGCGTGCCGATAGGCGTTTTATCAAACTGGCTGAGGTTGAGGCCCAATATTTTGTTGTACACTTTTACCCGCATGTCTTTTACCACGTTTTGCCCCAGGGCGGCGGTAAGAAAGGAGAAATAGAAACGGAACACCGTTTCCAGCAGCAATAAAACGATCTGGAAAATGGTGAGCAGTACAATGAGCCGTATCAACTCGCTGCCGCCGATGCTGTTGATGAGTTTATTCAGCCATGCCGGGGCGGCTTTTGCCTGCCCTGAAATGCCGCGGTTTACCGTAACCTGTATCAGCCAGGGGCGAATGGGTGCAATAACGGCCAGCACAATGGCCAGCACCAGCGAGGTATAAAATTTCCCTTTATAAGGCGCTGCAAACCGGAATACCCTCCTGAGCAAATCAAAATTGAATAACTTTTTCCGGGCCTGCTGTTCTGACATAAGAGGCAAAGATAGGCAAAGAGAAAAAAATAGATGCGCCGGTTATAAAATGATAAGATTGGCGCACAGAGCTAAAAGAGAAAAAGAGGATTTTGCGCGGCAACTCTTTTCCTCTTTTAGCTCTGTGCGAAAAAAAATTGCTGTAACCTTATTCTTCCATTGCTTTTCTATACGCCTTGATAAAAATAGCGCCAAGGTTTTTATACGGGGGGATATAATCGTCAAATTTATCCTTTGCCTGCCCGGCAAACTGCCTGCCCAGCTCTTTCCACATGGGCAGCCATTCAATATTGCGGCCGGTGGTAAGCGTGGCATTAATGGCTTTCAGGATAGGCTCGTTAACGGTTTTGGTGCCCACCTGCTTGGAAGAAATAATATGGGCGTCTTCGCTGATGGTCAGCACCTCGTTAAGGCTGTTATACCCGCCGCAGCTGCCCAGTATGACAATACGGGCCGAGGGTTGCAGCTTGGACAGGGTAGAGCTGACATGATAACTATGCCCCCGGTGAATGAAGATGCTGGGCCGGAGGTTTTTAGACTCCAGGTAAGCGTTCAGCTTTTTGCAGGCTTCCTCATCGGGGTCGTTTTCACCCAGCAGCGGCTTGTTGGCAAAGATCCACACCGGCTTGCCGCGAACGGATTTGATGGTCAGCCAGTCCGCATTTTCCGTCATGGTCCAGTCGGCCCGGTTGGTAAAGAGGGTCTTAAAATCGGCATACGAATTCTGCCCGTCCTTGTCTTCATCGCCATAAAAAAAGGCCTGCTGTATCACCCTTCCGCTATCATCGGTCAGCTTGCTATAATCCAGCGAATAGATGGGGGCAATACCCAGCTCTTTCGACAAATCGACCCGGTTGGTGGTATCGGCCGATTCAAACAGCGTTTTTTCCAGCCGGTACACCGCCATCCCGTTTTTATCGTTATTGGCCGCGCAGCGCTGGTAGTTCAGCCCGGCTTCCTGCAGCATATAATCGGCCAGGGGCCGGTTTTTTTCAAAAATGCTGCTGTAGGAGTCGGCTACGTCTACCGCATCTTCCACGTTGTAGCGCGAGGTGGTGGCTTCAATACGGCTTATAAACGCTTTCATAAGCGTGGTGGCATTATCGCCGGGCATCGATTTGAGCAGGGTATCCAGCGTATTATAGGCGGCGGCCATTTTTATGAACTTGCGGAAATAATCGGCGTTTACGCTCATAATAAGACTGTCGCCGCGCGGGTTCTTCATCCGCTCAAAAATGCGTTTAAACACGCCGAGATAGCTGGACGTATAAATTTCATCCTCGCTTACCACGCAGAGGTAATAGAGTTCCTGCGGCGAAAGCGGTTCCAGGCATTTAAAACGGATGGGGTCGGGCTGGTCGTGCAGCCCGTTTATTTCGCGGATAAAGGCTTCCTTGGCTTTATTGGTCATCATGCGGGTAAGGGCATGCATTTCCATGGGCGTATCGCGTTGCGGCGCCATCATACGGGCGGCAAAATCAATACGCGTTTTTACCAGCAGGCGGTAATAGGCCAGGTTATCTTCTTTTACTTTATCGATGTCTTCAAAGCTTATTTTTCCGCGCACCAGCAGATCAATAAACGGGAAATAGAATTGCCCGCTTTTGCTCATGGCCATCCTGGCAATGGTATGTACAAACGTATCCGGCAGGCTTCGTATACGGGCGCCCAGTTTATCATTTACCGTGACATAATCGTAAAACTTTTTGGGATTGCGGTGCGCGGCAATGACAATAAAGCTGTCGGCCGAAGGCAGGCCGGGGTTGCGCTGTAATACGGTAAGGGTTTCATCTGGGTAATGGTCCAGGTATTTCTCTACCAGCAATACCCGCGAGGGTTTTACGCCTTTGTTTTCCGGGAAGGTGAAGCATTCCACCAGTATTTTGCCTACGCCATAGCTGTGCTCCTGCACTACCGGCTCAATGCTTTCTCCTTTTATATCCAGCGCCATGGCCTGTTCGTAGGCGGTAACCAGTTCGGGGGCCATGGTAATGGGAAAATCTTTCCTGCGGGCATAGGTATTGTAACCGTTGAGCATGGATTCCAGCCCGCGGATACATTTTACCTTTGCCTGGTTGCCCAGCACGGTATCGGCTTCTATTTTTTCCTGCAGGTTGTCTACCCGGGTAATCAATGCGTAATAGATTTGCCCGTTGATGGTTTCATCGGGCGACAGGGTAATGGCATCGTCTTTTTTCCCGTCCAGCGCTTTCAGGCGTTCCTGTTCCCGGTCCACTTTTTCATGAAAGAAAATACGGCTCTGATCGGGGTGAAACCCGTAGGCCGTGGGTTGCCCCTGGGCCATTGACCAGCAACTGATCAACAATAGGTGTGCAAGTAGAAATCGCTGCATATCAGGTATTAACGATCTGTCTGGTACAAAAATACGACCAATCCGCGCATAGGAACGGGAAAATGTGGTTATGAGTTGTTTACACGGGCTTGTTTTTTATAATGGGGTGCCCTTTCCCCGTATTAAGAAATTGTAAAGTTAATATGATCATTTCCCCGGTGATAGGCATTTGGAGTAGGTTTGCGCAAATAATCGCAGACCATGGACAGCAAGGGAAAAAGGATTCTGATTGCGGACGATGAACCTGATATTCTGGAAATTGTACACTACAACCTTAAGCACGAAGGTTACGAGGTTTACACGGCAAAAGACGGCGATGATGCCCTGGCCAAAGCCCGCCAGCTAAAACCCGACCTGATCATCCTGGATATTATGATGCCCAAGAAAAACGGCGTCGAAGTTTGCCAGATCCTGCGCTCCCAGCCCGCTTTTAAAGATACCCTGGTTATATTCCTTACCGCCCTGAGCGATGAATCTTCCCAGGTAAAAGGCCTTGACACCGGCGCCGACGATTATGTAAGCAAGCCCATTAGTACCAAGGTGCTGGTAAGCCGGGTAAACGCGCTTTTCCGCCGCAGCAGCAAACCCGGTGAAGAAAGCAATGGCGCCCTGCAGTTCGACAACCTGCTGGTAGACCCCGTTCAGTTTGTGGTAAAAGTAAGCGGCCAGGAAGTTACACTGGCCAAAAAAGAATTTGAGCTGCTCTACCTGCTGGCCTCCAAACCCGGCCGCGTATTCCTTCGCAATGAAATTCTTAACCAGGTATGGGGCAACGATGTTATCGTGGGCGACCGTACCATAGATGTGCATATCCGTAAAATACGGCAGAAACTGGGTATGGATTGCATTACCACCGTAAAAGGGGTGGGCTATAAGTTCGACCTGTAGTATCTTGCATGTCAACTATTTTCCATGAATTTCAAAAACCTCTCCCCCCGCCAGGTAGCCGCTATTAATGCAGCATCCATATCCCTGCTGGTGGCATTGGCCAATTATATTTTTATCCAGTCGTGGTGGATTGCCATCATAACGCTGGTGGTGCTGTTTATCATCGCCTATTCGCTGATCCATTTCTTCCTGCAGCAGTTTATTTACCGGCGCATCAAGCTCATTTATAAATTCATTTACCAGACCAAGGCCAGCAAAAAAGAGGAAATGTATTACAAATACATCCTTCCCAAAAAAAGCATCGACGAGGTAAATGAAGACGTGGAAAAATGGGCGGAACAGCGCCGCAGTGAAATTGAGCTGCTCAAAAAGAACGAAGCTTACCGCAAGGAATTTCTTCAAAACCTGGCCCACGAGTTTAAAACACCCATTTTTGCCATACAGGGCTATGTAGATACCCTGCTGGACGGCGCCATGGAAATACCCGATACCCGTAAAAAATTTCTTGAAAATACCAGCCGCAATATTGTACGTCTCGTTAACCTCATGAATGACCTGGACGAGATATCAAAACTGGAAAGCGGCGAACAACTGGTGTACAAACAGAATTTCGTTATCCAGGAGCTTATCCGCGAAGTAATGGAATCGCTTTCCATTAAAACAGATAAAAAGCAAATTCATTGCAGCATCAAAAAAGGCTGCGAAGCCCCCATCACGGTTTTTGCCGATAAGGAAAAAATACGCCAGGTGCTGATTAACCTGGTAGAAAATGCGTTTAAATACGGCAAAACGGATGGCAATATCGTAGCCAGCATATACCAGACCGATGGTGAGCATGTGCTGATAGAAATCAGCGATGACGGCATTGGTATTGAAGAAGAGCACCTGCCACGCATTTTTGAACGCTTTTACCGTACCGATGCTGCACGCAGCCGGGATAAAGGCGGCACCGGCCTGGGCCTGGCCATTTGCAAACATATTGTGGAAGCGCATGGGCAGAGTATTCATGTGCGCAGCAAGCCGGATGTGGGCACGACGATTGGGTTTACGCTGGATACGAGGAAGGATTAATACAGGTTGTCCGTTGTTCGATGACCGTTGGCCGGGCAGAAGCGCGGACAACGAACAACCTCCAACGAACAACGTTATTCCATCACCCCATTCCTCGGCAACCCTCCCTTATACCCCCGCATCCGGTATACAAAGAAATTCCGCACCGCCACACCGCCCCGGTACTGGGTAAGGGCTACCGGCGGCAATACGGTATCAAACTGCGCCGCCAGCGATACGGCGGGTGGGTTAAAATAATTGGATACTGCTATAAAATAAGCATCATCGCCCGGCTGGAGAAAAGGCCGGTCGGCATTGATCCAGGCATACTGGTGAATGGCTGCCCCGCCGCCAAAGGCAAGAAAACGAAACCCGTAGGGCCGGGCGATATAATAATCTATATGGGCCGCCGGGAACCAGTAATCGGCCAGCAGGAAAGGATCGTTGTGAATAAGCCCTTTTTTTATATCGCTTTGATACAGGGAATCCAGGCGCGGGGCAATGGCGTTAAACCCGTTCATGTCCAGCGTAGGATCGCCGGAGCCCAGCTGCTGCCATTGTTTATTGCCGATATTCAGCGGCAACGCTTTAATGGCGCCTACGGCCGGGATAAGTAAAATGCCGGTAAAGGCCACCGCCCATTTTACGGCTGCGGGCAGCTTGCCCAGGTTACTCATTTTTTGCCGGGAACGCAGCCAGGCGGCGGTAAAAGGGATCAACGTTGTATACGCCGGTCCCGTCCAGTGCGGCAGTGTATCGTTGAAAAGCGAAATAATAATGACCACGGCTATCAGCGGAAAGGCCAGTAAAAACAACAGGCGCTGCGCCGGCAGCGGCAGGAATATACGTTTGCGGGCAAATGCTGCCAGGGCCAGTACCAGCAATACAATTACAATGGGGTTGTTGTACAGCACCTCTCCTACTATTTCCCGCAGGAAACTATCGGCCTGGAACCCGTTGAAAAAATGCACGCGGTTGCTGTGGTAACGATAACTGATAAAATGATTGGAAAGGTTCCAGAACAGGATGGGGGAAATAACCACCGCCGAAATAAGCATGCTGTAGTATAAAAAAGGATTGGCCAGCAGGCTGCGACGGTACAAAAGGATATAGGTAAAAAAACCCACCCATAAAAAAATACCGTGTACTTTACTCAGTACGCAACAGCCAATGGTAAGCCCCAGCAGCAGCAGGCGCTTGCGCGTGGCCGCATTGTTTTGCTCCGAACCCGTTATTTTAAGCATCAGCAGCACGCTCCACAACCACCATACCAATTGGGGACCATCGGGTATTAGCAGCAGGCCGGCAATAATGCTGCAATAAGGAGAAGCAATGAATAAAAAAGCGGCCAGCAGGCCGGTTTGCTCATCGTTGATCCGCTTGCCAATAAGGTATACCAGCCAGGTGCTGAGCGCCGAGCAAACCAGGATGCCAAGGCGCAGGAAAAAATCGTTTTGAAAAAAAAGATTGAACGTAAACAGCTTCAGCAGCACCGCAATCATGGGGGGATGATCAAAATAATTCCACTGCAGTTTAAGGGCATAGAGGCGGTAATACACTTCGTCGTTGTTCAGTTCAGTTATACCGGCCAATATGGATTTGAAGATAAAGGCGCTTATGACCAGCCACCGTAACGACTTATTTCCCATTGCAATTAATTACCGCCGGCCAGGTTGGAGGACAGATCTTCCGACACAACCTCTTCCGGTACGCTCCCTTCACCGGCCGTTCTTTTGCGCAAATTAATGAAAGAATATACAAGTACGGAAGTAAGGCTGCCCAATAAAGCGCCGGCCGTTACATCGGGTAAAAAATGCTGGCCCAGGTAAATCCGGGAATAGGCCACCAGCACGGCTATGAATAAAAAAAACATTCCCCATCCTTTTTTAACGGCATGCAGGGCCAGTATGGTAGCCAGGGCAAAAACAGAGGTGGTATGGCCGGAGGGGAAACTATTAAACCCGGTATTACTTACCCCGGCCAGGAAACTTTTATATACACCGGGTTCTATGATGGAGCGGGGGCGTGGCGCCATAACAATATTTTTCACTACCTGGGCCACCAGGCCCGACAGGATAAAGGCTATCCCAATATGAAGGCTAAGCCGGTAATCTTTCCAGAATACCAGTACAATTCCGGCTACAATGAGGCTAAACAAACCATCACCCAAAAAGGTGAGCCCGATAAAAAAAGTATCCAGCCAGCGGTCGTGCACGGGATTCAGCTTAATAAAGCTATCTATTTTATTATCAAGGCAAATGGTTATAGATGCGGTGATAATGAAAATAATCAGCGTAGTGAAATACCACGGGTGTTTACCGATTACGCGGCGTAGTGTTAGCATACAATACTTTGAGCAAAATTAAAAAGTGATTAATTCTTTTCTGTTAAACATTTGTTACGCAATTGTTAGCGTGCCGGTTGGGCGCCTAAACTTATCAATTCCTTAATAGCCACTCCTTTGTATACTGTATACCGGCAAATATATTGCAATCCGCATGTTAACCACCATCGCACCGCAAAAATCCATCATTCCCCGGTACACATCTATATTGGTACCCTGGGCTGCTTTTGCCTGCTTTACCACCTATTTCTGCATGTACGGCTTCCGAAAGCCCATGACCGCCGCCACCTTCGATGGCCAGTTCGTTTGGGGCATTTCCTTCAAATCGGCCCTGGTAGTGGCACAGGTACTGGGTTATATGTGCGCCAAATTTATCGGCATCAGGTTCATTTCCGAATTAAATAACGCCCGGAGGGCCCGGTATATTCTGTTGCTTATCGGTTCGGCGCATATCAGCCTGTTATTGCTTGCGCTGGCGCCCCGGCCTTTTAATGTATGCTTTCTGTTTACCAATGGGTTATGCCTGGGGCTTATATGGGGACTTGTATTCAGTTATATAGAAGGCAGAAGGTTTACCGATTTCCTGGCGCTGGTGCTGAGCACCAATTTTATCTTCAGCTCGGGCGTGGCCAAAAGCGTGGGCAGGGTATGCATCGATTACTGGCATGTGCCGGAAATACTTATGCCTTTTGTTGCCGGCCTGCTGTACATTCCGCTGCTGTTGCTGGCGGTGTGGATGCTTACCAAAATACCACCTCCCACCGCGGAAGAAGCCGCCAGCCGGGGTGAGCGGGTATCGCTCAACGGTAAAGAACGATGGGCCCTGTTTACCCGTTTCTTAACCGGGCTGGCAGGCATAACCATTATCAATCTCCTGCTTACCATACTGCGCGATATAAAAGACAATTACGCCATAGAAATACTCCGCACCGTAAAGCCGTCGTACAACCCGGCCATATTTACCCAAACGGAAACCATTGCCGCAGTGGCCGTACTGCTGCTGCTGTTTTTACTGACCGGTTTTAAAAACCATTTCAAAAGCATACTGGTACATCATATTGCTATTTTTTGCGGGCTTTCCCTCGTGTTGCTCTGCAGCTGGTGGCTGAAGCAGGGCAGTTTTGACCCCGTGGCCCTGCTGGTAACCTATACCATCGGGTTATACGTATGCTATAATACACTCCAATGCCTTTTCCTGGACCGCTTTATTGCCGCTTTCCGGGTAAGGGCAAATGTGGGCTTCCTGTTTTATTTTATGGATGCCGTCGGCTACCTGGGCAGCTGCTTTATCATTATTAATAAAGAAATTTTCAGTCCCCGGCTCAACTGGCTGCATTATTTCCTGCAGGTGAGCTTTATAGCCGGGGCCATCGGTATCATTGCCATACTTGTATCGGGAATTTATTTTATCCGCAAACATCAAACCATGTTTCCCCATCCCGCTTAACCGTACGCTATGCCAAATTCAACTCATTACGACCTCATAGTTACCGGCGCCGGCGTGCTGGGCAGCTTTCATGCCTATCATGCCTGCCGCAAAGGATTACATGTTTTATTGCTGGAAAAAGACAACCGCCCCTCCGAAGCCACCGTACGCAATTTTGGCCAGGTAGTGCCCTCGGGCATGAAACAGGGCCAATGGCAGGAATATGGAAGAAGAAGCCTTGAAATTTATGGGGGCATCCAACAACAGTTTGATATCAGCGTGCGCAACAACGGTACGGTGTATATCGCTTCCGATGAGGCGGAACTGGCGCTTATACGGGAACTGGCCACCATCAACCACGGCAATGATTATACCTCCCTGCTGCTGTCGTCCAAAGACTGCCAGGATCAATACCCCGGCCTGGAGGAAAGCTATTGCAAGGGCGGCCTGTTTTTTCCGCAGGAAATAACGGTAGAACCCAACCGCATGATCCATTTACTGCTTGCGTATATGCAGGAGCAGCTGAAACTGCACTACCGGCCCGCCACCCAGGTGCAGTTTTGCGATTATATAAACGGCAAATGCATTGTGGAAGACAGCATGGGCAATGCGTGGACGGCCGATAACGTGATTGTATGCAACGGTCGCGATTTCCGCCAGCTTTTCCCGCTGCTGTTTAACGAAAGTGATATTGTGGTGTCCAAACTGCAAATGATGAAAACCATCCCGCTCCCGGGGTTTTCTATAAAAGGATCGGTACTCAGCGGTCTCAGCATACGGCGTTATGAAAGCTTTGGCGAATGCCCGTCCTGGCAGGCATTGACCACCGGCGCTCCCATTGCGCCGGCGTTGAGCAAATGGGGTATCCATATTCTTTTTAAACAGGCCACCGACGGTAGTATTATTATCGGCGATTCGCACGAATACGCTCCCGCGGCGCAACAGGATGCACTGGGCTATGAAATAAAACAGGAGATCAACGATTGCATCCTTGCCGAAGCGCAACGCATCTTTAACCTGCCTTCCTGGCAAATAGCGGAATACTGGAACGGGTATTATGCACAGCGGCCCAACGGCGACCTGTATGCCGTGGAAGCCGCCACCAATGTTCATATCATTACCGCCATCGGCGGCAAGGGCATGACCGCCGGCCCCGGCCTGGCAGAACAAACCATCAATCAACTTTTTTAATACGCACAACGGATGAAAGCAGCACAGGGCATACAGCTGGTAGTATGCGATATGGCCGGCACTACGGTAAGAGATCAACACGAAGTAGAAGCCTGTTTTACCCGGGCCGCACTGGCCACCAGCCTTAATATGACGGACGATGAAATACTGTCCGTACGGGGCTGGTCAAAACGACAGGTATTTGAAGTATTCTGGGAGCGGCAGCTGGGACAGAAAAACGATGAATGGCAGGACAAAGTAGAATTATCCTACCGTATGTTCCGCAACATACTGGAAACGCATTATAAAAACGCACCTGTGCTCCCCACCGAGGGCTGTATAGAATTGTTTGCCTTTCTTAAAGAACGGAATATCCGCATTGCCTTAACCACCGGCTTTTACCGCAAAGTCGCCAATATTATACTGGGCAAGCTGGGTTGGCTGCAGGCCCTCAATGAAAAGCACCTGGGCAATTTCGCCACCACCATCCAGGCCTCGCTGGCCAGCGATGAAGTAAGCAATGGCCGTCCCGCACCCGATATGATACTCAAAGCCATGCAGCTGCTGGGGGTAAAAGATGCTAAAAGCGTCATCAATATCGGCGATACGCCATCCGACATACAGTCGGGCAAAAACGCCGGCTGCCGGTATTCCTTTTGCGTTACCAACGGCACGCACAGCGCCGCACAGCTGGAAAGTTCCGGCCCCGATAAAGCGTTTACCTCGCTGCGCGAATTAAAATATTGGTTGAAAGAAAACAACTAAGTTTTTTGTTAGTTATGCCTTTGGGTGAACTTTTTTCCCGGTACTGTATTTTGCAGTAAACCGGTTAAGCCATTATTTAAAATAAAAACACAACACCATGATAGCAGCAAAAGGATATGCGGCGCAAACTCCCGGCACTCCACTGGCCCCCTGGAATTTTGAACGGCGCGAACCGGGGCCGCACGATGTACAGTTTGATATCTTGTTTTGTGGCGTATGCCATTCCGACCTGCACCAGGTTAGAAACGATTGGTTCCCCGGGATCTTTCCCATGGTGCCCGGGCATGAAATCGTAGGCCGGGTAATAAAAGTAGGCGACCATGTAAAGAAATTCAAAGTGGGCGACCTGGCCGGTACCGGTTGCCTGGTAGACTCCTGCCGCACTTGTGAAAACTGCCGGCAGGACCTGGAACAGTATTGCTTAAACGGAAATTCTCAAACCTATAACGGGCTGGAGCAGGACAAGAAAACGCCCACCTATGGCGGTTATTCCAATACCATTGTGGTGCACGAAGATTTTGTGCTGCACATTTCCAAAAAACTGGACCTGGCCGCTGCCGCACCCCTGTTGTGTGCAGGCATCACCACCTGGTCTCCCTTACGCCACTGGAAAGTAGGCAAAGGCCACAAACTGGCGGTACTGGGGCTTGGCGGACTGGGCCACATGGGCGTAAAGTTTGGCGTAGCGTTTGGCGCTGAAGTAACAGTACTCAGCACCTCGCCCAAAAAAGAAGCCGATGCCAAAAAGCTGGGCGCACATCATTTCCTGGTCACCACAGACCCGGCACAGGTAAAAGCGGCAACGCATTCGTTTGATTTTATCCTGGACACGGTTTCGGCAGAGCATGATATCAATATGTACATGTCAATGCTCAAAACCCATGGTACTCATATTTGCGTGGGCGTTCCTCCCAAACCGGCCCCCATACACCCCTTCAGCCTGATTGGCGGCCGCAAAAGCCTGGCCGGTTCGGGCATCGGCGGCCTGGCGGAAACACAGGAAATGCTGGACTTCTGCGAAAAGCATAATATCGTTTCGGATATAGAAATAATCGACATAAAAAATATCCAGGACGCCTACGACCGTATGCTGAAAGGTGATGTGCGCTACCGGTTTGTGATTGACATGGCAACGCTGTAGGCCAACGCAAATAACTATTTATCTTTACAGTCCGTGGATATCCTGTCCCGGACTTTTTTTGTACCCGCCTTTTAACCTAATTAAGCAAGCGATGCAATACAGAACACCCGGCAATACCAATATACTACTCTCCGCCATCGGCCTTGGCTGCATGGGCATGAACCATGCTTATGGCACGTCCAACGATGAAGAATCCATCGCCACGCTGGAAAAAGCCCTGCTGGCAAAATACCCCGATGCCGGCCACCGGTGCAATGCCAATAATCTTCGTTTTGTAGATAAATCATAAAACCTTTCTAGCCCATGGCTTACAACGAAAAATTAGCCGACCGTGTACGGGAGGCGCTCGCAGCGGAAAAAAAACTGGAAGAAAAAAAGATGTTCCGGGGCGTTTGCTTTATGGTGAACGATAAAATGTGCATCTGTGTAAACGACAATGAACTATTATGCCGCGTTGGCCCGGACGCTTACGAAACAGCGCTGGAGCACAATGGCTGCCGCCCCATGATTAACAACGGGCGCACCATGATGGGCTATGTTTACGTAAGCGAAGAAGTGATAAAAGCAAAAAAAGACTTCATGTACTGGGTGCAGCTTTGCGTTGCCTTTAACAAAGAAGCAAAGGCCGCTAAGAAAAAAAAGAAATAAGTAACCGGTTTAATTTAACATTCTTTCCAGGTGCTGAGCGGCTTTTTTACGAAATACATCAATAGCCGGCAGCGGCAGGTGTTCTATCTTGGCCGCTTCATCCCATTGCCGCATTTTAATGTACAGTTCAAACAAAGGGTCGGCTTCAAAACGGGCAGCTTCTTCCGGGCTCATTCTTCCGCCCTGGTATTCCAGTGTTTTTTTACTGGCGTCAGACAACCGGCTGTAATAACCGGGGTCCTTCCAGGTAAGATAACGTTTGGCATTTACATGCGAGGCAATCAGCTTGCACAGCCGCTCGGAAAATCCCAGGCGCTGCAGGTAATCGGCGCCCACTTTTTCATGGTCTACCGTACCGTAGCCGTCCATCGATTCATTTTCGTCGTGTACCGGCAACAGGTGGCCGATATCGTGCAAAAATGCGGCCAGCACAACTTCATCATCATATCCCTCCTGCATAGCCAGCTGGGCCGCCTGGCACATGTGCTCCAGCTGTGATATTTTTTCGCCTGCATACGCTGTGGTGCCGTGTTCGGCATAGAGATCAAATACATCGTCCAGTACATGTTCTACTTTCATAACCGGTATAGCCTTCATTTTTTATACACTGTGGCAATCGGCGCCGCCACAGGATGGTTGGTAATAAAATTAAATCCCAGCAGTTGCGCTATCGTAGCCGCTATCTGCTCCTGGTGCAGTTGCATGGCGGTACCGGCCTCGCCGGTTGGCGGCGTATCGGGGCCCATGGCCGCCAGCCATATCTGGTGCGAATCTTCAATATTGCGGCCATGATCCCGCCAGTTGGCTTTTACCTTATCGCCACGACCATGATCGCAGGTTACCAGCAGGGTTGTTTTTCCGCGATACTGCGGTATCGACTGCAATGTTTTCCAAAGATCGGCAATCATGGCGTCTTCCGCATGGGCGCTGCCAATATACTGATCATACATGCCGGCATGGGCATAATCGTCCGTTTCATCAAATGCAATATACAATACCTTCGGCTTATACGCTTTCAGGTATTCCCTGCCTGCCATGTACGTGAGTATGTCCGGCCGCACCCCAATAGGCTTTGTGGTAAGAAACTGGATATCGTTAATTAGTTGCAGGGCCGGTGTATTAAATTTAAGCGTATCCACATCCGCATTCACATAAATGCCGCTTTTAGGCGCATTTAAAATATAAGGAAATGCATCCCAGGTGGTAAAGGCCGCCACCCTGCCGGTATATCCTTTCTGCCGGTTGATAAATTCCAGCACGCTCTCGTTGCGGTTCCATTTTTTATCGTTGCTGTTAACGGCCGTATCGGGATACCCGGTAAAGATTTCATTGTACCCCGGGTAAGAAAACCAGTAGGGGTTGGCATTGTCTATTTTATTGTCCAGCTTCCGGTTGCCGTAGAGCTGGCCGTCCTTTGCCACGGTTTGCCAGAGAAACGGGAACAGTTTCATGCGCCGCTCTTCCGGCAATGCCGCCCAGAATTTTTCTTTCATCCCATCGCGGTCACGGTTAAACAAGCTGTCGTTCATCAATACATCATCCACACCAGCAAATACCTCTTCCCAGCGCATGCCATCCAGCGTAACGATAACAATGTTTTCCGTTTTGCCCTGTGCCCCGGCGCTCACCGCTGCCGCGAAGAATGCCAGTAGTATTGCTATTTGTTTCATACTATATTTTTTAAACAAAAACGGGCGAAACTACGATGAGCCCCGCCCGTGAAGCCGGAGCGCTACTCCGATTGTATATAAAAAGTGCTTGAAGAGATTATTTAATAAGCCACATCTGGGCATTAATATCATCCTGGCCGCCATATTGGTTTTTCAACGCAGCTGTATAATTTGTACTGTTTGTAGTGACTTCATTCGTCGGATATTGAAATCTCAACGGTATCTTTCCGCCATTACCGGTACCCGGGCCTGCATCGAAAGCAGGTACTCCCGTGCGGCGCCATTGATAATACCCCTGGTAGCCCGAATTGCGTGCATAGGCCAGGTATTTCTGTGTCAATATCTGTGCCAGGCCTGCCGCATTATTACCGGCATATTGTACTGCGGGCTGATTAAAATAATTGGTAAAACTAAAATTAACAGTGTACGTAACATAATCAGTCGGGCCACCACCTGCTTGTTGCAGTGTTACTGTATTCGCTCCATCGGTAATACCATAAAAAGCGAACATTGCCGTAACGCCATTCTTGTACCAGGCAGCAGCATTGCCGCTTACCCATCCGCGATTAATAGCCTCTGCAATGCAAAAACATATTTCGGGGTAGCTCAGGATAAAAGTAGGCTCGCCGGTAAGTGTGGAATAAAAATGTTTTCGGTTATAAAGCGAAAGTTTCTGGGCCTGTATATCGGCCGCCATCGTACTCAAATCTTCGCCGGAAGGCGCCCCTACATAAGAGCTATACGAGGTATCGCTGTATCCCAACCCCCGTGCGGGTTCTCCCAACACCATGCAACGCAAATCCTGGAGTTGGCCCAGCGTGGTTTCCAGCGTTTTGGCGAGGTTTAAGCGCAATTGGTTATTGCCGAAGTTGGTAGGATTATCGGGGTAATAATTATACGAACTGTTATAAACATATTGCAGGTTATCTGCATTGCTGCTAAAAATCGGGTATTTGGAAGGGTTGTTTACAATAGTCGCAAACTGTTGTGCTATGTTCATATCGGCATTGTCAGTTGCTCTTTTACTTAACTCTATTAATACGCGCAGTTTATAACTATTTACCGCCTTCTGCCATTCTACCAGCGCATCGCGGCCGTTATTGCCGGCATAAGTCCCCGCCAGGCTTTCCTTGTAATAAAAATCTCCGGAGAACTCCAGGAACCCACCCGATATAAACCCAGCCAGCATGGTATTGGCCGAATCGAGCCAAAGGAGCGATTTATTGAAAATATCTTTCTGCGTGTTGTATGCCGGGGCAATGTTGCTTACCCCCTTCAGGGCATCGTTCATAGGCAGGTCGCCAACCTTTTCGGTCATATCGATAAAGAAATATGCGCGAAGGAATAATCCCAATGCATGATAAGGGTTGTTGTCCGACCCCGCGGATTTTCTTGCCTCTGCTTCCATGGCCAGCACATTGTTTAATGTGCTGTAATCGAGGGAGGCGCTGCCGGTCCAATACTGGTTATTGCCGTAATAGGTATAATTGGAGCAAATGAACTGGCTTTGCTTGTCGGCATCCCCACCTGGAAATACCACCATGTTATTCAGGGCAGACCTTAATACTACCCCCGGAGGTACCGATAAAGGAAGGTTTTTATTCTGTGAATAATCTTCGAACTTCTTCTTACAGCCGGTAGCCAAAACGCCAGCGGCAAGAATTGTTGTTATGATGAGTTTGTTATATTTCATATCTTTTTTTTCGTTTGGTTATAGAAGCAACAAATACGCCGTAACTTTTTAGAAAACTACGTTTATATTAAGGCCGTAACTCCTGGTAGTCGGCGTTTGCAGGTTATACTCCCTGTTGATAGTGTTAAACTGGTCGCGGCCGGGATACTGGTCTACGTCTATGTCATGAAACTTCGACGGGAAGAAGTACAGCAGGTTCCTGCCCACCAGTGATACATCAACCCTGGTGATAAATGTTTTCTCCAGCCATTTGGTGGGAAGCGAATAGGTAATAACAACCTCCCGCAGCTTGGCATATGTTTTACTTACCATCGTATGCTGGGGGTCGTTGTAGAAACTGCTTACATAATCCTGTATCCAGTTGGTGGTAGAATCGTTGGCCCTGTATTGGAGAGATTTGTAATTGGTAATTACACCTGTTGACGGGTCATACTGGATATTGCCCGAACCGCCAACCACCTGTACGCCGTCGCCGCCAAGAATAGGCTTGCCGCTCCCATCGCGGGCACCGCCGTCGTGGTGGTGTGCTGCGTCTGAACCGAAATACTTAGCATCTCCCCAATGCGCTGATTCATACGCGCGTGCCTGGCCAATGATGCCTTCGTCGGTAATGGCTCCGCGGCCGCCCTCGATAAGCTTGCGTAATACGCGATCCTGTATTTTTCCACCTACCATACCGTCGAACTGGAAAGAAAAGCTGAATGATTTATAGGAAAACTTATTGTTGATGCCCCATGACCAGTCGGGATCGGCATGCCCTACGTATTGTTGTTTGGGCAAATAAATGGGCAGGCCCGATTCATCATGAATCACTTTACCGTCGGGTGTCATTGCCTCATAAGAACCGAAGAGTTTGTCTACACGGTCACCGATATGATAAGGATAACCTGTTCCGTTGTTCAATACAGTAGCTCCACCCGCAAAAGCAGCAAACACTTCTTTATAGGTAGACCAGTTTACCAACACATCCCAGCGGAAGGAATTCTTTGACTGGATGGGGGTACCGGTTAAGGAAATCTCTTCCCCGGTTCTTTTGGTGGTTAAACCATTGGTAACGATACTGGAAATACCGCTTGCTTCAGACACCGACTGGTTGGAAATAACAGGCCCGTCTTTGTAATGAAAATACGTGGCGCTCAATCCCAGCCGGTTTTGGAGAAAGCGCACATCAAAACCTGCTTCATAGTTGCTCCTGGTGCTTGGCTTGGTGCCCAGGCTAATGGAATAGTTGGGGGAGCTGGCTCCTGTTACATTATTATAGGTAGGATAAGTGGTATAAGGAGCTGTTGCCAGTTGGTACGATGGCCCGTCGTACGGTGTATAATACCCTGTTCCGTAACCTACCGGGCTCGATACACCGAGACTTTGAAAAGCGGTGCCGGCATAAGCACTGGTACCGCCGTCTTTTACATTCACGTAACCCCCGCGCACTTTCAGGAAGCTGATAGCCCGCGGCATATCAATATAATCAGACAGCGCTGAGCTTAAAGATACTGAAGGATAGAAATAAGCGTCGTGCCCAACCGGCAAAGCAGATGTTTTATCCAGGCGGCCCGTTGTTGACACGGTAAAGTATTTCTTATAGGTAATATCGAACGAATAATACGCACTCAGCATTAACAGGTTGGAAGCAAAAGAATAAGCCCGCACCGGTTTCAGTGAATTCCCAAAATTGTATACACCGGGCACTATCAGCTGGTCGGTGCTGGTGTAGCTGGAAGTAAATTGCATGGTACGGGCAGAACCGCCGCCGAAGGCGCTTAAAGATATGCCTGTATTGCCAATGTTTTCCTTGTTAAAACGCAATAGCAATTCGGAGTTGTTCTCCCATAAATCGCGACGGTCTTCGCGGTAGTTGCCATGGTTGTGCTCATCGCCATAGGGGTGGGCCGACCAGGGTTCTTTTTCGTTCCTCAGCACATTGTAGGTGGTAACGTTGGAACGGAGCATAATATCCAGGCTCTTATTGAACCGGTAAGTAGCCGCCGCCCAGCCATACAAATCGTTCTTATAATGTCCGCGCAACCATTCATAGCTCATGAAGTACGGGTTATGATAGCGCTTGTATTCAACGAAATTCGACTGAACGCCTACTTTTCCGGGCTGCCAGTAATTAATGATATTGGGGTCTTTAACATTCCAGTCGGCTCCCGTCCAGATGTCGATATTATATATAATACTGTTGGGACCATAAGCCACATCAGGGATATTGGGGGTAAACTGGCGGTTGTAATTGATGTCGGCCTCCACTTTGAACTTATCCGTAACATCGTAACTGCCTATGACATTAAAGTTAACGGTATTCAGGTTGGTATTGGGCGTAATACCGCGTTGGTAGGTATTGGATACCGACATCCTGACACTGGAGCGATCGCCATTGGCGGAGAAGCTGACGTTGTTGGTGGTTAAAATGCCCGCCTGCAGGAAATTATTCAGGTTGTTTGCACCGCGTGCTACCCAAGGCGTGGGCTTTATATGGCCGGTATAGGTTGAGCCGTTGGGAAAGGTGGTAACGTAATTCTGGGTAGGATCATACTTACCGTCGTATTGCGGCAAAAGACGTCCGTCCAGCTTCGGCCCCCACACATCGTAATCGGCGTCATTGATGCCCGACGTATTACCATTGCTGTTGTAATCGCCGAAAGCATACGTCTGGTAATCGCCGCCGCCGTAGCTGTTCTGCACTTTGGGTATGGCGATAAACCCCTGGTTGATTTGTACGCTGTTATTCAGTTCTACCGTAAATCCCTTCCTGCCCTTTTTTCCGCGCTTTGTAGTAATAAGAATTGCACCGTTAATACCACGGCTGCCGTACAAGGCAGCTGCTGTGGGGCCTTTTAAAACAGTATAGGTTTCAATATCGTCGGGACTGATATTCCAGGTATCCGAATTAATAGGAATGCCATCTACCACATAAAAGTTGAGTGGCGAGCCACGAAGCAAAACGGTAGGGCTGGCCAGCAGTTCCTGGTTGATGCCCACATTGAGACCGGCTACTTTACCGGTCAGGCTGTTTACCGGGTTGGATTCCCGGGCTTTTACCAGGTCGCTGCCTTTTACTTCCTGTACCGAATAGCCCAGTCGCCTGGTTTCCTTTTTGATGCCTAATGCTGTAACAACTACTTCGTTGAGCGATTTGCTGTCAGTAATGAGCTCAATGGCCGAAAGATTGTCGCCTGCTTTTAATTCACGGCTGTTGTAGCCGATGCTGGATATAATAAGAATATCGCCGTCATTGGCGGCAATGGAAAAGCTGCCGTCGTTGCCGGTTTGAGTAAGCCGGTTCACGCCTTTTATTTTTACGGTCACTCCCGGCAGGGGTTTTTGGTCGTCTGCTGATACAATGTGTCCCGTAACAGCATGTTGTGCATAGGTGACCGTGGCGGTTACCAGCAAACAAACGAACAGGAAGATTTTAGGTAGCATAGATTTAAGGTGCATACATCAGCTGATTTTGGTTAAACTTTTGTGAAAGATTGAAGCAAAAGTCACCTTGTAGTATGACCAAATGTTTACCGCAATGTGATGGATCTATTACTGAAATATGACGCACAGCGAAACAAATTATTACCGGCATGTTAAGCAAAGGGCTGTTGCTGAATTCATGTTATCTTGCAGTGTTTCCCTATTACTAAACACAGCAGCTTAAATAACAATACTCTATATATCAATGAAATACTTATTAACAGCCCTTTTGTGCCTATGCCTCACCGGTTTCCTGCAGGCGCAGGATACTTCGCAGCCCGTTGGCAGGCGTTTTGACTATTCCATTTTCTCCGACAGCAATGTGATAACCCGCAGCGATTACCTGGTTGAGCTGGAAAAAGTTTTCCAAATGCTCAATAAAGCGCAGGTGGTAACGGCCTCCTTTGCCCCGGTGAACGGCATAGCAGCGGAACTGGATGAGAGCGACAGCGCCCTGGTCATTATAAAAGAACGACTGTCGCAAAGCGAACGGACCCTGAATATCCGCAACCTGCAGATGTTTAACGCCCTGCTGGATGAACTGAACAAGACCACCACGGCCTACAGCACTCACCTGGATTTATACGACGACAGCCTGGACAATGTAAAAAGAGAATTACTTGGTTTAAGAAAAGATTCCGTGATACGCATCCTTTTCCGCGATTCCGCCCTCCGGTCTTCCTTTACGCCCCAGCTACAGCAATTGCGCCTTAAATGGAGAAAAACAGACAGCCTTATACGGGGCAGCAATACTCTCATTGATGCCGTAAAAGCACATGCATCTGCCAACCTGCTGGCCATTAATGAGCTGACCTACCAGATAGATACGTTACTCAAAACCGTAGGGTCGCGGGCTTTCGGCAAAGAGCGGCGGTACCTCTGGGAGCCCCGCCCCGCCAACAGCAATCCCCGCATGCAGGAAGGATTTAAAAAGGCGCTGGACAGTGAGCAAAAGATGGCCCGCTATTATTTTGCCAACAGCCGCGAAAAACGTGCGTTGCTCTGGGTATTGGGCTTTGTATTCTTTTACTGGGTGTTTCATAATTTCCGCAGCCTGCGCCGGGCAAAAAAGCCGGATGCCCTTACCACTTTTCATTTTCGTTATCTTACCGTTTACCCGGTACTGCCTTCGTTGGTGTTTATGCTTAACCTGGCGCCGCTGTTTGATATCCATGCCCCGGCTATTTACGTGGAATCGATCCAGTTTGTGTCCATGATCGTGCTCACCATCCTGTTCTGGAAACGCCTGCCCCGCAATTTTCTTATTGCGTGGTGCGTATTCATGGTATTGTTTTTACTGCTCTCTTCCACCCGTTTACTGGGCATACCCGTATCGCTGCAGCGCTGGTGGATGATTATCATTAATTCGTTTTCAGTGGTATTTGCCGTGTTTATGCTGCCCCGGCTCAATAAGTGGGACAGGCAACGACGGCTCCTTTTGCTGGTGGCTGTATTGTACCTGCTGCTGAATACACTGGCCGTTGTTTGCAATCTTTTTGGCAGGGTTACGCTGGCGCAGATATTTGGCGCCACGGCTATTTACTCGGTTGCCCAGGCCATCGGGCTGTCTGTATTCGTTCAGTCCTTTACGGAAGCGTTCTTATTGCAGATACTCAGCAGTCGTATCCGGAAAGGCTACCCCGGGCAATTTGATTACATCCCTATCGCAAAAGGAGTTCGCAGGTTTGCTACCGTTCTGTCCGTCGTATTATGGTTGCTGGTGTTTACCACCAACCTGAACATTTCCGATATGCTTTACGACTTTTTAACGCAACTACTGGCGCAACCAAGGATAATAGGCAATTTTACGTTTTCGCTGGGCAGCATATTATTGTTTCTCGGCATTATCTGGATTGCCAATTTCCTCCAGAAATACATTGCGTATTTCTTTGGCGATGTGGGCGACGATGCCTCTTTCGACAACAAGGGCCAGCGCTCCCGCCTGCTTATTACCCGTCTTATCCTGCTTACGCTGGGTTTTATGCTGGCGGTAGCGGCATCGGGCCTGTCTATCGACCGGATTACCGTTGTGCTTGGCGCCCTTGGCGTAGGTATTGGACTGGGCCTGCAAAGCATCGTTAATAATTTTGTATCCGGTATCATATTGATCTTTGATCGCCCCCTGCGGCTGGGCGATACAGTGGAAATAGGCGATAAAAAAGGACGGGTAAAAGAAATCAGCGTGCGCTCCAGCACCCTGCTTACCGCCGAAGGGGCGGAAGTGATCATCCCCAACGGCGATGTGCTTTCGCATAATATTGTAAACTGGACGCTCAGCAATACCCATATCCGGGTAGAACTGAATTTTGTTATAGCCAGGCCTTACGATAAAGAAGCCGTTACGAAAATAATATGCGATACTATCGGAGACAATAAAAACAGCTTCCAGGGGCGGGAACCGCAGTTATTGTTTGGGATTGCCAATGCGCAATCCGACCGGCTGAAAATTTATTTCTGGTGTAAAGATGTTTCGCTGGCCGAGCTAACCGGTTCGGAGGTAGAAACAGCTATTCATCAACGCCTGCAGGAGGCCGGGATAAAAGAGGG